>Ga0173480_10001045_pt1 | contig 10038 bp, 5 predicted proteins | sample NitcycUS209509C1_FD_122622 | JGI IMG/M metagenome (GOLD analysis project Ga0173480, IMG submission 122622) | Soil microbial communities from Arlington Agricultural Research Station in Wisconsin, USA - Nitrogen cycling UWRJ-S209-509C-1 (version... | ecosystem: Environmental > Terrestrial > Soil >... | reverse complement strand
GACGCCACTGGACTCGACCCCCGTCCCGACCTGGTGTCGCTGTCACTGGTCGTCTATGACACCCGTTTTCCTCAGAGTGTCGCCTTCGCCGAACGCTGTGCCGCATCGGGGCTGCGCACGTGCGCCATCGACGCCGACATGACGAAGCTCTGGTACGACGAGATTTATCACCGCTGGAAGGAAGGCCCGCAGGCGATTGCCGGCCTGACGGCGCATGGGCCGATGTTCTGCTTCTCCGAGCTCGCCCGGGATGTGCGGATGCGACTGGTCTTCCGCGCCGCGCATCGGCTCGCACCAGACGGTATTGCCGCACACGACGTCAACGGTCCTCAGACGATGGTCTCGGAGGCCATCGGCGCATGCGAGCGCCGCAGTGGCCTCGGCGCGGCCATGGCTGGCGTCGTGACGCGCTGTCCCGTAGGACGCCACGAGATCACGTCGGCGCGCCTGGGAACGGAGCTCGTCCAGACAGACGAGAGCGCGCTCTATACGTGGATGATCGCGCCTGCGACGCACGGCTGAAAATGGGGTCGGGAGTCCTTTTTGGAGGACATGCTCGGCCCGGCGTGAACACGTCCCGGGCATGTCCTCCAAAAAGGACTCCCGACCCCATTTCCCGGAGACATGAATGGCTGTTCCCCCCGGTGTAAGCGAACAGAACTTCCGACGGGCGCTCGAACGGTTTGCCCGCGTGGTCGGCAGCGAATGGGTGTTCACGAGCGACGAGGACGTCGCTCTGTACAAGGACGCCTACACCCCGCTCTGGAATGAAAACGACGAGAAGACCGCGTCGGCGGCGCTCGCGCCGAACTCCGCCGAGCAGGTGCAGCAGATCGTCCGCATCGCCAACGAATACCGCATCCCGCTCTACCCTATTTCCACTGGCCGGAACCTCGGCTACGGTGGCTCGGCGCCCGTGCTCTCCGGCAGCGTCGTCCTCGACCTCAAGCGGATGAACCGGATCATCGAGGTCAGCGAGCGGAATGCGTCGGCGCTGGTGGAGCCCGGCGTCAGCTACTTCGATCTCTATCGCTACATCCAGGAGCGCAAGCTCAAGCTGTGGATCGACTGTCCCGATCCCGGCTGGGGCAGCGTGATCGGCAACGCGCTCGATCATGGAGCTGGCTACACCATGAACCCGTACCGCGATCACTTCGGCTCGCAGTGCGGCATGGAAGTGGTGACCGGCGCCGGCGATCTCATCCGCACCGGCATGGGCGCGCTGCCGAACTCGAAGACATGGCAGCAGTACAAGTACGGATACGGGCCGTACATCGACGGCATCTTCTCGCAGTCGAACTTCGGGGTGGTCACGAAGATGGGAATCTGGCTGATGCCGGAGCCCGAAGCGTATCTCGACGGCAACATCGAATGTTTCAACCACGACGACATCATTGCGCTCGTCGACCACATGTCGTACCTGATGAACACCGGCGTGCAGAACGCAGGCACCAACCTGCAGTCGCCGCTGCGTTTCGCCATCTCGCAGGAGCCGGATCTGCGAGCGCTGCTCACGCGCGACGATGCCGCCTCGGTGGCCAGGTTGAACGATGTGGCGCGGCAGCGCAACGTGCCGATCTGGAGCAACACGTTCAAGTTCTACGGGCCGGAGGAAGTCGTCCGTGCGCAGTGGGCGTACACGAAGCGGCGCCTCGGAGCGATCACCAACTCACGTTTCGTCGACGGTGCCTTCTACCGGATGCCGCTGACCGAACAGCAGAAGAGCACGCTGCGCGACGAGCAGGATCTGGGAGTGCCTACCCTGGGCACCTTCTCGATCGGGGCGCGGACGGCGCAGAATCCGACCCCGACCACCGGGCACCTCGGCTTCTCTCCCGTGATTCCGATGACCGGTGAAGCGGTGATCGAATCGCAGCGCGTGTTCTCACGCGTGCTGCAGGAGGCCGGGCGCGACGTCGCCGCCAATGTCTTCCCGCAGTCGTATCACCCGCGCACGTTCGTCATCCTCGTCATGTTCTCGGTGATGCACAACGTCGAGTCGAACCGGCAGACGCGCACGCTGTTCCGCCGGCTGATTGAAGTGGCGGCGGAACATGGCTGGGGCGAATACCGCACGCATACGACCTTCATGGACGACTGCGCCAAGGCCTACTCGTTCAACAACAATGCCCTGCTGCGGCTGCACGAACGCCTCAAGGACGCCGTCGATCCCAACGGCATCATCTCGGCCGGCCGTTACGGCATCTGGCCGCGGCATCTGCGGAGAGGCTGATGCGCAGACGACTTCTTTCGACGCTGATGTGGACACTCGCGCTGGCAGTCTCGTGGGCCGGGACTTTAGTCCCGGCAATTCAACAACAACCGGCCGCAGCCAAGCCCCAGCCCGGCGCCTCTTCGCAACTCCAGCGTGGCAAAGCCGTGTTCGACGAGTGGTGTGCCGGATGTCACGCACCAGGACCGCGGCGCCCGGGCACTCAGGCACTCGATGCGCTCTACAAGGGCAAGAAGCCAGGCGCACTCGAGGAGCGTACTGATCTGGTGCCGAAGCTGACTGAGACGTTCGTGCGCAAGGGCGTCTCGGTGATGCCACCGTTCCGCAAGACCGAGATCACCGACGCCGACCTGGCAGCTCTCGCCGCGTATCTGGCGCCCAAGAACCAGTAGCTGGTAATGCCGGGGCTAAAGCCCCGGCCCACGAGGCTGGCGGGGCCGAAAGGCCCCGCCCTCCAGACCCCGGCCTACATCTCCACTTGAACGCCGAGCTCGACGACGCGCTCCGGAGGCAGGCGGAAGAACGCCGTCGCCCGCACGGCGTTGCGCGCCATCAGCACGAACAGCTTCTCGCGCCAGATCGCCATCCCCTTCTGCTTGGTGACGAGGATCGTCTCGCGGCCGAGGAAAAACGTCACGTCCTCGAGATCGAGCTGGAGCCCGCTGTGCCGCACTTCGTCCAATGCCTCTGGCACGTTCGGATCTTCCATGAAGCCGTAGCGGACGCGGACGTCGAAGACGCCGTCGCCCAGGTTGGCGATCGTGAGCCGTTCCTGGCGCGACACGTGCGGCACCTGCGCCGTGGACACGGTCAGCACGACCACGTGCTGGTGGAGCACCTTGTTGTAGCGCACGTTGTGCAACAGGGCCGGCGGCGTCCCGCGCGGCTGTGCGGTCATGAAGACTGCCGTCCCCGACACCCGTACGGGCGGCGCCACCCGAACCTGGGTCATGAATTCCTCGAGCGGCATCGCCCGGGCCGTGAGCCGATCCGCCACCAGACGACGCCCGGTCTTCCAGGTGGTCATCAGCGTGAAGATCACGACGCCGATGATCAGCGGGAGCCATCCACCCTGGGCGACCTTGAACAGGTTGCCACCCACGAACGACAGATCGATGGTCACGAACAGCGCGGCACCGACCGCGACCAGGCCGACCGGCCACTTCCATCGCTCGATCGCCACCACCGGCAGCAGCAGCCCGGTGATCACCATGGTCAGCGCCACGGCGATGCCGTACGCCGCCGCCAGCGCCGCTGACGACTGGAAGCCGATGACGATGATGACGGTACTGAGCGCGAGGAACCAGTTGACCTGCGGCACGTACACCTGGCCCATCTCGTGGTGCGAGGTGTGTTCGACGTCGAGGCGCGGCGCGTAGCCGAGTTGAATCGCGGCGCGCGTCAGTGAGAACGCCCCCGAAATCAGCGCCTGTGACGCGATGATCGCCGCCATCGTGGCCAGAGCCACCAGCGGCAGCCGCATCCACTCCGGCGCCAGCAGGAAGAACGGCTGTGCAGCGGCGCTCGGGTTGCGCAGGACGAGCGAGCCCTGGCCGAAGTAGTTCAGCAGCAGAGCCGGGAGCACGAACACGAACCAGGCAATCCGGATCGGCCGCTTGCCGAAATGGCCCATGTCGGCGTACAGCGCCTCGGCGCCGGTCACAGCGAGGAAGACGGCGCCAAGCACGCCGAAGCCGTGCCAGCCATTGTGATGGAAGAACTCGACGGCGTAGACCGGATTGACCGCCCCCAGCACAACCGGCGCCTGCACGATGGAGGCGATGCCGAGAGCCGCCAGCACGCCAAACCAGACCACCATGATCGGCCCGAAGAAGCCGCCCACCCGGTCGGTGCCATAGCGCTGAATCGTGAACACCGTGATCAGAATCACGATCGAGATCGGGACGACGTAGTTGTCGAAGATCGGCGTCGCGACCTTCAGTCCTTCCACCGCGCCGAGCACGGTGATGGCCGGCGTAATCATGCCGTCGCCGTACAGCAACGCCGCACCGACAATCCCGAGCAGGATCAGCATGGCGCGGCCGCGGGACGTCTGGTGCGGCCGCAGGATCAGTGCCGTCAACGCCAGGATGCCGCCCTCCCCCTGGTTGTCCGCACGCATGACCAGCACGATGTACTTGATCGACACGACCAGGATGAGCGAGTAGATGATGAGCGACAGCACACCCAGGACGTTCTCGTGCGTCGGCATCACGGAGTGCGAGGAGAAGAAGCACTCGCGCAGGGCGTAGAGCGGGCTGGTACCGATGTCGCCGTAGACGACGCCAAGAGCGGTGAGCGTGAGCGGCAGCATCCCGCGACGCCCGACATGCGTCTGCGTCGTCGAGGATGGCTGAGAACCGCCTGACGGGTTCGACACGAATCCTCCAAGTGCCGACGGGGTTAGCTTATGGGCTCGAGGTTGGAGTCCCCTACCATCGGCCGACGCGCCACGCATCGGCCAGATGGATACGCCACCTGGAAACGCCCATCCGGCGCTTCCACTGGTTCCCCCGCATCGCACGGACTGCGATTTAGGCAGTCATCATTATGCACGCGCTTACGCCGTCGGAGTGCGCGCATCGCGATGCACGCCTCGCAGGTGCGTCACTCAATCGCCCGCAGACAGTCCCTCCAGCGGGGGATACCGACGCTGAACATTTGACGTCCACCGGCCGTAGGAGTAGGGTGAAGAAACGCTTAAGACGCCGCTCGCGGCGTCGCGGGGGACCCACAGTTACTTCGGGGCGAACCAGTCGGGCGGCGCGCTGTGCGCGACACCTGACCGGAGAGGACTTCCAACCTCCAGCCCGTCAGCTAACCCCGCCGGCGTCATTGGAGGCCCACCATGTCGGCGTTCTCGTATTCGCTGGACGACGCGATCCGTCCGTCTTCCCGCCTTCCCTTCGGTGTCGGACTCGGACTGTTCTTCTTCATCGTGTTCGTGATTGCCGTCTGGCTGATCGGGTCGCGCAATCCCTACACGCATGCCGGCTACGTCGGCTACCTGACTCGCGGTGCCGTCTTCGGCAAATCGACGTTCTACGGCGTGCAGCGCGGACCGACCTCCAGCGGCCGCGGCTGGCTGCTCGACGTCACCAACGTCAGCGTGACGCCCTACACCTACTCGGACGACTTCACTGGCGAGGATGCGGTCCTCAGCAAGGACAATCTCAAGATCGGCTTCAGGGTGCACACGGTGTGGCGCGTGAACGAGGCGCGGATTCCGCTCTTCATGGAGCGCTTCAGCACGACGATGGCGGGCGGCCATGACTCCGAAAAGGAACCCGACGCCATCGTCAAAGTCGCCTACGGCCACTTCATTCGTGAACCGCTCCGGACGTTTGCGCGCGACGAAGTGCAGCAGCGGAACGGGCTCGAGGTCAAGGACGCACTGATTGCGATCGGCGACTCGGTGCTGGCACGCATCCAGAAGTACGCCGCCGACAGCCCTTTCATCATCAGCAGCGTCGTGGTCGGCAACGTGCAGTATCCCGGCGAAGTCGCCGACGCGGTGTCGAAGAAGCTGGCGGCGACGCAGGACCTGCAGCGTAAGGACACCGAGATCGAAATCGAGCGGAAGGAGCGCACCAAGCGCGAGGTGCAGGCCCAGGGCATCGCCAATGCCATGCAGATCATCCGCGGCCAGCTCAGTGCGATGTACATCCAGCACGAGGCGATCGAGGCGCAGAAGACAATGGTCAATTCGCCGAACCACACCGTGGTTTACATTCCGGTGGGCCCGATGGGCGTGCCGCTGGCCGGCACTTTCTCCACTGTGCCGGTGAGCGAAACCGCCAACGCCCGGTGAGAAGCGCTTGAATCGGTTGGGACTTTTCAAGGTCCGCCTGAAGGCGGACCCCACACAGCCTCAAGGTCCGTCTGAAGGCGGTCCGCCTGAACGCGGACTCCACACAATCGAGGCGGCCCCCACAGGTTAGAACCGCACCCGCACCCCGAGCTGCGCACTGCGCGGTTCACCGACGGCGGTGATCTGGCCGAACGTCGGCGCCGGATCCGTCGGATACGCGCCGCTGCCGAAGTTGCCGTTTCGCGTCAGGATGTTGCGGCGGTTGGTGAGGTTGAAGACTTCAGCGATGGCCTCGAGGCGCACGCGTTCGCCGAAACGGAACGCGCGACTGAGGCGCACGTTCACGGAGAAGAAGTCGCTGCCTATGCCGGCGTTCCGCTCGATGAACTCGCCATCGACGATCGGGCGTCCAGCGGTGCCCTGTATTGTCGTCACCCCTGACGTGATGTTCAGCGGCAAGGCGGAATACGCCTGCATGGTCGCACTGAGCTGAAACCCGTGACTCAGCGCCTGCCAGACGGTGGCAGCCGGCCCGCTCGGACTCTCCAGAGATCCGAACAGCACCAGACGCTGGCGTTGATCGTCGTCCGAACGGCCCCAGTCCTTCGACAGGTCGAGCGGGTCGATTGGCGAGCTGAAAAAGAACTCGCCCACGTTGTTCATCGACTTCGACAGCGTGTAGGACAGGCGATAGTGTCCCCATGCGGTCGGCCGCTGCACGAACGACACGTGAACGCCGTGGTACGTCGATTCGCCGACCGACGAGTACTGATTGTTGTTGGCGTAGTAGGGATTGAGGCGGCAGCCGTTATTGGATCCGGCTGCCACGCACCCCGGCACGTTCTGATTGACGGACATCAGCAGGCGCTCACCCGCGACGTACTGGTAGCCGACGCTCATAGTCGCCGACGCGCCGAGCTGCTGCTCCACTTCGACGTTGGCCTGCTTCGAGTACGCGTTCTGCAGGTTCCGGTCCATCGTCGTCAGATTGGCGGGAGTGAGAGACGTGACGACGTCGGTGAGTATCGCTGGAAAGGCCGGCGCACCGAACTGAGTCGGCGACAGACTGACGCCGATCTGCCGCAGGCTGGCGACGTCGGTGGTGTTACCGGCGGACAACAGCGCGTTGGCCAGCGCCCGCAGCGGCACGCGATCGTAGAACAGACCCGCTCCGCCCCTCACCACCATGCGCCGCGACGCCAGTGGAGACCACGCGGCGCCGATGCGCGGCGACACGTTGTCAGTATCCGTATGAATCGTCTCCAGGAACTGCAGGTCGTATCGCAGACCAAGATTCAACGTGACCTGGCCGCCGACCTTCCACTCGTCCTGCACGTAGATGCCGACATTCGGATTGATCAGCGCTACCTGCGACTCGCCAAACGTCTGCGTGAAGCCGGCGTTGTTGTAAGTGCCGGTCAGAAAGCTGGAGAGCGATGAGAACGTATACGCGCCGCGCCGCGACCTCGGATAGGTAATCTCGTCGTCGTTGACGACGAGGTCCACACCCGCCCGCAGTGCGTGTGCCCCCGCCTGATGCGACAGGCTGCTGACCACCTGGGACATGCGGCTGAAGCGGGCAGTCGGGCTGGTCGAGCTCGTTCCGAACGACGCCACGCCGGCAATCGACACCGCCGGACCGATGGGATCGGTCGGCGGCGCAGCCAGATCTCCCACCGCAAACTGGGCTCGCGTCTCGAGCGCCGTGCGGTTGCCAATCGTCAGCGTATCGCTGGCCGAAATCGCCTGATCGCGATTGTCCAGCGCCGCCGATGCGCTCGGCGCACTCAGCCCGCCGGCACCACGCGAGTTCACGGCGCTGGCGTCGTACAGGCTGTAGCGCACGCTCAGTTGATGCCTCCCCGAGAAGTGGTGATCGACCTTGGCCAGCAGGTTCGTGGTATCGACCGGATTCGGATAGATACCGGTCGTCACCCGCGGGCCACCGTACCCCACCGCAGCCAGGCGAGCGTTGATGACGTCCATCGCGGGTGCCGTAATGGTGACAACGCCCGTCTGATCGAAGCGCCGCTGCTCGAAGTTGGCAAAGTAGAAGGTCCTGTTCGCCACCAGCGGACCGCCGAGGCTGCCCCCGTACTGCGATTGCCGCATCGGCAGCGTGGTACCGGAAAGCGGATTCCGGGCGTTGAGGCTGTCGTCGCGGAAGTATTCGTAGACGGTGCCGCGGAGCTGGTTGGTGCCGCTGCGGGTCACGACATTGATGAATCCGCCGAGGGCACGGCCCATCTCGGCCTGCCCGCCTGCCGTGACCACCTGAAACTGCTCCACGGCGTCGGTCGAGTACGTAATGCTGCTGAGGCCCGCCGCATCATCGTTTCCAGAGAGGCCGTCGACGATGAAGTTGTTCGAGAGATTGCGCTGGCTGCTGACCGACGGCGACATGCCCGGGACCGCCGACGTTTCGGGAAACAGCTGCGTGCTGCCGACGTTGGCCGGCGCCACGCCTGGCGCCAGCAGTGCCACGTCGAGGTAATGGCGCCCGTTCATCGGCAGGGCGGCAATCTCGCTTTCTGATACCGTGGTCGCAATCTGGCTGCGGGCCGACTCGAGCTCCGAGACATCGCGCGTGACCCTCACGTCCTCGGTGACGCCGGCCAGCGACAGCGTGACGGGCAGTTCGAACGCGGCGCCCGCGCCAAGCGTGAGCTTTCGAGTCGTCGGCTGAAAGCCGTCGTGCCCGACGACGATCTCGTAGGGCCCGATGCGCAGATACGGGAAACGGAACCGACCATCCTGGTCGGCCACGGTGGTCGACGTGATGTTGGTTCCGAGATGACGGACCGCCACGTCGGCGCCCCGAATCGAGCCGCCGCTCGAATCGCTGACTCGGCCGCTGATGCTGCCAACGTCGACAGATTGTTGAGCGCGGGCGTCGCGTACTGGCGCCAAAGCCAGCCCCATCACGATCACCAACCGCATGCAGCGGGCGAACAATCCGGACGGCCCTGCCGGCAGGCGATTGCACGCACGACACATGACGCCAGCGTATCAGCGCGCTCCGTGCACGACTGCGTCATGATGTCGCAGGCTCAGAGACGAATCGCCGTTAGGCTGTCAGGACGCGCCACTTTCGATAGGATCTGCATTCATGCATCCCGCGGCGGCCACATCGAGCGAGGTGACGACGCCGCTTGAAGCGAGCTCGCGCGTCGTCATCCCCTGGCTCATCCGCCTTCGCTGGGTCTCACTGGCGGCGCTGGCGGTAGCGGCCTGGGCGGCCGCGGTGTTCTGGCGTGTGCGACTGCCACTGGTCCCGCTGTTGGCGCTGCTCGCCGCCATGGCGGCCACCAACCTGGCGCTGTCTTCTCAACTCAGGTCGCCGGCGCCACGCCGCACGTTGATCGGCGGCGCGCTGGTACTGGATGCGGCGCTGCTCACAGGTGTGCTCTACCTCCTGGGCGGCCCACTCAACCCGTTCAGCATCGTGTATCTCGTCGGCATCACAATGGCGGCCGTCACGCTCGGCCGCCGTTGGGCGATTGCACTGGCCGTCTTTTCCAACCTGGCGTACGGACTGACCTTCAGCTACAACCGACCGTTCGAGTTCGTCGATGACGCCTCGGGCAATGCCCTCCTCGCACTGCATCTGTACGGCATGTGGGTCGCACTGGCCGCGGCAGCCGGCCTCATCGCCTACTTCGTCGGACGTATTGCCGAAGCGCTCGAACAGCGGGAACGTGAGCTGACGGCCTCGCGCGCCGCCGCGGCACGCAGCGAACGGCTCGCGGCCCTGTTCGCACTGGGTGCCGGGGCGGCCCACGAGTTGGCAACGCCGCTCAGTACGATTCGGACGGCCGCCATCGAGTTGGAAAGGACTCTTCGCACCCAGCCTGACTCGCCTGGAGGCGTACCCGGTTACGTCCGCGTCATGCGCACGGAAATCGATCGCTGCACAGCGGTGCTCGATGGCCTGAGCGGACGCGCCTCATCGACGGCAGCCACCGACACCGGCGTGCGGCTGACGGCGCTGATG
>Ga0173480_10001043_pt1 | contig 10043 bp, 8 predicted proteins | sample NitcycUS209509C1_FD_122622 | JGI IMG/M metagenome (GOLD analysis project Ga0173480, IMG submission 122622) | Soil microbial communities from Arlington Agricultural Research Station in Wisconsin, USA - Nitrogen cycling UWRJ-S209-509C-1 (version... | ecosystem: Environmental > Terrestrial > Soil >... | reverse complement strand
GAGGCGCTGCGTCGAGAGATTCGGGAAGAGCTCGATGCGACCATCGACGTCCACGAACTGCTGCTGACGACGATGCACCATTACCCGGAGCGCTCAGTGTTGCTCCACTTCTTCCGCTGCACGCTGACGAGTGAGGCCCGGCCGGTGCTTGGTCAGGAAATGCGCTGGATACGGCGGGCGGACCTGGCGACGCTCGCCTTTCCCCCCGCCGACCGCGAGTTGATCGAATTGCTGCGGCGTCCGTAGGGCGCTCGTCACGAAAAGACAATCGCTGAGGACGCCGAGGAGCAGAGCGCCGCGGAGTCTGCTGCGCAAGGCGGCGCTTCGCGCCATGGAGGCGGCCTGGGCCGCCCGCCATGCGCAGCAGCTTCCCCACTCGATAGGTGCCGCTGGCTAAGCACCCTCTGCGGTTCTCTGCTCCCCCGCGATCTCTGCGATGGGTTCTTGTCGTCGAAAACGGTACAGGCCCGGTCCGGGGACCGCGCCTACATTGGGCGCGACGTGACCGTGGCCGGCACCCCGACGCCCTCGCGCTGCACGCTGACTTCCGTTCCGGCCTCAACGAAATCGCGGTGGACGTATCCAAGTGCTACGGGTCCAAGCGCTGGAGAGACCGCAGCGCTCGTGACAACGCCCACGTCCTTGCCAGACGCCGTGATGCGGTCACCGGGCCTCAAGGCGTCGCTCGATCGCAACGGCACCAGCCTCTTCGCCACCCGCCCGTGGCCTCGATGCAGCACGCGGATGATGACTTCCTGCCCGACGTAGCACCCCTTGGTCAACGAGATCGCGCGACCTTCGATTCCGGCCTCGAGCGGAATCGTGTCTGTGGTCATGTCGCTGCCAAACAACGGATAGCCGGCCTCGATGCGCGCCGCCTCGAGGGCGTCGGGCGCCACGCGAATGGCCGCGCGCCCTTCGAGCGCCGCTTCGAACGACGCGCGCGCAGCGGGGGCGACATAGACACAGAATCCAGGCACACCGAGCTGATCGATCCTGGCCACGACCACCGGCGCGTCGCCGAATGCGCTTCTCGCGAGCTGGTAGTCGGCCCATCCTGCCAGCCCGGTCAGACCGTCGAGCACACCTTCGATGAGGCTGGCGGCGGCGGGACCGTGGACCCACACACCCGCGAGCTCCTCGGTGAGCGACGCAAGCTGAACGTCCTCAGAGAACAGAAACTGCTCGAGCCGTTCCAGCGTTGCGACGTGCTGGTCTTCAGGCACGTCCAACAGCATGAGGTCACCGGATTCCAGCACGTGGAGATCGGTCAGCATGCGTCCCTGCGGCGTGAGCCACGCGGCGTAGCACCCCGAGCCGGGCTGGAGGGCGGTGATGTCGTTGGTCAGTAGACCCTGAAGGTAAGTGGCGCGATCCTGACCGGCCACGGCAATCTGCCGCCGCCGCTGCAGCGCGCCGAGAGCGGCACTCTCATGTATCGCCCGGTAATCGTCGGAAAGGCTCATCGGCACACGGCTCAGCTCGACATCAGACCTGATAGGATCGGTCAAGTCGGAATGCGAATTTTCTATTGTACTTGCGCCATTCTGGCGCTCCTCGCTCAGAGCGCCGGCGCGCAGACCGACGGCGGTTACACCATCTTCGTCCGCGGCATTCCGATCGGTCGCGAGAACATCTCGGTCCAGGCTGGGGCTGACGGCTCCACGGTCACCAGCCAGGGCAGCGCCACCGCCCCCATCAGCTCGGTGTTCCGCCACGTGGAATACCGATACGGCGCGGATGGCAACCCCCGATCGTTCGCGTTCGACGGCCAGATCGGCGGCGCCGACGTGTCGCTGAGAACTACATTCCTCAACGGCTCCGCCGCCACCGAGGGCCTGCAGAACAAGACGCCACTGAACGTCACCCAACCCTTTTCGCCGGGCGCCGTCGTGCTGCCCACCGGCATGTTCTCCGGTTTCGTCCATCTGGCGCGCCGGCTCGCCAGCGCCAAGGCCGGCGACGAGATTCCGGCATTCGTCGTCCCCCGCACGGAAATTCGCAGCCGCGTCGTCACCGTATCCGCGGAGCGCATGCAGCGCGCCACCGAACTGGTGGACGTGCGGCGCTACGAGCTGTCGTTCATCGACGCGGCCGGCGAGACGGTGGTGAACGTCACGACCTCGGCCACCGGCGACCTGCTGAGGGTCAGCATTCCGTCTCAGCTGGTGGAGTTCGTCCGTGACGACTTCGCGGGGGCGACGTCGCGCACGGACGTTCACTCCAATCCTGGCGACGTCGCGGTGCTGATACCTGCGCCAGGGTTCAACCTCGGCGCCACGGTCACGATCCCGGCAAAGGCAGCGGGCGCTCCGGCAAGTGTCAGACGCCCAGCTGTGGTGCTCGTCGGCGGCCCGGAAACTCACGATCGCGACACCATTGTCGCCGGCGTTCCGGCATTCGGACAGCTCGCCGGCACTCTGGCCAACGCGGGATTCATCGTCGTCCGCTACGACCGTCGTGGTTCGGGCCAGAGTGGCGGACGATCGGAGTCGGCCACCCTTGGTGACTATGCCGACGATGTGCGCACGATGGTCAAGTGGCTGGCCGACCGCAAGGACGTGGACGGAAAACGCATCACAGTCATCGGCTACGACACCGGTGCGTGGCTCGCCATGCTCGCGGCCTCGCGCGACAACCGGATTGCCGCACTGGTATCGCTCGCGGCCCCGTCCTCATCAGGCGCCGATTTCGCACTCGAGCAGCAACAGTTGCAGTTCGATCGAATGAGAACGCCGGCCGATGAGCGCGACGCCAGGAGTGCGCTCCAGAAGCAGCTGAATGCCGCCGTTCTCAGTGGCAAGGGATGGGACCGCATCGCCCCGGAACTGCGCAAGCAGGCAGACACGCCATGGTTTCAGAGCTTTCTCGCCTTCGATCCGGCGAAAGTGGCCGACAACGTGGACGCGCACTGGCTGCTGGTCCACGGCGATCTCGACAAGGAAGTGGACGTCGCGCACGCGCAACGGCTCACCACGGCGGCGCGTAACGGCGACGCCGAGTCGGTGGATCTCGTGGTCGTCAAGGGCGTGAACCATCTGCTGCAGCCCGCCGTCACCGGGGACGTGAGCGAGTATCAGAAGCTGGCCGCGAAGGGCGTCAGTCCAGACGTCTCGTCGGCCGTCGTCGGCTGGCTGCAACGAACACTGCCGGAGTCGCGGAGGAACTGATGCGCATTTCCCGAGTGACCGTCCCCGAGTTCCGCGAGAAGAAGTCGCGTGGCGAACGTGTCGCGGTCCTCACCGCCTACGACGCGACCATGGCCAGGCTGCTCGACCGCGGTGGCGTGGACGCACTGCTCGTCGGCGATTCGCTCGGCATGGTCGTGCTGGGGTACGAGAGCACCGTGCCGGTGACGCTCGACGACATGATCCATCACACTCGCGCCGTCGTCCGCGGGAGCAGCCGGGCCCTCGTCATCGCCGACATGCCGTTCCTGTCGTACCAGACGAGCACCGCCGACGCGGTGCGCAACGCTGGCCGACTGATACAGGAAGGCGCGGCGGCAGTGAAGATTGAGGGTGGCCAGGCCGTGCTCGACGCCGTCGAGCGGCTCGTGGACATCGGCATTCCGGTGATGGGTCATCTCGGTCTGCTCCCACAGTCGGTGAACCAGATCGGCGGCTATCGGAAGCAGGCGACGACGTCCGCCGAGGCGGACCGGCTGCTCTCCGACGCACGGGCGCTGGAGAGGGCGGGGGCGTTCGCCATTGTGCTCGAATCGATTCCGGCCGACGTGGCCGCCACGGTGACCAAAGCGGTCAAGGTGCCGACCGTCGGCATCGGTGCTGGACCGGACTGTGACGGCCAGGTGCTCGTCAGCTACGACATGCTCGGGCTGTTCGACGGCTTCGTGCCGTCCTTCGTCAAGAAGTACGCCAATCTGGCCGACGAAGTCGTCAGCGCCACCCGCACGTACGTCGAGGAAGTGAAGCAGCAGCAGTTTCCTCCCCGCGCCGAATCGGTCGCCGACATCGACAGGTCCCGGCGATGAGCGTCGAACGCGTGACGACGATCGCCGAGTTGCGCCGGCGTCTCCAGCCGTTGCGACAGGCAGGACGTACGCTTGGCGCAGTGCCGACGATGGGCGCGCTGCACCGCGGCCATGCGACGCTGATTGAGCGGGCACGTGCGGAGTGCGACGTCGTCATCGTCACCCTGTTCATCAATCCGCTGCAGTTCGATCGCGCCGACGACCTCGAGCGCTATCCGCGGACCCTCGAGGCGGATCTCGCGCTCTGTCAGCAGGCGGGCGCGGACCTCGTATTCGCCCCGACTGTGAGTGAGATGTATCCCTCCGAACCGCGGTGCACGATCGAGGTGAGCCTTCTCGGCGATCATCTGTGCGGCCGGTTCCGTCCTGGCCACTTCCGAGGGATGGCGACCGTAGTGATGAAACTGCTGCAGGTCGTCCAGGCCGACTTCGCCTATTTCGGCGAGAAGGATGCGCAGCAGCTGGCAATCGTCCGCCGGCTCGTCGCCGACTTCAACGTGCCGGTCGTCATCGTCGGCGTGCCGACAGCGCGCGATCCAGACGGCCTGGCGATCAGCTCCAGAAATCAGCATCTCGATCGCTGCGAGCGGGAGCTGGCGCCGATGCTGTACCAGGCATTGAGCGCCGCGCGCGTCGCGATCGAACGCGGCATGGCTGATGCGACAGCGGTGCGGGCCGAAGCGGCAGCGCGCATCGCCGCCGACGAGCGGCTCCGGCTCGAGTATCTCGAGCTCGTGGATCCCGATACCATGCAGCCGGTGCCGCGCATCGAGGCGCCGGTGATCGCGGCCGGCGCACTGTGGGTCGGCAACACGCGTCTCATCGACAACGTGAGATGCACACCTCCGGCATAATGAGGCCCAAGGCCTCGGGCCTCGGGCCTCAGGGCTCAGGGCTGGGCAAGGCCACGGGGCCTCAGGGCACAGGCCCAAGCCTGTTTTGTAGGCCGGGTCCCTTGGACCGGGCATCTCGTGGGCCGGGGCTTTAGCCCCGGCAGAAGACGATGGCACGCACACCCGTCACGTTCGCGCTCGTCGCCTTCCTCGCTGCGGCCGGACCGGCCGCCCAGAATTCTCGTGCGTCATCGCCGGCCGCCAAAGGACTGACCGCGGTCGCCGGCCTTCGCGTCGGGCACTTCACACTCAGCGAACGGCCGACCGGCTGCACGGTGGTGCTCGTAGACGGAACTGGTGCAACCGGCGGCGTGTCGCAGCGCGGCGGCGCGCCAGGGACGCGCGAGACCGACCTGCTCAATCCGCTGAACATGGTGGACCGCGTCAACGCCATCGTGCTGTCAGGCGGCAGCGCCTACGGCCTCGACGCGGCCCAGGGCACGGTGCGCTTTCTCGAGGAGCGCGGCATCGGCTGGCGAGTGGGCGCCAGTGGCGTCGTGCCGATCGTGCCGTCAGCCATCCTGTTCGACCTTGGGTTCGGCGGCAACGCCAAGATCCGACCGACCGCCGACTGCGGCTACAAGGCGGCGCAGGCGGCCACCGATGCAGCGGTTCGCGAGGGCAATATCGGCGCCGGTGCCGGTGCCACTGTGGGCAAGCTGGGCGGAGGCGGCGCGATGAAGGCGGGCATCGGCAGCGCGGCGCGAGTCATGCCCAACGGGCTCGTCGTCGCCGCCATCGTCGCCGTCAACGCCGTCGGCGACATCGTCGATCCCGAGACGGGACGTCTGGTTGCCGGCGTCAGGAGTCCGGACGGCAAGCGACTGCTCGACGCGCGGCAGCTGCTGCGTTCCGGCGCTCTGCTGCGCGGTCAGACTCCGGCGCCTGGTCAGAACACGACCATCGCCATCGTTGCCACCAACGCGCGGCTCGACAAGGCACAGGCGACACGCATGGCGCTGATGGCCGACGATGGTCTGGCGCGGGCGATCGTGCCGTCACACACTCTTGGCGACGGCGACACCGTGTTTGCGTTGGCCACCGGCCGCATCACCGAAAACGTCGACGTGAACGTGATTGGCGCCCTTGCCGCCGACGCACTGGCCGAGGCCATCGTGCGCGCGGCCGTCCTTGCGGAGGGCCTCGGTGGCCTTCCCGCAGCGCGGGATCTGGGCACAGTGCCCGAGCGACTCCGCGCAGAGATTGCGACAAAGTAGAACGCTCCCCTTCTTCCACGTTGCCGCTTCATCTCATCCTCATCGTCACCTACTCGATCGTCGTTGTCGGTCTGGGTATCTGGACGTCCCGGCTCGTTCGCAGCAGCAGTGAGTTCTTCGTCGCCGGCCGCAGCCTCGGACCGGGACTGATCTTCGCGTCGATGCTCGCGGCCAACATCGGCGCCGGATCCACCGTGGGCGCCGCCGGCCTCGCTTACCGCGATGGGATCAGTGCCTGGTGGTGGGTGGGATCGGCCGGACTCGGGTCGCTCATCTTTGCCTTTGCCGTGGCCCCGCGGATGTGGGCTGTGGCGCGCGAGCACGACTTCTACACCACCGGGGACTACCTCGAGTTCCGGTACGGTGCGCGTGTGCGCACCCTGGCCGTCGTCCTGGTGGGTGCCGGGGCGCTGGCCCTGCTGGCCGGCCAGCTCATTGCCGGCGCGACGATCCTCAACGTCGTCACCGGCTCGCCACGCTGGGCAGGGGCGCTGATCGGCGGCGGCATCATGACCGTCTACTTCACCGCCGGCGGGCTGCTTGGTTCGGCGTGGGTCAATACGCTGCAGCTGGCAGTGATGGTCGTCGGCTTTGCGGTGGCGTTACCGTTCGCACTCTCGTCCGTCGGCGGAACGCCGGCGCTGTTCGGGCCGGCGGCTCCATCATGGTTCGGCGACATCGGATATTCGGCCGGCCCTGGCTCGGGCTGGACGCTGCTGGCGTTGACGGGCCCCGCGTTCATCGTCTCGCCAGGACTGATTCAAAAGGCGTTCGGCGGACGCGATGCACGATCGGTCCGTACTGGCGTCGCCTTGAACGCCGTCGCCCTGCTGCTGTTCGCGTTTGCACCGGTACTGCTCGGCATGGTGGCTCGTCTGTCGATGCCGGGGATCACTGACAGCAACGCCGTACTGCCGTCGCTGCTGACGCATCAACTGCCGCCATGGCTCGGCGCTATCGCCCTGGCCGCCGTGTTCTCCACCGAGGTGGACACCTGCGATGCCATCCTGTTCATGCTGTCCACATCGGCCTCAAAGGACGTCTACAAGCGCTTCCTGGTGCCGCATGCGACCGACGCGCAGCTGCTCAGAGTCGGACGTCTCACCGCGCTCGCCGGCGGCGCGATCGGCGTCGTGCTGGCCATGTGGCTCAACACGGTGATTGGCGCCCTGACGATCTTCTATTCGCTGCTGGTCGTCACGCTGTTCGTGCCGGTCATGGGCGGGCTCTACGTGCGGTCGGCCACGGAACGCAACGGCCTGGCGGCCATCGCCGCCGGGGTGATCACGCTGTTCGTTTTGCGGATAGGATTATTCGGCCCGGTCACGGCCGGACTCGATCCGACGCTGTGCGCACTTGGCGCCGCAGCGCTGGCTTTTGGAGCCATGTCCCTCGGCGCCCGGAAGCGCGCACGTGGGCCGGGGCTTTAGCCCCGGCATACAGAGGCTTGGGCTTTCTGACCGTCAGTAGTGGCGGCGGAGGCCCGGGCTTCAACAACACTCAGAGATGAACACATACAGGATTGCGGTAATCGCCGGCGATGGGATCGGTAAGGAAGTCATTCCCGCCGGCATCAAGGTTCTGAACACGGCCGCCGAGCAGGGCGGTTTCACGCTCGATTTCACCGAACTGCCGTGGGGGTGCGACTACTACCTCAAGACGGGCCGGATGCTCGACGCCGACGGCGTGGACCAGGTGATGAAGTACGACGCCATCTACCTTGGCGCCATCGGTGACCCGCGTGTGGCCGACCACATCTCCGCGCGCGAACTGATTCTTCCGCTGCGTCAGCGTCTGCGCCAGTACGTGAACCTCCGGCCGATGCGGTTGCTCAACGGCATCACGTCACCGCTGGCGAACCGCGGGCCCGCAGACATCGACATGATCTGTGTGCGCGAGAACTCCGAGGGCGAATACTGTGGCATCGGCGGGCGCCTGCATGCGGGCACACCTCAGGAACTGGCCGAACAGACCGGGGTGTTCACCCGCCACGGCATCGAACGGATCGCGCGCTACGCCTTCACGCTGGCCGAATCGCGGCCGCGGAAGATGCTGGCCAGTGCCACCAAATCCAACGCGTTGCAGCACGTCATGGTGTTGTGGGACGAAGTCGTCGCCGACGTCGCCAAGGAGTTCCCGCACGTCGAGTTGCGGAAGTATCACGTCGATGCATTGTGCGCGCGCATGGTTACGCACCCGCAGACCCTCGACGTGATTGTCGCCTCCAACCTGTTCGGGGACATCCTCACCGACATCGGCTCGGCCATCTCCGGCAGTCTGGGCGTGGCACCGGGCGGCAATATCAATCCTGAGCGCACCACGCCGTCGATGTTCGAGCCCATTCACGGCTCGGCGCCCGACATCGCCGGCAAAGGCATCGCCAATCCGATTGCCGCCATCTGGGCCGGTGGAATGATGCTCGAGCACCTCGGTGAGCGGGCCGCGTACGACCGGATCCTCAAGGCCATCGAGGCGGTGATTGCCGACGAGACGGTGCGCACGCCGGACCTTGGCGGGAAGGCGACAACGGCCGATATGACCCGCGCGGTCACAGCGGCAATGCAGTAACCAAGAAAACAATCGCAGAGAGCGCAAGAGGAGCAGAGCCTCATAGTCGACCGCTGCGCATGGCCGGCGGCCTGCGGCCGCCTGCATGGATCGAGCAACGATTCACGCACAAGCGCCTCTGGATGACGCAGGCGTTTGTGCGTGGATCGTTGCTCGATCCATGGCGCGAAGCGCTGCCATGCGCAGCAGCTCTTCACTCCTCTGCACAGTTGCTTCGTCACAAGCCTCTGCGGTCCTCTGTTTCCCCTGCATTCTCTGCGATAGGTTTCGTCGTCGTGTGATCACGGCGGAAACCCGATCGCCAGCTTCACTGCCGAATACTCTGGATGGACGGCACCGTCGGCAGATCGAATCACCAGCGGTGGCTCCTCCCAGACGCGCCGGTGCATGGCTTCCGGCAGGTCGCCTGCCCTCATCATCAGAAACAGGGAGACAAGCGCCGGCTCTCCTTCCTTGAACACGACCGGTCGACGACGGACGATCACCAGTTTCGCCGCCACAGCAGCCGCTTCTACCCGGGCGCGCTGTTCTTCAGGAAAGACACACGCGAACACCCCGCCCAGTGCGAGGTGCTCCCCAGCAACGCGCGCGTAGTCAGCGATGTCGCCGCGTAACTCGAAGCGGCAGGCAACCTTCTGCGGATGATCACCCTCGATTCCTGTTCCTTGTGGAAAGTAGGGAGGGCTTCCAAGCACCAGATCGAATGTTTCGTGACTGCCGAGCGTCGCTTCGTCGCGAAAATCCCCATGACGAATCGAATAACGGTCCAGCAGGCTGTTGTACGCCGCGGACTTCCGCGCCAGAGCAACACTATCGGCCTGAGCTTCCACAGTCACGAAGCGAGCGCCGGTCAATCGCCAGGCGGCGATCATCCCTACTGACCCGATACCGGATCCAAGGTCGAGGACGGTGCGCGCCGACGGCACCCAGGTCGTACCGTACCAGGCCGTGAGCACGTCGTCGGTCGAGAAACGATGCCCGGCGCGGAGTTGATAAATCCGGAAGTGGCCGCTCAGCGCGTCGAGCGATTCGCCGGGCGGAACCTCGATGTCACCTTCGGTGCCAGGCGGCACGGGGCCGGGCTTCGCCCAGCCACGGAAATGAGTTGTCACGGAACGATTCTGACAGGACCGAGCATTTCCTGAGCTCAATGCCTCTGTGCCTCAGTGTCTCTGTGTCGTCACCGACAGCGCTACACCCCTGTCTCGCCATAGCGTCGCGAAGCGGAGACCTCGTGGCTCGAACTTGGCTACGATCACCACGTGGACACGGGAATCGCCGGCCGCCTCCTTGCCTTCATCGCCGAACGCTTCCCGTTTGCGCTCGCAGGCGCTCAGCAGGCGATCGCCAGCGCCGCCACGCCGACGAGTC
>Ga0173480_10001042_pt1 | contig 10049 bp, 7 predicted proteins | sample NitcycUS209509C1_FD_122622 | JGI IMG/M metagenome (GOLD analysis project Ga0173480, IMG submission 122622) | Soil microbial communities from Arlington Agricultural Research Station in Wisconsin, USA - Nitrogen cycling UWRJ-S209-509C-1 (version... | ecosystem: Environmental > Terrestrial > Soil >... | reverse complement strand
TCGCGACCCAGGTCGACGGCGCGGCCGCCGGCCTGCCCGCGCGCGCGGTGTTCCGTCCGCGCTGGTGGCTCGAACTCGAGTTGATCGCCCACACGGCCGTTGAGGATGGGCGGCGGCCATGACGCTGCTGCTCAAATGTCTGGGGTGCCTGGCCGCCACCTCGATCAGCGCCGTATTCCCGTGGGTCAACGCCGAACTGATGGTGGCCGCGCTGCCGGCCGTCGCCGCATCACGGTGGGAGCTGGCGCTGCTGGTCGTGATCGCCACCACCGGACAGATGCTCGGTAAGTGCGCGGTCTACTGGGGAGCGCGCCGGGGAACGGACACGCCATCCGCGCGCGTCTCCGAGCGGCTCGAGCGCTGGCGCGCACGATTCGCGAAGACGTCCCGCGGCGCTACCACTATTGTGCTGGCGAGCTCGGTCATCGGCATCCCGCCGTTCTACGTCACGACCATGCTGGCGGGTGCGCTGCGAATGTCGTTCACGCGCTGGCTGATTGCTGGATCGATCGGCCGGCTGGTGAGATTTGCCGCGCTCGTGCTGGTGCTGACCGCGTGACCCGTGCGGGTCAGCCCATCGCGATTGGGTGTATCCTTCGCCTTCCCCAGTGAGATTAGATCCGGGCCAGTTTGTCGGCGTCTATGAGATCGTCCGCTCGCTCGGAGCCGGCGGCATGGGCGAGGTCTATCAAGCGCGCGATACCCGGCTGGGCAGGCTCGTCGCCATCAAGTTCGTGTCGGCCGAGCTGGCGGCGGACCATGTCGCGTCCGAGCGACTGACGCGCGAAGCCCGGCTGACGTCCCTGCTCAATCACCCCAACATCGTCACTGTCCACGATGTCGGCGACCTCGACGGCCGGCCATTCATCGTCATGGAGTTCGTCGCCGGTCAATCGCTGCACGGCCTGATCCAGCGCGGTCGGTTGAAGCCCGCGCGCGCGATCGAAATCGCCAGCGAGGTCGCCGATGGATTGGCCGTCGCGCACGATGCCGGCGTCGTCCATCGCGATCTGAAACCGCGCAACATCATGCTCACCGAGGACGGCCGCGCGAAGATCGTGGACTTCGGCGTCGGCAAGACCAGCGGGCCGGCGCCCGGCTCGGACGATCTCACCGTCGCCGGCGGTCTTACTGACACGCTCGTCGTCGTCGGCACGGCCGGCTACATGGCGCCGGAACAGGCAGCGAGCCGGCCGATTGATTTTCGCGCCGATCAGTTCGCGTTGGGCTCGATCATCTACGAGATGCTCACCGGCCGCCGCGCCTTCAAGCGCGACACGCCGGTGCAGACGATGGCGGCGATCGTCGAGGACGAGCCGACGCCAATCGCCAAGCTCGCGCCCGAAACGCCGATCGAGCTGGTGACGATCCTGGAGCGGTGTCACGCCAAGAACCCGGCGCATCGGTACGCGTCGACGCAGGACCTGGCCCGCGATCTCAGAGACCTGCGGCACCAGGGATCGCGCGCGTCTCGATCCGGCTACACCGCGAGACGACGGCCCAGGCCGCGATGGCAGTGGGTCGCGGCCGCCGTCGCGGTGGTCGTGACCGTCGCGGCAGTCGCGTTTGCGCTGCGCGATCGGACGGGAGCGCCCCTGGCGCAAGCCCGCGCGCTGCTCGATCGGTTCGACAAGCAGCCGAACGTGGATGCGGCAATTGCGCTGCTGTCGCCGATCGTCACGGCCCACCCGAAGGATCCGGTGGCTCGCGTCATGCTCGCCGAGGCGTATGTGCGCAAGTTCGATTACAACCCGAAGGATCCGGCGCTCGCCACGCGAGCGGGCGAAGAAGCCGGCGTGGCGCTGACGCTGGATCAGTCGTCGGCGGCGGCCCACGTCGTGCTGGCGATGATCAACGCCAGCCAGGGCCGGTTGGATGGCGCCCTGGGCGAAGCGGACAAGGCAGTCGCGCTCGATGCCCGGCACAGCCGCGCCTGGCGCGAACGCGGCCGGGCTCTGTTTCTCCTTGGCCGTTTCAACGATTCCGAGCCGGCGTTCCGCACCGCAGCGACGCTCGCTCCTGATGACTGGACCGCGCACAACGGGCTGGGGGCGGCACTGCTGCGACTGAAGCGGGAGGATGAGGCGATCAGCGAATTCGAGCGGATGCAGGCGCTGACCCCCGACAACGTGCGCGCGTACAACAATCTCGGCTCAACGTTCCTGCAACAGGAGCGGTTCGACAAAGCGAGCGAGATGTACGAGCGATCCTTGATACTGGACAAGAATCCGACGGCGTACTCCAATCTGGGTACCGCGTTGTACCAGCAGGCACGGTACCCGGAGGCGGCGCGCGCCTACGAAGGGGCCGTCGGCCTGCGCGGCGCGACGTTCGTCCACTGGTTCAACCTCGGCGCCGCCTGTTATTGGGCGGACCTGCGGCCGCGGGCGAAGCAGGCGTACGAGACCGTCCTGAAGCTCGGCGAGCAGACATCACCCACCAGCGGCCGGTCCGATCCCGATCTCCTGGCACAGCTCGCCGATAGCCACGCAGTGCTGGCACTCCTGACCGAAGGATCGGAGCAACAGGAGCATCGCAGCCGCGCGTTCAAGCTTCTCGCGATCGCCGGTCCGCAGGCGAAGAGTCCGAGCCTGCTCGCGAGCATCGCGACGACTTACGAGGAACTTGGCGATCGCGCGCAGGCCCTCGAATGGCTTGCTCACGCGATAAAGGCCGGACAGTCCGTCAAGAGCATCGAGCGCTCCCCGTGGCTGAAGGACCTGCGGGGGGACGAACGCTACAAGCGAATGCGTCAGTGACGCACAAGGAGCAGAGCGAATGGCCACCAAACGCGCGTACGTGTACAAGGATTCTGGACTCTTCGACAGCTACAAAGTGTTTCCCCCGGTGATCGTGATCGAGCAAAACGACAAGTTCGAGCTCGTCAACACCGTCGCTGACCACGAAGCGATCCTGACGATTCCTGACGGTCCGTTCGTGGGAGGAGCCGTAAATGGGGAACACGTCGGAAAAAAAGACAAGTCCACGACGAAAACCCCCAAGCCAGGCCCCGCTGCTGTCGAATACGAAGTCAAGGTCGACGGGCATAAAGCGCACGGGAACTCGGACCCGGTGATCATCATCGACATGTAGGATTCGGCTACCGCGGAACTGCTATCGTTGCCCGCGTGGCCAGGGCATCGACCCGCATCACTGCGCTTCAGTTGTCGCTTCGCGCGGCGACCGCCGCCGGGCTGTCGGTCGGAATCGCGCAGTGGTTGAAGCTCCCGTTCCCGATCTATGCGTTGATCGCGTCGGTCCTCGTCATCGATCTCTCGCCGGCGAAGACACTGCAGATGGCTCTGCAGCGCATGGCCGGCACGCTGATTGGAGCGACGGTTGGGGCCGTACTCAGCTATTCGCTCCCACCGGGCCCGGTGGAAATTGGCGTCAGCGTCCTGGTGGCCATGCTGCTCAGCTACGTGGTCAACGCAAGGGGTGGAGCGAAGCTGGCCGGATATGTGGCTGGCATTGCGGTGATGTCCTACGGCGCCAACCCGTGGTCGTACGCCGTCTACCGCGCGATTGAGACTTTTCTGGGTATCGCGATGGCCGTGCTGGTCAGCGTGATCCCCAAGTTGCTGCGGGTTGAGGCCGAGGACGAGACGGGCGGCTAGCCGGGTTCTGCCCTCCTAGCCATCCAGAATCCGGCGGCCGCAATCGCGAAGATCACGCCGAGCATGACCCACGCTTGCCCGGAGTACAGCGCGGCCGATTGCAGCGTCAACGGCGTGCGTATCGTCAGTGCATTCGTGGTGTACATCACGACCGTGGCGAACAGACCGAATCGCAGCAACACAATCAGGAACACGCCCGACGAGACCAGTTGCAGCAGCACCAGCACCCAGAGCACGCGCTGGCCGCTCTGATTGTTGACGATCCCAAGCACCACCAGAAACGCGAGCGCGATCGACGCCGCGACATAGTCCGGTGACAACCACTTCCCTTTCAGCCGTGTCAGCCCGCGCTTGACGATCTCACGGAGCACCGTGAACATCATCGCCGTGAGCAGGGCGTTCTGCAGGCCGCTGTTCAACGTGGACGCGATGGCCAGCAGGAAGTAGCGGTTGTGCTCGACGATGCCGATCTCGGGCCGGACCGGCACCACCGCCTGCGACGAGCCCATAAGCGCGGGTGCCAGCACGTCAAGGAGGTAGACCGCCGACAACAACAGTCCGCACACGACGCCAATCAGCAGATCGCGTCCGATGACGGGATCGGGGAAGCGTCCCGCGAGCACCCGCGACCACCCCACCAGCATCCTCGGCCAGCTCCTGCGGACGAACGGCTCGATCGCGAGATACACGAGGTACATCACTGCGCCGACGAACATGCCGAGGCCGAGGTAGGTGAACAGCCGGCTCATCTCCTGGTCGAGATCAGACAGATGCGGGAGGAGCACCCAGAACGCGGCGTAGGTAAAGAACAGCACGGCCGCGAGCCGGTAGGCGCTGCGGCGATCCGCCCGGCCGGACTTCAGGTTCTGCCTGGCCAGCACGACGGCCGACACCAGCAACACGAGGATGAGCACCGGGGTGCCGGAACGGCTCGGGCCATCGTCTTCTTCACCGGGCTCGCGCGGCGCCGCCGACCATGGTCCGACGATTTCGAACGACACCGGCTTGCCGTGAAACGAGGCGGCTTCGATCGTGACCGGCAGCTGCGTTTCCGGCAGCACTCCCGTCCAGGCGCGACGATCATCGGCAAATGTCGGCGGCGTGCGCGCGGGCGACGCGGTTGTGAACGCTCCCGGATCCAGACCGGCCGCGGCAAAGGCCGGCGCCCAATCAGCAGGCTGCGTGGCAGGCGCCTTCGACTCGAGCTGCGAAGGCACGGCCGCAAACGTCATGAGCCGCCCCTTCGTGTCGAGCGTCATGCGCGTCATGCCGGCGATATCGAGTGGCGGATCGGTCTCGTCGGTGACGCTGAGCGTCTTCCACGCCGCCATCGGTACAGGACTGCTGCGAATCCAGAACACCAGAGCCGCCGGACGTCCCTCCGACAGCGCGCGCCAGGGGGCGTCAGCCTTCGCGTTGCGGCGATTCCAGTTCAAATAGCTCTGGTCGTAGGTGAACCCGGACGCGAGATCGACCGGCGTCTCCGGATGACCCAGCAGGCGACGCAGCTCTTCCGCGCGATCCAGCAGCACCGCCGGCGGCTTGGTGAGCGGCACGCGGGTGAGAATCGATGTGCGATCCGCCAGCGCCGACACCGCAACCAACAGCACCGCGGCCAGCCCGAGCCAAACGGATCCGGATACCAGCGTGAGCGTCGCGCTTTCGCCGCCGGCGGCGGCCACCATTTCCGGAGACGGCGTTTCACCGGCCGCCAGCGCCGCCGCCAACGGATCGCCGCCGGGCAACGCGGCGGCAACCGCAAGCGGGGACGCCGGCCGGCGCGCCGGATCGGGATCGAGGCAGCGCATGATCGCGCGCTCGATCGCGCCGTCGAGCGATTTCACCAGCGCGGTGGGCGACGTGATCGAACCGGACGAATGCTCCGCCACCAGATCGGCAATCGTCTTGGCTCCGAACACGCGCTTGCCGGTGAAGAGTTCGTACAACACCAGACCCAGCGCGTAGATGTCGCTCTTCGCGGTGACATGGCCGCCGATGAGCTGCTCCGGCGCCATGTACGCCGGCGTGCCGGCAATGCCGGTGACGGGACCAGTGGCCGCCAGGCTGAAGTCCATGATCCGGACTTTGCCGCTGCCGTCGAGCATGATGTTGGCCGGCTTGAGATCGCGATGCACGACGCCGCGTTCGTGCGCCGCCGCGAGCCCGGCGCAAATCTGCCGCGCGATTTCGATGGCCTTGTCCTCCGGCAGGCGGCCGATGCGCCGGAGCAGCGACGACAGATCCTCGCCGTCCACGTACTCCATCGTCAGGAACAGCAGGCCGTCTGCTTCGCCGATGTCGTAGACGCGACAGACGTTCGGATGCGAGACCTGCCGCGCCGTCCGCGCTTCGTTATGGAATTGCGACAGCTGCTGCGCATCCTGTTTGAGCGTCGGCGGCAGGAACTTCAGCGCGACCGGCTGACCGAGACGGAGATCATCGGCGCGGTAGACCTCGCCCATGCCACCGCGCCCGAGCAGGCCAATGACGCGGTAGCGCTGCTGAAAGATCTCTCCAGGCTGAAAGCGGCCGTGATCGATCGACCCCGACGAGCCGAGCCAGCCGCTTGCCGACGTGAGCTGCCCGGGACTGAGGCGGGTTTCGTCGGTTCCATCCACACCGAGACGTGTCGGATCGTTGGACATGCGACGGTCAGGATACAGCGCCTGACCGTCGCCGTTCACGCCGCCGTCTGCCGCGCGGCGTTGTTGGCGCGCGACGTCTCGCGCGCCGCAATCGCGGCCGCGATTCGTGCGGCGTCTCGGCCGACGCCGTGAATCATCTCCGAGGAAAACGCATACAGAAAATTCAGGCCGACGAAGTACAGCCCGGGTTCTGCAGCCACGATACCGGCCTTGTGCTGCGGTAGACCGTCGGCGCCGAACACGGGAAGATCGATCCAGGAAAACCCTGGATGGAACCCGGTGCACCAGACCACGTTGTCGACGTCGAGCGTGCGACCGTCCTCGAGGATCGGCCGGCCCGCCGTGACGCCTTTTACGCGCGGAACGCGTTCGACGCCGGCCGCGATCAGATCTCTCGGCTTGAGCCGGATGAGTGGCGCACCGCCGAACAGCATCTTCGGTCTCACCATCCGTCCGATCGGAGTGCCGATCGTGAGCACGCGATGGAACAGCACGCGCAGCACCAGACGGGTCGCCACGAGTCGTGCCACCAATCCTTCGATGTCAAACGGAATGTGGCCGGTGTCGCGCCCGGCCAGCCACGTTCGATGCCCGTTCAGGGAGGCTTCGCGCGCGATCTCGGCGCCGGAGTTCCCCGCGCCGACGACGAGCACGCTGCCAGGCTGCAACTGCGCAGGACTCCGGTACTTCAGCGAATGCAGCTGTACGACGCGTGGATCGAGCTCGGCCGCAAATGGCGGCGTCCGCGGCTGCTGGTGATTGGACATCGCGACGACGACGTTGTCGGCGTCGAATCGCTGACGGCCGGCAACGACCAGAAACCGATCGCCGGACCGAGACAGTCGCTCGACGCGCACGCCCGAACGAACCGGCAGTGAAAAATGTCGTGCGTACGATTCGACGTAGTCTCCCATTGCGTCCTTGGTGGGAAACGAATTGGGCGGCGCGGGAAACCGAAGACCGTCGAGGCCGGCGAACTTCGCCGGCGTGAAGATCCGCAACGAGTCCCATCGATGCCGCCAGGCGTCTCCGATGCGCGCGTTGGCGTCGAGGATCACGAATGAGACACCGCGCTGGGCGAGGTGATAGCCGACCGACAGGCCAGCCTGGCCACCGCCGATCACCACCGTGGTGATTCGTTCCATCGAAAGCGCCGTCGTTCGCGTGTGGTCAGCCATTGGTCCTGCTCCTTGCTTGCCGCAGGATAGGGCGCGCGGTATCCCGCCCGCATCGGCGGGAATACCCAGCGGGCCAGAAAAGACTATGGGTGATTTAGACCAGCTTGTGCTCGTAGGCGTACGCCGTAGCGGCCGCGCGCGACGACAAGTCCAGTTTGGTGAAGATGTTACTCACGTGACGGGCGACCGTTTTTTCGCTGATCTCCAGGCGCTGGGCAATGACCCGGTTGGTGGCGCCCGTCGCGATCAAGCGGAGCACCTCGACCTCACGGCCGGTCAGTCCGCCCGATCGCGCGACCGGTGGCGACGCCAGCTGCGAGACGCGGACCGCATCGGGCGCCGCGCCGATCCGATCGAAGACCTCGTGCGCGGCGTCGAACTCCAGCTCGGCGCCTTCCGCGTCGTCGAGGGCGCGATACGCCAGGCCGATCAACACGCGGACGCGAGCCAGCTCGTACGGCGCATCAAGCTCCTGCCATGCGTCGCAGGCCCGGCGCGCGTGATCGAGCGCTTCGGCCGGCCGCGTTTCGGCCAGCGCCACCGCCGCGGATGCCTGCGCGGCCGCGCCGCGTAGAAATGGCGCATCAACCTTCCGCGCGATCGCGTCGAGCTCGCTCGCAGCCGCGCGCGCGGCAACCAGGTCGCAGCGCTCGAGCGCGATGTCGACTGCCGCTCTCAGCAGATGCACGCGCGGGCGGCGCGCCTGCACTTCCCGGAGCGCCACGCGGATCGCGGTGTCCGCGGCTTCGGCCTGTCCCTGCGCCAACCGAAGCAGCGCCAAACCCGGATACGGCTTTCTGCCGGCTTGATTAGCGAGCCGGTAGGCCTCCTCGGCCTGCGTGAAGTCGCCGCGCAGCCGCGACAACTCTCCCCACTGGTAATAGGCGAGGCCGGCTTCGGAGGCCGAGGTTGCGGCCAGCCATTCGCACGCGCGGCGTGCTTCGTCGAGCGCGTCCTGCCACGCGCCGCTGAGCTGCATGACCTCGGATCGGCGAACCAGGCAGTCGCCCCGAAACGGCACCAGATCGGCGTGCGCCGCGCACCATCGCTGCAGCGCCGCCGTCCACTCGTGCGCGCGCCGGAGATCGAAGACGTCGTGACAGGCGCTGATCACGCTGCAATAGACGACGCCGGTGATGTGAGGCGCGACCTCTCCGCCGGTCACCGAGATCATCACCTCGTCGAGCAGTGCAAATGCTTCGGTCCCTTTGTCGAGGAACAGCAGGGTTCGGCCCAGACCGTGACGGGCAAGGGCGACGAGATCGCGATCGCGGAATCGGTCGCCAATCGCTGCGGCCTGGCTGAACATGTCTTGCGCCGTCGTCACCTCGCCGTTGCGGACGGCCTGCAGCGCTGTGGCACAGCGCAGCCATCCCTGCTCCACGCATGCCTCGTTGGCTTCGTCGAGCAGCCGTTGCGCGCGAGACAACCAGCCCGCCGCCTGTGCCTGCTGAGCCGGCCTCTCACGCATGCTGAACGTGAGCCCCAACGCGGCCGCGGCGGCACGAACGTTCTGGCCGCGCTCGAGAAAACGGGCATGCGCTCGAGAGAGCGCGTCAGCGTTCGCCTCGTCGTGGCCGGTGAGATACGCGGCCCTCGCCAGTCGATTGAGATCCTCGGGTTCGAGCGGCGTGTCGGCGTCGGCGGCGGCAAGCAGGCGGTACGCCTCTGACCAGGCGCCCTTCTCGAAGGCGGCGCGGCCATCCGTCAACGAGTTCATGTCTTTACGTTAACGCGTATACTCCTGCCGATCTCCCTCTTCCGTATGGCCTGCTCCACTCGGCTCCCGGCGATCCTGCTGCCGGTGCTGCTCTGGCCTTTGGTTGCGCACCCGGCGCTGACGGCCGACGCTGTCGACGCGTATGTCGCGTCGCAAATGACGGCGCAGCATATCCCCGCGCTCGCGTTCGCCGTCGTTCGCGACGGCGCGATCGTCCGGGCGGAAGCGCGTGGCCTGGCGAACGTCGAACTCAACGCACCGGCGACGGGACTGACTGAATTTGCCATCGCCTCGATGTCGAAGCCCGTCACCGCAAGCGCCATCATGCTGCTCGCGCAGGACGGACAGCTGTCGATCGACGATGCGGTCCGCAAGTACCTGCCTGACATCCCCGACAGCTGGAACCCGATGACGATCCGCGACCTGCTCGCGCACACGGCCGGCGTCAAGGATCACTTCAGCGATTCGCCGCTCTATCCGAAGTTGACGACGCTCGATCGGCACCTCGTCTACACGACGGACGCCTACGTCCAGGCTCATGTCGATGCGCCGCTGAACTTCGCGCCCGGCACTGACTTTTCCTACAGCGGCGGCGGCTACGTCATGCTCGGCGCGATCATCGCGAAAGTGACCGGGCGTCCGTACGGCGAATTTCTGCGCGATCGGATCTTCCGTCCACTCCGCATGACCCACAGCCACGTGATCAGCACGACCGACATCATCGCGAATCGCGCCGCGGGCTACTGGTTCCGCGACGGCGCGCTGCGGAACGGCGAACCGACGGGCCCGGCGCACACCGCCGGCGCCGACGTCGTCACGTTCCCCGGGGGCAACTCGTACGGCCTTGGCTGGCGGGTCACCACGTATCGCGGATTCCGATTGGCCGGCC
>Ga0173480_10001041_pt1 | contig 10063 bp, 7 predicted proteins | sample NitcycUS209509C1_FD_122622 | JGI IMG/M metagenome (GOLD analysis project Ga0173480, IMG submission 122622) | Soil microbial communities from Arlington Agricultural Research Station in Wisconsin, USA - Nitrogen cycling UWRJ-S209-509C-1 (version... | ecosystem: Environmental > Terrestrial > Soil >... | reverse complement strand
GATGACGAGCAGATCGCCGCCCTCGTCGAAGGTCTTTTGGCCCGGCACCGGATTCTCGCCCCAGCGCGAAACGAGGGCCCGGCGCTCGTCGAGCTCGAGATAGTCCTGCGGATTCGATTCGAATCCGGTTCCGACCGCGAGCTGCCCGAGCAAGGCGCCCGTATCCGCGACGAGGAAGCTCAAAACGTTCGTGCCGTAGCGATCGATGACGACGGCTCGCCCCGAAGGCGGCCGCGACGACGGCAACACGACGTCCCCCGACAAAGCGAACGCGACCGGCGTCGCCTCGGCGCGCGCCGTCGAGAAGTACGAGCCGCACAGCGTGTCGCCGGAGAGCTTGGTGAGCGCAATCTGCGTTGACACGTAGTCGCTCATCACGACGAGAGCCGCCGCAGGGCAGCTCGGCAGAGCACTGAGCATCGCGTGACATTCGTCGTGCGCGGTGGGCTCGACGTTGCAGGCGGCGAGCCCCGAGGCGAGCGTGAGCGCTAGAAGCGTGCGACCGGGCACGTCAAGGCTCCTCGTCGCTGCGCTCGGCCGTCGCGATGCCGATCGCGTCGAGGTCGAACCCGGCCGTTGGCGTCGCGCCCGCGTTCGAGCGATCCCGGATCTTGACGAAGCGAACACGCGTGAGGCCGAGGTCCGCGAGATCGAAGGCATCACCGCCGCTCAGCGCGGGCTCGAGAGGCAGAAGACTCTTGGCGTCGTATTTTTCGGTCGGAGTGATGCCGGCGCACCCGGTGAAGTGTCCCGCGCCGTCGCCCTTCGCGTCACACGGGAACGCGCGCCATTCCTCGCCGTCCTCGCTCACGCTCACCTCGCCGGGCTCCGCGAACACGGCAGTCGGATCGCCCCCGGGCCAGAACGCGTTCTCGAACACCACGAAATCCGCGCCAGCGCCGTCGACGATCGCGTACGGCTCGAACCCGAGCACGATGCTTCCGCCCTTGCCGAGCGACAGCACGTCGAGTGAGCCCGCCTGCTCGCCGCCACCGTGCGGTGGCCCGAGCACGACGTCCGGAAACGCGTCTTCTCCGAATCCCGCCTCGTCACCGGGCTCGAAGCTCACGACCGCCGACGCGTAGGGAAGCTCGGCTGCCGCGGGATTTCCGGGCGCGGGGGCGCCGGCAGGATTGCCGCTCGAGCAGCCGCTCGTGACCGCGAGCAGCGCGGACGCCGCGAGCCACTCGAGCTCGCGGCGCCGCGCGCCGCGCGTCCCACTCCGCCTCACTTCTTGGTGAGCTTGGTCCACGAGAAGCCCCCGCAGCCCGAGTTTTCCGGATCGCTGTCGTCAGCCGTCTCGGTGCTGTTTTCGGCGTCCTCCGCCGAGTCGAGATTGAAGGCAACCATGCAGTAGTAAAACGCGTCGCCAGAGACGTCCGTCCATTGCCAGCGGTTGAACTTGCCGCTCGGATCCTCGAGGATGACGGTGTTCGTCGCGTTGTCGAAGCTCGTGATCACGAAATCCGTCGTCGTGACCATGTCCGTCCCGACGCCGTTCGTCATGGACCAGGCCGCGTCGTCGATCGCGTCTTCTTCCTGGAAGAGCGTGTTCTCCCAATCGCCGGAGACCTCGATGTGCGTCGGGGTCGTGCTGTCCTTCGGGGCCTCGTCGTCGTCGCCGTCGCAGCCCGTGCTCGCAAAGCCCGTGGCGGCCGTGAAGGCGAGAAGAAAGATCGAGGTCGAATTCGTGCGCTTCGTCATGTCGGTTCGTCGCTCCGTGCCGGTCTAACCGCCGGCTCTCTGGAACCCGAAGACGAAGTGGCCTGGTGGACACGCTGCTCGTGCCGCCACGCCCCATCGACCGTGGGGTTCCTGTGGGCTCGGGCGGAGCAGATATCCTGGCTCTCGGCTTCTCGACTTCGCTCGGCCTTCCCCGGTCTTCCCGAGTGGCCCGGCCCGTGCACTCAGGCACGGCCGCTGGCGTCGTCTACTTCCGATGACAGTGGCGGGACCGCGCCGGATTCACACCGGCTTCCCTGCTTCCGTCCGAAATCTCTGTAACTAGGGGCGCACCCCTACACGCGCTCTCACCGGCGCGTCAAGCGGCTGGCCCGGTTCTCGGCCGAAGCGCGACGCCGCGGCTCAGCCGAGGCCGAGCGCGTCGAGGTCGTCTTCGTCGAGACCGAAGTAGTGGCCGATCTCGTGCAGGACCGTGACCTCCACCTCGTGCCGAAGCTCGTCGGCGTCGCTCGGATCGGCGTACGCCGCGAGGTTCGCCGCGTAGAGCACGATGCGCGTCGGCGCCGGCACAACGTCGGGACCTGAGCGCTCGACCTGGGTCGGTCCCGAGAACAAGCCGAGGCTCCGCGGATCGAAGCCCTCGCTCACGAGCTCCTCGCTCGGTCGCTCCTCGACGAGGATGGGGACGTCGGCCACGAGCTTCTTGAAACGCTCCGGCAAGCCGGCGAGGACCTGCTCGGCCGCGGCAACGATCGGCCCCTCGACAGCCGCTAGGTCGAAGCCGTCGGCGCGATCGGCGGCCTCGTCCAGCCTTCGCACGGCCAAAAGCTCGCGCACCGCCGCCTTCTGATCGCCGAGCTCCTCGAGCGCGAGCGCGAGCGCATGCCGCGCCTCCGCGAAGTCGGGCTCCGCGCCGACGAGCTGCTCGAGAAAGGCGCGCGCACTCGACGCTCCTTTCGCCGCCATCAGGGCGCGTGCGCGCGCGAGCCGTACCTCGGGATGTGTCGCCGATTCGGGCGGAGCGTGCTCGGCGATGTTCAGCGCCGCGAGCGGGTTGCTCTCCAGCTGCTCCTCAACCTCAAGGACCAAGTCGAGCGCGCGCTCGTCGAACTCGTCCGAGGATACGGGCATCCTTATCAACCCATCTCACGCTGACAGAATCATGTCGACAGTTTTTCGCGCAGCCCTTCAACCACTCTGGAATCGCCGCGCAGCGTCACGTGCACTCCATCCTCTTCATACGCCTCTTTTTCGACGCGGCAAGAGTCATGTATTTGACTCACGAGCGCCTGGCGCGCGTAGGGGACGACGAATTCCACCGTCACGAAGCTTTGTTCGAAGAAAGCGACGATCCGCGTGTGCACTTTCGCCACATCGAGCGGATCGTGAGCGGAGATGAACCAGGCGCTCGGATTGTTTCGCTCGAGCTCCGCGCGAGCCTCCGCACTCAGGCGATCCGTCTTGTTCATGACCACGAAGCTCGGCGTCTGCTCGGCGCCGATGTCGCGAATCACGTCGCGCGCCACGGTGAGCTGGGCTTCCCAGCTCGGATCGGAGGCGTCCACGACGAAGAGCAGGAGCGACGCTTCGAGCGCTTCGTCGAGCGTCGATTTGAAGCTTGCGACCAGGTCGTGCGGCAGCTTCTTGATGAAGCCGACGGTGTCACTCACGAGAATGCGCGGTTTCACCTCCGGCTTCAACGCGCGCACCGTCGTGTCGAGCGTTTTGAACAGGCGGTCCTCCACCTCGACCGCGCTCGCCGTCAGGCCGCGCATGAGCGACGACTTGCCCGCGTTCGTGTACCCGACGAGCGCCACGCAGCGCAGCTCGCGCCGCTGCGCGCGCCGCACGGACTGCTCGCGCTGAACCTCCGCGAGCTGCTCGCGCAGCTCGGCGAGCCGGTCCCGAATGCGGCGCCGGTCGAGCTCGATGGCCGCCTCGCCGGCGCCGCGCCCCGCTTGGCGCTCCTTGCCGCTCGGCGACTCGCGGACGCGCGGCGCGAGGTAGGCAAGGCGCGCCATCTCTACCTGCAGTCGTGCCTCGCGCGTGCGCGCGTGGCGCGAGAAGATCTCGATGATCACGCCCGCCCGATCGAGCACCTGCGTGCCCACGGCGCGCTCGAGATTGCGCAGCTGGCTCGGCGAGAGCTCGTGATCCACCGCAACGAGCGCGACACGGGGCGGCGCGTCGTCGTCCGCGTCCTCGGCCGCGGGCGGCGTTTCCTCGCCGGATTCCTCGGCCCAGCGAGCCTGGGCCTTCGAGCGGCGGCGCGGCAGCGGTCGTGCCGTGCGCCCGCTGCCTCCCGTGAGCGCCGCGAGCTCCTTGAGCTTGCCGTCACCGAGCACGGCGGCGGGCGACAGGTTCTCGCGCAGCTGCGTCACCCGCGCCTCGGGTTCGTAGCCGAGCGTCGTGAGCAATCGCTCGAGCTCGTCGAGCCCCGACTCGAACTCCTCGACGTCGGTGCCGGGCAGCCGCACCCCAACGACGACCGCCGTCGGAAGGGAGCCACCGTGACGCGCGTCGCCGGCATCCGCCGATCCATGCTCCCGAGTCGTCATTTTTTTAACACGACCTCGTCGACGCGCTCCCCGTCTACGTTGACGAACGTCAGGCGAAGCTCGTCCTTGGTCGCTTCGGCGAGCTGCGCGCCGTGCTTCGCGTTGTAGCGAAATTCGCTGGCGTCGATCACCGCCTTGAACTCGTACTCCTGCGCTCCGCCGAGCCCATTCACGAGGTAGGTGACGCCGCCGAGACGCGCGCGCTCGTAGGTGTGATCGTGGCCCGCCAGCACGAGATCGATGCCAAACTCTTTGTAAGGCCACTCGGTTTCGAGCGCCGAGCCGTGGGGCCCCGACGAGTACGGCGGGTGATGCATGTACGCGATACGCCACGTCGCCGTCGACGCCTGAGCGCGCTCCTTGAGCCACGTCGCCTGCCGGCTCGTCGGGCCGATGCCGTCCGGCTCGTGCGGATCGCTGTCGAGCGCGAAGAATTCGACCGGCCCACGGGCGAACGCGTAGTAGCGCTCGTTGCCCGGCAGCGAGAAGTAGTCGAGGTAAGGCTTGGCGAGCTCCGAATACCAGTCGTGATTGCCGAGCGCCGGAAAGAAGCGATTCTCGGCGGCGCCATTGCCGTACCTGCCGCGGTACGAGCCGATGAACTCGGCGTAGAACTGCCCGATGTTGTCGTCGATGGTGGCTGCGGAGCCGACCGGGTAGTTGTTGTCGCCGGTCGTGATGACGAGCTCGGGCGCGTAGCCTTTCACGAGCTCGGAGACGCGGCGCTCGGGCGCGCCCGCTAATCCGTAGTCGCCGATCACGGCGAAGCGGAGGCGGTCAGGACTCGCTACCGGTGGCGACGTGGGTGCGGAGGTCGGCGGCGCGACGAGGGGCAGAGCTGTCGCGGAAGCCGTGCCATTCTGTGCCACGGTGACGGCCGCCGCCGCGCTCGCGCGTGGCTCGCTCGCACGGCGATTGCACCCGAAGGGCGAGGTGCAGGCGAGAAGAGCCAACGCAACGGCGCGCACGTCGCAAGAGCAAGATGTGGGTAGGCAATTTCGGAAGCGGGACACGGCTCGCGCACCCTACAACTTCTTGACAGCCGGGGGCGCGTCTTCCACTGTGAAGCGCGGGTGTTCGAGGTGAAAAGCGAAGTTCGCCGAGCGTTTGCGGGCGTGCTCTCGGTGTCGCTCAGCCTCTCGACGCTCGACGCACGCGCACAAGACACGCGCGCCCCCGACGCGCCCGCACCCGTTGCACCGCCCGTCGCGACGGCACCCTCGGTAAGCGAGCCGCCGCCCCGAACCACTCCGCCTCCACCTCCCGCCGACGCGCCGACCGACACCTTGCCGGTGCCGGGCCCTGACGACGACGCCGTCGAACCCGCGCCGACCGACGCGGCGCCGGCGGCAGCGCCAGCAAAGAACAAGAAGAAGAAAAAGAAGAAGACTCTCTTCGGGGTGGAGTCGGACACGGCGCCGAAAGCGAAATCTCCGTTCGGAAGGCTCGAGCCGACGGGGCGCGTCTTCGCGCGCTTCGCGTACTCGCGCCATCACACGACCGTCATCGATCCCGTCGGGGCCGCCCACGACGAGAGCGTCGACTCGTTCGACTTCACGATCCCGAGCGCGCGCGTGGGCCTCTACTACCACGCACCCGTCGCTTGGCTGACCGCGAATGTCGAGCTCGAGCTCACGAAGAAGCCCGAGCTCAAGGATGCGTGGCTCCGGGGCAAGTGGAAGTACATCACGGCCAAGGCCGGCCAATTCAAGATGCCGTTCTCACCGATCGAGATGGAATCGATCTGGTCGTTGCCGCTCGCCGATCGCGGGCTCATCCACACCGCGCTCGTGAAGGAGCTCCAGGTCGCCGGTCGTCGTCCCGGGTTCGCCCTCACGGCCCACGGCCGCGGCAAGATCCGCCCCTCGCTCACGGTCGGCGCGTTCCAAGGCTCCGTCCTCACCGACGACGACCCGGACAAGCGCAAGGTCGAGCTTCTCTCCGAGCAGGGACTGAGCTCGCAGAGCTTCGTCGCGCGTGCGGAGCTCAAAATCCGCGACCTCGTCCTCGGCGCCGAGTACGAGAACCGGCTCGGCACCCCCGCGCTCCTCGCGACGAAGTACTACCAGACGGGCGGCGCCGATCTCACACTCGATACGGAAGTCGGGCGCGCGGGCCTACGCGTCTGGCTCGAGGGCATCATGGGCTCGAGCTGGCTCGAGAACTGGTACAAGCCGCCGGACGGCAAAGACACCCTGTTCGTCGCCGGGCGGCTCATCACGGCCGTGCGTCTCATGGGCCGCCACAAGGGTGACCTGTACGTCGAGCCGTACGGCATGTTCGGCCTCCTCGATCCGGACAACGAGGTGTCCCAGGACCTGCTCTCGGAGGAGGTGCTCGGCGTGAACGTGGGCTTATGGAAGGTCGTGCGCCTCGGGCTCGAGGCGGAAGTGCAGCGCGTCGAGCGAAACTTTCCCCAAACCTACTACCTCGGAGACGATCCCGATCGCGTGGCGCTCGTGCTGCAGGCGGGCGCACAGTTCTAGATGCCGAGCTTCGACTTTCAGGGCGCTATCGGCAAAGAGACCGCGACGCCACACCTCTGGGAGCTCGTGCTCCGCGTCGGGCTCGCCGCCTTGCTCGGCGCAATCGTGGCGTTCCGCCCCTGGCGGCGTTTCATGCAGCACACGCGGCCGCCGTCGGCGCAGGCCGCGCAGAGCCAGACGCTCATCGCGGCGTCCGGCGCGCTGATGGTGATCGTCATCGGCGAGAGCATCGCGCGCGCGTTCGGTCTCGTGGGGCTCGGCTCGTTCATCCGCTTTCGCTCCGGTATCCGCGATCCGCGTGACGCCGCGCTCCTCTTCGTCATGATCGGGATCGGCATGGCTTGCGGGCTCGGCTTGCCGATCATGGCGGCCACGGGGGCGGCGCTCGTCATCGGGCTACTCCTCTTGTTCGATGCCTCGGCCCGCCAGCGCAGCGTCGTCACCGTCGATGCCCACGACCCCGCGCTGGTGCTGAGCGCGCTCACCCGCCTCTTCCCCACGGCCCGAGCCGTCGAGCTCGAGGTCGCCGCCGCGCCTGGCGAGCATGGCCGCCTCGTCGTGGAGCTCGACCTCGGTCAGGGGACCGACGCATCGAAGCTGAGCGCCTTGCTGGAAAAAGACGGCATCACCGGAGTCGCGCGCGTCCGACTCGAAGAGTGAGGCTGCGAAGCGCCAAAGTGCGCTTCGATAACGCAGCTGAGTTGGAATTCGGCGTTGTTGCGGCCAAGCGACGACCGCAAACTTTGGTGTCGACAACCACGGTGCCTGACGGCGATGTCAGTCCCCTCCGAGACCGGTTCCAGGTTCGAAGCTCGCCGCAAGGAAAACGACAGTGTGGGCGGCGCTGCGAGCACACCGTCCACAGCTCACAAGGTGCGGAATAATCGCCTGTTTGTTCCTGGTTGCGCGAGTGCCATCTGTTAGAATGTAGGCGTGGCGCGGACACGACGCGGCCACCTCGAGGTGCATCATGTTGCGCGCTTGGATTCCTTCTCTCTTCATTATCCCGATCGCGATCGCCGCCGCTGCCACCGGTTGTGGCGTAGGCGGCACCGCCACGCGCGGGATCGGGGATGACGACGACAGCACCTACCCTGGGGGCGGAACCAAGGGCGGCGGGGGCACCTCGTCGAGCTCCGGTGGAAGCGCCGGCACGACCACGATCGTGATGGTCGACGGCGGCATGGTCGATCCGTGCAAGGCGGCCGGCCTGGAGGCGGGGTGCGAGACGGTCGTAGCCCCCGCGTGCGGCGACAGCGAGATGAACCAGGACACGGAGGAGTGCGACGACGGCAACACGTTGCCCGGCGACTGCTGCTCCGGCACCTGCAAGGTCGAGGCGTACTGCGTGTGCCCGCCCGACGAGGGCGGGAAATGCCATTCGACGATCGTGTGCGGCGACAGCATGCGCGGCCCCGGCGAAGCCTGCGACGACGGCAACACGAACGACGGCGACGGCTGCTCGTCGGACTGCCACCTGGTCGAGATCGGCTTCTCCTGCCCGACGCCCGGCGCCCCGTGCATCCACCATTACACCTGCGGCGACGGCATTCTCGACCCGAACGAGGGCTGCGACGACAAGAACGCCGACGACGGTGACGGTTGCAGCAAGCACTGCCGCATCGAGCAGGGCTTCAAGTGCGACGGCAATCCGAGCAAGTGCACGCCCACCAAGTGCGGCGACAGCGTGAAGGAGGGCGCGGAGAGCTGCGACGACGGCAACACCGTCGCGTTCGACGGCTGCTCGCCGGAGTGCCGCGCCGAGCCGACGTGCCCGACGGGCATGGCCTGCGTGTCGAGCTGTGGCGACGGCATCGTGTTCGGCAACGAGATGTGCGACGACGGCAACCTGCGCGACGGCGACGGCTGCTCGAGCACCTGCACGCAGGAGGAAGGGTTCGTCTGTAACAACGACCAGTCCTGCGAGACCAAGATGGGCGTCGACCCGACCACGGGCGCGACCATGGACATCTGCACGCTCACCGTGCCGGTCGTATTCCGCGACTTCAATGCGAACAGCGCGAGCGGCGGGCACCCGGACTTCCAGCCCGGCTACGTCTCGGACGGCGCGGTGCAGGGCCTCGTCCAGGACCAGCTCGACAAGGACGGCAAGCCCGTCCAGAACACCGCCAAGGCGACGACCGCCGTTTCCGGCGGCTTCATGCACGGCCAAACGGCGTTCGCGCAGTGGTACCGAAACGACCCGCCCGCGAGCAAGCCCATCTCCGGCAAGATCGTGCTGTGGGACAACGGGAACATGGGCTTCGTGAACCGCTTCGGCGCGAACGGCGAGCAGTGGTCGGGCCCGCCCTCGATGCCCAACTACGAGCCGGTCACGTACGGCGGCCCGGGCGGCACCGGCTGCGAGGCGTGCACGCCGACCGCGACGGGCATGTGTTACGACCCGTGCATTCCGTACGGCGCGGGAAACCCGCAGGCCTGCTGCGCGGAGATCCCGACCATCACGGCGAAGAAGTACGACGGTAACCCGCTCTTCTTCCCGATCGACAGCGCGATGGGCATCCTCTCCGAGACTCGCTCGGAGGGCCGTGTGCCGGCTCAATACGGCTGGAGCGGCTGGCCCTTCGAGACCGATATGTCGACGATGTACAACCCGCCGGTGCCGGCCAACATGCCGATTCAGACGGCAACGGCGATGTTCCCGTCAACGAAGCACAACTTCAGCTTCACGACCGAGGTGAAGTACTGGTTCACGTACAGCGCGGACATGAACGCGACGTTCGACTTCACGGGCGATGACGACGTGTGGGTGTTCTTGAATGGCCACCTCGCGGTCGACATGGGCGGCTGGCACGTCCCGACCAACGGCAAGCTCACCATCAACGGTGCCACGATCAACGCCACGGCCGAGCTCAACGCCGACGACAGCGGCAAGGCCACGAAGACCGCTCCCCCGAAGAACGGCACCGCGACCACCTACGGCCTCACGGCGGGCAACGTCTACCAGATCCAGGTGTTCCACGCCGAGCGCCAGACGGAGGGCTCGTCCTTCCGGTTGACGCTCGCTGGCTTCAACCAAGCGCCGAGCGACTGCGTCACCAACTGCGGCGACGGCATGGTGGGCCCCGGCGAAGAGTGCGACGACGGCACCAACCTCGGCGGCTACAACCAATGCGGCTCCGGCTGCGTGCTCGGGCCGCGCTGCGGCGACGGCATCAAGCAGGAGGACTTCGGCGAGACCTGCGACGACGGGGTCAACGCCGGCACCTACGGCGGTTGCAGCCCGGATTGCCAAGCCGGTCCGCGCTGCGGCGACGGCATCGTCAACGGCGACGAAGCGTGCGACGACGGCCCCGCGGCGGGCGCGTACGGCGG
>Ga0173480_10001038_pt1 | contig 10085 bp, 7 predicted proteins | sample NitcycUS209509C1_FD_122622 | JGI IMG/M metagenome (GOLD analysis project Ga0173480, IMG submission 122622) | Soil microbial communities from Arlington Agricultural Research Station in Wisconsin, USA - Nitrogen cycling UWRJ-S209-509C-1 (version... | ecosystem: Environmental > Terrestrial > Soil >... | reverse complement strand
AGCCCCGAGCCCCGAGCCCCGAGCCCCGAGCCCCGAGCCCCGAGCCCCGAGCCCCGAGTTATGGGCTGGCCGGCTCAGCTGGCGCCGGTTTCGGTGCCACATCGCCCTTGACCGGGAACGGATAGCCGCGTTGCAGGGCGGCGTCGAGTTCCCGATCGTGCCCGTAGATGTCCTCCATGAAGAACAGCACACCTTCGGAGTTGATGTGCACCGTGTCGTAGAACAGCACCACGGTCAGCGGCTGCTTCAGATTGACCCGCGTCGGCTTCTCGCCATTCATGACCTCATCGATGCGCTCGCGCGTCCATTCCGGCTGATCCCGGAGCACCCACTCGGCAAAGCGCGCCGGGTCTTCGAGTCGAATGCACCCGTGGCTCAGGTCGCGGCGCGGACGGGCGAAGTACTGCTGCGCCGGCGTGCCGTGCATGTAGACGTCCTCGTCGTTCGGAAAGATGAACTTCGCAAGTCCGAGCGCGTTCTGCGGTCCTGGCTTTTGACGGATATACAGCCGTCCCGCGACGACCTTGCTCAGATTTTCCGGCGTGCCCGGCAGAGCCGCCGCCTTCTCGTTGCCGCTGGCAACGATCTCGAATCCTTCCTTGTCCAGGTACGCCGGGTCGCGTCGCGCCTTCGGCACCAGCTCGTTGACGACGATGCTGCGCGGCGGATTCCAGTAGGGCCGGAAGATCACGTACTCCATACGCTCGACGAACAGCGGCGTCTGATGGTCGAGTGACTTGCCGACGACGACGTTCATCCGCAGCGGCTCGCCGCCGGATGTTGGATCCGTGGCCCACAGCCTGAACAGCGCCACGTTGACGAATACGTTTGGCTTATCGTCGAGCGGCGGCAGCCAGCGCATCCGCTCCATGGCCAGCTCGATCTGCCGCACCCGGCTCGCCAGCGGCACGTTCAGGGCGCGTCGTGTTCCGGCGCCGATGACGCCGTCATTCCCGAGCCCGTGACGCCGCTGGAAGCGCTTGACGGCATCGACCAGGACCTGTGTGTACTCGACGTCGTCGACGCCAGCGCCCTGAGCGAGATCGCCGACGGCGCGCAGTCGGGCCGCCAGTGCGGGCACCCCCTCCCATCGATCGCCAGGCTGAATCTTCGGCAGATCCTTCGGCAGCGCTGGAAGGCTTTCCGGCTCGCCGGCTTCGGCGCGGGCCCGGTAAACGGCGAGCGTTCGCCGTGCCCGTGCGTAATGCGTGACCTGTGGCGAGACGGCATCGAGTGTTGCCGCCAGTCCCTCGCTGTCACGCACGGCCGTCATCAGCGCTCCGAGGTCCAGATTCCTGGCACTGTTGTCGTATCCCCAGTACATCGTCGACGGATCGACGCGCCCCCTGTGCACGGCATTCAGGATTCTGACGACCGCTGTACTGACGCCGAGATCGAGCATCGCCCGGTCGGCGCCGGACGCGGAGGCGCCGGTCAGATCGGTGAATTGCTGCTCGAGCCATGCGGCGTCGTAGTCGACAGGATCGAGACCGTGTTCGGCAGCGGCCGACAACGCGGCAATCGTCGTCTTCAACGAGGCCACGGGCGTCGTGCGATCGAACCAGTACAGCCGATCGGGTTCGCTCGCGTAGAGCGGTTGCAGAACGGAGACGACGTCGGGGATCCGGCTCCATTTGAGCGACGGGTGCTCGGACGTGGACAGTACCTGCTCGATGGTGGCTGCCACGTCCGCATCGACCCCCTGAGGAGCCGGCGACGCAGACACCGGCTTAGCGGCAGGGATCGGCGCAGGTTGAGCGGGTGGCTGCCGGCATCCAGACGTCGCCAACAGCCAGACGGCGGCGGTGAGGAGGCCTGAAGCTCTGAAGTGCGTGAACAATCGAGGGGTTGCGGGTGTCAGCGGCATGGCATCGGTACTGGAAATTGTACCGTGCGGAACACGCTCTTAGTGCTACAAGGCTCCTACATCGCAGACCGCCGTCCGCCAGCGTTCTGACGATTTTCGTATTGTGCCCCGGCGTGGACTGTTCCCGCTCAGGTCAGGATAAAATTGCGCGCGGACGATGACTCCGGCGATTCTGGTTCCATCGCTCTCCTTCGCCGGTACACTGGTGCTCACGCTGCAGTCCGACCATGTCCTGATCGCTGCCATGCGCCTGAGCGTCTTTCGTATCACCTGCGCGAGTTCCTATCATGCGTTCTGACGACCACTATCGCCGCGCTACGGCTGCCGGACGTGTGGGTGTCTGGGACTGGACGTTCGCAACCGGAGAGATCTACATCGATCTGGTCCTCAAACGGTTGCTTGGCTACGAGGACCACGAGATCCGCAACCATATCGACGACTGGGGCCGGCTGGTGCATCCGGACGACGCGCAGCGTGTATCGGAGCAGGTGCAGGCGCACATCAGGGGCGAGCTCGCATCGTACGAGATCGAGCACCGGATGCTGCATCGTGACGGCAGTGTGCGCTGGTTTCTGGGCCGCGGTCAGGTCAGCCGCGATGACACCGGCGCCGCCGTGAGCATGACGGGCACCGGGACCGACATCACCGAACGCAAACATCGGGAAGCTGAGCTCGAACGGGCGGAACAGCTCAATCGGCAGTTCGTCGAGTGCTCGGGCGACTGCGTCAAGCTGCTGACGCCTGACGGCCGTCTCCGGTACATGAACGCCGAAGGCGTCCGCGCACTCGGACTTCCGAACATGTCCGGACTGCTCAATCGGGCGATGCCGGAATTCTTCGAGGGCGCGGTGCGCACGGCGGCAGAGCAGGCCGTCGCCGTTGCCCGAGGCGGTGGCCGTGGCCGGTTTCAGTATTCGATTCAGACCGCGAAGGGTCAGACCATGTGGTGGGATGCCGTCATCACCCCGATGACGGATGCCTTCGGTACCGTGACCCAACTGCTAGCCATCTCACGCGACATCAGCGAACGTCGCCGAGGAGAGGCACTTCAAGTGGGCCAGCACGAAGTGCTGGCCATGATCGGCGCCGGCAGCTCGCTGTCCCACGTGCTTGACCGCGTCGTTCGCCTGGTCGAAAGCCAGTTGCACGGCAGGTGCTCCGTGCTCCTGCTCGACGAGGATGGGATGACCACGAGGCACGGCGCCGCGCCAAGCCTTCCTGCCGACTACGTAAAGGCGATTGACGGCGCCGCCATTGGGCCGAAGGCCGGTTCCTGTGGAACGGCGATGCATACTGGCACGCGCGTCATCGTGACCGATATCGACACCGATCCGCTGTGGGAAGATTATCGTGGGTTGGCGCAGCGATTCGGATTACGCGCCTGCTGGTCAACGCCGATCTTTTCACCGCAGCGGCGCGTCCTTGGTGCATTTGCCGTCTACCATGACGAGCCCTGCGAGCCGGACGAGGCCGACCTCCGGCTGATCGACGCGGCGGCGGATATCACCCGTATCGCCATTGAGCAGCAGCGCGCCCAGCAGGCGCTGCGCGATAGCGAGGCGCGCAACACGGCGATCCTGCGGGCGATCCCGGACTGGATGTTCCTGACCACCGTGGACGGTGTGTTTCTCGACTTTCACGCCAAGGACCTTTCGAAGCTCCATGCCTCGCCAGTGGATTTTCTCGGCCGGTCGTTGACCGCGGTGCTGCCGCCGCCGGTCGCCAGCGCTCTGATGCAGGCGTTCGCGCGCGTGCTCGCCTCGGATGGCATGGAGAAGGTCGAGTATGCGCTCGGTCACGATGGCGAGGACCGCTTCTACGAGGCCCGCATCGTCCGCTGCAATGGCGACCAGATTCTGAGCATCGTGAAGGACGTCACGGAGCTCAGGCGCGCGGAGTTTCAGGCCGACGTCCAACGGCGTGAGCTCGCGCACCTGGGCCGCATCTCAACGCTCGGCGAGCTGGCCGGGACGCTGACACACGAATTGAGCCAGCCGCTGGCGGCCGTGCTCACCAATGCGCAGGTGGCGCGCCGCGCCGTCGACCACTCGACGCTCGATCTGGACGAGTTGCGCGAGACGCTGGACGATATCATCAGGGACGACAGGCGGGCGGCCGCCGTCATCGACCGTCTTCGTGCGCTTCTGCGGAAGGAAGAGACGGCACTGGAGCTGGTCGATGTCAGTGAGGTGTCGCGCGAAGTGCTCGACCTGGCGGCGGGTGAATTCATGTCGCGTCGCATCATCGTCAAGAGCAGCCTGGCACCCGGCGCCGCGCCCACGCTTGGTGATCGTGTCCAGTTGCAGCAGGTGCTGCTCAACCTGGTCCTGAATTCCTGCGAGGCGATGAACGGCACACCGGTTTCGGACCGGGAGCTCACGGTCTCCACCAGGGTGGATGGCGATATGGTGTCGCTCGTGGTGTCCGATCGCGGCTCGGGGATTCCGGAGGGCCAGCTCGAGCGCGTATTCGAGCCGTTCGTAACATTCCGCAAGCAGGGCCTTGGTCTCGGCCTCGCTATCTCACGCTCGATTGTCGCCGCGCATGGCGGTTCGATTCGCGCGGAGAACAATTCTGACGGCGGCGCGACGTTCCGCTGCCGGTTGCCGATCGCCGACGCGCAAACCTCATGATCCTTCCGATCAGCGATGACAACACCGGGCGCCTGCGGACGCCCTACGTCACGTACGCGCTGATCGCGCTGAACGTCCTGGTGTTCGTGTTCCTTCAGGGCATGGGCTCGGCGGAGCAGTTCACGTATGCGTTCTCGACTGTCCCTCAAGAGATTCGTACAGGCCAGGACATCGCCGGCGATGTCGTCGTCGAGCTGGGGAATCAGCGTGCGGCGATTCCATTGCAGCCGACGCCGGTGAGCGTGTATCTGACGCTGCTCACCTCGATGTTCATGCACGGCGGCCTGATGCACCTGCTCGGCAACATGCTCTTCCTGTGGATCTTCGGCGACAACGTCGAGGATGACCTTGGCCACGGCCGATACACCGCGTTCTATCTCGTCACCGGTCTCGTCGCCTCGCTCTCGCACGTCGTGTCCACGTTCGCTTTCGGCGACAATCCGTTCATTCCCAGCCTGGGGGCATCGGGCGCGATTTCGGGAGTGATGGGCGGCTATCTGGTACTGCATCCGCATCGGCGTGTGCGGGTGCTCGTGCTGCGGATGATCACCGAAGTGCCTGGCTGGGTGGCTGTCGGGATGTGGTTCGTGTTCCAGTTGATCAGCGCCTTCGGCGTGATCGGGCTGGGCCCGCAGGCCGGTGGGGGCGTGGCCTTCATGGCCCACATCGGCGGCTTTGTTGCCGGCGTCCTGCTGGTCAAAGTCTTCGGCATCGGCAGTGCACCACCGCCGCGTCGCCGGCCCGCCTGGTAACGTTCGACAAGCACACCCCTTGCTCCTTGATACCGCCGAGCGCGCTAAACGAGCGTGTTCCGTGCAGTCGTGCGACCTGGCACTTACGGAACGGTCATCGCGTGACCCTTTCCGCATGTGCCGTTGCCGCTCGCGCGCGGCTGTCGCGCGCGGAGGAAGCGTTATGGATTGTTCAGGACGTCGTCGGCGGCTCGAGAGCGGCCGACTTCATGAAACGGGACTGCTGGTGCTGGCGTCGATGTTCGTGCTGTGCTTCGCACCTGCGCCGCTCCGGGCGCAGACGACGCACACCGTGAGCGCCACGCAGGTGGAGGTGCACAAGGCACCATCGACGTCGAGCGCTGTGATCGGTCGCGTCGTGCGTGGCCGATCGATCGAGGTGACCCGCGAAGTCGGCGACTGGGTTCAGGTCGTGTGGCCGGCGGCGCCGGATCGCATCGGTTACGTACGGGTGCGCTTCGGCGCCACCCCGATTGCATCGTTGAGTGAACCGCGTTCTGGATCGCTGGCCGCGTCGAGCGCAGCTTCAGCTGCCACCCCGCCGACAGAAGGACGAGTGGAGGGGCGCGATACCGCGAGCGTCACCACGCCGGCGGCGCTGCCGCAATCCCGAATCGTGCCGCTTCCGAACAACGGATATCAGCTGCCCGTCCATACGTTGGGTTTCGGTGCACGCATGGACCCCTTTCGCGCCATCGGTGGAACCGGGCGGTTCTGGTCCGACTACGGGTTCGGCGTACAGATTGATCTGTCGCGGTCCTCTGTGTCGAGCGAGCTCTCACCTGGAAGGCTGACGACGTTCTACCTGTCGCCCAGCGTCCTCTATCCGCTTCCGGGCATCGTGAACAGCAGTGTGTGGCTGCGGCCGTACGTCGGCAGCGGCATCGACGTCGCGCGGTCGAGCCTGAGAAATGTCACGCCGGGGATGTCGATGAACCACACGAGCCTCGGCTTCAAGGCGTTCGGCGGCGCGGAGCTGACATTCGCCGGCGCGCCCCAGGCGTCGGTCAGCGTCGACTTCGGCTATCACTGGCTCGACTCACCGTTCCCCGGATTCGACGTCAGTGGTGTGCGTGCATCGTTCGCCGGCCACTGGTACATCAAGTAGGCCGGGTCCCCCTGGACCCGGTACCTGTAGGGCGGGGCCTTTCGGCCCCGCCTCACATGTGGGGGCCGCCTGAAGCCGGCCCCCACGAATCAGCCCTGGCTTTCGCAGTCACACTCCTCGCCGCACGGGCACCATTCGCCGCACGGGCAACCAGTCGTCTGCGGTGCATTCTGGTTCTGGCAGCCACAGCTGCACGTCGGCCCCGCACAGGTGCTACAGCCACAGCCGTTGGCGGTCTTCTTCGACATCTGATGCTCCTTTGAGGAGGGCCGACCTCATTGCCGGCCTTCACACCGATAACGCAGCGGTCACGTTTGCATTACACCCGGGGCTTCCGCCATCGCCAAGGCTACGGCGGGACAAGCGGGACTCGGGACTCGAGACTCGGGATCCAGGGGCGGCGTCCTCAGCCGCGCGACGGCACCTATACTGGAGACATGCGGCCATCCGAATCCTCCGAGCCGCCGGCGCCGCTCGCCATCCTGCTCGAGAACCATCGCGCCTTTCTCGCCTACCTGGAACGCCGGGTTGGCGACCGCGCGCTGGCCGAAGACATCCTGCAGGACGCCTTCACCAAGGTCCTCGACCGCCCTGAGGGCGCGCCTTCGGATGAGGGAGTCGTGCCGTGGTTCTATCGCACGCTCCGCAACGCGGCCGTCGACTACGCGCGTCGCCGAGGTGCGGCGGGGCGGGCGCTCGAGGCGTTTGCCCGCGAGCTCGACGTGCACTCGTCCCCCGAACCGGAGATCGAAGCGGAGATCTGCGCCTGTATCACGCGTCTGGCGGCGACGTTGAAGCCGGAGTACGCAGAGGCGCTGGAGGCGATCGACGTGCGCGGGACGCCGGTCAAGACGTTCGCAGTCGAGCGCGGTCTCACTCCCGGCAACGCCGGCGTGCGAGTCTTTCGTGCGCGCGAGGCGCTGAAGAAGCGGCTGGTGGAATCGTGCGGTACGTGCGCTGAGCACGGGTGTCGCGACTGCAGCTGTCAGGCGTGTTGACGCGGCGTGTCCTCTGGGCCGGCTGAAGCCGGCCCCCACATCAGGCGCGCAGTTCCACGCCGAGCTTGCGCAAGGCTGCGTCGGCCTGTGCCGGCCAGTTGCGATTGGCGAGCGGGCTGGCGGGGCTCGGGTGCAGCATGGAGCCGATGAGGCCTGGGAACGCGGGCAACGCGTCGCGCACCCGGCGCTCGGCGAACCCGCCGACGCCGATAATCACTTCCGGCTTCAGCACCTCGACCATCTCGCGAAGCGCAGCGTCGCAGGCGGCAAAGAGTGAAACCCGTTCGCTCGCCGTCAGCTTGTCGGGCGTCCGGTTGCGACCGGACTCCTCCATGAAGACAAGCGGGCAGTAGTTGGCCACGAAGTAGTCGCGGAAGAACGCATCGGCGCTGCCGAAGCGGTCGCGCGCCCAGCCCCACAGACGCGAGCCGCTGACTTCCGAGCGCCGACAGTCGAAGCCTTCGATCAGTCGCTTGGCATGCTGCTGCGGCGGCTGGTCCACTGGTGCGGTGACCCCGAGGAAATCGCGCACGCTGGCGACGTCGCCGAAGGGGACCCCGGTCTGCGCCATTCCGAATGGTCCTGGATTCATCCCGATCAGCAGCACGCGCCGGAGGCCGGTTCCGTACTTCTTCAGATAGGCCTCGTGCGGGCTCCGCGCGTACTCCAGCGGGTTGTAGACATGCGTAACCGGCGGCGCAAACGTCAGCGAGCTCACCCGGGACGACAGGCGGCGCGAGACGTCAATCAGGGTCATCTGGCGGAAGCGTACCACGGCCCCCTTCTCCTACCTCCTACCTCCTATCTTCTATCTTCTATGTCCTCCCTCCTGCGTCTCGCAGTAATCTATGGCCGCCCCATGAAACCAATTCCACTGTGTCTCGTCCTTCTCCTCGCCGCGTGCGCGAACACGGATGCGCAGAAGCCGGCGCCGCTCGCTTCTGTGGCAGAAAAGGGCACTGTGAGCAAAAGCGCATTTGGACGGACTCCAGCGGGAGAGTCCGTGGACCTGTACACCCTGACCAACGCTGCCGGCGTCGAGGTCCGGGTTATCAGCTTCGGCGGCATCATTACCTCGATTCGCGTGCCCGACCGCACTGGGAAGTTCGCCGACGTGGCGCTGGGCTTCAGCGAACTGGAGCCGTATCTGCGCAATCCGCCGTACTTCGGCGCCATCATTGGCCGCTATGCCAATCGCATCGCGCAGGGACGGTTCACGCTCGACGGCCGCACGTACACCCTGGCGGTCAACAATCCGCCCAATCATCTGCACGGCGGGATCAAGGGCTTCGACAAGGTGGTGTGGAAGGCCGAGCCGTTTCAGAACGCCGACGCCGTCGGCCTCGTCTTCACGCACGTGAGTCCCGATGGTGACGAGGGCTATCCGGGTACGCTGAGCGCGAAGGTCACCTACAGCTTGAACAACAGAAACGAGCTTGCCTTCGACTACGAGGCCACCACCGACAAGGCGACGCCGGTCAATCTGACGCAGCACACCTACTTCAACCTGACGGGCGAAGGCAGCGGCGATATCCTCGGGCACCTGTTGACGATTCACGCGAGCCGTCTGACACCGGTGGATTCGCGATTGATTCCCACCGGCATCGCCAGCGTGGAAGGGACGCCGTTCGACTTCCGGAAGCCGTTGGCCATTGGCGCGCGCATTGGCGCCAGCGATCCGCAGATCACGTCGGGCAATGGCTACGATCACAACTTCGTGCTGGATCGGCAGGGGAGCGGCGTTGTGCTGGCCGCGCGGGTTGAAGATCCGGCGAGCGGGCGCGTGCTCGAGATCTCGACGACCGAGCCGGGGGTGCAGTTCTACACCGGCAACTTTCTGGACGGAACGCTCACGGGGAAGTCAGGACGCCCGTATGCGCGTCGCAGCGGATTCGCGCTCGAAACGCAGCACTATCCGGATTCGCCGAACCACCCGGAGTTTCCGAGCACGGTTCTCAAGCCCGGAGAGACCTATCGTTCGCGCACGGTCTACGCATTCAAGTAGGGCGGGGCCTATGGCCCCGGCAGCGTCACTCCACCGTAGGGCGGGGCCTTCTTGACTCGCCGCAGCACGAAGTGCGCAGGCGGTTTGGCCCCGCCAGATGCGGCACCGGCCGTTACTTCTGAATCGAAATCAGCTCGATGTCGAACACCAGCGTGCCGTACGGTTCGCGGCGGCCACGATAGGCGAGCTGCTCGGGGATCCAGAACCGGCGCTTCTCGCCCTCGACCATCAGCTGCAGCCCTTCCGTCCAACCCGTGATCACCTCATTGAGCGCCAACGTTGCCGGTTCGCCGCCCGAGGTGGTGTCGAACGTTTTGCCATCCGTCGTCCAGCCCGTGTAATTGACGGTGACCGTGTCGGTCGGCCCTGGACGCACCTTGCCAGTGCCCGGCTTGAGGACGACAGAGCTGATCACGAAGGTCTTTTTCGCCGCGGTGGGCGGCGGCGCCTTGAGGTTGGCCGGCGCCGGAATCTGTGGCTTCTGCCCCTGAGCGCCCGCGCCGATGGTCCAACAGAGGAGAGCAATCGCAGTCAGAAGGGAACGCATCGCCGGCATTTTACTCCGGCCCTGCGGCTGCACCACGAAGGCTCTGCTGACATGAAGGTGCTGCAGCCACGAAGGCTTCGCCCACACGAAGTGCACGATGACCTTAAATTCCTGACCTTGAATTCCGGGTGTCCTTCGTGAGTGGTTGCGCAGCAGCCCTTCGTGGTTAGCGGTT
>Ga0173480_10001037_pt1 | contig 10087 bp, 6 predicted proteins | sample NitcycUS209509C1_FD_122622 | JGI IMG/M metagenome (GOLD analysis project Ga0173480, IMG submission 122622) | Soil microbial communities from Arlington Agricultural Research Station in Wisconsin, USA - Nitrogen cycling UWRJ-S209-509C-1 (version... | ecosystem: Environmental > Terrestrial > Soil >... | reverse complement strand
TGGTTCAACCAGGAAATACCATTTATTTTTTCCGCCAGTGTCCTCCTGTGTAGCTGGTAAAGCAAACAGAAAGAGAACAGGCAGAATAAAAGCTCCTATTAAAGAAACCGGTTTTATACAATTGGCCATTGCAGTTAGCATGTTTTTATACAGCGTATTAGGAAGGGCAGGATTTCCTGGTTGCTAATAGTGGCTTTCCACTCTTCAAACCAGGATTAAGCCTTCGTTTTTGGCAGGCGGTCATTTTTGGCGAAACTTATTGACTAACAATAGCATTCTTACAAGAGCAAAATCACCTTATCATGCAGACAAATCAGTTCGGATACCATGCTTCAACAAATTCTGATTCACTATAGCTAATACGCACCTGATGAAAAAACCCTCTGCTGGCCAAAAGAATAATTCATTTGTCTGTTATAAAAAATAAGATTAGCGGATAAAAGAAGATAGGGCGGTAGGAAAACCGAATAAATGCTGGTACCGATTGGCGGTCACTTGTTTGTTGCTCCTGGTCTTTTTAATTATTGTTCCTGGAAAAAATTTATTTTAAAACCGATTGGTAGGGTTGCTATTTTTTAATTCAATTGTAACCGGTTTCTCCTCGCTAATTCGTACAGCGTTTGACAAACTGACTTGACCCTATTTGTGAAAGAAACCTACTCCAAGTGCATCGGAGTTTATTAAAACAAAAAAGGGGATGTAGAAACACCCCCTGTTACCAAGACTAACTGCTTATGAGAAAACTACTGCCTGCGAGAACTGCTATATGAGAAACTAAATTTTTAAATGAAACAAATTTCAAACTTGGATATTTCCATGCGGTCAGGATCTTTCAACACTGGTTCGGCAAGGATCTTTTGTATTGGTCTTTTAAAAATCGTAACCGTTTTACCTTCTTTCACCCAGGTGAAAGGTTGGCTTTTAAAAACTTCGTTTAATGCTGTTTCCAAGGTTACATTCTTACAATCGATTGTTACTGGTTTGGCATTCTGCAATACAGAGCCCTCGTAAAAAAAAACAACACCTGCCTGGCTTTTAATGGTGGCCAAAATTTCTTCTAACGGAACACTTTTTCCGGAAATACTCAGCGTTTGGCAATCCCCTGGAAAAGAAACCTGTAACAACACAGCCATCGTTAAAAAACCACTCAACTTCATAGCGAGAAATATTTGACTTCCCCAAAAAATGCATAACTAAGTTGACCATTGCTCAGTGCAATGTTTAGTTTTTTAATAAATGACTCTTAGGAATTTATACACTACCAGCCAGGAACTTCAAAGTATTTTGGATTCGGTTACGAACAATTTTATTGCAGTACAACCAACGTTTTTCCTTCCAGCCTGCAAAACACCTCGTTTTTTTCTAACAACTTCAACACCTGCGACAGATCAAGATCGCGTTGAATTTCTCCATTAAACTTTCTTTCGGGGACGGCGCCTTTAAATTGAATATCCACATCATACCACCGGGATAGCTGCCGTAGAACGGTCCGCAGATCGGCGTTATTAAAATTGAAAGTTCCATCCTTCCATACCATTGCCTGTCTGGCGTCTGCTTCTTTTTTGATGGTGATTTGCCCATTGCCATGTATCTGTGCCTGCTCGCCAGGATTAATGATGTGCGACTTGTGGCTGGAAAATCCCATTACTTTTACACTACCTTCTATTAATGTTGTATTCGCTGTTATTTCATCACTATAAGCATTTATATTAAAATGCGTTCCCAAAACTTCCACTTCACCTTTGCCTGCAATTTCTACTTTGAAAGGCATCGATGCATTTTTCGCAACTTCAAAATAAGCCTCACCTGAAAGCTCCACTTTTCTTTCGTTACCATTAAAACCCGCGGGAAAACGAAGACTTGATGCTGCGTTGAGCCATACCTTAGAACCATCTGACAGTATCACCTCGTATTGTCCACCCCTGGGTGTTTTGATGCTATTAAATAAAACTTCAGCTGGTTTTTCATTCAATAATTTATATACCAGTTGACCATGAGCTAATTTTATTATCTCCGTCCCGCCCTGTTTGGTAACAGTTCCATTTTCCACGGTTTCGAGGATAATATTTGATCCGTTTGCCAGGGAAAGCACAGCTTTGTTGCTACCCGCATTTTGTTTCGGTTTCGACGAATTAATTTTTACAATATCCTGGTTCGGGTTTGTTTTTTTAATCAGGCTGAATACTGCAAATCCTCCCAACAAGAATATCACCGCTGCTGCTATGCGAACCCATGACCTTCTGAAAAGCGGTACCACTTTTCCTTTTTCGACATTCATCCGGCTTTTAATAACTGCAAACGTTTTATCCAGGGCAGGGTTCCAAGCGATGTCTTCATCCTCAAGGTCCTGATCTGCCAGGTTTTCAACGATAAGATTTCTTAATGTTTTTTCATTTCCAAAAACAATAAAATAGGATAACAATTCTTTTACTTCTTCCGGCGAACATTCATTATTTAGGTACTTCGCGAATAACTCTTGCATATATTTAAACTGACGGTAGACTTTTCAGGTAACGGTATAGCTATTACGCATAGTGTGAAGAAATCCTCTGCTCAGAAAAAAAATTCTGCAATTTTATTTACAAAAAGATAACATGGGAGTATGGTAGAATCAGCAAAACTATGACCGCAGCTGTCATAGAATTATTTTTGTTATCAAAATATTCACGAATTGACTTTGTTGCTTTCACAATGTGATCGCTGATAGTTGAAACACTGATGCCAAGCAATTCACTTACTTCTTTATAAGTTTTGCCTTCGAGCTTACACAGGCGAAATACCTGTTGGCGTTGCGGGGGAAGACCTTCAACTGCTTTTTGAAGAATCTTCAAATTCTCATCGCCTGATAAGAATGCTTCAATAACAGTATGGTCAGATGTGGACAAAGCAGTCAGACGGGATTCGAGGTTTTTGTCCCTGGCGACTTTACGAAAAAAGTCATACACCTTGTTCTCAGCAATTTTAAAAAGGAAGGAACGAAAAGATTTTTCAGGATCAATAGAATTACGCTGTTCCCATATTTTCAGAAAAACATCCTGGAGTATTTCCTCGGCCTGCGCCTCTGACTTAACAAGTTTCAGCAATCTGCCAAATAAACGGGGACTGTATGTTCTATATATCTCTTCAAAGGCATACTCACTCCCTTCGATTAGCTCTAATAAAATATTCTTTTCATCTTGGGGATGGTGTGAAAATCTCAAATCAGTTAAGTTGTCCAGGTTATAGTCCGTGAAATTAGTTAATATGAAAATGCTACGGTTAAAAACCCTTAATAAGTTTTAAACAAAAACCCTTAATGATCAGTATTAAGACCAATGCAAAGTTTTTTCTAACCTGAGCAATATTACAAAACCTCCATCTTCTTATAAATTTTTTTTAAAACTTTCTTAAAAAAATTAAAAAGTTATCTTAATGTTTTATAAATTCGATTATTATCTGTTTATGAGTTCAAAAAAGTCTGTTCATAGAAGAAAGATTATAAAGCAACTCTATTTTGCTCCGACTCAGTCTTGTGCATCCTTAAGCCTTGCCATAAAAAAAAGTCTTCCCTTAACCACACGAATACTAAACGAGTTGCTGGAAGCAGGATTTGTAACCGAAATTGGTCCTGCTCCTTCGACTGGCGGTCGTCGACCAATTATGTACTCTTTAAAGCAAGACGTGTTTTATATAGTATGTGTAGCGATGGATCAATTTGTAACACGGATAGCCATTATGGACATGAGCAATTCCTTTGTTACAGAAGTAGAAGAAATTGAGTTACCCTTACCAGGTAACACCGAAGCGCTTTCAGTGCTAAGCCAGAGCATAGAAACCGTGATTAAAAACTCCGGAATTTCAAAAGAAAAATTTGGAGGAATTGGAATAGGTATGCCTGGGTTTGTAGATGTTAAGAAAGGAATTAATTATTCTTTCCTCCCAACTAATACCTCCAGCATCACAGAATATATCGGTCACAAAACAGGATTGCCCACATTTATTGATAATGACTCCAGCCTGATAGCGCTGGCTGAACTTAGATTTGGAGCAGCCCGGCGAAGAAAGAATGCAATGGTGATTAATATAGGTTGGGGAATCGGTTTAGGGATGATTTTGAATGGAGAGTTGTATCGTGGACATAATGGTTTTGCCGGTGAATTGAGTCATATACCTATATTTTACAATGGTAAATTATGCAGCTGTGGTAAAACAGGGTGCCTGGAAACAGAAACTTCACTGCTGGTGATTATTCAAAAGGCCCGGGAAGGTTTGGCATCAGGGAGGTTATCTAAATTAATACCATCGCATTTAGAGCATTATGAGCAGGCAAGTGAATCTATGGTTTCGGCAGTGCTGGAAGGAGACAGGTTTGCTATAGAACTTTTTTCTGATGCGGGTTATAGTATTGGTAGAGGTGTGGCAATTCTCATTCATATTTTAAATCCTGAGGTAATCATTCTTAGCGGAAGAGGGTCAACTGCCGGCAAAATATGGCAGCCGCCTATTCAACAAGCGTTGAATGAGCACTCTATTCCGAGGTTAGCGGCCAACACATCTATTGAAACATCAACATTAGGTCACCGTGCCGAATTAATTGGGGCCGCAACATTGGTAATGGAACATTACGACAAAGAATCGTGGACTTTAAACCCAGGTAAAGAAGGAATGGTATCCGTTCATTAAACGTATTTTCTACCCCTTAGAAACTTTTCAATTACGATTACACATGAGAAATTCAGTTCAAGATGAACTGGGGAATTTTTTAATCTAAACATTAAATGACTGCGAAATGAAATCGAAAAACTGCGTGCTGCTTTTGTTGCTGATAGGTATGTTTCATACTATCGCCTTTAGCCAAGAAAGAAAAACAGTTTCCGGCGTTGTAAAAGACGCCTCTGGCAGTGGGCTCTCTGGAGTTACGGTTACCGAAAAAGGTACCAACAACAGGGTAATTACCGATGCCAATGGCAATTATGCTATCACGGTGAGCCCTCAGTCGACATTGGTTGTTTCCTATGTGGGGTTTAGTACAAGAGAATTGACGGCCTCAGATCCTTCCATCTCCTCTGTTGCGTTATCTCCAAACGAAAATGCATTATCAGAGGTGATCGTCACTGGCTTTGGTGTTAGAAAAGAAGCAAGAAAGCTTTCTTATTCTGTAACTGAAGTAAAAGGGGCAGAACTCACCAGGGCTAACAATGCCAACCTTGTAAATGCCCTGCAAGGGAAAGTGGCAGGAGTTATGATTAACCAGGGAGCTAGTGGACCACAGTCCAGTTCCAGGATTCGTATCAGGGGAAATTCATCGATCAGCAGCGCTAATACCCAGCCATTAGTGGTTATAGATGGTGTGTTGATCGAACCTGGTACTACTGGTAATGATTCGTGGGGTGAAAATCCTGACTTTGGGAACATCATGAAAAACCTGAACCCTGACGACTATGAAAGTGTTTCCGTTTTAAAAGGTGGCGCAGCTACGGCGCTCTATGGTTCAAAAGCGCAAAATGGGGTGCTTTTAATTACTACAAAAAAAGGAACGCAGCGAAAAGGATTGGGTGTAAGTTTTTCACACAATCAATCATATGACCAGCCATATAAAGTGTACGATCTTCAGAACGAATATGGTGGTGGAATCAATCCTACTTTTTCAAAAGATGCAAACGGCGTAGATATAGTGGAGGCAATTGCATCTCCCTTTAATGGTGGCTATTCATACGGTCCTAAATTCGACGGTCATATGGTTAAAGATATCGATGGAAGGATGATCCCGTGGGAAGCAAATGACCCTCTTGATGTTTTTGAGACTGGTAAATACTTCAACACCAACGTGGCTGTAGAGGGCGGAAGTGCTACTTCTACATTCCGTTTTTCTTACAGCAACTTAATTAATTCGAGCATTATGCCGAATAATTCTCTTACCCGCAACAGTTTTACTTTGAGGGCAACGCAGAAGATCGGCAAAACAATAGACCTGGATGGCAGTGTAAACTATTCTTTGGTGAACTCTAAAAACCCGATGAGGAATGGTAGTAATGAAAATCCGCTGTTTCAATTAATCTATTATCGTCCAAGACACGTTGATCTACCTTATTATTATAGTGATTATATTGATCCAACAGGGGGTCCTAAAGGACGGGTAAACCAGGCTACACAAGATCCTTATTTATTATCAAGAAATGCTTTCCGTCTATTTACCGATAATCGGACGAAAAAGGAAAATAACCTGATAGCAAATATTGACCTAACGGCAAGGGCAACACCGTGGCTCAGCTTCCTTTTAAGAACAAATGCCAATATATATAATGATGTATTTGAAAGGGAGACCCTGGGCGCAGGTGCGGCTTTCTCAGGCGGAGGATACCAGATCTCTCAGACCTCTTACAATACCTATCGTGTACAAGGTTTGGCCAATATTAATAAGGAATTCGGGACTGATTTAGATTTGAATCTTTCACTGGGAGGCGAGACCTATCGTAACTCAGGCAATAATTTCAATAATTCGCAAACGGAGGGAGGTTTAAAAATTCCTGCGTTGTATACCATTGCTAATTCTACAAATGCTGCCAGTACTCAAGCTTTTACAGGTGCCGGCAGACGTACTGATGCGGTTTATGCCTATGGTGATTTAACCTGGAAAAATATGTTGACGCTTAATGCAAGCGCCAGGAATGACTGGTCTTCAACCCTCACTTATAGAGATGGGCATGGCGATCATTCTTATTTTTATCCTAGTGTAGGGCTGGCATGGGTATTTACGGAATTGCCTTCTTTAGCGGAAAGCAGTTCTTCTATACTTTCTTTTGGTAAGTTAAGAGCGTCTTATTCTTATACAGGTTTAGATGCCCAGGCGCAAATAACAAACCAGGCAGGTTATTATGGTTTAACAGGAAATTTTAATAGTTCTGGTACTACACTCCGCCCGGTATACACATTTAATTCCGGAACGATTGGTAATCCTAATCTGAAAAATGAATTAAGTAAAGAATTGGAGTTCGGTGCAGACGTCAGGTTTTTTAATAACCGCATAGGCTTTGATGTAGCTTTTTATAAAAAGAATACCTACAACCAAATACTTGAATTGCCCGTGCCGGTGGAAGCTGGCGCCAGCTCGAGACTACTGCAGGCAGGAAATGTGCAAAACCAGGGGGTAGAGGTTCTCTTTACAGCAACTCCTGTTAGAAGTAAAGATTTTAATTGGAATTCAAGTATAAATTTCACGAAGAATACGAATAAAATTATTGAGCTATATCCTGGTGTAACCTCAAAGGAACTGGAACTTGCTTTTGGTGCCGATGTTGTTGCCAAGGCCATTGAAGGAGAAGAATATGGAGTCGTAGAAACTGGTTATGCTTTTGCAAATTATCAGAAAAAAGATGCTTCGGGGAATCCCATTGCTCATCCGAATAATGGAAAAAGAGTTATTGGCTCCGCTCCAAATGGTGCTACAGCCGGAGCGTATACATTTTTGAGAAGCCAGGATTATGATGGAACCCGGAAAAAATTAGGGACTATCATGGAAGACTTTCTTTTGAATACAACACAGTCCTTCAGTTATAAGAATTTTAATCTGAATGTACAGGTGGATTCCAAATTTGGAGGCCTGATGGCTTCAGCTACACACCAGTATGGAAGTGCGGCTGGTAGCCTGGAAAATTCCCTTCCTGGTCGTACTGCCGAACTTGGAGGTATTGAGTATACTGATAATAATGGAGTAAAAAGAAACGATGGTATCATCCCCGACGGCGTTTTAAATGACGGCATTAACGTGGTATCGGGAGGTCAGACAGTTAGCCTTGGTGGTATGTTGTATTCGGACGCGGTTAAGCAAGGTTACCTTAAACCAATACCTGCTTATGTGTATTATGAAAACCTAACCCAATGGTCGAGCGGAATAAGAGAATATTCAATATTCGAAAATTCCTGGGTAGCTGTTAGGGAAGTTTCTATCGGCTATAACCTGCCTTCGTCATTGACTAATAAAATCAGGTTTAATTCACTTAGGCTGTCATTGGTCGGAAGAAACTTAGGGTACCTCTATACAACAACCAAGGGAGGCATTAATCCCGAAGGAATATATACCAATCGTGCAGCGGGCTTTTCAGATTATGGAGGTTGGCCTTATGTAAGAAGCCTTGGATTTAATTTAAATGCTACTTTCTAACAGCTTAAAAGCACTCAAATTGAAATTGCCCCGGTAGAATTTCTTTGATTAATTAGATCGCAGAGATCAACCAGGCAATAAAAAAATAAAATATTTAGTGATGAAAACACGAAACAAATTATATACAATCTTCATCTTACTTGTGTTCGCTACCAGCTGTAAAAAGGAGGCTTTTGTTGAAGCAAACCTTTCCCCAAGTACTGTATATGAAGTTACTCCCGGAGACCAGTTTCTTGCAGCGGCATCAGGGTCGCAGGACGACTTTGAATATTACTACGATGTGTATAGGTCCATCAATTTCTGGATGCAGTATGCAACAAACTTCGGAACCACCGGCAATTCTCTGAATTTTACTAATCCTGGCAATTTTAATTACAGGTATGGTAAAGTATTTTATGAAAGAGTTGGTACCCGGCTTGCTGATGGAATCAAGATAATTGACAACATGTCTGCTGAAGAAAAGGCAAAGCATGTACATCAAAAAGCCATCATGCAAATATTTAAGGCTTACTATGCATTTTATGTAAGTGACATAAATGGAAGCATACCTTATACGGAGGCTTTCCAGGGACGTTATGGTGGCATTCTCGCTCCGGAGTATGACGCTCAGCAAACTCTCTTCAATACTCTTGACCAGGAAATTAAAAGTGCTGTAACTACTTTAAAAGCTTCACAACCGGTTACGCAGAATATGCTTGGAACAAATGATCCGTTTTTTGGAACTTCAGCGAACCAGGTAACAGCCTGGGTAAAAGCAGGTAATGCATTGAGGTTAAAAATTGGTATGCGCCTTATGAAAAGAGATGCGGCTAAGTTGGCAACTATTGCTAATGAAGTAATAGCAGACCCTGTACAAATGTCTGGCATTGATGATTCATGGGCCTTATATACTGGTCCATCGTATGCGGACGGAACTGGTAATTATAATCCTGCAAATTTTTTAGCAGGAAAGCCGGTCGTAGATTTCATGGTTGCAAAAGCTGACCCTCGTCTAAGAATATTTTACAGACCCAATACTGCAGGTATGTATGTAGGCAGCTTCCCTAATCCGGACGAGTCCAGGTTGCCAGCCAATCAACCTTTATACACCACAGCGGGTGCTATATCACAATTACAGCACAGGATATTTACGCCAAACTATAACGAAGGTAACGGTGTTGGTACGGGAGATGGTTTTTTCCCTATTCTGACTTATGCCGAGTATTGTTTTCTAAGGGCAGACCTCATCGCAAGGAATATCGGTACTGGCGGTGGTACGGCCAAAGAATGGTATGATAAGGGTGTTAAAGCTTCTATCGAATATTATAGTAAAAGAGCCGTGGCGGCAAAGGTGGAAGATTTTACAGCAGTAACGGCTGGTGAAATCACGGCTTATCTTGCTATGCCAGGTGTTGCTTTTGATGCCACAAAAGCTACTGAACAAATTGCTGTGCAGGCATATCTGGATTTCTTCCGTCAACCAAGTGAAGCGTGGGCATGGTGGAAAAGAACAGGATTCCCTAATGAAACTTCGGTATTGCCCTGGTCAAAACTTACTTCGAATGGCGCAACTTTGAAACTTCCAAGACGTGCCAGTATTTCCGTATTACCTACAACAAATCTTAATTATCAAAATCAGCAGGAAGCCCTTCAAGCTATGGCGGCTGACCCTGGTTTTGGCAGCGGCCCGAATGACGCATTTGGGCGTGTATGGTGGGATAAGCAGTAATTACATAAGCAGATGAAGACTCTGGGCTGTTTTGCAGCCCGGAGCTTTTCATTTTTGAACTTGTGCAGAATGATTAAATTGAAGTATGCGCTTTAGATTCCTTTTATATTTCTCTTTTCTATTCATCTGTGGTTTTCAGGCTGCAGGACAGGACTATCTGCGAAACGATAATTTTAATCCTTCTGAAATTGCTAAAGTAAAATTGACAGCGATTGACAAAAAAACAAAAACGATCGTTT
>Ga0173480_10001036_pt1 | contig 10088 bp, 12 predicted proteins | sample NitcycUS209509C1_FD_122622 | JGI IMG/M metagenome (GOLD analysis project Ga0173480, IMG submission 122622) | Soil microbial communities from Arlington Agricultural Research Station in Wisconsin, USA - Nitrogen cycling UWRJ-S209-509C-1 (version... | ecosystem: Environmental > Terrestrial > Soil... | reverse complement strand
TCCTCGACGATGCGCAGCGCACCAGGCTTTACATCCGGCCGGCCACTGGCGAGATCCGCATCGTGGATATCGACGCCCGTCGCACGCGCTGGTGGGAGCGCGCCCTGCACGGGCTGGATTTCCGGGGCCTGCGCGCGCGGCCGCTGTGGGACATCGTGGCGATGCTGCTGCTGGCCGGCGCAACGCTGGTGACGGTGACCGGCAGCTGGATGGCCATCCAGCGGGTGCGTCGCGACCTCGGCCGACGCTGATCAGCCGAAGTTGATCTTCGCTTCCAGGTTGGAGCGCGAATCGGCGTTGGCCAGCGCCTCGTCCAGCGCCACGCGACCGGACTTGTACAGCGCCACCAGCGAATTGTCGAAGCTCTGGATGCCCTTCTCGCCGCTGTGGCGAATGGCTTCCTTGATGCTGCTGACATCGCCCTTGCGGATCAGCTCGGAGATATGCGGCGTATTCAGCATGATCTCGACGGCGGCGACGCGCTTGCCGTCGACGCCCGGCACCAGGCGCTGCGCCAGGATGGCGCGCAGGTACTGCGACAGGTCCAGCAGCACCTGCGCATGCTGGTTGTGCGGGAACATGTTGATGATGCGGTCCAGGGTCTCGGCGCTGTTGTTGGCGTGCAGCGTGGCCAGCACCAGGTGGCCGGTGCCGGACAGGTTGATGGCAGCCTCCATGCTCTCCTGGTCGCGGATTTCGCCGACCAGGATCACGTCGGGGGCGGCGCGCATCACGCCGCGCAGCGCGCGGGCGTAACTCTTGGTATCCAGGCCGACCTCGCGCTGGTTGACGATGGAGCGCTTGTTCGAATGCAGGAACTCGATCGGATCCTCGATGGTGACGATGTGATCCGCGAAATTCTCGTTGCGGAAGTTGATCATCGCCGCCAGCGTCGTGGACTTGCCTGAACCGGTGGCGCCCACCATCAGGATCAGCCCGCGCTTCAGCCGCGCAAGGTCCGTCAGCAGGTCCGGCATGCCCAGCGCGTCCAGCCGCGGCATGTCGGCGGTGATGTAGCGCATCACCATGGCCGGGAATCCGCGCTGGTAGAAGATCGCCACGCGGAAGCGGCCGAGGCCGGGCTCGGAAATGGCGAAGTCGATCTCCAGCTCGCGCTGGAAATACTCGATCTGCTCCGGCGACATCAGGCCGAAGGCCGCGGCGCGCACCGAGTCGGGTGACAGCACCTGCTTGTTGATCGAGTGGATCTGGCCCTCGATCTTGATCTTGATCGGCGCGTTGGAAGTGAAGAACAGGTCCGAGGCGCCGCGTTCCACCATCAGCTTGAAAAGGGGTCGGGTCTTCAGGCCGGCTGGTGTTGCCGCGACCTTGAACTCGTCGGTGTCTGGGTCCTTGCTGGCCATGGTCACATCGCGTGCCCTTCGTCTTCTTCCATCAGCGACAGGTTGCCCACGTCATCGGCCGGGCGCGTATCGCGCTTGCTCTCCAGCTTCACGCGCAGGCGCAGTTCGTTCTTGGAATCGGCGTTGCGGATGGCATCGTCGTAGGAGATGAATCCGCCCTCGTACAGCTCGAACAGGCACTGGTCGAAGGTCTTCATGCCGATGCGCGTGGAACGCGCCATCACTTCCTTGATCTTGGCCACCTCGCCCTTGAAGATCAGGTCCTGGATCAGCGGCGAGTTCAGCATGATCTCGGTGGCGGCGATGCGGCCAGCACCGCCCTCGCGCGGCACCAGGCGCTGCGAGACCAGGGCGCGGATGTTCAGCGAAAGGTCCATCAGCAGCTGCTCGCGGCGCTCTTCCGGGAAGAAGTTGATGATGCGGTCCAGCGCCTGGTTGGCGCTGTTGGCATGCAGTGTCGCCAGCACCAGGTGGCCGGTTTCGGCGAACTGGATGCCGTATTCCATGGTCTCGCGATCGCGGATTTCGCCGATCAGGATGACATCCGGCGCCTGCCGCAGGGTATTGCGCAGCGCGGCATGCCAGCTGTCGGTATCGACGCCCACTTCGCGATGCGTGATCACGCAGCCCTTGTGCGGATGCACGTACTCCACCGGATCCTCGATGGTGACGATATGGCCGCGGGTCTTCTCGTTGCGGTAGCCCAGCATCGCCGCCAGCGTGGTGGACTTGCCGGAGCCCGTGCCGCCCACGATGAGGACCAGGCCGCGCTTGGACAGCACCACATCCTTCAGCACCGGCGGCAGATCCAGCTCCTCGAAGCTGGGGATCGTCGGGTTGATCATGCGGATGACGCAGCCCACCTGCCCCTGTTGCATGAAGGCGCTGACGCGGAAGCGGCCGATGCCCGGTGGCGCGATCGCGAAATTGCACTCCTTGGTGGCGTCGAATTCCTTCGACTGCCGGTCGTTCATGATGGAGCGCACCAGCACGGCCGACTGGTCGCCCGTCAGCGCACGCTCGGTCTGCGGCCGGATCTCGCCGTCGATCTTCACCGCCGGGGGAAAGCCGGCGGTGATGAACAGGTCGGAGGCCTTGCGCTCGACCACGCGGCGCAACAGGTCCTGCACGAGTTTTATGGCTTGTTCGCGGTCCATGTGACTTCCTGCAGCCTGCGCTTACAGCGCGTCCTTGTTCTGTGCCTTGAAGCGCGCTTCTTCCTTGCTGACCGCGCCCTTGGAAACCAGCTCCGTCAGGCACTGGTCCAGCGTCTGCATGCCGTTGGACTGGCCGGTCTGGATGGCCGAGTACATCTGCGCGATCTTGCCCTCGCGGATCAGGTTACGGATGGCCGGCGTGCCGATCATGATCTCGTGCGCCGCGATGCGGCCTCCGCCCACCTTCTTCAGCAGCGTCTGCGAGATCACCGCGCGCAGCGACTCGGACAGCATGGAGCGCACCATGTCCTTCTCGGCGGCCGGGAATACGTCGACCACGCGGTCGATGGTCTTGGCGGCCGAACTGGTATGCAGCGTGCCGAACACCAGGTGGCCGGTCTCGGCGGCGGTCAGCGCCAGCCGGATGGTCTCCAGGTCGCGCATTTCGCCGACCAGGATGATGTCCGGGTCCTCGCGCAGCGCCGAGCGCAGCGCCTCGGCGAAACCGAGGGTGTCGCGATGCACCTCGCGCTGGTTGATCAGGCAGCGCTTGGACTCGTGCACGAACTCGATTGGATCCTCGATGGTGAGGATGTGGTCCGGCCGGTTGTCATTGCAGTGGTCGACCATCGCGGCCAGCGTCGTGGACTTGCCCGAGCCGGTGGGACCGGTGACCAGCACCAGTCCGCGCGGCAGCATGCACAGGTCGCGGAAGATCTTCGGCGCGCCCAGGTCATCCAGGCCGACGATGGTGGAAGGAATGCTGCGGAACACGGCGGCAGCGCCGCGGTTCTGGTTGAAGGCATTGACGCGGAAGCGCGCCAGCTTCGGAATCTCGAAGGAGAAGTCGGTCTCGAAGAACTCCTCGTACGACTTGCGCTGCTTGTCGTTCATGATGTCGTACACCATGCTGTGCACTTCCTTGTGGGAAAGTGAAGGCATGTTGACGCGCTTCATGTCGCCATCGACGCGGATCATCGGCGGCACGCCGGCTGACAGGTGCAGGTCCGAGGCGTGGTTCTTGACCGCAAACGCCAGCAGCTGGGCAATATCCAGGGGCATGAGAGCTCCGATGACTTCCGCGGCAGTATAGTCCACGGTATCGAAGCTCCCTATGTTAAGCACTCCGCAGAATTCGGCCTCCGGTGAAGGCTGTTCTCCCGAAGACGCGCAGCTCGCCGGGCGCTTTGCCGCGCTGCGCCAGCGGCTTGCCGACGTGGCACAGGCCAGCGGCCGCGATGTCGACTCCATCACGCTTTTGGCCGTCAGCAAGGGGCAGGAAACCGGGCGGCTGCGTGCGGCACTGGATCTGGGCATCCGCAGGTTCGGCGAGAACTATGTGGATGAGGCGCTGGGCAAGATCGAGGCACTGCGGGGCACGGGCGCCGAATGGCATTTCATCGGCCGCGTGCAGGCCAACAAGACGCGTCCCGTTGCGGAGCACTTCGACTGGGTGCATGGCATCGACCGCGCCCGCACCGCCGAACGCTTGTCCGCACAACGCCCGCCCCATGCCCCGCCACTGAACATCTGCGTGCAGATCAACATTGCCGGTGAGGCCGCCAAAGGTGGCGTCGCACCCGACGCGGCGCTGCCGCTGCTGCGCACCCTTGCCGTCATGCCGCACCTGCGCCTGCGCGGCCTGATGACCATGCTGCCGTTCGACTCGCCCGTGGCAGAGCAGCACCGGGCATTCGGGTACCTGCGCACCCTGCGCGACCAGGCCAATGCGGCCGGGCTGCAGCTGGATACCCTCTCCATGGGCATGAGCGGCGACTTCGAGGCGGCGATCACCGAGGGCGCCACCATCGTGCGCATCGGCACGGCGCTGTTCGGGCCGCGTCCCTGAGTAGAATGCGCGACATGTCCAATCTCAACTCGCTTCGCATCGCAGTCATCGGTGGCGGCAACATGGCCCGCGGCCTCATCGGCGGCCTCCTTGGCCAGGGCGCCACTGCCTCCAACATCACCGTTGCCGAACCCAACGAGTCCGCGCGCTCCACCCTGGTGCGCGACTTCGGCGTAACCGTGACGGCAGACAACGCGGCAGCGGTAGCTGGCGCGCGCGTGGTCATCCTCGCTGTCAAACCCCAGTTGATGGCCGATGTGGCACGCGCACTGGCACCGGCATTGCGGGCCACGCTGCCCCTGGTGATTTCCGTGGCAGCCGGCATCCGCGCGGAACGGCTGCAGCACTGGCTCGGCCCGGATATAGCGGTGGTGCGCAGCATGCCCAACCGGCCGGCGCTGATCGGTGCCGGTGCCACCGGGCTTTACGCCAGCGCAGCGCTGTCGGCCGAAGATCGCGCGCTGGCCCAACAGGTGCTGGCCAGCACTGGCCTGTGCCTGTGGGTACGCACCGAGGCCGATATCGATGTCGTCACCGCCCTGTCGGGCAGCGGGCCGGCCTATTTCTTCCGGCTGGCAGAACTGATGGCCGAGGCCGCTGTGGCGCAGGGACTGGAGCCCGATGTGGCGCATAAGCTGGCGGCGCAGACACTGGCAGGGGCCGGACAGCTCGTGGCCGCAGAAGCCTCGCCGGATCTGGCGCGCATGCGCGCCGAGGTGACCTCGAAAGGCGGCACCACGGAGGCCGCGCTGGCCCGCTTCGCCGAGCAGGGATTCGACCGGCTGGTGGCGGCCGCGATGGCCGCTGCCGCGCAGCGCAGCCGTGAACTGGCCGAACAGTTCGGCGCCTGATCCCACGCGTTCCCTGCACACCTATACCCGCGAGCGGACATGCAAGCCATCTATTTCATCGTCGACACGCTGATCGGCCTGTACCAGGTGCTGCTGCTGCTGCGGCTGCTGATGCAGCTGACGCGGGCGGATTTCCGCAACCCCATCGGACGCGGCATCGTGCAGCTCACCGACCCCTTGATCCTGCCGCTGCGCAAGATATTTCCGCCGGTGGGCAAGATCGACAGTGCTTCGGTGCTGGCCATCATCGTGGTGTCTGCGCTGAAGGCGTTGCTGCTGCGGCTGCTGATGGGATTCGGCCTGCCGGGGCCGCTGGTGATGGTGAATACCGTCGCGATAGACCTGCTGCGGCTGGTGCTGCGGACCTACCTCATTTCCATCATTCTCAACGCGATACTGTCGTTTGTTGCACCAGGAAATTACTCGCCGGCGCAGTCGGTTCTCGCTTCGATCTGCAATCCGGTGCTGAACCCGATACGTCGCATGATTCCGCCGATTGCAGGCCTGGATCTGTCTCCGCTGTGGGCATGCATTGCTATCCAGGCGCTGCTGATCATCGTGCGCTGATAAAAAAACCCTTGGAAAAAAGGGTTGCGCGCGCTTGTGCATGTGCTATGTTTCGCGCCGAACAGCTGCGCGGGGATGTTCCCCGCACGACAACTCAATCAACTCGCGGGAGTATCCAAACATGGCGAAGAAGGGCGGCGCACCGACCAAGTCCGAGATCCTGGCCTCGATTTCCAAAGACACGGACTTGTCGCGCAAGCAGGTCAGCGCGGTTTTCGAGTCGCTTAACGGCGTCATCCGCAAGAGCCTGCGCGGTCACGGCATCGTTACCCTGCCCGGCCTGCTGAAGCTGAAGGTCGTCAAGAAGCCGGCGACCAAGGCCCGCAAGGGCACCAACCCGTTCACGGGCGAAGAGATGATGTTCAAGGCCAAGCCGGCCAGCAAGAAGGTTCGCGCCCTTCCGCTGAAGAACCTGAAGGCGATGGTGAACTGATACTTCCGCCGAGTCGGTTGTAGCTCAAGGCCCGGAAAACCCAGTGTTTTTCGGGCTTTTTGCTTTTCAGGCGACGTGTCCGTCCGCGTGGGCGTTCAGGCCTGCAGGAAGGGCGCCACGGATTCCTGCAGCAGCGACAGCTTGCCGTGGAAGTAGTGTCCGGTGTCCGGCAGCACGACCAGCTGCGGCGCTGGCTCCAGCTGTTCTGCCCAGTCGATCACCAGCTCCCCGTCGATCACCTCATCGTTGCCGCCCTGCACTATCAGCCAGGGACAGTTCGGCACCGAGACCTCGCGCAGCGAACCAAAGTTGCGACCCAGGGCGGGTGCAACAGTGACGAGCTTCGCCACCTGGCCGACACCCCGAGTGGTGCTGGCGCGCAGCGCCACGACGCCACCGAAAGAAAAGCCTGCCAGCCACAGCTGCGCATCCGGCCAACGCTGTCTGCCGAAAGCGACGGCGGCGAGCGCATCTTCGATTTCACCGCGACCATCGTCGAAACTGCCGGCACTGGCGCCGACACCGCGATAGTTGAAACGGAGGCTGGGCACGCCCATGGCATGCGCCGTGCGTGCCAGCGTGGTGACGACCTTGTTGGTCATGGTGCCGCCGTGCTGGGGATGCGGATGGCAGACCACCATGAAGGCCCGTGGCGCGACACCTGCAGCGGGATCCTCGAGCACCGCTTCCAGTGCTCCGGCCGGGCCTTCGATGCGAACCGGCTCCTGGGCCGGTGCGGAGTTCATTCGCCGGCGCCCCGGAAACCAAGCGAGGCCGAATTGATGCAGTAGCGCAGACCGGTGGGCTCCGGGCCATCGTCGAAGACATGGCCCAGGTGGGCGCCACAGTTGGCGCAGGTCACCTCGGTGCGCACCATCCCGTGCGAATGGTCGTGGTGCTGGCGGATGCGCTCACCGGCCAGCGGCAGCCAGAAGCTGGGCCAGCCACAACCGGCATCGAATTTCTTCTCCGACTCGAACAGGTCGGTGCCGCAGCACACGCAGGTGTAAGTGCCCCGCTCGGCATGCGCGGAGTACTTGCCGCTGAAGGCCCGTTCCGTGCCCTTCTCCTGCGTGACATGGAACTGCAGCGGCGTCAGCCGGGTACGCAGTTCCTCGCGGGTTGGCTTGCGGTCTTCACTCATAGGCTCAGCGCAGCAGTTTCAGCAACAGGCTGTTCAGGCGGCGGGCATATTCGCCAGGATTGGCGAGCTGGCCCTGCTCTGTCAGCTGCGCCTGATCGTACAGCAGGTGCGAGAGCTCGCTGAAGTCCTCCCCCTCCAGCCCTTCCAGGCGCTGCACCAGCGGATGGGCCAGGTTCAGCTCCAGCTGCGGCTTCACGGCCGGAACATCGCCGCGTCCCGCGGCCGCGAGGATGCGACGCATGGATTCGCTCATCTCGTCATCCGCGCGTGTCAGGCAGGCAGGGGACTCGGTGAGGCGCTGGCTGGCCTTCACGCCGGCCACGGCGTCGCCCAGCGCATTTGCGATGCGGTCGAACAGAGCCTGGTGTGACTTGTCGTCAGGTTCAGCCGCCGGCCCGGCAGCGGCCGCGTCACCGCCCAGCTTCGACAGGTCCAGGTCACCGCGGGCGGCGTCCTGGAAGCCCTTGCCTTCGAACTCATGCAACTGGCCCATGATCCAGGGATCGATGCGATCGCCCATCAGCAGCACTTCGATCTTGCGGGCACGCAGCTGCTCGATGAAGGGGCTGCTGCGCGCGGAAGCGCGGCTGTCCGCCATCACGTAGTACAGTTTCTCCTGCCCAGGCTGCATTCTGGCCACATAGTCGGCCAGTGCAACCTTGTCCTCGTCACCGGCTTCGTGCGTGCTGGCAAAGCGCAGCAGCGGCAGCAGCTTGTCGCGGTTGGCATAGTCCTCGGCCACGCCCTCCTTCAGCACGCCGCCGAACTCCTTCCAGAAGCTGGCGTATTTCTCCGGCTCCTCGCGGGCCAGCTTTGCGATGAGATCCAGCGCGCGCCGCGTCAGCGCGCCCTTCATCGCCTCCACGTCGGCATCCTTCTGCAGCAGTTCGCGCGAGACGTTCAGGGGCAGGTCACTGGAATCCAGCACGCCCTTGAAGAAGCGCAGGTACAGCGGCAGGAACTGCTCCGCGTCGTCCATGATGAACACGCGCCTGACATACAACTTCAGGCCGCGCGCGGCGTCCCGCTGCCACAGGTCAAAGGGAGCCCGCCCAGGCAGGAACAGCAGGCTGGTGTACTCGCGCTTGCCCTCGACCCTGTTGTGGCTCCAGGCGAGCGGTGCTTCGCTGTCGTGCGAGATATGGCGGTAGAACTCGCGGTATTCGTCGTCGCTGACTTCCGTGCGCGGGCGCGTCCACAGCGCCTTGGCCTGGTTGACCACGTCGAATTCCAGACTGGCCTCGCCCTCCTTCGGCATGTACACCGGGAAGGCCAGGTGGTCGGAGTAGCGGCGCACCAGCGTGCGCAGCCGCCAGGCATCGGCGAATTCCTTCGCGTCTTCCTTCAGGTGAAGGATGACCTGCGTGCCACGCTGCTGGCGCTCGATGGTCTCCACCGTGAATTCGCCATCGGCGGAGGAGGTCCAGCGCACGCCGGAGCCGGCCGGCTCGCCGGCCTTGCGCGAGAGCACCTCGACGCGCTCGGCCACGATAAAGGCCGAATAGAAGCCCACGCCGAACTGGCCGATGAGCTGCGAGTCCTTCTGTGCATCACCGGTGAGCTTGCCGAAGAACTCGGCGGTGCCGGATTTGGCGATGGTCCCCAGGTGCGAGACCGCCTCATCGCGCGTCAGCCCGATGCCGTTGTCGCGGATCGACACCGTCCCGGCCTTCGGATCGGCCTCGACCCAGATGGCCAGATCCGTCTCCTCGCCCAGCAGCGCCGGGGTGGCCAGCGACAGGAAGCGCAGCTTGTCATTGGCATCCGAGGCATTGGAAATCAGCTCCCGCAGGAAGATCTCGCGGTGGCTGTACAGCGAATGGATCATGAGCCTCAGCAGCTCACGCACCTCGGCCTTGAAACCCTGGGTTTCGGCAGCGGCAACGGTCTCGGACATGAAATCGACTCCGGGTGGGACGGGAACTCCGCCGGAGTTTGGGCCGGAATCGGCCTAATTCAAGGGTTAAGGGCCCTGTAGATGCCGGTTTCGGCAGTGGCCGCCCGGCCGGCGGCCGAGGCTGGCGGGGCGGCGGGACGCCCGCGGCCGGTTACCGCATGTGTCAGGCCGACCGCCAGGTGGCGGCCATAGCCCATGAGTTCATCCAGCTCGTCCCAGAGCAGCAGCAGGCGCTCCACGGGGCCTACTTCAGCTTGCCCGGTACTTCGGCGTCCCACGACTGGCGGACCTTCTCCGACCAGTTCTTGTAGTTCGACCAGGTGTTGAGGTTGCGGCTGATCGCGGCATGACGCCCGCGACCGCGCTGCACGCGCGCCGCCCAGTCGGCATACAGCTCGGAGCTGCCCGGGCCCGGACGCTCGCCCGTTGCGGCGAGATCTTCACCCTGTGCTTCGCTGTTCGACATGCGCTTCTGCCCTGGTCCGGTGCGTCGGACCGTTTCTGGTAAGTGGGGCCAGATTAGGGAAAGAGGCGGTTAAATCGACAGGAACCACTTCACGGTGGCGGCACGCGGTTGCCATGTTATTGCGATGCGTGTCCTGCGATAAGTCGCATCGGATTCCTGCAGCCGCGCAGGGCGTGGTCGCGGTGCGCGGATTACGCGACGATGCGGTAACAGGGCGTATACACGCTGCCAGGCAGTTTCATGCGTCCATCGGCCACGAACGCGCGCAGCAGCTCGTCGAGCAGCTGCATCACGGCGGGATCGCCGGAAAGCTCGAAGGGACCATGCGCCTCGATGGCTGCGATGCCCTGCTCCTTCACG
>Ga0173480_10001035_pt1 | contig 10090 bp, 10 predicted proteins | sample NitcycUS209509C1_FD_122622 | JGI IMG/M metagenome (GOLD analysis project Ga0173480, IMG submission 122622) | Soil microbial communities from Arlington Agricultural Research Station in Wisconsin, USA - Nitrogen cycling UWRJ-S209-509C-1 (version... | ecosystem: Environmental > Terrestrial > Soil... | reverse complement strand
TATCTGGAGGCAAACGGACAGGAGGCGCGTGCCTTCCGGTTCTCATTCTGGTCGGGCATCGCCAGGCTGTTCGCCATTCCGCTGGCCGCGCTGCTGGCGTTGCCCGTGGTGTGCGGTTCGCAGCGCATGCAGGAGACTGGCGCACGCGCCACGCTGGGCCTGGTGCTGGGCCTCGCCTGGTTCATCCTGCAGAGGGTGGTGGAGAGCGGCACGATCGCGCTGGGGCTGCAGCCCATGCTGCTGGCCTGGCTGCCTACCGCGCTGCTGCTGGCAGCCATCGCGCTGCTGTTTGCGCGGCTGCGCATCCGCCGGCCGCGCGCGGCAATCAACGCTGTTTGAAGTCTTCCGGCACCAGCTGGTGCCGGCCCAGCAGCTTGTAGAAATCCGTGCGGTTGCGGCGGGCGAGCCGCGCCGCCTGGCTGACGTTGCCGCCGGTGATCTGCAGGATCTGCGACAGGTAACCGCGCGTGAATTCATCACGCGCCTCGTCGAAGGAAGGCAGGCGGCCGGGTGCGCCACCCAGCGACTGCTGCACCAGTTCGACGGGCACGATGGGAGTCTGCGACACCGCCACTGTCTGCCGCACCACGTTCTGCAGCTGCCGCACGTTGCCCGGCCAGTCGGCGGTGGCCAGAAGTTCCAGCGCTTCCGGCGGATAGATGTTGCGCTGGCCGCTCTGCGCGGCGATCTGCGCCAGGAAGTGCGCGATGAGCAGCGGAATGTCCTCGCGGCGCCGCGCCAGCGGCGGCATCTCGATCTGCACCACGTTCAGCCGGTAGTACAGGTCCTCGCGGAATTTACCCGTGGCCGTCATCTGCGGCAGATCGTGGCTGGTGGTGGAGATGACGCGCGTGTTCACCGGGCGCGGCGTGTCCGAACCCACGGGACGGACGGCTTCCTCCTGCAGGGTGCGCAGCAGCTTCTGCTGTGCACGCGCGGGCAGTTCCGCGATTTCATCCAGCAGCACCGTACCGCCATCGGCCGATTCGAGCGCTCCGCGGTGCGCCTTGCCGGTGGAGGCATCGGCACCGAACAGGTCGATGTCGATCTGCTCCTCGGCGATGCCTGCGCAGCTGGTCACTACGAAGGCCTTCGCGCGACGCGGGCTGGCCTTGTGGATGGCCCGTGCCAGCAGCTCCTTGCCCGTGCCGCTTTCACCGATGATCAGCACGCGGGCGTCGGTGCCCGCCACCATGTGGGCCTGCGCCAGCCGCTCTTCCATGATGGCGCTGCGCGTGATGATGTCTGCGCGCCATTCCTCGGTGGAATCCGTGAAGCCTGAAATCTTCAGTGCGCGCTGGATCTGGTCCAGCAGTTCCTGCTTGTCCACCGGCTTGGTGAGGAAGCCGAAGGCGCCCATCTGTGTGGCCTGCACGGCATCCGGAATGGTGCCGTGCGCGGTGAGCAGGATCACCTTCAGTCCGGGCCAGCGGTTCTGCAGTTCCTTCAGCAGGCCGATGCCGTCCACGGGCTCCATGCGCAGGTCCGAGATCACCAGGTCCGGGCGGAAGCGCGTCGCTGCCGCCAGTGCGCCGGCGGCGCTCTCGACGGCCTCGACGTCATAACTCTCGGCGCGCAGCCGGATGGTGAGAAGGCGCAGCAGGCCGGGATCGTCATCGACCACCAGGATGCGGGCTTTGCGGGCGGCGGGCTGGTTCACGGTGTTCGTCCTTCATTGGCGGCGGGGCGATCGGCATTGCTGCGCTCGATGTCGGCGATCGCATCCAGCTTGGCCTTGGCCTCGTCCAGCTGCCTGCGCAGTTTCGCGGTCTCTTCCTGCTCGGCCTGCAGCCGCTTGGTGATGGCGGCCGTGGACGAGCTGGCGTTCTGTCGCGCCCGCTCACGCTGCGCCTCTTCCACCAGGCGCGTGTTTTCGGCTGTCAGCCGCAGTTCGGAATCTACACGCTGCAATTCCACCACGGCGTAGCCGCGTTCGCCCGGCGTGAGCAGTTCGGGTCGGGCGAGGGCTTCGCGCAGCAGCTTCTGCGCCTGGACCGGATCGCGCCCGGGGTGTGACGGCGCGGCCAGCACGAAGGCGTAGCGCAAAGCCGCCGGCCCCTGGTGTGCCTGGTCGTAGCCGGCGCGTGCGCCGGCCAGCACCTCGGCCTGTTCGGCAGGACTGCCCTGGGCCAGCTGCTGCAGGCTGGCAAGGAAACCGGCGAACTGCGCGGCCTGCAGCATCTCGCTGCTGGGAGCCGCAGCCGGCACAGGCTTGTCGCCACGCAAGTCGCCCAGCCCCGCGCATCCGGCCAGCGCCGCAAGCAGCAGCGCCGTGAGCGCACGCGCCATCACGCCTGAATCAGGCCGCATTCGCCCGTCTGTCTTTTCCCTGTGCAGCCGGGCGGGAGTCGGCGACTGGAGGGATGCTGGAGGATTTCAAAGGCATACGGATACGAAAATGGGCTCCGGGTGTCTCACCGTCGACGATCTCAATCTGACCGCCATGGGCCAGCACGAATTCCATCACAACGGAAAGGCCGATGCCTGTTCCCTTTACATGGCCGCCGGGGGCCTTGCCTGTGTAGAAGGCGTCGAACACGTGTCCACGTTCTTCCAGGGGTATTCCCGGACCGCTATCGGCCACTTCCAGAATCAGTGATTCGGCGGCCGCGCGGGCACGTATGTAGACAGTGCCCGAACGCGGCGTGTACTTGATGGCATTGGACAGCAGGTTCTCGAGGATCAGGCGCAGCTTGCCACGATCGGCCGACACCAGCAGGTCATCCACATTCACTTCCAGGCGCACACGTTGCGACAGCAACGCCAGCTGCTGGTTCTCGATGATCTGCTTCACCAGCGGCCGCAGCCGGAATTCGCTGATCTCCAGTCCGACGCTGCTGCTGGTCTGCCAGGCGCTGAAGCTCAGCAGGTTCTCGATCATGCGCTGCAGTCGCAGGCCATTCTCGCGCAGGATGCCGGTGACTTCCCGTTGCGCCACCTGCAGTTCGCCCACGGCCCCGTCCATCAGCAGCTCGGTGCCTTCACGGATGTTGGCCAGCGGGGTCTTCAGTTCGTGCGACATGTGGCGCAGGAAGCGGTTGCGTTCCTGCGCCAGCTCGAGCAGGCGCATGCGCAGCCATTCCAGCTGGCGGCCCAGCCGTTCCAGGTCGGCCGGTCCGTGGATGGAGATGGGTCGGTGCAGTGCGCCGCTGCCCAGTTCGCTGACGGCGCGATCCATCTGTCCCAGCGGTCGTCCGACCCGCAGCGAGAACAGCAGGATGGCCGCGGCCGTCAGGGGGATCAGCAGCACGAAGCCCCAGAACACGACCTGCTGCGTGCGCTGCGAACGGACGCGCAGCGCTGCGACGTCCTTGTCTATCTGCGAATTGGTCTGCGCGGACACGATGCCCGCAATCTCCTGCAGCCTGACGAAGTCATCCTGCAGCCGCGGATAATCGGGGGTGCTCTGAACCGCGCGCAGCATCTGCGCGGTGATGCCACCACGGACACCCGAGAACTCCTCCAGCGCGCGCTGCGTACCGGAGAGTCGCTGCTGCTTCGCAAGCTGCACCTCGATTTCGCGCAGGCGCGCATCGTGCGCGGCGTAGGTGTCGAGGAGCCGGACATCGCCCAGCACCCGGTACAGGCTGACCTGGCGTTCGAGCAGCGAGGTCTGTGCGAACAGGTCCCGCGTCAGCCGCGTGGCCAGCACCCCGTCGGCGATGATCCGCTCGCTGGTCTCCGACAGGTGACGCACCTGCACCCCCGCCGTCACCAGCGCAGCCACCAGGGGCAGCGCGATGATTGCAAGGCCCAGCAGCGCCAGAGCGCTCAGTGACCTGGTGCGGAAGGGGTTCATCTGCCGGATTCTAACGGAGGCCCGGCGGCATGGGTGCAGGACGCCGCAGCGGGGCTATGCCCAGGGCTCGCGCTGCAGCTTCAGTTCCCAGTTCAGCGAGCTGCGGACGATACCGTCCAGGTCATCCAGTTGCGGCTTCCAGCCCAGCACCTGGCGGATGTTCTCGCACTTCGCCACCAGCGACGGCGGGTCACCCGCGCGACGCGGCAGCTCGACGATGTTCAGCGGCCGGCCGCTGACCCGCTCCACGCTGCGCAGTACTTCACGAACGCTGTAGCCATGGCCATACCCGCAGTTCAGGACCTGCGACTCACCGCCAGCGGCGAGGTAGTCCACCGCCAGCAGATGCGCGCTGGCCAGGTCCTGCACGTGGATGTAGTCGCGCACGCCAGTGCCGTCCGGAGTGGGGTAGTCGGTGCCGAAGATGCTCACCTGTGTGCGTTTGCCGACACTTGCCTCGCAGGCCACTTTCACCAGCAGCGTGGCCTTGCGCGTCGACTGGCCGATGCGACCATCCGGATCCGAGCCCGCCACGTTGAAATAGCGCAGCACCACGTAGCGCAGCGGCGATGCCAGCGCCACATCGCGCAGCATCCATTCGGACATCAGCTTGGATGTGCCGTAGGGATTGATGGGCGCGAGCACTGAATCCTCGGCTGCCAGTCCGGACTCCGGAATGCCATACACCGCGGCAGTCGAGGAGAAAACGAAATTCCGCACGCCGTGCCGCAGGCAGCTGGCCAGCAGGCTGCGCGTCTGGCAGGTGTTGTTGCCGTAGTACTTGAGTGGGTCGGCCACCGACTCCGGAACGATGGTGTGTGCAGCGAAGTGGATCACCGTGTGCACGCCGTGCCGGACCAGCAGCTCGTCCACTACAGCCGCATTGCCCACATCGCCTTCGACGAAGGTGACGCCATCCACGGCCTGACGGAAGCCTGTGGAGAGGTTGTCCAGCACCACCACGGACTCGCCGCGCGCACGCAGCTGCTGTACGGTATGGCTGCCGATATAGCCGGCGCCGCCGGTCACCAGAATTGCACCGCTCACTACGTGCTCCCGAGGATTTTCCCGTTTGATGGCAGCGGATGATAACTGCTGTGGATGACGCTGATCGCCCCTTCGCGCGCCTGTCTCCTGAAGTGGTGCTCGATGCAGTGGAGGCCATGGGCCTGGCGACGGATGGCCGCCTGCTGGCGCTGAACAGCTACGAGAATCGCGTCTACCGCGTCGGCATCGATCCAGGCTCGCTGCCGGTACGTGATCCACTGGTCCTGCCGCATGCCGTGGTGGCCAAGTTCTACCGCACGCGGCGCTGGAGCGATGCGCAGATCCAGGAGGAACATGGCTTCGTGCGCGAACTTGCGGCGGCGGAATTGCCTGTGGCAGCTCCGCTCGTGTTCGGTGGCGAGACATTGCATGAGGCCGCAGGCTACCGGTTCACGCTGTTCGAATGCTGGCCCGGCGGTACACCGGAACTTGATCTGCCGGATCACCGCGCCATGCTGGGCCGCCTGCTGGGCCGCATGCATCGCATCGGCGCGCAGCGCAGCTTCCATGGGCGCGCCAGCATCGGCAGCTGGCGCAGCGGCGCGCGGGCGCGCGAGCAGGTCCTGCAGCTGGGGCTGATACCGCCGCCGCTGGATGAGCGCTATGCAGAGGTTGCCGGCGCGCTGGTGACGGCCATCGAGTCGCGGGCAGGGCTGCTGGAGCAGGCGCGCTGGCTGCGCGTGCATGGCGACTGCCATGCCGGAAATATCCTGTGGAACCCCACCGGCGCGCTGTTCGTGGATTTCGACGACAGCCTGGCAGCGCCCGCGGTGCAGGATCTGTGGATGTTCTGCGCCGGCACCACCGCGCAGCAGCAATCCGAGTGGGCCGCGCTGCTCGATGGCTACGAGCAGTTCGCACACTTCGACGCTGCCGAAGCGGGGCTGATCGAATCGCTGCGCGGCATGCGCATGCTCAACCATGCGGCCTGGCTGGCGGCGCGCTGGGACGATCCGGCGTTTCCGCGCGCCTTTCCCTGGTTCGGCGAGCCGCGCTACTGGGAGCGACATATTGCCGAGTTGCGGGAACAGCTGGAGGCGGTGGAAGATCCACCGCTGCTGCGCACGATCGGATGAAGCGCCCGGGAGTGGATCACATGAAAGTCGGACTGCCCTTGCTGGTCCTGTTGTCGATTGCGGCCTGCGGCCGGGATCCGGTGTCGACTGCGACAAAGTCCTCAGGGTCGCCGGCTGCACAGGCCGCGGCGGCAGGTGCCGATACCGTGGCCGCAGTAGCGCAGGGTGGAGCCTCGCGTTCCGTGACGCTGCGTTTCGCGCTGGAGGGGAAACCCAGGGTGGGAGCGACTTCGCAGCTGCGGCTGGAATTCTCCGCAGCTTCGCCCCAGGCGGGCGTCCTGTTCCGCGTCGAGGGTGAGGAACTGGGCCTCAATGACGCTGGAACGCCGCAGATGATCGACCTGACCGAAGAAGGCAAGAGCGTGACCAGGACAGTCACCATCACGCCCCGGTCGCCTGGCCTCGCGGTCGCGACGGTACATGTGCAACCGTCAGGCGCCGAGTCGGCCGAGATCCTCTACGACATCCCGGTGCTGGCGGATCCGGCTGGCTAGACGAAACCGATCCAGCGTCCGAAACCGATGACCAGCACCCAGATGGTCATCGAGATACCGCCTGCGGTACGCGCCGCCTGAGACGGCCGGCCGGTGTCCCAGTTCTGCACGCTGCGGAAGGTCACGAACTGGAAATACAGCATGTTGATGCCGGCCAGCACGAGCAGCGCCATCTTGATGAGGAATGGTGCGTTGCTGGCGTAGTGCGTGGCGCCCGCGATGAACATCAGCCCGCCGGTGATGGCGGCGCCGACAAAGGCCGTCCAGGTCCACGGCAGCAGCCGGTCAGAAAGGTAGGTCACCCGCAACTGGCGGGAAGTGAACCCGAGCAGACGCGTATCCACCAGGAAGATGGTGCCGGCGACCAGGGCGAGGCATACCACGTGCATGGACTCGATCCAGGGAAACCAGTCCTCGCTGACGGATACCGCCAGCGGCGAATTCTGCAACCATTCCAGCATCGATGTGCTCTCCGGCGGGCGGGCCGCTCAATTGGATTCGACGTAGGCGATGAAGCGCCCGCAGAAGATGATGGCGACCCACAGCAGCATCGCGATGACTGCCGCAGCCACATGTACTCCACCGGGCGAGCCGAACTGGCGGCGCGCAACCGAGGTGAGCCACAGCGTGATGCCGATGGCCACCGCCAGCATGATCATCTTGGCGTAGAAAGCCGGATTGGTGATCGTGCGGCCGGGTTCGGCAATGATCAACAGCACGCCGGTAGTGAGCAGTATCGCCAGCAGGAACCAGATGGCCCGCGCAAAACGCGGAGCCTGGCTTTGCAGCGGTTCGGTGGAAAGGCCGCGGCCCGCGATGCGCAGCGAAAACATCAGCGCCGTCGCGAACAGGGTGGCGAGCCCGAGGATATGTATGGTCTGTATGCCGGGAATCGCCCACGAGGTGACCTGGATGGTCTGGCTGAATGGCGTATTCGACAGCCAGTCGCTGAACTGATGCAGATCCACGATGCTTCCCCCGGGGCTAGGTCGGACGCCGGCGAACTGGTCAGCATCGGCGACGTTTATCTGTGGTCAAGTATAGGCGTAATCCTTTCATGAGGCGAGCGCATGGACCTGTTCCGTCCTCTGGCAGCGGCCGCGATGCAGTCGTTGCGGGGCACTGTCAAACCACCCTGCTTGTGATGTGTCGAAGTGCGCGGGACTGCAGCGGCGATCACTCCGGATCGTGCCCTGCGATGCTCCGGCCGCCGCGCAGCGCGCCGCCGAGCACCAGGTCCAGCAGCTTGTCGATGAAGCCGCGGTCCAGCGGCATGCGGCTGACCAGCAGGCGGTGGAAGATGGGTCCCCACAGCGCATCGGCCAGCACCTCGATGTCCATGTCCCTGGCGATCTCGCCGGTGGCCTGCGCGCGTTGCAGCAGTCGCAGGGCCGCCTGTCGACGTGGTTCCACGAAATCGCTGCGCAGCACGCGTGCGGTTTCGGAATCTTCCTGGCCGAGAGCGATCAGCTCGCGCAGCAGCTGGCCTACCCGCCCGCGATACAGCGTTGCAGCCACATGTACCTGGCTCCGCAGGTCTGCGATGGGCGAAGTGCTCTCCTTCACGGCATCCATTCGCGGCGCCACGGCGACCAGGAAGGCCTCGATGGCCAGCGTGCCCTTGGTCTGCCACCAGCGGTAGATCGTTGCCTTGCCGGCACCGGCCCGTGCGGCAACACCCTCCACGGTGAAGCCGGCGAAGCCGCCTTCACGCAGGATCTGGTAGGCAGCCTTCAGGATGGCGTGGCGGGAAGTACTGGAGCGGGGCCGGCCGGGTGTGCGGACAGCCGGCCGTTTGCGCTTTGTGCTCATGGGGCGACGAAGGGATGGCAAGGCAGCGGAGTATATTCCGCGCGCCATGCCGGCATGCGGATATCAACTCAGAACTTGTAGCTGACGCTGGTGACGATGCCGTAGTCGGACTTGGAGGCGGTGTCGTCGGGTGGCTTGCTGTCGTAGCTGTTGTAGTACGACAGGTCCAGCGTGAAGTCCTTGAATATGTCGCGGCTCAGCGTGATGTTGAACTCCGAGCGCCAGCGGTTCGATTCGGTGAGGCTGGGCAGCAGGCTGAGCGTGGTGACCATGCTGGTCTCCGGATCGGAGAACCGGAAAATGTGCCATTCCGTGTTGATGACGCCTTCGACGCTCTGGCTGGAGTTCGTCTGGCCGGTCACCCATTCGTTGTTGAACGACAGACCCAGTGTGCCGTCGAGCGCCGTGTGCTTGGTCTGCACGAGGTGCCGCCCGAAGCCGGCACCCAGCTGGATGCGCGCATCGATGCCGAGTTCCTCATTGCGGTCGATCGACGACAGGAAGTTCCAGTAGCGCTTTCCGGGACGCACCAGGCGCAGGGAGTTCGACAGCTGGTTGCGGTCCGTGGTCCCTTCAGGCGTGGTGGTGGAGTTCGCGCTGAGCGTCAGCGTGGACTCGATGCGCGGATTGCGATAGGTGGCGGAGAAATTCAGGCTGGCGGTGCCGGTGTCGCTGGCCTTGGTGTAATTCAGGCCCACCGACAGGCTGCCGTTGATGCTCCTCCAGAAGCCGCTTTCGATCTGCGTCAGCCGGACTACTTCGGACAGCGGCAGCTTGACCGTATCGCCCACCACCAGGTCCATCGCCAGCTGGTTCTCGTCGGCCCCGGTGATGACGCCGGTGTAACGCCCGCCGTCGCGCGACTCTATGGTGAAGCCGTAGTGACTGGTGATGGCGCGGATGGCAGGCCATTCGATCGACAGTGTGCCGGCGTTGGAGGTCTCGAACCGCAGCGTCCCGAACTCCAGCGACAGGATCTCGCCGGTGATGCGGTCGCCGTTAGTGAGATAGATGACGTCGGTGTTGTCCCGGTCCGCGAGCGCCGCTGTGCTGGCGGACATCAATATCGCCAGCGCCATCCCCCGGGCGACTTTGTTGTTCATTCGGACGCCTGCTCCTGCAAGTCCGTGGGCATTCTGCGCCGGGGCAGAGATTACCGAAGGCTGCGGGTCCGGAGAAGGGAATTGCCCTCACGGGCAGGTGGCCCGGTTCCGGCGACGCCTGGCGGACTGGCCTACACCATTGCTCCTACAATCACCATCAGTGACCGCTCGCCGCCCGGCCAACCAGTAGACTTCCCGGACATGCAGAATCGATTCAAGTGGAAGGTGCTGCAAAGGCACGCATTCCGGCAGCGGGAAGTGGCGCCTTGATCGACCGCAGAATCAGTGTCGCGCCGATGATGGACTGGACCGACCGCCACTGCCGCTATTTCCTGCGGCAGTTCTCGCCTTCGGCGCTGCTGTACAGCGAGATGATCCATGCGGCCGCCATCCTGCGCGGCGCGCGCGAGCGCCTGCTGAAGTTCTCCGCGGAGGAGCAGCCGCTGGCCATCCAGCTGGGCGGCTCGGATCCTGCGCAACTGGCGGCGGCTGCACGCATCGCCGTCGACCTGGGCTATGCCGAGGTGAACCTCAACTGCGGCTGCCCCAGTGACAAGGTACAGGCAGGTTCCTTCGGTGCCTGCCTGATGGCGCAACCGGCACTGGTGGCGGAATGCGTGGCCGCCATGAAGGCCGTGGTGTCCGTGCCGGTGACGGTGAAGTTGCGGGTCGGGATCGTCAGCCGCGGCGAGAGTGATGCGGTGACTGCCGGTGCGGCAGCCGGGCGTTTCGATGAGGACGACTGGCAATCCCTGTCCC
>Ga0173480_10001031_pt1 | contig 10096 bp, 10 predicted proteins | sample NitcycUS209509C1_FD_122622 | JGI IMG/M metagenome (GOLD analysis project Ga0173480, IMG submission 122622) | Soil microbial communities from Arlington Agricultural Research Station in Wisconsin, USA - Nitrogen cycling UWRJ-S209-509C-1 (version... | ecosystem: Environmental > Terrestrial > Soil... | reverse complement strand
TCTTGACGCCCTCCTCGAGCATCGTTAGGGTTGGCGCCGATCACCCGGGTGTCCCGAATCCCGCCGAAGCACTCGGCAGCGGACGGCAGCTGGCGCGTCCTCCGAGCGTTTCGTGCGTGCGTTTTCTTTCCTCTGAACGCAACAGACATCGGAGGCTCATCATGCGCGGTAGACTCTGGCTCGCCCTCGGGCTTCTGTTCGTCGCTCTCTCCACGCCTCGCGCACAGGATGCGATCACCTCAAAGCAGCGGATTGCCGACCTCGAGCAACTGGCCGCGTTGTACGCGAAGAACTACGCGCCCTACGAGTGGAAACGGGACGCCCTCGGCTTCGACCTGCTCCGGCTCACTCCGTGGCTGCAACGTATCCACCATGCCGACGATCTCGATTTTCAGGAGGCATTGATCGAATACGTCGCCTCGCTGAACGACGCACACGACCTCATCGCGTTTCCGACGACGTATGGGGCATCGCTCGGGTTTACGGTCGATATCTACGACGGCAAGGTGCTGATCGACAGCATCAACCGTGTGCTGCTTCCGGTGGCGCAGTTTCCCTTCAACATCGGCGACGAACTCGTCACGGTCGATGGCACCCCCGTGCATGCGCTCATCGCGTCGTTCAGGACGTACGCCATGTCCGCCAATCAACGCAGCACGGACCGGGTCGCGGCCAGCCGCATTGTCAGCCGCAGCCAGCAGATCATGCCGCACACGTCGGACCTCCCAGACGACGCGATCCTCGCGATCCGCAACGGCAACACCGGCACCACGGCGGTCTTCAGCGTGCCGTGGCGAAAATCGGGGATTCCTCTCGACTCGCAGGGACCGGTCCCGAGTCCACGCCGTGGAAACGGCCGGATCTTCCTGCCGCCCGCCCCGCTCGGTCTCGTGTCACCGGCCGGTGACGAGCCGGCGCCGCAGATCTTCAAGGCCGTCGAAACCACCCCTGCGGACAACACGCTGCCTGCGTACATGGAACCGATTCACCCGCTCCTCAATGCCAGTGTCTCGAAGGATTACTTCGCCGTGCTGGGCCTCGGGGTCAGAGCGCCGATCTATGCGCCTCCTCCCGGATTCGTCCAGCGCCTCGGCACCCAGGCGGCGCATTTCTTTTACAGCGGCACCTATGTCTCAGGTGGCGTCCGGATCGGGCTCATTCGGATCCCGTCCATGTCGCCGCCGAACGTCGCCACGGCGCTCACCCAGCTCGACGACGAGATCCGTTTCTTCAACCTCAATGTCGACGCGCTGGTCGTCGATGTGACCCGCAACCCCGGAGGTCTCGTCTCCTTTGTCGAGTCGATTTCACAGCGGTTCATTCCGGCGTCGCTCACGACTACTGGCTTTCAGATTCGCGCCACCGGCGCCTGGTTGTTCTCGTTTGCGTCGATGCTGAGTTCAGCGAGAGCCAATCCAGCGACACCGCCTGACGTGCTGGCCAATCTCGAGAACAACTTCAACGAGGTGCGGCGCGCGTTCGACGAGAACCGCGGGCTCAGCAATCCGGTCTCGCTCAACCCCACGGGCAGCCTGACACTGACATCAGTCCCTCACGCGTTCAGAGGTCCGCTGATTGTGCTCGTTGACGAGTTCACGGCGTCGGGCGGCGACGCGTTTGCCGCGATCATGCAGGACAACAACAGAGGGCCGCTGCTGGGCATGCGGACGATGGGCGCGGGCGGCACCGTGGTCAGCTTTTCGGGTCCCGCCTATACCGAGAGCATCACCCGGGTGACGGCGTCCTTGATGCACCGGGGCCACATCATCGTCACCAGTGATTTTCCGCCGGCGCCGTACATCGAGAACATCGGCGTCCGTCCGGAGATCACCGTCGACTACATGACGCGCCAGAATCTGATGACGGCAGGGGCACCCTTCGTCGCCGCGTTCACCCAGGCGATCGTGCAGCACGCTCAGGCGGCACCGTAGGCTATTCGAGAAGGAAGGACCGGCCGGAGAATCGGACGGGGCAAGTAGCCGCGCTCGATCTTCCGGTCGGATTGCTGCGATCCGGCGACAGCTACTTGTCAGTGACGCGGATATCGACGCGCCGGTTGCGCTGACGCCCCTCCGCCGAGGCGTTGTCGGCCACTGGATGCTGCTCGCCGTATCCTTCAGCCGTGATGCGTGAGGGCTCGATCCCCATGGCGACAATCTGTTGCATGGCGGCGGTGGCGCGCTCCTGCGACAACTGAAGATTGTGCGCGGCATCAGCCGTGTTGTCGGTATAACCACCGATCTTCACCGTCACTCCTGGGTACGCGCGCAGGATGTCGGCAATATTGCGCAACTGATCCGATGCTGACCCTGTGAGACGAGCGGAGTTGGTCTCGAACTCCAGCCGATCGAAGGTGAACCAGGTTTCGCTGCTCGGCGCCTTGCCCGGATCCTCGATGAATCCGATCAACTTGCTCTCGACCCCGTTCGTCGGAATGCGCAGCGTGGTGTTGTTCGGCAGCTGACGCTCGACGAGCGGACCCAGGGCCGCGATGCCGGCTGTGGCCACCGGCGACGGGACGTCAGGCGCGGACACATTGCTGACCACCGACCCGCGGCTGGTGTCGCCGCGTCCCATGAAGTACAGCACGACTGGAATCAGCAGCAGCAGCGGCAGCGCCCACATGAGCGTACTGCGCCGACCGGTCACTGTGGCGGCTACTGGCAGCGTCGCATCGTCGTCATCAGGAATGGCGGGAACCGGTTCGAATACCACAGGGCGCGACGCCGGCTTGTCATTGAGACCGAGCAGCGCCTGGAGGCCTGCCGGTGCACTGTGAAGGAACGAGCGCTGTTCGCTCAGGAGCCCGAGAAGACTCGACGCACTCCAGCCCATGCCGGTTACACGACGGCCAATCTGGCCGAGCAGCAACGGCAGCACGAGGCTCATGAGCGACAACGAGGAGGACTTGCCGATACCCGACAGCCCGGTCACCCAGTCACCGACGGCACTGGTGCGACCCCTCAGGAGCGACTCGACCAGCGGCCGGCCGCTGGTGATCAAACTGCTGATGCCTCCTGGAGCCTTCATCGTCGCGGCGACGCCGTTCGAGGTGGCCTCTTCGAATTTGTGACGCTTGATGACGCCAAGCAGCATCTCCGCCTGCGCAGGCGTGGTGACGGTGTGAGCAATGCCGCTGAGCAGTGCGGGCACGACGCCCCCAATCGCTGTTTGCGTTCTGGCGGGGCTCTCACCGAGAGCTGCAGCCACGCTGTCGAGCGTGCCTCCTTCGAACTCGGCCATCAGCTGAGCGACAAGATTGGTAGCCACCGGCAGTCACCTCCATCTTTTTCTGGTTGTGGGTGGATGACCGGCAAACCTGCAGGTCCGATGCCTCACAGCCCGGCCCGCCTGGCCGACGCTCACAGGGAGGGCCAGTGACATTGGCGACACAGAGGCCACGCTTCCGCGACATGACGCGAGCGCTTTAGGCAAACCGCCGGATGCTTTCGACACCTCGACCTGGCGATTCGCGACAAGTGTGTCGACGTCGGTAACCGCATCGGACTTGACCGCGCACTCGACAGCCAGCCGCCGCGCCTCCTACGATCGCTCCATGCCCTCGTGCGCTCTGCCCTTCATCAGCCGATCCATATCGCTGTTGTCTGAGGAATACCTGGACAAGCTGACTCGCAGCCTCGCCGCCGTCAGTCCTGCCGACGTGTGGTGGCGGCCCAATGAGGCGTCGAACAGCATCGGCAACCTTCTCTTGCACCTGCGGGGAAACGTCACACAGTGGATTGTCGGCGGCGTTGGACGACGGCCATTTCAGCGAGTGCGACCGGAGGAATTTTCGGCACGAGGCGGTGCCACCGCTCAGGAGCTGTTAACGGACCTCGCGGCAACCGTTCACGAGGCCTGCGGCATCATCGCCCTTCAAACCGACGACTCGCTCGTGGAGCAGCGACAGATTCAGGGATACGACGTGTCCGTGCTCGACGCCATCTATCACGTCGTCGAGCACTTCTCGATGCACACGGGCCAGATCATCCTGCTGGCGAAGGCGCGGAACGGATCCGACCTTCACCTGTGGCAACCACCGGCCGCCTCCTGAAGCCGTTCGCTCGTACCTGACTCGTAGCTGCGTACGTTCCGCCTTTATTTCACGTTTCCCAATTCAACGCGACCGCGTTGTTCGCCACCATCGATACCACCCTGGAGGTATCGGTCCCGACGGACGTGTCTTCAAAGGCAGGTGTGCTCGTGACAACCATTCAACGTCTCATGTCCCCCGTCGTGGCGGCCAGTGTGCTGCTTATGGGCGTCCTGGCGCCGGAGACAGCGCTGCGCGCGCGCGAGCCGTCAGGAATGCGCAGTCCAGCCTCGCCGCCCGACCGGCCATCGATCCTGACAAGCGTCCCCGGCGGCAACGGCCCGGCTGTACACGCCAGGACATCGCGAGACGCCGGCGCGACGACGAATGTGTCACCGCACATCCGGGTCGAGGACGAGCGCCTGGGGCCCCTGCTCGATTACGGACGTCGACACTCCTTACTGCTGCAGGCTCAGATCGACCGACTCGAGGCCTCTGACGTCGTCGTCTACGTGCGATGCGAGCCCAGACTGCCGCGCGGTCTTACGGGACGTCTCTCGTTCGTCGGAAAGTCTGCGGGCACCCGATACGTGCTGGTCCGCGTCGGGTACATGGGTAATCGCCTGCGGCAGATTGCTTTGATTGGACACGAGTTGCGACATGCCGTCGAAGTTGCCGACACTCCGGCGATCGTCGACGCCGCGTCGCTACAAAAGGAGTATGCACGCCTGGGATGGGTCAATCGGCTCGCGAGTGTGGGCGGTGCAATTGCCTTCGAAACCAGTCAGGCGGTACAGGCTGGCGAACACATCCTTCGCGAACTCCAGAATGGCACCGAATAGCTGTCGCCGCGCTGTTGAATGGGGCACAACGCCTGCCTCGGGCAGGAGTTCCGTGCACAGCGATGTCTAGCCCCAGTTCGCGCGTCTGGCTGGCCGGCTATCTGAGAGGGAGTGCCAACGGGTACCGCAGAGGCACGGTGTCGTTGCGGCGGGTAACCGCGTCCGCCCTGCTCGCGCTTACTCATGGCCTGTCTGACGATGACGTCGCGCACGTCCTGGTGCCGTACGCCCTTCAATGGGAACCGGCGCGCGGTACCGTGGTCGACGCGGGAATACTTCGCAGACGGCTCGATGGCTGATCGCGCGCAGCCGCACGTGCCGTCAGCGAATCGGACGCCGCGTGGTGCTCACAGCCCGCTCTGCCATTGACGGATGACTTCGAACGGGTGGATCAGCATGATGATGTTGAGCGTCAGGTTGTCGCGAATCATCGCACCCACCCCAAGCTCCATTGCGGCGACGAGCGCCACCGTGACGCGCACCGGAAGACGACGGGCGATGAAGAACCCGAGCACCATCGCGAGGATGTCGCTGACCGAATTGAGCACGCTGTCGCCGTAGTAATCAAGGGCGATGGTCACGGTCCGGTAGCGATCGATAACCATCGGCGTGTTCTCGAGGATCTCCCACGTCGCTTCCATCGCCACCGCCAGCACGAGACGCAGGTCGAGCGGCAGGCGGCCCCGTGCAGGCTGAAGCTGGCCCCCACGTAGCGGCAGGCGACGCGCCACGACCGACAACACGGCGTAGAACCCGATGCCGTGAATCACGTGAGAGAACGTGTACCAGTCGGTGAGGTGCTGGGAGTTTTCCGAGCTGAACACCACTCCGTGCCACAGCTTCACGTATCCACACCGGCAGATCGGCACGCGTCCCATCGCGTATTCGATTGCCGCGGTGACGGCGATCATCGTCAGGACGGCCAGCGCGGCGAAGCGCCAGCGCCGTGCCGGCGCACTACTCGAAGACTCGGCTAACGGTTGAACCACGCCCCGATTATCGGCTCTCGCCGAATGGGCCGCCATGCTTGTTGGAGCTCAACTCGGGATTCGGGATCCGGGATCCGGATCCAGGCCCAAGGACGCTCACCGCAAGAGAAAACTGCGACGCTGCTCAACGAATGACTGCAGACGCGCGACGCTGGATGTGAATGCGTCGGTCGAATACAACTTGCGCGTGTCGCCTGCCACATCGGCGGCGATGAGAGCCTGATACTGCCGGACCCGCGGCGACATCGTTGCCCAGTTCAGATGCTTCTGAGCGATATCGCGCACGTAACCGAGGTATCGCTCGCGAAGAGCAGGCACCGCGAGCAGCTTCGATCGCAACGGCTTTGAAGCGTCGTTGAGCCCAACCAGCGGATCCAGTTCCGGTCCTCCTCCACCACCTGGGCCTCGGCCGGGACCGCGGCCGCCGCGGAATCCGCCGGGACCGCCGAGTCCGTCGGGTGGCAGGCCTGGTGGTGGACCGAAACCGCCGCCACGACGGCCACCGCCCTCTTCGGTTCCCAGCCCTTCGTTCACGTCGTGCGGAACGATATGGAACACACGCTGCGGGTCCTGGTAGATGCTGTAGTCGCTCGCACGCGTCCAGTACCCATCTGTGTTGACGAGCGCCACTTCGATCGCCAGGAACTTCAGCACACCGTCGACGTCCAGAATCGGACGCAGAGCCGCCTCCAGTTTCTCAGGCGGAGTCTGGTTCAACACCCTGGTGAGCGCGATCAGATCCGTCCACGCCTTTGGCGAGTCCTTGCTCTTGATGTCGTACAGGCGCTTGTAGGACTCTGGCGACTCGCCAAGGTATTCGAGTCCACCCCTGCCGCCGGGACTGCCCGGCACTTTCCATCGGGCCCCCTCTGAGCTCCCGAAGTTCTCTCTCGTAAAATCGCGATTGAACTGCTGCGCGTTGAGATAGACGCCCCAGCTCTCACCATTGATCACGACACGCACATGGTTCATGCGGGGCGTCGGCAGGTACTGACGCGCAATGTCCGTATAGAGCACGCCGCGGACGAATGTCGGATCGCTGTTCGCGTTCAGCAGGTTGAGCGTCCGATACCCGCCCAGCTGCTGACCCTCGCGTGCGAAGTCGAGCGAAAGGTTCAGCGATCGCTTATACCCCTGGGGCACCATCATGAACGACGACATGCCTCGAAAATGGACGCCGACGTCACGAAGGGTCTGACCGTCCACCGTCATCGTCGCCGGCACTTCGACGTCGGTGTCATGAAAATCTGCCAGCTCCTGCTCCCAGTCAGCGCCATCGAACTGCAGAAAGATAGTACGTAGCGCGCCAGGGTCGTACAGTGGCGTGGACGACGCATAGCGGCGAACTTCCGACGCCGCCAGCCGTGGCCCCGGCGCCGGCGGCGTTGTTGAGCGTCCGTCCGGACCACCGAACGGTGGCGGCCCGCCACGGCCCCGCCGGCCGCCACTGGCCGTCACCGAGGCCCTCGCGGCCTTGCGCTCGTCGGTATCAAGTCGTTTGTCGCCGTTCCTGTCGAACTGTTTGACGAGCTCGATCTCGCGCGAACCACCAAAACCCTGAGGAGGGCCGAAGTCGAAGGGCGCCTGCGCTCGAGCCACGAAGGCGACGGCGGCAACAACGACGGCGCAGGTGAGTGCGGCAGTGCCCTGACGCAGATTGGCAGCAATTCTCGATGTCATCTCGTTCCTCATGCCGGGTCCAGGTTGGCCTCGTGCTCTGCGCTGCGGTGTTCGGCGGAGACAAGGCTTAGCAGACGGACAAACACCGTGGTGCCAGTCAGATACACGTCGGCCGACGGATCGGTGAGCCACTCAGGCATCGAGTGGCCCCGCGCCGGGGTCGTGAACCGGGAGCGGCAGCAGTGACGCAACGTCCGGTGAGCCCAGGACGGCAACCCCGAACCTGTATTTCGAAACGGGCGCCGGCCTGAGGGCGAACGCTTCGACGAGTTGCTTGAACAATGGCGGGACTGCAACCCGATACTTCAGCTCGAGAACCAGCTGGCCCTGAAGGAACGACAGACGTTCGCGCCCGTCGCCGAAGGCCGAACGCGCGGCCCTGGAAACAACAAGCCGATCGTCGAGCGTCAGCCTGATCGGTCCGTACGCTCCGGTTCCCATTCTCGCCAGCCGGTGATAGCCGATTTCACAGACGGGTCGGAGCTGTCGCAACACGAGCCGCCGCTGAAACCAGGTGCCCTCCCAGCCGGTCATCGGCGCATCCAGCCGTGACAGCGCCTCCAGCGGCACGAGCGTCCGCCGTTTGGAGAGCATGCCCGGCCGGCGCAGCTTGCGCTCCAGAAAGACGTGCGCATGCCGCCCATACCGGCGGACACGATACTTGCTCCGGCCGAACGATCCGCGGCGGTGAAACACGTGAAACTCGGGACTGTCGTAATAGAGGGTGGTCGTGTCGTACTCGTCGTGCGAGTCGCCACCCCCGTGCGGGTCGGCCGTCAGATGGAGGCGGGCCCATTCGCGAATGGCCTCACCGTCGGCGACCGGTACGAGGAACTTGGTTTCGGAGGCGAAGGCCCTGGTCTCACGAAGCGCGTCGAGCGGCATCGCCAGAGAATACGGGCGCCGCCTGTGACACGCCGGTGAAAGAACCGTGTCTTGACGGTCGTTCCGTCAGCGCACCTGGGCGCCGGTCGATGTGGCCGCCCGCCAGCTGGCAATAATGCGATCCGCGACCTCGCGAACACCGACGCCGTTCAGCACCTGCGCAAAGATGAAGGGGCCGTCGCCGCGCATCTTCTTCGAATCACGTGCCATGACCCCGAGGTCGGCGCGGACCAGATCGGCCAGGTCGGTCTTGTTGATGACGAGCAGGTCGGACTGGGTGATCCCCGGACCACCCTTGCGCGGGATCTTGTCGCCGCCCGATACGTCGATCACGTAGATCGTGTAGTCGGCCAGCTCGCGGCTGAACTGGGCGGCCAGATTGTCGCCGCCGCTTTCGACGAACAACAGTTCCGGCTCGAACTTCGCCATCAGTTGCTCGAGCGCGTCGATGTTCTGGCTCACGTCGTCCCGCACCGCGGTGTGAGGACAGCCGCCCGTTTCGACCGCCGTAATGCGCTCGGCCGGCAGTGCCTGGTGACGGACCAGGAACTCGCCGTCTTCCTTCGTGAAAATGTCGTTGGTCACGACCGCCAGGCTGTACTCGTCCCTCAACATGCGGCAGAGCGCCAGCAGCAGCGCCGTTTTGCCGCTCCCCACGGGACCGCCGATGCCAATCGTGAAGGCACGGGACCGATAGTCGCGGGGCAACGGGGCGTGGCGTTCCTGGAAGACGCCGGGGCCCTCGGGCTCATCGTCATGCAGGTGCTGATGATCGCGTGACAGGTAGTGCATGGACTTCCTTCTCAGGGGACAACGGCGCGCACGTCACCGTCAGGATTGAAACAGTCTCGAATACAGACGATCGTGAGTCGCCTGGAACAGATCCGGAATCGGCGCCACTTGCACGAGGTCCGTTTCGTCGAGCGATGCGCTACGGGCGGAGCAGGCTTCGAGCAACGGTGCACATTCGAGCTGGAGACGCTGCGCCTCGTAACTGCCGAGAATTCCGAGCCGCACAGCCGCCGACAACACGCCGCGCGCGGTGCCGAAAAGCACCAGCTGCTGCGCCGTGGACAGCGGCACGCCGACGGAGCCGAAAACCACACCGCTCGCAGGTCCCAGATGCGCACACAGACGCGAGGCGGTCTCGCGCGCCAGGGCCATTTCCGACGACGGCCAGATTCGCGCGGCGGTGGCCAGCAGAGTCCGCCCCTGCTGCCGGCTGGCCCGATTGGCCACGGCGTTGATCAGAAACGCGTCGGCCAATGCATCCAGCTCCGCCCACCGGCGTGAATCGCGATACGCCGCGTTCAGTAGCGGCACCACACCAAATGCCGTCTGCTGCACAGCCGCTTCCACGAAGCGCCTGACCGCCGGCACGTCGCGGATCTCCCCGTGCTGCCACGCGGCCTCGAGTCCCCACGAGTGCGCAAACGCACCCGTCGGGAACGCCGAATCGGCGAGTTGCCACGAGAGGAAAGGGGAATGGGGATTCATGCGATTCGCGGTTCTCGGTTCGAGGTTCTCAGTTCGTATTCAGTTCCCGGTTCGCAGTTCGCGGTTCGGTTCGCAGTTCGCGGTTCGGTTCGCAGTTCCGTTCGCAGTTCGCAGTTCGGCGACGAACTCCGAACCGCCTGGAACCTGGAACTGAACACGAACGACGAACC
>Ga0173480_10001030_pt1 | contig 10104 bp, 7 predicted proteins | sample NitcycUS209509C1_FD_122622 | JGI IMG/M metagenome (GOLD analysis project Ga0173480, IMG submission 122622) | Soil microbial communities from Arlington Agricultural Research Station in Wisconsin, USA - Nitrogen cycling UWRJ-S209-509C-1 (version... | ecosystem: Environmental > Terrestrial > Soil >... | reverse complement strand
GCGCCATCCGAGATGCGGACATTGTGATGCTTTTCCATGGGCCCAAGGATGCCGCGCAACATGTCGCAGCATCTGGCCACGTCCGGCTCGCCGACCTGGATTGGCTGGAAGCGACGGGTCAGCGCCGGGTCCTTCTCGAAGTACTTCTGATACTCGAGCCAGGTCGTGGCCGCGATGGTGCGGAGCGTGCCGCGCGCAAGGGCCGGCTTGAGGAGGTTCGCGGCGTCGCCGGTGCCGGCCGCGCCCCCCGCGCCGATCAGCGTGTGCGCCTCGTCAATGAACAGAATAATGGGCGTCGGCGAGTTCTGGACTTCATCGATGACGGAACGTAGACGCTGCTCGAATTCGCCTTTCATCGAGGCGCCCGCCTGCATCAGACCGATGTCGAGCGCGCAAACCTTCACGCCGCGCAACGGCGGCGGAACGTCGCCCGCTGCGACTCTTTGCGCGAAACCCTCCGCAACAGCCGTTTTGCCGACTCCCGCTTCGCCGGTGAGTATCGGATTGTTTTGGCGGCGGCGCATCAGGACATCGATGATCTGCCGGATTTCTTCGTCGCGGCCGAGGATCGGATCCATATCGCCCGAAGCAGCCTTTTCGGTCAGATCCTGCGAGAAGCGATCGAGCGCGGTCGTTCCCTTTGGGCCGGCGGCATCGCGCGCGCCCGGCGTGTCAGCGCCGCGCAGCCCCGAGCCGTCCATCGGGCGCAAGTTTTCCTCCTCGGAATTACGCCAGATCGTGCGGTGCTCTTCGGTCAGCGTATCGACATTAATCTTGCCGAATTCGCGCGAGAGATTGGTCAACGCCCGACGCGTCTCGGCCTTCTTGAACGCACCAACCAGAATGTGCCCCGTGCGAATCTGCGTCTCGCCGAACAGGAGCGTTGCGTAGTACCAGCCGCTATCAAGTGCCTCCTGCACATGATCGGAGATTTCCGGCATCTCCGTCTGCCCCTGCCGCAGACCGCCAATCGCCTCACCGATGTCCATGAGCATCTTGGCTCGATCCAGGTTGAAATGCTCAACCGTGCGCGTGACGTCCGTGCCATTGTGCTGGAGGATGTGACTCATCCAGTGTGCCAGCTCCAGGTTGCGGTTTCCCGCCCCCTTCGCCTGGCGAAGTGCCTGGATGAAGGTCTCGTATCCGATCCGGTTCAGCTTGCCGGTAACTGCTTCAAGACTGATGTCGGCCATAATGAGATCCGTGCGTTCAATTCGGCCGCCGATGCACGCGCTCCGCCGGATGAAAGCGTGCGTCGCAGCGATAAGGATCAGTACTTGTCCAGTTCGGCGAGAGCCAGGTGGTCCATCCGATCTGGCCCGATGTGCCGAGGCGGATGGGCGGAGCCTCGCCCGCCGGGAGCGCGAGCTCCGCCTCCCATTCGAACTGATCGCCGATGTAGAAGAAGACCGCGTCGGCGAGCGGCGCACAGCGGTCGCCGGTCGGCAGAAAGCGCATGTAGTCCGCAAAGTTCTTCGTGTAGATGCGAAGGCGGACCTTGTCCTGGATGCTGTAGACCGCCCCGCCCACGACGATATCACTTCCGAGCACGCTATTCTTGGCGCCGAGATGACTGCGATCATTCGGCTCAATCATCAGCCGGTTGCCGACGAACTGCTCCACTTCGGCACGGACTCCGAACAACCCGCTGATAAGGGCGCGCAATCGGGAGGCAGACTTCGCCTGCGGCGACATCAGGCCGCTGAAGGAGAGCTTCACGGCATCCGGAACGGAATCGAGGTCGCGATAGGGGCCCGAACCGACCCCAATCATCGCACCGATGTAGGTGATGAAGCGATCGGACTCGGGACGGTCACGCTGGACGATCGGCCGCGCATCGGCCCACGCGCGATAGAAGAGGCCGAGAAAACGATGATTGAAAAGATCGAGGAAGCGCGGGAAGGCATCGTCGCGTGCGAGCCACCACGTGTGAGCTTCTTCGGTCGTCGCGAGCGGCAGCGCGCCCTGCGGCCCAAGCAAGCCCAGGAATTTTGCAAGCACCCGGATCCGGCCGCTGTCACGCGGTTCAACCCGCGAAAGATTCGAGGCCGGGAAATCCATGAACGGATCCTGGCCGAGGGTCACGTATTCCTCACGCATCGCGGCGCTTTCGCCGATGCGCGGCAGCTCGACGAACGTCCTCTCGAGCCGACGCATCATGTTGAAAAAATCGAAACGCCACGGCTCGCGGATCGCTTCGGTCAAAAATGTCGGCGTGCTCGGAAGATCAGGGCTTGCCGCGCCGGCGTGCGCTTCACCGGCCTGCGGGGCCGCGGTCGTTCCAATCTCCTTCTGGCGATCGAGGCTGCTCATGCCGGATACCGGGTGCCGATCCGCGCGGGCCAGCGCATGATCTCGCCGCGCTCGACCGTGTGAATCACCGTCCGGGTAAATTGATTGAGGCCGACATATTCGACGAAGAAACGGTCGAGCACGGCGCCGAGCAGAAAAGCTCCGCTGCCCTCGAATGCCTTCTCGTCGAGCGTCATGGTGATCTCGATTCCGCGTGCAGCGGCGCTGCCAGCGGGCCGCACCACGCGCCTGACCACCGGAGCGCTTTCCACGGTGCGCACGCCGCGGATCTTGCGATCGGTCGCGCTATCCGCGAGATCGCCGAACATCGCCAGAATTTCCCGGAGCGCCTCCCCATCCTTTCCGGCGCCCCGCCCGACAAGGCCCAAATGATTGAGACTGAGCATGTTGATCAGGCGCCACGCGACGGTGCCGGTGTGGGCGATCTCGGAGCGGCTGCGATGCTGCGAGACGACCGGCTCGCGTGGCTTGGTCGGCCCGGCCACACAGATCACGTCCAGCGCGATGTCATCGAGCAGGCGGAAGTCGGCCCCGCCCTCCCCGACCGGAAGGTGCTCAGTCAGGTGACGATTGGAGCAGAGCGCACGCACGCTGAGCTCCGCCACGGACACGTCGTCGTAGATACCCGCCGGCTCGGTGAGGGAGAGGAACATGTCGGTTCCGGTGTAGTCCGACGACTTCCCGTATTTCTTCTCCTCGACGGTGTAACGGCGCGGCAGTCGGCGCACCGTGTAGGCGAGCTTGGGCTCACTCGCCGCAACGTCGAGCGATGCCGCATAGACCGGTGGCACCCGCACTTTCTCCGGCCGGCCGGGATAGTGGGCATAGACGTCCAGAACGCGGTGCGGCTCAAAATCCAGATGACGGCTGCGATCCGTCACGACATGGTATTCGTGCTGGTTCGGCCGTACCGGGATGCGATCGGTGGTCTTCTCGAACAAGTTCACTGCTGGCGCGGTGTATAGCGAGAACATATCGGTCCGCACGGCCGCGGCGAGCCGGCTGTTCACCTCGTTGAACACGAACAATATATCGACCGATTTTGCCTTGAGCCGCGGGATCACATTCTCGAGCCCGGTCAATGCGACACTGAGGAACTTGCGCGGGAACATGAAGTACTCCCGCAGCAGGTCGAAGCCGCGAAAGACCCTGTGGTCGATCCCGAACAGGTTGTCGCCGTCGCCGAAGCCGAGTTGCGTCACACCAACTTGCGGAGCCGACAGCACCACCGGATCTCCGAACTCGTCGAGATAGCGGAAATGGATGCCGATACGGTGCGCGATGAGTTGCTCGTAGATGGCAACGGCGTCAGGCTCCGAGCCGAGCAGATAGATCGGAAGCTCGCGAATGCGGCATCCGGCGAACCAAGCCATGGGATCGGTCAAGGCTTCGCGGTCCGCGATTTCGTCCTCAACCCGCGCCGCCATCCTGTGGGTCAGCGACAAGCGCAGCCCGGCAAGCGCCTCTCGGCCAACGGCGAGGCCCAGCGCCTGCAACGGTGCAGGAGTTGGATAGTATTCGGCCTTGACGAGATCGAATGGCCACAGCGTGACGTCCGAGCAGAGACGGAAGCGGCACGCGATCTGCCGGTCGAGCTCGCGATAGGTCGCGTCGAGATACGAGCCGCGCGGGATCAGCCGCCCCTCACGCAACGCCGGATCAGCGTACGGCGGCATGACCTTGGCAAGCAGGGCCGACGGCGTGGGCGCGAGATAGTTCGGGACCAGTTGCTCGAGCAGATTCGCGGTGAATTCGGGGAATTCATGCTTCATCTTCAGCTGCACGCGGGCCGCCAGGAACGCCGCGCCCTCAAGCAGGCCGGCAACCATTGGGTCCATGCGCTCGGCGACAAGGCCGCCAAGCCGCTCCGCAATGCCGGGGTACTCAGCGGCAAAATCGCGCGCCTGCTCGTGCAGGAGCTGCAGTTCGCGGTTATAGAGATCGAGAAATTCGCGGTGCATCGGCCTAGGCCCGGCTGATGCTGATTGCGCCGCTGTCCACCTCGAGGTCCGCGACGAACTCCACCGGCACGTTCAACGGTTCGCACATGAGATCTGCGCGAACCACGAACCGAATCTTCAGCTCCGCCTCATCGTAAGTCGGATCCTTGGCAACACGAATCGTTTCCGGAATCAGACGCGGCTCGTAGCGCGTCAGGGCAGACCGGATTTCTTCGCCGATATCTTCCGACGAAAACTCGTCGATCGACCGATGCGTTACGTCAGGCAGGCCGAAGTTGACGATCGACTTCCGCACGTAATCGAAGCGCTGCAGGTCTTCCGTCGACTCCATCGCGATCGTGTTCATCAGCGACTCGAGATCGCGCGCGACCTCGCGCCGCAGCATCGGTTCGGTAATCGCTGTGCGAGCGGCTGAGCGTCGACCAGCGATGACCCGTTCGCCAGCCTCGTCACGCAAGTCGAGCTTGGTCTTCGAATCGCGCGCCTCGTGCGCGCTACGGAACGCGTACATCAGCGGCGGGCTTAGCCGGTTCTTGTTGTTCACCCCGACCATGGCTGCCACCGACTCGTTGCTGCGGTCTGGGCCTCATCTGGAAGCGTCGCGCATCGCTCACTACAGCGAAGGAGCCCGTGAACGATCACGGGCTCCAGGAAAACGGTCATCCCGTCTTCTTGTTCTGCTTGAGGTCCCAGCCCGTCGTTACCGCCGGGTCCAGCGTTCCATCATCTTTCTGCGGCTTGTACTCGAACTTGATCTTCGCGAAGTTGAGCGCGAACTGATCGGTTGGCAGATGATGCGAGCCGTTCGAACCGCCGGACTGATATGAGCTGATGATGAAGTCCTCAAGCGTGACGATGTAGTAATCCTGCTGGTTCTCGCCTTGTTTGCGCACGAACAGCTGGGCTTTCTTGAAGTGCTTGCCGTTGGCGCAGGCCAATGCCAGCTCGGGACTGGCTTTGTTGACCTGCGACGTGAAGTGCACGTCCTGGAAATGAACCTTTCCGGCGCCCGCGCCAGTGCCGTGGCTCGCAGAGCCGTCGTTGGTGTTGCCCCACGAAAAGCTTTCGATCTCGATCGTATTGGGATGCTTGTGGTCTTTCGACTCGCCTTTGATACCTTCGATCTCGAGTAGATAGTCGGATGGCATGATCGACCTCGCGTGATGTGGAAAATGTCAAATCCGAAGTGCCGTCTCAGAACTCAAATCATATTGATGGCAGCACGCCGCTGATCAAGCATTCGCAGCGGACGGCAGCCTGGATACGAGGCTGAGCCCGATATCCATCGCTTCAAGCTGGTAGTGCGGACGCAGGAAGAAGCGGGCCATGTAGTAACCCGGGTTCTCCTCGTTCTCGAAGACCTCCACTGACGCCGCAGCGAGCGGCCTGCGAGCCTTCGTCTCTTCGCTGGAAGTCTCCGGATTCCCGTCGACGTATTCGGTGATCCACTCCTGCAGCCACTTGCGTAGCTCGTCTTTTTCCTTGGTCGAGCCAATCTTGTCCCGCACCATGCACTTGAGATAGTGCGCGAAACGCGACACCGCGAACATGTAGGGCAGACGCGATTTCAGATTGTCGGCCGCCGTCGCGGCCTCGCCGTCCTTGCCGAAGAACTTTTTCGGCTTGTAGATCGATTGCGCGCCAATGAACGCAGCCTTGTCGGTGTTCTTTCGGTGGATGATCGGGATCAGCCCGGATCGCGCCAGCGCATGCTCGCGACGGTCGGTGATCGCGATCTCGGTCGGGCACTTCAAATCCACGCCGCCATCGTCGGTCGGGAACGTATGCGTCGGCAGGTTGATGACCTCGCCACCCGACTGAACGCCCCGGATGCGCGTGCACCAGCCGTATTCCTTGAACGCCCGGTTGACGTTCACCGCCATCGCGTAGGCTGCATTCATCCAGCCGTACTTCTCGCCCTTGTGGCCGTCGGTGTTCTCCTCGAAGGCGAACTCCTCGACGGGTTCGGATTTGGCGCCGTATGGCACGCGGGCCAGAACACGCGGCATGCAAAGGCCGACGTAAATAGAATCATCCTGATCGCGCAGGCCCTTCCAGGCGGCGTATTCGGGCGTGTCGAAAAGCTTGCTGAGATCCCGCGGGTTCATAAGCTCGGTCCAGCTGTCCATGCCCATCAGCGTCGGGTCGGCACCGGTAAACAACGGAGCATGGGCCGACGCCGCAATCTTGCTGAGGTCGCGCAGCAGCTGAACGTCGGTCGGCAGGTGGCTGAAATAGTAGTCGGCGATCAACGCGCCGTAAGGCTCGCCACCGAGCTGGCCAAATTCCTGCTCGTAGATCTTCTTGAACAGAGGGCTCTGGTCCCAGCGGGCTCCCGGATAGAGGCGCAGATTCCGGTAAAGCTCGTTCTTCGAGACGTTCATGACGCGGATCTTGAGCTGCGCGTCCGTCTCCGAGTTGAAGACGAGATGATGCAGCCCGCGCCAGGCGCTCTCGAGTTCCTGGAACTGGGGCGCGTGCAGGATTTCGTTGACTTGCGCCGTGAGCTTTTGATCGAGGCGCGCGATCATTTCCTCGATCGTGTCAAGCACATGATCCTTGATGACGCTCGAATCCGCGAGCGCCTCTTGCACGAGCGTCGTGACCGCGTTCTCCACCTCCGTGGCCGCGCGGTCGCTGCGCGGCTTGAAATTCTGCTTCAGGACGGCTGCGAACTCGTCCGCGTTCCGCGTTTCCACTACCGCGGCCCGTTCTCCACTTGCGGGTGCCCTCGCCATGGGATGACCTCCAGATTAAGCTTTGCCGTCTTTGGGAGGCGTCTCGGCCTCTCCTTTTTGTGCCGCCCTTTCTTTGAGGGCAGCCATCAACTGCGGGTCGGCCAGAAGCTTCTTGATCTGATCTTCGGCCGCGACCTTGCCGTCCATATAGCGAAGGAGATTCGCGAGTTGCTCGCGCGCCTGCAGGAGCTTGGCGAGTGCGGGCACTTGCCGGGCCACCGCGGTCGGCCCGAAATCATCCATCTTCTTGAACCCGAGTTCGACGCCGAGCTCTTCGCTCGAGTCATCGCCGAGCTTGTTCTTGACCCGGAATCTCGCAGCCGGCGCAATCGCAGCCATGCGAGCCTCGAAGTTGTCCATGTCGACGTCAAGGAATTTGCGCTCGTCCATCTCCGGCTTTTCGACAGCCGAGGCATTTCCCGAAAGGTCGGCGAGGACGCCCATCACGAACGGGAGCTCAACCAGCCGTTCAGCGTTGTAGGGATCTTCGTAGGTAATGTGAACGCGAGGGGCACGATTGCGTCGGATGAAGCTTTGGCCGCTGTCTTTAGCCATTGCGAATACTCCCACTTGAGCTGAGCGCCGGGGATCCGAAGTTACTGATATTCAAAATGATGTTGGCCGGCCGGTCAACGACTTGGTTATGTTTGATGCGCCACCTTTGCCATTAACCATCACCAAAAGACAGGGGTTCTCCGATTAGTGATCCTGCCGAAGAAGGTGTTCTCCAGTCCGTGATTGCCGTGTTGATACCTCATTGGTCTGCGGAACAGCCCAACGGGTTCAAACACGTGTATCTGACTTAGTCGGCGCGACCGGCCAATCGGTTCAATTTCCCGTATTCGAGGTCAGCGCGCCCTCCGGCAGCACGTGCTTGAGTAGACTCAGGAAATCCTGGTCGGCGAGATTCCGCGCCCGTTCGATGAGATGGGGAAGCGGGCTTGACGGTTCGGTCGCCCGGTAGAAGGCAGCGGTCTGTTCAAGCAACTTAAAGGCGTCGGCCCGCGTCTTGGCCTCGATCGATGGAGTGGTTCCATCGCCGTTCACAGCCTCTGGCGATGAAGTCGCGCTAAACTCCGCTAGTCTCTGCAATGGCAATTGCAGCACCTGGTCGCGGCCAATATTGATCGCTGCCTGCTCCACATGGGCAGGCACCAAGACCTGCATGATCTCCATGAAGGACTTGCCCATGAGCTGCTCGGCCTGTCGCACGAGGAGCAGCGCAGGATTCGAGGGTTCGTTTCGGCTGAAATATCCAGCCACCGCGGCAAGTGCGGCGGTCGCATCGCCAAGCGAGCGAATGTCCCCGGTAATCGTGACCGGACCTGCTCCCGGCGGCTCTGCGCTGGGGGCTCCCGCTTCGGTCGCGAGCGCTGCCGACGGATCGCGCTTCGCCACGTAAGTGTTGAGGAAAGCCCTCATCTTGTCGACCAACGCGGGCAGGCGCTCAAGCTTCATCGCCTGCTCGAACCCTGCACGTTCGGTACAAATGTTGCGGATGTCGGCGAGGGCCGTGCCGAGCGCGTCAACGCTGCCAAGCCCGCCGACCAACTCGGCGAGATCGACCTCCATCATCGCCTTCTCGATCGTCGTCAGATCGTAGTTGTCCTCGCCTTCTCGTTTGGCGACCTCGCCAGTCGCGATCATGTAGTTGCGATAACTGACCGGACCGATGCGCGGGTGACGAACAAGAGCCGCATATTGAAGGGGGAAAATTACCGGTGCGAGGTCGTCGAGAGTCTCGAGCGCCGCCATCCGTGCGGCGAACTGGCCATTATCCCCGCGCGGATGCACCTCGTCCCATCGATCCGAGAGGAGCTGGCGTGTCGCGCATACCGCGACGATAAAGCCGTCCGCGTCACGACTGAGAAGGCAGAACTTGGCAAGGATCGCGAGCAACCGCACATCCTGCGTCTTCCTCAACAACGGTTGCATGGCAGCACGCTCGCCTGCAAAATCGATGGCTGTGCCGCCGATCTGCAATCCGCCAAACGGCTTTCCGTCGGGACCGAAAAACGCGGCCGGAAGCAGGCTCTCGGCCTTGGCCATGAAATTCATGTAGTCGGGATCGCCAAGCGCATCGAGATCGGGGCCGCATGGTTCGGCCTCTGATAACGGGCTGGTCAATATCGCTAGATCGATCTCTGCCATCGTCGACAAGCGCCCTTCGGCAGCATGCGCGCCCGACCGCGACCGTCGGCCTCGACCGGGGCGGCTCGACTATGCTTCTACACCGGGTATATCGTCAACGCGCGAGAGGCGAGGCAACTCGCGACATGCTTACCGGCGCCCGAGGCTCATGACCGGCCGGCGCCGGACTTTGGATACTGACCCAGCCGCTGCCCAGAACGTAAACTCTGGACGCGGGAATTGATTTTTGCGCTCGGGAGCAACGTTACAGCTCCATCAAGTAGGCGACCGCAAAACATGAAGGATGCGCCATGGACTCGATGCTCATGCAGGAGAGCCGGAAGGCCCGCCTGAAGACGCCGCTCGGCGACAATGCGCTAGCGATAACGCGGTTCGACGGCCAGGAGGGGGTCAGCGAGCTCTTCGAGTATCGCATCGAGGCGTACAGCAAAGACGAAGTTAACTACGATTCGATCCTCGGGCGTGCCTGCACGATCACGATCGAGGAGCACGGCAAGGAGCGGCACTTCAACGGCATTGCAGTTGAAGCGCAGTGGCTTGGCATGCTGCATGAGCTGCACACGCATCGTATCGTTCTGCGCCCATGGCTGTGGCTCTGCTCGCGCACGAGCGACTGCCGCTTCTTTCTGGACAAGAAGGCGCCGGACATCATCGAAGAAGTATTTCGCGACCGCAGGTTCAATGACTTTCGCCTGAGCCTTAGCGAGAACCACCCGAAGCGGGAATACTGTGTGCAATATCGCGAGACTGACTTCGCCTTTGTCTCGCGGCTGATGGAGCACGAAGGCATCTTCTATTATTTCGAGCACACGGCCGACAAACACACGCTCGTGCTCGCCGACACGATGTCGACGCTGAAGCCGGTCCCGGACTTCGGCACCATTCCGTTTATCGCGCCGGGTAACGTCGAGAACCGCGGCCGGCAGCACATCTACAACGTG
>Ga0173480_10001029_pt1 | contig 10106 bp, 9 predicted proteins | sample NitcycUS209509C1_FD_122622 | JGI IMG/M metagenome (GOLD analysis project Ga0173480, IMG submission 122622) | Soil microbial communities from Arlington Agricultural Research Station in Wisconsin, USA - Nitrogen cycling UWRJ-S209-509C-1 (version... | ecosystem: Environmental > Terrestrial > Soil >... | reverse complement strand
GCCGGCATCGCGAACCAGCGATCGACGTACTCTCCACCGAGGAACAAAGTCGCGATGCTCACGGAGACGATGGCAAGCAAAGTGACGGGCGCCAGGATGCGCATGAGCCGTCGCGCATGATTCTGCGTCTCGCCATCGGTCTTCCAGTTGAGCCAGCACGCGCCTAACAAGGAGTAGCCGGCCACCACGCTCGCGCCCGTCAGCAGGCTGAACGGCGTGAGCCAGTCCCACCAGCCGCCGCCATACGCGCGGCCTTCGACGTGAATGCCCTGCAGCAGCGCGCCCAGCATGATGCCCTGCATGAGCGCGGCGACGAAGGATCCGCCCGTGAATGCGAAATCCCAGATGTGGCGATGCGCCGGATCGCGCCAGCGGAACTCGAAGGCCACGCCGCGGAATACGAGCGCGAGCAGCATCGCGATCAGCGGTGGATAGAGCGCGGTCATGATGATGCCGTAGGCGAGCGGGAATGCCGCCATCAACCCACCGCCACCGAGCACCAGCCAGGTTTCGTTGCCGTCCCACACGGGCGCGATGGAGTTCATCGCGGTATCGCGTTCGCGGCCGACTCCAAAGATCGGAAACAGGATTCCGATGCCGAGATCGAAGCCGTCCATGACGACGTACATGAGCACGGCGAACGCCAGGATGCCGGCCCAGACGTTGGTGAGCAGCGTGCTCTCATCCATGGGGTGCCTCCTTCTTGCCGGCGGCCAGCGCTGGCGCGGGCGTGATACCCGCCGCGTGCGCCGGCGCGTTGGGAAGATCGGGTTCGTGTGCATGCGGCGCGTGCGACATGAGCCTGAGCAGGTACCACGTACCCATGCCGAAGACCGCGAAGTACACGATGATGAAAGCGATGAGCGACGTCGCCACCGCGGGAGCCGCGAGCGGTGACATGGAATCCGCCGTGCGCAACAGACCGTAGACGGTGAAAGGTTGTCGGCCGACCTCGGTGGTCATCCAGCCGGCGATCACGGCGATGAAGCCCGCCGGTCCCATCACGAGTGCGAAACGCAGCAGCCAGCGCCAGTCATAGAGCTTGCGCGTAGCCCGCGCGAGCAGGCTGCAGGCGCCGAGCAGCAGCATGAGGAAACCCAGGCCCACCATCACGCGGAACGTCCAGAAGACCACCCTCACAGGCGGGCGGTTCTCCGGCGCGATGGTGTCGAGACCTTTCAGCGGCGCGTCGAAATCGTGCTTGAGGATCAGCGAAGACAGCTTCGGAATCTCGACGGCATGTTCCATGCGCTGTTCCGCATCGTTCGGGATGCCGAAGAGAACGAGCGGCGCCCCATCGGGATGGCTCTGGTAGTGCCCTTCCATGGCCATGACCTTCGCCGGCTGATGCTCGAGCGTGTTGAGGCCATGCGCGTCACCGACGAGGATCTGCACCGGCGCGACCAGCGCTGCCATCCACATCGCCATCGAGAACATCTTGCGCGCGTGTTCCTGGCGCGAATCCTTCAGCAGGTGCCAGGCACCGACAGCGCCTACCGCCAGGGCCGTAGTTAGATAAGCGGCGATGACCGTGTGCACGAGCCGATACGGAAAACTTGGATTGAAGATGATCGCCGCCCAGCCCGCGGCGGGTACGAACTGCCCATCGGCGTTGATGGCGTATCCCGTCGGCGTCTGCATCCAGCTATTCACACTCAGGATCCAGAACGCGGAGATGAAGGTGCCGATGGCCACCATGAGCGTCGCGAAGAAGTGCAGCCGCCTGCCTACCTTCTGCATGCCGAACAGCATCACGCCGAGAAAGCCGGCTTCGAGGAAGAACGCGGTGAGCACTTCGTAGGCCATCAGCGGCCCGATGACCGGGCCCGCCTTGTCGGAGAACACCGCCCAATTGCTGCCGAACTGGTACGACATCACGATGCCGGACACCACGCCCATGGCAAATACCACCGCGAAGATCTTCAGCCAGTACTTGAACAGGTCGAGATAGAGCGCCTTGCCGGTCTTGAGCCACAGTGCTTCCAGCACCGCGAGAAAACTCGCGAGCCCGATCGAGAACGACGGGAAGATGAAGTGGAAACTGACCGTGAATCCGAACTGGAGACGGGCGAGTAGCAGCGCGTCGGCGTCGTGAAACATGGCGGCATTTTAGACCGGCAAACCTGCGTGCGGAGCCCAAATCGATGCGCCCGCCGCCCGGAAAGCTCTTATGGATATCTTTTCCGCGTTGCCGGTTTGAGTGCCTTTAACCGCGCATACTGAGGCCACAAATACACGAGTTACGAACAAAGGATTCATGAAAAATCTCATCGATGCCGCAATCGAAGTGGGCAACTTCAACACCCTGTTGAGCGCATTCAAGTCAGCCTCGCTGATCGACATGCTCCGCTCGCCGGGCCAGTACACGATTTTTGCGCCCACCGATGCAGCCTTCAAACGGCTGCCGGCCGGCTCGCTCGACGCCCTGTTCAAGGACGCACGCGCGCTCAAGCCTTTCCTGTGCAATCACATGATGAGAGGCGTCAAGGCCGCCAATGACATCCTGCCGGGCGAACTCAAGCCCATCGAAGGCAGGGATCTGCGCGCGTCGCTGCACGGCAGCGCCGTCCACATCAACGGCGCAACGATCGTGCAGTCGGACATCCGCGCGACCAACGGCGTCATCCACGCCATCGACGATGTGCTGGTGCCGCTGAACCCGATCCTGGCTTCGGTAGCCTGAGTTCAGGTACCTGCAGGCGCCATCAGGCCAGCACGCCTTTAGGCGGCACGTTCGGGTTCAGGCGGAACAGGTTGTTAGGGTCGAACTTCGACTTCAGCGCCACCATGCGGTCGTAGTTCGGCCCGTAGGTTTCGCGCATGCGCGACGAGTCGTCATTGAACTCGTTGACGTAGAACCCGTGCGTGTGCGGCTCCAGCTTCTTCCAGGCGCCGCGTGTCCAGTTGCCCACCTCGTCACTGATGGCCGCGTCGTCCCACCGGCTCATCACGAACATGTTGTGAGGCGCCATGCGCTGCGCAAAAGCCGTGGCGTTCGGCTTCACCCTGGCGATGGCGCCACCGCCTTGCGGCAGCGCCACGGCATTGACCACCGGAAGCCTGGCGCCGTCGATGGTCGCGATGATGTCGTCGATCAGTGCCGAGGTCGTCTTCTGCAGGAATCCGGCCTTGATGTAGAACTTGTGGCCGTGCGCAGTCGCGACGTCGCCCGACTTCTGCAGCGCCACGTAGGGCGTCGGCCTGACCGAGTCCTCGATCGGCTTGCGAATCTGGCGCAACGGAGCGATCGCCTTTTCGCCGGCGGCCGCAGGCCCGCAGTAGCAGACGTCGAGCGACAGGAAGCGTTTGTCGTTGGGCAGTCGCACCAGCGACACATCGATGTTGAGTTCATCAGGTGCTTCGGCCGCGAAGCCGAAGTAGAACTCGAGCACCTTGGCCGCATCTTCGAATGAATAGTTGAGATCGCCACCCAGCATCATCGGATCGACCGGATGCAGCTGGAAATCGAACGACGTGGCGACTCCAAAATTGCCGCCGCCACCGCGTAGTCCCCAGAAAAGTTCCTTGTTCTCCTGCGCGCTCGCGGTCAGGAACTTTCCGTCGGCGGTGACGAGATCGATGGAGCGAACGTTGTCGCAGGCAAGGCCGAAATGACGGGCGAGACGGCCAAAGCCGCCGCCGAGCGTGAGTCCGCCGACGCCGGTATGAGAGACGGTTCCCGCGGTGGTCGCGAGCCCGTGGGCCAGGGCTTCCCGATCGAGCGCGCCTAACAATGCGCCGCCTTCGATGGTCGCAACCCTGCGAACCGGATCGACTCGGGCGCTGTTCATCAGCGACAGATCGAGCATCATGCCCTTCTCGCACACCGACTGGCCCGAGAGGCTGTGTCCGCCGCCGCGCACCGAGAGCAGCAGCTGGTTCGACGCGGCGAACTTCACGGCCTCCATGACGTCGGCAGGGCCGCTGGGCCGCACGATCATCGCCGGATGTCGATCGAAGGCTCCGTTCCAGATCCGGCGCGCACTGTCGTAGCCCGCGCTGTCGCGCAACATCAGCTCGCCGCGCAATCGATTGCCGAAATCCTTGACGTCCGCGCCCTTGAGCAGGATTTCCTTGCCTTGGAGGGAAACCGCTTCGACATCGGAGAGTGGCGCTGCGTTTTCCGCTGCGCGCAGGAAGCCGGGAAAGGTGACCGCCGGAACGGCGGCCAACGCCGAGTGAATGAAATGCCTGCGCTTCATGTACATGGGCCCTTCATCGTTTTGTTTGTGAGGCGCGTACTCTACGCCCCCGACCGACGAAGAATGCGGGCGCAGCCCGCGCCCGACTTCAATAACGAGAACTTTTCCCAGTCGGTTCTGGAAGCATTCTCAACGCGGCAATTCGGCGCGCAGCCGTGCGATTTCCTCTTCGAGTGCTCGCACGCGCTCGAGCAGGCTCAGGGCCACGGACAATCCGCGTGTATCGAGCTCGAAATCGTCACGCAGGCGGCACGCGGTTCGCGCCACTGTGACCACCCGCGCGCTGAAGCGATAGCCCGCCTTCGGCTGTCCCTGCGCCGGAATCGCGCCACAGTGCACGAGCTCGAGCAGCTCGGCTTCGCGTAGCCCCGACATCTCGACGAGTTCGCGCAGGCTGATTTCGCGATGCTCGTCGAGCCACAACACTTCAGCTTCCACGTTCACGTGCCCTCCGCGGTGAAATGCCGGCGCGGATTGAAATCGCTCTGGTCCGCGAGCTGGCGGAACAGCGAGAGCTCGGTTTCACTGAGATTCTCTGGCACCACGATCTGCGCGACCGCGATGAGGTCGCCCGCGCCACCGCGCGGCTTCGGCAGCCCTCGCCCCGAGAGCCGCAGCTTCTTCGCCGCGGACGTACCTGCCGGCACCTTGAGGCTCACGGCGCCTGACAACGTCGGGATCTCGACCGTGGCGCCCAGCGCCGCTTCCCACGGCGAAAGTGGCAGGTCCAGGAACAGGTCATGACCCGTCGCACGATAGAGGCGATGGGGCTTCAGCGTGATGTCGAGGTACAGGTCGCCGTCGCGACCGCCATTCAAACCTTTGCCACCCTTGCCGGGCAGTCGCAGGCGCTGGCCATCGACCGCGCCGGGTGCCACACGCGCCTTCACGGTGTGCGGCACGCGCCGCATGTGTCCGGTGGCGTCGTATTCCGGCAGGGAAAGCGACAGGGACAACGTCGTGCCGTTGAACGCATCTTCGATGCTGATTTCCACCGGCACTTCGAAATCCTCGCCGGGCATTGCACTGCTCCTCGCACCGCCGCGCGCGCCGAAGCGCGAGAACAGATCGGCGAAGTCCGTCTCGTCGAAGGAGAACTGCGAGGAGCCCGCGTCGGAACCACCGTATTGGCCGCCGTACTGACGTGCCCAGTCCGGCGGCGGCCGGAACTCTTCTCCCTGCGGGCGGCTGCCCAGGGAATCGTAGGCCGCGCGCTTCTCCGGATCCTTCAGCGTCTGGTACGCCTCGGCGACTTCCTTGAACTTCTCTTCGGCCTTGGGCTCTTTCGAGACGTCGGGGTGATACTTCTGCGCGAGCCGCCGGTATGCCTTCCGGATTTCATCCGCTGAAGCGCCGCGCTCGACCCCGAGCGCGGCGTAGTAATCCGTGTACTTCATCGCATCTCGTCGTCTGTTACTCGGGCCCCATCGGCATCTGCTTCTGCTTGTAGCCGGCGGGGACGTCGAACATCGTGGCCGCCATGGCTTCCTCGCGCCAGACGCGCACGTTGTGTTCGGTATCGCCCAGCTTGCCGTTCTCGTAGCCGCGCGTGCGCACGGGGAAGCCGCCGACCTTGGCTTGCGCGGCAAATTCATTGGTCATCATGCCGGACAACATGGGGACGGATTTCGCCATTTCCTCGAAGACCTTCGCGAATTTTTCGAACATGGCCTGGAAATTTTCCTTGCCTGGCAGTGAGGAGTACGGCACGACGCACATCTGGTCGTCGAGTTCGCCGTTGCGCTTGATGTCCCAGACGCGGCAGGAGCGCCCATCCACCTTGTCGGACTTGCCGGTGTCGATGGCCTCGACGACCCACTTCTTGTCGGCGCCGGCCATGCCGGGCAGCATCGCCTCCATCTGCGCGCGCTGCTCGGGCGGCATCTTCGCGAGCTGCTCCTTCATCTGCGCCATCGCCGCGTTGATCTTCACCGCGAGCTTTTCCATGGTCGCCTTGTCGAACGCGATGTAGCTCTTGTCGGCGTCGTCGATGACGTACATCGTGCCGTCCTTGATGAGCGTGGTGCGGCCGCCCGAGTCGACGAAACGCCCCTGTCCGTTCTGGACGTACATTTTCTGCGAGAGTTCGACCTTGCCGGACGGGATGTCACGGTCCACGAGCTCGACATAGACACCCGCGCTGGCCGCTTGCGCGCCCACCGCCCCCAGAACGAACAAAAGAATACGTTTCATGAAGTCCCTCGCGGTTTAGTGCTCGGGACTCTACACCCCGCGTTATAGACTTCAAACCGCATGGAAGAGCGCCGCAAGCCAATCCTGGGACGAGTGGTTCCGGGCGTCACGCCCACCTTGCAGAGGCGGCTGCGTCGCCTGTTCGCAATGCTGCAATGGCTCAGCGTGCCGCTCGCGAGCAAGGCGGCGCTTCGTCTTTTCCTCACGCCGCCGCGACGAAAGGTCGAGCCCGCGGACGCGCCCATCATCGCGCTGGCCGAGCGCGCGACCCTGCGCTGCGGATCCGACAAGTTCACCGTGTGGCACTGGGGCCAGGGTCAGCCCACCGTGGTCCTGCTGCATGGCTGGGGCAGTCACGCGGCGCGCTTCGCCACGTTCGTCGCGCCGCTGCGCGCGGCTGGCTACTCCGTGATCGGCATCGACGCGCCGGCGCATGGCACCTCGCCCGGAACGCTTTCGGATCTTCCGAGATTCCGCGACAGCCTCGCGGAAGTCCTGCGCCGGCACGCACCGGTGCATGCGGTGATCGGTCACTCGCTCGGCGGAGGCGCGGTCCTCACCGTGCTCGCGGAAACCGCGGAATATCACCCGAAGAAGATCTGCCTGTTCGGCGTGCCGTCGGACATGGACTACATCCTCGGCTCGTTCGCGATGATGTTAGGACTTAAGTACGTGACGCGTGCCCACCTGCGCGAGCGGTTTGCCGCCCGTTTCGGCCGCCCTGCGGCTTCCATTTCCATTGCCGCCGCCGCGGCGCACGTGCGCATCCCCGTGCTCATCGTTCACGACGAGCAGGACAACGTCGCTCCCATCGCGCAGGGCACGGCGCTCGCGGCCGCCATTCCCCATGCCATCCTGTGGCGGACGCAGGGACTCGGACACAGCGGCGCGTTGCGCGACGCGGGGACCATAGAGCGCGTGGTGAATTTTCTCGTCGAGTGAAGTCGAACTAGATAGACGAGGGTGGCCGGCGGATGCCGGCCGCTCAGAAGCTCGCGCGGAAGAACAGTTCCGGACCCGGCACCGACATGTCGAAGAAGGCGGGGTTGTTGCCCGGCTCCGGTGCCCGATCGAGTTCGTAACGCAGCTGCGTGTAACCGAGGCCCACGGCCATGTTCCGGTGGATACGGAACTGCACGTCCGCGTGGAAATCGGACAGCTTGCCGGTGATCTCGTCCTGTGAATATTCGAAGGTCTGGCCGCGCGCGGTGATCGACCAGCGCTTCGTGATGCGATACGCGGCGTTGAACGCGACAGTGGCGAAGGGAGCGACCTCGTCGAACTTCTCGATGTTCAGCGTGCCGGGCTCTTTCATTTCGGCGTGGGCTTCGATGACGTGCATGCCAAGGCCCAAACCGGCTTCGAAGCGCTCGGCCTTGAACAGCGAGTACGTCCAGGTCAGCGACAGCACGCGCCAGTCGAGGTTGGTGCGGATGTTGTCGTTGGCGGTATAGATCTGGTCTCCGAACCGGATGGGGTCGGTGACGATCACGTCGCCGAAGCGGTTGAGCTTGAAGTAGTCGATGCGCAGGTGGTTTCGGTCGCTCATGCGCACGTCGAACTCCATGCGCGCCTGTTCAACCTGGTCGTCGAGGGCCAGGTCTTCTTCGCCAACGAGTTCGGTGCCGCAAGTGATGCCAATGCAGGGAATGATGATGCCGGTCGGCTGCGTCCGGTCGAGACGGAGGTTGGTCTCGGGAGACGCGCCAAAGGCGGAGATACGCACGTAGAAGCGATCGGAAATCGGACTCGCGATGGCGAGGGATTCGGGCTTCAGCGCTTCGCTCGGCTTGAGCACCGGCTCGGCGGTTTGCGGACGCGGACCGTTCTCGACCGGTTCCTCACGGTCGCGGCGCCAGACGGCGCAGCCCGTGTTCAGAAGGCACAGAAGCAAGACCAGCCCAAAGCGCATTCGCGGCTCCTAACCCAAACAAGCAGAAAGACAGGCAAACGGCCCTGGATGCAGGGCCGCGCCATGATCTAACAGCTTGGGAATGGGCGCCAGCGTCGCGGTCAAGCGACGCGCCGGGTGTGATGGAACTCACACACCACTGGTTGAAAGAGGAATGGGGACAGGCACCGTTTTTGAGGACAAAAACGGAGCCAGTCCCCGTCTCGTCTATCGCTTCATCGCCTCGAAGAACTCGGAGTTGGTCTTCGTATCCTTCATCTTGTCGAGAAGGAATTCGACCGCGGCGAGTTCGTCCATGGGATGCAGCAGCTTGCGCAGGATCCAGATCTTGGCGAGCTCGCCCTGGTCGGTGATGAGCTCTTCCTTGCGCGTGCCGGAACGGTTGATGTTCATGGCGGGGAACACACGCTTTTCAGCGATGCGGCGATCCAGGTGGATTTCGCAGTTGCCCGTGCCCTTGAACTCTTCGTAGATCACGTCGTCCATCTTCGAGCCGGTGTCGATGAGGGCCGTGGCCAGGATAGTTAGGCTTCCACCCTCTTCGATGTTTCGCGCGGCGCCGAAGAAGCGCTTCGGGCGCTGCAACGCGTTCGCGTCCACGCCACCGGTGAGCACCTTGCCGGAGCTCGGCACCACCGTGTTGTAGGCGCGAGCGAGGCGCGTGATGGAGTCGAGCAGGATCACCACGTCTTTCTTGTGCTCGACGAGGCGCTTGGCCTTTTCGATCACCATCTCCGCGACCTGCACGTGGCGGGCAGCGGGTTCGTCGAACGTGGAAGACACCACTTCGCCCTTCACGGTGCGCTGCATCTCGGTCACTTCTTCCGGGCGCTCGTCGATGAGCAGCACGATGAGGTGCACTTCCGGGTGGTTAGCAGTAATCGAGGTGGCGATGTTCTGCAGCAGCATGGTCTTGCCGGCTTTCGGCGGCGAGACGATGAGGCCGCGCTGGCCCTTGCCGATGGGCGAGACCAGGTCGATGGCGCGTGCGGTGAGATCTTCGGTCGAACCATTGCCCCGCTCCAGCTTGAGTCGCTTGGTGGGATGGAACGGCGTCAGGTTCTCGAACAGCACCTTGTTGCGCGAGGAATCGGGCGAATCGAAATTGATCTCGCCGACCTTGAGCAACGCGAAGTAGCGCTCGCCATCTTTCGGCGGACGGATGAGGCCCGAGATGGTGTCGCCAGTGCGCAGGTTGAAGCGGCGGATCTGGCTGGGCGACACGTAGATGTCGTCCGGGCCCGCGAGATAGCTGCCATCGGAAGAACGCAGGAAGCCAAAGCCGTCCTGCAGGATTTCCAGCACGCCGTCGCCGTAGATGTTTTCGCCGTTGCGCGAATGGGCCTTGAGGATGCCGAAGATGATGTCCTGCTTGCGCGAGCGGGCAAGCCCCTCGACACCCATGGACTCGGCCATCTTCACGAGCTCGTAAATCGGCTTGGACTTCAAGACCGACAGGTTCATCGAGCTCTTGGTGGCCGCAAGCTCGGCCTGGCTGATGATCTCCGACGCGTCTACTTCGAAGACTTCCGGAGGCTGGTCATCGGGGCGTGGGCCGCCGTTGTTCCCGCCGCGGTAATTCGGATCGCGGTTGCCGTCGCGGTCCCGCTGATGACCACCACCACCGCCGCCACGACCACCGTCCTGGCGCGGACCCTTGTTAGGGCGATTGCGGCCCTGGTTACCCAAGTAGCCCCTCACAGGTGTGCATCCAGGAAGGTCTTGAGGTCCGGCTTGCGTACAGAGCCGACCTTCTGAGCTTCCACGGTGCCGTTCTTGAAAAGAATGAGCGTGGGAAT
>Ga0173480_10001028_pt1 | contig 10106 bp, 8 predicted proteins | sample NitcycUS209509C1_FD_122622 | JGI IMG/M metagenome (GOLD analysis project Ga0173480, IMG submission 122622) | Soil microbial communities from Arlington Agricultural Research Station in Wisconsin, USA - Nitrogen cycling UWRJ-S209-509C-1 (version... | ecosystem: Environmental > Terrestrial > Soil >... | reverse complement strand
GAAGGCGATGCTCTGTACCGCCGCCGTCATGTAGCTGCCGACGCCCGGGAGCGACGCAAAGACCTTCGCATCCGCAGGCACGACGCCGTCGTGCTCGTGCACCACGATGTGCGCGGCGCGGTGTAGATTGCGTGCGCGCGCGTAATACCCCAGTCCCTCCCACTGCTTGAGCACGTCGTCGATTGAAGCCGAGGCGAGGGCGCGCACGTCCGTGAAGCGCGCCAGGAAGCGGTGATAATAGGGAATGACGGTGGCGACCTGGGTCTGCTGCAGCATGACCTCGGAAACCCACACGCGGTAGGGATCACGGTTCTCGCGCCAGGGAAGATCGCGGTGGGACTCGCGGTACCAATCGAGCAGGCGATGGGTGATGCGGGATTCCATCGCGCCTTTCATTCGCGTGACTAGGAGCGGAAGATGGTGGACTCGCGTCCGAACCACCACGCCGATCCCCACAGGCTGAGGATCGCAAACGTGATGAGCGAGATGTACACCACCGCGAGCTGTCCCGGTTCGATGGTGCCCGCGATGATGGCCTTGGTGGCCAGCGATACATTGAGAATTGGGATCAGCGCCAGCTTGTAGCTGAGAACCATGCCGGGCGTGAGCCCGATGGCGGCGGGCAGGATCACCGCGATGTTGAGCGGCGAGATCATGCTCTGCGCTTCCTTGAAAGAACGCGCGGTCAGTGACACCGACAGCAGGATGCCGGCGAAGAAGATGGTGAGCGGCACCAGCAGGGAGAGGAGCAGCAGGATGTTGTCCCAGCCCAGGAGACGAAGCAGCACGTCGATGAAGCCGGCCGGCAGATCGTGGGATTGCTTCATCGCGACCATGAGGCCGGTGAGCGAAACGGCCGCCGAGAGAAGTCCCGACGCCACCACCACGCCGAATTTCCCCAACAGCAGGTGCAGACGATTGACGGGTGCGGTAAGCAGCGTCTCCAGGGTGCCGCGCTCTTTCTCGCCCGCGCCGAGGTCGATGGCCGGATACATCGCGCCGATGAAGCAGAACAGAATGAACATATAAGGGAGGAATCCGCCCACCGCTCCGCCCACGCGCTCCTGCACGCTGGCCACGTTGTGGGGCTCGAGCTTCACCGCTTCCACGATGGTCTGATCCAGCTCGAGGCGCTTGAAGCGCTCGTCGAGGAGCTCTTTCTCATAGCGATCGACGGTTTCGCGCAGGCGGTTCTCAACGATCTCCCGATCGCCGGTCGACTTGAAATAGAAGTCGAGGCGCCCCGGTTTCATTTCCGCCACATCATCGTCAAAGGTGTTGGCGAAGAGAAACGCGCCGTCGAGGCTGTCGCCATGAATCATCGACGTCACGTTGTCGCGCGTGGCGTGGACGATCTCGACGTCATTGCGCTCCTTGAGCATCTCGACGAAGCGCGACGCGTTGCCCTGGTCGATGCAGGCCACGCGCAGCTTCTTGGCTTCCGCCTTGGCGGCCTGGCGCTTTTCCACGCTCACCATCACCTTGAAGATGGTGGGGAAGAGCAGCAGCGGGAGCACGATCATCAGCACGAGGGCGCGACGGTCGCGCAGCGTGTCGATCATCTCTTTCTTGAATACGGTGGCGATTACCCTCATGCGCCCGCCGCCTCGATCCGGCGAATGAATTCGTCTTCCAGCGTGGGAGCTTTCATCGACTGCTCGAATTCGGCGTAGGTCCCGTTATACAGGAGCTTGCCCGCGTGCATGAGCGCCACGTCGTCGCACAAGAGGCTGACCTCGCCCATGCGATGCGTGGAGAAGAGCACCGTCTTGCCGCGCTCGCGCGCCTTGCGGATCAGCTCGATGATTGTGCGCGATGCGATCACGTCGAGTCCGGCCGTGGCTTCGTCGAGGACGAGGACGTCGGGGTCGTGGATCATGGCGCGCGCGATGGACACTTTCTGCTTCATGCCCGTGGAAAGCTTGCCGATGCGGCGGTCCGCGTACGCCGCGATCTCGAGGGCGCCGAAGATCTCCTCGCGGCGCTGGCGATACACATCGCGCGGCACACCGTGGAGATCGGCGTAGTACTTCACGAGCTCGCCCGCGGTCAGACGGTCATAGAGCTGCGTCGACCCGGTGAGAAAGCCGAGCCGAGCACGCACCTTTTCGGCGTCGTGCACGACGTCGTGCCCGGCCACGTTGATGCTGCCGCCGGTCGGGCGCAGCGTGGTCGCGATCATGCGCAGCGTGGTGGTCTTGCCGGCGCCGTTCGGGCCCAGGAGTCCGAAGACGCGCCCGGGATGGCACTGGAAAGAAACATCCGACACCGCATCGACCGTGTTACCGGTGAAGCGGGTGCCCATTTCGCGTTTCTGTTGGCGGGAGAGCTTGAACGTCTTGGAGACGTTGCGGACATCAATCATGGGGCGGGAGGATACAGGGTCGGTACTTACTTGAGAAGCACCATCTGCTTGGTGGCGGTCTGGCCGCCGGCGTCCAGGCGATAGTAGTAAACGCCCGAGGCAACGCGCGCGCCACGCGCGTCGGTGCCGTCCCATGCCACCTGGTGAGCGCCCGCCGGCAGGTCGCGGTCGACAAGCGTGGAGACACGCGCGCCGTTGATGTCATAGATCGACAGACGCGCGTGAGCGCGTCCATTCAACAGGAAGGAGATGGTCGTGGAAGGATTGAACGGGTTCGGATGATTCTGCGAAAGCGTGAAGGCCGCCGTCTTGCGATCGTCGACAGCCGTAATCGTACCCGTGAACCCCTCCACCGAGAACAGATACAACCCCGTCGGGTGATCCGAGACATACACGATGCCCGAAGGCGCAAACGGGTATGCGTTCCACGCGCCGTTGTACACATCGGCGTCGGTTTCGCTCTGGTACGGTGAGGTGTCGTACGCGTCCGCGAGCACCGGTAAAGCCGGATTGGTGATGTCAAACACCTTGAAGCCGGAGGTGTAGTAGCCGACGAACATCAGGTTTCCCACCACGTAGAGCTGGTGCACGCGCGAGGTGCCGTCGTTGATGTAGTTCACGCGTTGCGGGCTGGCGGGATTGGTGATGTTGAAAATCACGATGTCGGGCGTGGGGGTGATGGCGAGCTCGTCGCACACGTAGAGGTAGTGCCCGTCTTTGGATTCATCGCCGCTGTGGTACGACTGGATGGTCGGATCGTCGTTGCTTCCGAGCAGCACCGGCGCGGCGGGATTGGCCACGTTCCAGATATTGAGCGTGTTCCAGTTGAAGTCGTAGAGCACGTTGTGACGCCACGTTGAGTCGTGGCCGAAGTTGTTGATCTTGTAGAGCGAGTCGGGCTGCGTCGGATTGACGACGATGTCGTAGATGGTAACGCCCACATATTGCGCGTAGAGATGGCCGCGCGACGAAATGGTGATTGTGTGCGACGAACGAAACTTGTTGGGCGACACGATGGGAAGCGCGGGATTGGCGATATCGATGATGCGCGACTCCACGCCGCTGCCGCTTCCATTGCAGGCGTACGCGTAGTGCCCGAAGGGCTTGATGTCGCGCCCCGGAACGCCGGTGACCTTGGTCACCAGGACGGGATTGGATGGATCGGTCACATTGACGATGAAGAAGCCGCCCTTGTCGTCGCCGACGAGCGCGTACTCCTTGTGCGTCTTGTAATCGTAGTAACCCCACACGTTGGTGACACGGGGTGCTCCGGGCAGCGTGAGGTGGCCGACGAGTGTGATGTCGCCGAACGCCGCGAAAGCGCGCGGAGCCATCGAGAGCAGCGAAAGGATTGTGACGAAGAGAAGATGTGCCGCGCGGCTACTGCTTCGGTTGCGTGCCATCGATGACCTTCTCTTCGACGCGGCGCACCATTTCATTGGCGTGCGCGCCCAGCTGCTTTGCATCGAGTGTTTCACCCTTGATGTCGCGGTTGGCGCTCATCCACATCGCGGGAGCGGGTGGATTCATGGCCAGATGTGCGTCGGTGTCGTAGAGAAGGACAATGTCGGTGGCGGGTGTCTCGCCCGAACCGACCACGCCACGGAATGCGTTGGAGACCACGGCCTCGGGATCGTAGAAGAAAACCAGCCGGCGGTCGTGCACCTGGTTGGAGCGCGCGAGCGCGCGCATCTCGGTGCCTTCGGCGGTCACGGCGCTCCACACCACGAACGCGCGCAGCCGCTTGCTTGCATTCGCTTCCAGCACGGACTTGACCGCGTTCATCGCGGCGTCGGCCCCTTCCGATGCCGGGTCCAGCACGACAACAAGTCGCACGGCTCCGGCGGCCAGGTTGACGAACGCCACCATGGTGCTGAAGTTCTGAAGCCTGGCAAGCTGTTGCTGCTGCTGCGGCTGCTGCTGGGGCGCGGGCGCCTGGGCGATCGAGGTGCCGGCCAGGCCCAGGACCACTAAGAAAACGCTGAGAAATCGACCGTACTGCATGAAGACAACCCTTTCGGGGCGTTAGACCTTGATTATACACCATCCATGGGCCCCCGGGCCATGGTCGGAAGTCCTTACCAGTCGACCCGCGCCGCGGTTCCGAAGCCCGGTCCCAGGAACAGTGCGTTCAGGAGCATGCGTTCGGCACCGTGGTAATACCCCCGGAAGTTGGGAATGGCGGCGAACACGATGGCCTGGCCGTTCCCGTAACCGTCGCGCGCGGCGTAGACAGTCTGTCCCCAGCGCGCCCGCGCTTCTTCCCACATGAGGCCCGAGAGCCGCAGCCGCTCGGCGGGTGCGAGACGGGCGGGCACTTCCACGTTCTCGGTCACGAGTGCCAGTGAAGAGTTGAGAATGGCGGGCACGACACTGTTGCACCCGTAGCCCAGCCAGTGGTCGGTGTTCACATCGACGGCGACGATGGCGCCGTGAGGATAGAGTTTGCGCGCCATTTCGTCCTCGCGCTTGACCGTGTCCGAGTCGGATGACTCCGATTTTTCCGCGGACTTTTCCGTGTCCTTGTCCTTTTCCTTTTCCTTCTTGTTGTCTTTCGGTTTTTCAACCTTCACGCCCCATACCGAAAGACTGTCCACCTCGGGTGTGAACGCGGTACGCGAGAGTGTCACGGCGCGCGTGTACTTATCGATGTCCTTCAGGACCTGGCTGCGACTGCGCGCCGACGAGATGGCGATGGATGAATCGGCCAGGAACGCGGCGCCGCCGCCCTCGCCGATCAACGTGCCGCCCGCTCTGGCGAAGGCCTTGAGATTGTCGATGCCGCCGTCGCCGAGCCCGCCCTTGTACGCCGACATGCTGCCGTCGGGAAGCACGATGACGTTGTACTTGCCGAGGTCGGCGCCGTCGACATTGACGATGTCGAGGGTCGACATGCGCATACGCAGGCGGCTGTCGATCAGGTGCCAGATGGCCCCGTAGTCATTGCCGTTGATGCGCGTGCCCGCGATGACGGCAATGCGCGGTGCTTTGAGCAGCACGAAGTCGTTGCCGCCGAGATCGGCGTAAACCCCGGTGGCCAGACCTTCGTCGATGCCGATTAGAGAGACCCCCGCCGCTTCCGCCAACGAGCGCAGCGTCGCGACGTCGAGCGGCTGGTTTCCAGCACGACGGATAAGGAAGCTTCCGCGCGGCAGGTTGACGTTCCCGGCACGGAACGGTTTTTTCGAACACCAGACGTTGACATTGTTCTCGAAGAGTCGCGCGAGCATTTCATACGCGGTGTCATCAGTGCCGTCGAAAGCGAATCCGACCTTGGCCTTTTCATTGGCGAGCGAGCCCTTGCGCGCGGTGAGCGCGTACTTTTCGGTGTTGCCGCCGAACGAGCCCTCGACACGATAGGTTTCGATTCCGTACGCGAGCGGCATCGACCATCCGGTGGCGTCGTAGAGGCGCGAATCGTCGTGCGCCAGGATCTCCTTCTTCTCCGTCTTCAGGAATGCTGTCGGAATGCGGATGTCGAAGGTGAGAATGGCGTTGATGAGCGGGCGCAGCGGCTGGTTGGTGCGCACGATGGCGCTGCCGGGTGGAAGATCCACGCTCCTGGTGTTGGTACCATCCCATGCCAGAGCCTTGGAGAGCGTGAATGTCTTTGTTGTGCGCTCGACTTCAATGTGTTGCGCTTCGAGTTTTTCCACCAGTCGATCAAGGCGTGTCTGATTGTTTCCGCGTGCCAGCACAAACGTCACCGGCTTCGATTTCAAATTCGCCTGTTTCTCGGCGACATAGTCATTCAGCAGTTCTTTGCGCCCCGTCGCGACCGCTGAAAGGTTCGCCATGGAGCCAATGAATTGGTGGTGCACCGTTTCGCGGTACGTCATGATGGTGCCGTCGGGGCGCTTCACCTGCGAGCCGTCCACGCCCGCCTGCTCGAATAACATTCCGATCGCGCCCAGGTAGATTCCGTACGAGCTGCCGTAGCCCGGGTAAATCTCTTCGTTCCATTCGCGCGTGTAATAGCTCCAGCCGAATTTGTCGAATGCAGCCGCGTGCGATCTGGCCACGCGCTCCCACCACTTGTGGATGTAGCTCGTCATGTATGGATTGAACGGCTCGCGCGGCGGCGAGATCAGATACTGATCGAACGGCCCCATCTCGTGGCAATCGAGCACGTAGTGCGGCATCCATTCCATGATGGCTTTGGTCTTGCCGCGCGTCTCCGGGTGCACCTGGGCAAACCAGTCGCGATTGAGATCGAAGAGATAATGATTGGTGCGGCCGTAGGGCCACATGCCGGTGTGGCTCATGCTCTGGATGTCGTGACTCGGGGTCACGCTGTTCCACGCGGTGAGCTGCGTGATCCAGCGCGAGCGGCCGTCGGGATTCTCGGACGGATCGATGATCACCACGCAGTTGTCGAGGATCTGTTTGGTGGCGGCGTCGGTGCCGGCCATCAACTGATAGGCGAGCTCGAGCGCGGCGTCGCAGCTCGAGAGCTCGTCGCCGTGAATTCCGTACGCCATCCATGCCACGGCGGGCATGTGATCGATGAGCTTTTTCGGATCCGCGCCACCCAGCGTGCGCGGGTCGGCCAGTTTCAGACAGTTGGCGCGAATCTCTTCCAGCCGTCCCGCGTTCGCATCCGACGCGACGACGAGATAGACGAGCTTGCGTCCCTCGTAGGTTTCGCCGTAGCTGCGCAGCTCCGCGTTGGGGAACTGGTCGAGATATTCGAAATACTTGAGGAGATCCGCATGCGGGGCCGGCTTCGATCCCACCGGGTAGCCGAGCACCTGGTCGGGCGACTGGATGTCGTCCTTATAGGTGCCGTCGGGCCAGAAGGGGGCGTCGTAGGTGCCGGCGCCCGGGTTGGGGGAGACGCGCATGGCCTGGGGGTCCACCTGCGCAAAAACGCAGGCGGCCGAAAGAGCCATCACGAAAAGACACAGACACGCGGCCTGGATGGATCGCATGGGTAGCTCTCGCTTGGGTGGAAAGGATCGGTCTAAAGGGTTGGGCATTCGCCTGTTGCGGCGCCGTCTGGCACCGGTCCGGGAGGGCGACTCTACGGGAACCGGCGGGGCCTGTCAAATCGCTCGAAACTCCGTAAACCTTTTGCCCGCTTGGGCCGTCTCATCCTTGTGACGGCTCGCGCCCCGCGGGCCCGATACCCAGGAGGAGAAAGAATGAAAAGACTTCAATGGATCGCGCTCGCGCCGGCCCTGCTGGTGCTGGGCATGGCCGTCACCGAGGACGCTGCGGCGAAAGTCAGCGAAACCATCCACCAGGTTTACGACACCAGCTCGCACCCGCTCCTGCGGGTCAAGAATATCAATGGAGATCTCAGCGTCGAAGGCTGGGACAAGAACCGGATCGAAGTGACGGCGGTCAAGAGCGCCAAGAATCAGGAAGACCTCGACAACGTGCAGGTCTTTGCCGAGAAGAACGGCGACCGCGTCAGCATCCGTGTGGAGTACAAACACGACCGCGACGAATGGGACCACAACCAGACCGGGAGCGTGGATTTCACCATTCACGTGCCGAAGGGAACCGAGATCGACAAAGTCGAATTCGTGAACGGTGACATCGACATCACCGGTATTGAAGGTGACGTGGAAGCGTCGTCGGTCAACGGCGAAGTCACGGGCCAGAAACTGGGCGGCGAGGTTGCGCTCAGCACTGTCAACGGCGGAGTCGAGCTGGTTGCCACCGGCGACATCAGCTCCGTCCGTTTGAACTCCGTGAACGGCGACATCTCGCTGGTGCTGCCCAAGAAATTCGATGCGCGTATCGAAGCCGGCACGCTCCATGGCGACATCACCGCCATCGACGGCGCGGATGTGGATGCCACCCGGTTCTCGGGCACATCGATGCGCGCCACGCTGGGCAAGGGGACGATGCGCGTGGATCTGAACACAGTCAATGGTAGTATCGAGATCAGGCGCGAAGGAGAAAGCGGGTCAAAGGACCGGAGTTGACAGCGCGCCGGACGTGGGGCCGGGAGGTTGGTGACATGCAAGCACGGGATACGCGGGGTCGGCGCGAATGCAGGACGAGCGAGAACTGGTACAACGGATACAGGCGGGAGATGCATCCGCATTCCGCGAATTCGTCAGGCTTCACCAGCGTGACGTGTACGGGCTCGCGTATGACCTGTGCGGCAATCATCACGACGCCGAGGACCTGTCGCAGGAAGTCTTTATCAAGGTGCACCGGGGCATCGGGAGTTTTCGCTCGGATGCAAAACCTGGCAGCTGGCTGTATCGGATCACGATGAACACATTTCTGGATTCAAAGCGACGCAAACCGGTGCATCTGGTCAGTCTGGATGCGCCGCGCGAAGGCGAGTCGGGTGCCGATCACCCGGTCGACATGCCGGCGCCGACCGCCGGTCCTGACCGGGTGACGCACTCGGCGCAGGTACGCGCGGATGTGGATGCGGCGCTGGACGCATTGAGCTCGCAGGAGAGAACCGTATTCGTCATGCGCCACTATCACGACATGCCCATCCGGGATATTTCATCGTCGTTGTCGCTCGCGGAAGGAACCGTGAAGAGCATGCTCTTCCGCTCCGTCCGCAAGCTCCGAGACCGTCTTTCCCAGTACGAAGGAGAGGCGGGTGATCTGGCATGACCCACGAGAGCGCGCAGCAATACATGGTTGAGGCGTTGTACGGCGAGCTCGACGCCGCGCATGCGCACGAGTTCGAAGCGCACGTGTCGTCGTGTGCGGAATGCGCTTCGTTGTACGAAGAAATGCGGGCCACGACGGCCGCGATGAACGATCGCCGTCGTCCCGATCCCGGAGAAGCGTACTGGAATCAATACTACGCCCGGCTCGAAGCGCGCATGCAGCGCGAGACGACCGTGGTGGATAACGCGCGCATCACGGCGCGGCGGCGGTCCTATGTGTCGTGGGGATACCGTGTGGCCGCCGCCGTTGCCGTGCTTGCCGCGGGCGTGTGGCTGGGCCGTTCGACCATGAACAACACAACGTCGACACAGCCCGGTACCCAGGTGGCGCGCAATACCGCACAACCGGAAACGAACAATTCTCTAAGCCCGGATACCACGCATTTGGTGCCGGACGACAACGTCCCCGCACGCAATAAGGACCACGGTCCCATGGACGGTCCGTCGCGCTCGACCGAGCCGCCGCGGAGCGGCGGCGGTGTTCAGCTTGCGTCCGTCGATGTGCGCGCACGCGACTATATCGATCGCTCGCAGGTGCTGCTGCTCGAGCTGGTCAATACGAATCCCGACACCACGCGCGCCGGTGCCGGCGAATACCGCGCGCAGCAGGTGCGCGCCAGAGCACTCGTGCGCGAAGCGTCCACGCTGCGCGACGATCTGCCCGGCGGCGACAACCGCCGTCTGCGCGAGCTCGTCACCGAGCTGCAGCTGGTGCTGCGCGAGATTGCCAACCTGGAAAGCCAGAACGATCAGAAGGCAGTCCAGATCATTCGCAACCGCGTCGACCGTGAGGGCGTCCTATTGAAGATCGACGTCGAACAGATGCGCGACCAGAACGACACCACAAAGAAAGCAACACCGAAGCGCGACGGCGCGATCGATTGAAGAACACCCCCAGGAGACAGTCATGAAACTGCATCGCTCAATTATCATGATGTTCACGGCGGCAGCGCTGTGCATCACATCATCCGCCGGGGCCGGCACCACGCCGAAAGCACCGAAGGCGAAAACCACGCCGGTGACACCGGTGCCGCCGACCACGCCAACCACGCCGGTGGCGCCGCAGGCGCCCGCTCCCAGTACCGAGCGCG
>Ga0173480_10001027_pt1 | contig 10107 bp, 3 predicted proteins | sample NitcycUS209509C1_FD_122622 | JGI IMG/M metagenome (GOLD analysis project Ga0173480, IMG submission 122622) | Soil microbial communities from Arlington Agricultural Research Station in Wisconsin, USA - Nitrogen cycling UWRJ-S209-509C-1 (version... | ecosystem: Environmental > Terrestrial > Soil >... | reverse complement strand
CCGTCGTACTTGTCGAGCATCGGCTTGTAGTCGAACGTGTCCACGTGCGACATGCCGCCGTTCATCATCAGGAAGATCACGCGCTTGGCCCTGGGCTTGAAGTGCAGCCCCGGCAGGACACCGCCCTTGCCGCCGGTCGGAATGGCGGGCGCGGCGGCCGCCTGGGCCAGCGACGTGTTCAGCATCTGTGACAGCGCCACCAGGCCGAAGCCGGTGCCGAGGCGGGTCAGCGCCTCGCGGCGGGTGAACGGCGTGAAGACATGGTTACAGGACATGTGGCGGAGCCTCGCTAGTCGATGAACAGAAATTCGTTGGAGCTGAGCAACGCCCAGCAGAACGATCGGAGCGGCGAATCCGGCAGCGGCTTCGCGGCGTCCTTGTCTTCCTTGCTCTTCTCGCCGAGCGCCTTCTTCACGTCGGCTTCGCTGGCCGCCGCCACCGGCGGCGGCCCCTGATAGGCCGGCTTGTCGACGAACAGAATCGACGCGGCCAGCTCCTCGGCCGTCGGCATCCGCTGGTAGACCAGCTCGAACGCCTTCTTCGCTTTCGCCTCGGACGTCGGTTCGAATTTGAGGCGTTCGGCGATCGCGTCCGCCTGCTTGTGCACCAGCGCGTTGTTCAGGAAGAAGAGGCGCTGCTGCGGCACGTTGGTGGTGAAGCGCTTCTCTGTCGAGATGGTGGCCGTCGGCAGGTCGAACGTCGCGTGGAAGTCGGCCGGATACATCCGGCTGACCTTGGCATAGACCGCGCGACGCTTCATCTTCTCCGACAGGTCATCGGAGGGTCCGCCGGTCGCGGTGAGGTCGAGCGTGTTCGAGGCCTGCAGCAGCAGATCCCACACGCCCTCCGAGTCGACGCGCGTGCGGTTGGCGCGCCAGTAGAGCGTGTTGCTCGGATCCTTCGCCACGTTGGCTGCGACGGGCGCCGCGCTCAGCTGGTAGGTCTTCGACATCAGGATGTCCTTGTGCAGCTTCTTGAAGGACATGCCGTCGGCAACGAACTTCGCGGCCAGGTAGTCGAGCAGCTCGGGATGCGTCGGCGCGTCGCCGGCCATGCCGAAGTTGCTCGGCGTGTCGACGATGCCGCGGCCGAAGTGCCACCGCCAGGCGCGGTTGACGACGACGCGGGCCGAAAGCGGGTGCTTGATGATCTCTTCGGCCAGCTCCATGCGGCCGCTGCCCTTGGTGAACAGCTTCGGCGTGCCGCCGTTCATCAGCGATGGCAGGGCGCGGGGGGCCGGCCCCGCGAAGCTGTACGGATTGCCGCGCACGAACGTGCGGAGGTCGGACGGCTGCTCGGCCTCGCCGATGCCGTAGACCGACGGTGGCCGAGGCGGCATCGACTTCTTGAAGGCGTCGATGTCGGCGCGCAGCTTGTTGATGTGGAAGCGGAAGTCGGCCGAGAGGCGCCGCTCGAGGGCACCGTCGGTGAGCTTCAGCAGACCCGGCTTTCTGCCGCGGCGGTCCAGATCGTCGGCTTCATCCTCGCCGGCGATCTCGGGGACATCGCGATCGAACACGTCGGTCCAGAGCACGAGCTCCTCGCGCTCGAGGCTCTTCAGGTCGATCTGGTAGTTGTTCAACCGCCGCTTCTTGCCGTTCGGCAGCGGATCGTGCGGCTCGTTCGATTCTTCGTCCTTGTCGAACGCCGAGGGCCCCTTCACCTGCGCCAGCGTGAGCTCGTTCTCCTTCTCGAGCCGCGTGCGCTTGCCGTTCACCTCGGTGACCTTGGCGATGAACTCCTTGGCCGCCTTGCGGAAGTCGTCCTCGGTGCCGCCGTTGGCCACCAGCTCCTGCCACGGCTTCAGCGCCGAGTAGTTGTCGGGCCGCTTCTTGAGGAACCTCACCCAGCGCGACAGCAGCTCGGGATCGACCTTCGCGCCTTCGGCGATGTCTTCGACCGTCGCCTTCTTCTCGCTGCCGAGCTTCCAGGCCGCCATCATGTAGTCCTCGGCCTGCGAGAACAGCAGCTGCGCGTAGAGCGCCGAGCTCTCGTCGAGGAACTTCTTGAGCGCCGCGTTCTTCTTCTCGAGGACCTTGTTCTCCTTCTCCCACGCGTCGTTCACCGCCTTCGGCACCTGCGGGTACGGCTTGAAGTTGGAGCTGGCGAATATGCTCGCCATCCCGTAGTAGTCCGTCGAGTAGATGGCGTCGTACTTGTGGTCGTGGCAGCGCGCGCAGCCGACGGTGAGCCCCATGAAGGCCTTGCTCGTCACGTCCACCTTGTCGTGCCACTCGTCGGCGCGCTCGATCGGCGCCGGGCTCGCCTGGAACACCCAGATGCCGTTGCCGTTCATGCCGAGCGACGGGATGTGCTTGTCGCGGATGTTCTCGGGCAGCAGGTCGGCGGCGAGCTGGGCCTTCACGAACAGGTCGTAGGGCATGTCCTCGTTGAGCGCGCGAATCAGCCAGTCGCGATACAGGTAGGCGAAGGGATACTTCTCGGTGCGGTCGGGCCGGCCGCCGACGTTGTAGTCGTCCTCGCCGTAGCGGACCACGTCCATCCAGTGGCGCGCCCACTTCTCGCCGTAGCGCGGCGAGGCGAGCAGGCGGTCGACCACCTTCTCCCAAGCGCCGGGGCTTTTGTCGTTCTCGAACGCCTGCACCTCGTCATAGGTAGGCATGAGCCCGGTGAGGTCGTAGGTCACACGCCGCAGCAGCGTGCGGCGATCGGCCGTCGTGGTCGGCTTGAGGCCGTCCTTCTCGAGCCGTGCCAGCACGAAGCGGTCGATGTCGTTGGCGGGCCAGGCCGCATCCTTCACCGCCGGCACGGCGGAGGCGCGCAGCGGCTGCACCGACCACAGGTTCTTCTGCGCCGCCGAGTATTCTTTGGCGGGCGTCTTGTCCACGGGCCAGTAGGCGCCGTCCTTCACCCAGGTGACGAAGAACCCGATCTGCTCGTCGGTGAGCCGCGTGCCCCCCTTCGGCATCTTCAGCGACCCGCTGTGTTTCAGCGCCGCGACCAGCAGGCTGCGGTCGGGATCGCCGGGCACGAGCGCCGAGCCCGACTTGCCGCCGGCGATGATGTCCTCGCGGGAATCGAGCCGCAGCCCGCCGTTCTTCGAGTTGGTGTGGCACGCGAAGCACTGCTGCGCCAGCACCGGACGGATGTGCGACTCGAAGTGGTCGCTCAGCACCGACTCCGGCTTGGTGCCTGCCTGCACCTCGGGCCATGCCGCCCCGTCCTTGATCCACGCCGCGAGGGCCTGCACCTTGGCGTCGCTCAGCTTGTCGCCGCCGAGCGGCATCTTCACCGCGCCGCTGTGCCGCACCGCGGCCATCAGCAGGCTCTTGTCGGGATCACCGGGGACGATGGCCGGGCCGGCCTTGCCGCCCGCGAGCGCGGCCTCGCGCGAATCGAGCCGCAGCCCGCCGGCGGCGCCGCTCCCGTGACAGGTGAGGCAGCTTTCCGTGAGGACGGGCCGGACGTTCTTCTCGAAGAACTCCGTCTGGACCGGCGTCGGGGTGGCCGGGGCCTGCGCCTCGACTCGTGGGCTCTGGTACACGAAGAGCGCCAGCGGCCCGAAGGCCGCCAGCGCAACAAGTAACCGTTTCATTCCCGCTCCTCCGTGAGCCATGAGCCATGAGCCGTGAGCCGACAGCGCGGCTCTCTCAATTCACGTGAGCCGCGCATCAGAACTCGTAGCGGACCGCGAACTGCATCACCCGCGCGGGCGACGCTTCGGTGAACACGCCGAAGCTGTTCGGCGAAGCGGCGTCGAGCGAGACCTTCGTGAAGTTGACGTTGTTGAACACGTTGAACGCCTCGGCTCTGAACTGCAGCCGGTGGCCGGCCGGCAGCGAGAAGGACTTCGTGAGCGACAGGTCCGTGTTGTAGTAGTTCGCCAGGCGAACCGACGCGCGGGTGCCGACCTCACCCGGCAGCATCGGCTTCCAGTTGGCGGCCTCGGTCGTGGACGCGAAGAGCGCGGGGTTTCCGGCCTGGTTTACGGTCACGCCGTCGTCGTAGGAACCAACCGGGTCGGCGAGGGTGGTGAATGAGAAGTTCGTCGGCCACAGGCCGGAGTAGGCGACCGACGTCGGCAGGCCCGAGCGGTAGCGGAAGATCGTCGACAGCTGCCACCCGGCGACCAGCGCTTCGGTCAGCGCGCCGGCGTTGCCGAGCATCGGCTTGCCGCGGCCAAACGGCAGCTCGAACAGCACGTTGCTGTTCACGTTGTGCCGCACGTCGAAATCGGAGTCGCCGTAGAACGAATCGAGGTCGTAGGGGTTGAGCATGATGCCGGCCGCGCTGCCGCCGCCGGATTCGGGCGCCCCGCCGTTGTCGAGCGAGTGCGACAGTGTGTAGTTGAGGTCGAACGACACGCCCCTGCTGTAGGCCTTGCGCAGCGAGAAGGTCGCGCCGTTGAAGTTCGAGTAGCCGGCGTTGGTCCACATCGACATGCCGCTGCTCTGCGTCGGATACATCGTGTAGCACCCGGTCTTGATGATGCAGTTCGGGAACGCCGCGGACTTGACGCGATCGATTGCGTGCACCGCGTCGGCGTCGCTGCCGCCGAACTGCCCCCAGATCAGGTCGTAGTAGTTCGCCGTGGCGCTGCCGGGGAAGAACATGTTGGCGAGCGCCGGCGCCATGTTCTCGATCCAGGGCAGCGGCGTCACGAGCGACGGGTTGAGGCGCACCTGGCCCGGCGTGATCCCGGCGTCGCGGATCGCGCGGACCGCCGTGGCCATCTCCTTCCAGGTCTGCCCCGACGCCGGATCCTTGAACAGGATCGCCCAGCCGCCGGCGTCGGTCTGCATCAGCAGGTCGCGTCCCCAGCGCCCGACGTAGCCGACCTCGGCCGTCAGCCCGCCGCGCAGCTCGCGCGCCACCGACACGTTGGCGTTCCACGACCGGGGCGTGTGCAGCGTCGAGTCGATGCCCATGTAGTTGCCGCCGATGAAGTTCACTTCGGGCGGCGTGAACGGGAAGTCGTGCTGCGGCGCCGTGGCGATCTCCGGCAGCGCGCCGCTGTAGCGCTGGCCTGTCGTGAAGTTGACCGACGGCTCGCGCACGATGTCGGAGAGGCCGAACGACGCGGTGCTGTCGAACTTCGTGACGAGGTCGCTGCCGAAGCGGTCGTAGACGAGACCACCACCGGCGCGAATGACGCCTCCCTTGCCCGTCAGGAGGCTCAGGAAGCCGCTGTCCGGGCTGTAGGCCACCGACACGCGCGGCGCGAAGTTGTTGCGATCCGGCGAGTACCAGCTGTCCTTGCCGTTCTCCGGCCCGATGAAGTCATAACTCATCAGGCTGTGCGGCAACCGGTTGCTCGGAATGCCGGTGGCCATGCCGTCGAGGCGCTCCTGAAAGAAGTCCTGGAGCGCGAAGACCGGCGCCACCTGCAGTCCGGCGGTTTCGTACGGCACGCCCAGATACATGTAGCGGAGGCCGTAGGTCAGCGTCAGGTTCGGCGTCACGCGCCAGTTGTCGCCGTAGTAGAGCTCGAACTCGTTGCTGGCGAAGTTGCGCACCGTCGGATCGCCAACCGGGAGCGGGTTGCCGGCGGCGTCGTAGCTATAGGTCATCGAGGCCGTCGTGATGACTCCGAACAGGTCACCCATCGCGCGGGTGACGTTCGTCGCATCGGTCAGGCGGACGGTCGGATTGCCAGTGAGTCTGACGAGATACGCGTTCGTCGCGGTCACCATGTCCGATCCGAGGCCGAGCAGCGAGCCGCGGCCGTACGAGTAGGAGGGATAGGCGTTGGCGAAGCTGGTGCGGTTGTTGCGGACCAGGCGCAGGTTGCCGCCCATCGTGACCGTGTGCGCACCCTTGTTCCAGGTGAGATCGTCGATGAAGTTGTAGGTGGGCGCCTCGCGCACAAATGGCCGCGTGAGGTCGGTCGGCACGTCGATCTGGTCGAGCGTGAGCGCCGCGCCGAGCGTGCCGGTCCGCTTCAGGCGGACGTTGGTGAGCCCGAAGTTCGCCGTGTTGATCAGGTTCGACGACAGGACGCCGGTATACGAGCCGCTGACGCCGTAGCTCGTGTTCAATTCGATGGAGTTGGCTTCCTGGCCCGGATACTGCGCCAGCGCCAAGTCTCGCGAGTGGTCGGCAATCGTCGTGCGGACGCTCAGATTGTGCTTGCTCAACGAGTCGAGCTTGACGTCCACCTTCGCCACGTAGGCGCGGTGGTCGAGCCCCATCGGCGCGTTGAAGCGGAAGCCGGAGAAGTTGAGGCCGCCGTCGCTGCCGGCCGAGGCGTCGTTGCCTGCCGGCATCGAGCCCAGAAGCGACAGGATCGCCGGGCTGGCGCCCAGGCCAAGCGGGTCGATCTCCCTGAGCGCGGCCGGACCGAGCGCATACGTCTGCCCGTCGCTCGCCCTGGCCATGATGGTGCCCGCCCGCAGCGAGTCAGACGCCACGCGCCGCAGCTGATTGGCGGCGCTGTCGTCCTTGCGCCGCTCGATGTTGGCGAAGAAAAACGCCCGGTCGCGATTGATCGGACCGCCCAGCGAGACGCCGTACTGATTGCGCTTGAGCTGCTCGCGCGGGATACCCGACCGGTTGCTGAACCAGTTGTTGGCCGAGAACTTCGTGTCGCGGTTGTACTCGTAGGCCGAGCCGTGCAGCACGTTGGTGCCGCTCTTGGTGACGAGTGACACCTGGCCGCCCGAGCTGCGCCCCTGGTTGGCGTTCTGGCCGCCCACCGTCACGCGGAACTCCTGCACCGAGTCGATCGGCACCGGCAAGGCGGCGTTGAAGCCGCTCTCGCGCGAGCTGCCGGTGTTGAGGCCGCCCTGCTGGGCGTTCTGCGTCGGGTTCTCGAGGCCCGACGTCTGGTTGTCGTTGATGTCCACACCGTCGAGCGTGATGTTGTTCTGGTCGCGCCGCGCGCCCAGCGTCTCGCCGGTCGGGGTGACGCCCGGCTGCAGGCTGAGGAGCTCGACGACGTTGCGCGTCATGAGCGGCAACTGCCGGACCTGCACCTCCTTGAAGGCGTTGCCGATCGTGGCGTCGGTCGTGTTGATCATGGCAACCGTCGCCTCGACCTGCACCGACTCGACGATGCCGCCGATCTCCATCCGCAGATCGAGTGTCGCCGGCGTGTTGACCTGCAGCGCCAGCTTCGCGGACGCGGTCTGGAATCCCGGGAGCTCCGCCGTGATCGTGTAGGCACCGGGCGGCACCTGCGGCAGCGAGTACGACCCGTTCTCGTCGGTGACGACCTCTCGCGAGAACGCCGTCTCGGCGTTCTTGAGCACGACGGTCACACCCGGGAGCGCGCCGCCCTGGGCGTCGGCCACCTTGCCGCGCAGCGACGAGGTGGCCTGCGCGAGCGCGGACACGGTGCCGAGACAAAGCGCGAGAACAGTGAGTGCGAAAATCCCGCAACGACGACGCATCAAACTGACCTCCGTGGAACTGGACGGATGGCGGGACGACCCGATCGCCCGCCGCGTCAGAAAGAGCAAGTCAGGTGCCGCATACGGATGGGCACCCGTTTCGCGGTCAGTTGACGCGGATCAGTGGGTTTTGCGGGTGATCCGCGCCGCGACAGGGCTCGACGCGCGTGAACATGAATGGACATCGGCGCGGGCAGTCGACACAACGACGTGCGATTCGCAGTCGCGCGGCCGGTGCAGGTCGTGGCGAAATCGCGGAGGCGCGTCCCGGGTGCGGATGCCCTGATGGAGGCAGTGAGCAATTTTGTTCACGATGTTGATCACGCAGACAAATCAGTCGAGCGAGCGCCTTTTTGGACGTCGAGGCGGCGCTCATGTCCCCACGCGCGTGGACAGTAATGTCCCTGGGCTTCGCGCCGCGAAGGCGTGATACTCGGCCTCCATGCGGCTCATCGGCGTCTGCGCGCTCGCGCTCGTTCTTCTGTCACGATCGATCGCAGCGGACGAACCCCCGATCACGGTCGTGACGCGGGAAGGCGACGGCACGACCACGGTTCGCGCGGTCCACGTCGACGCACCGCTGCGAGTCGACGGCGCGCTCGACGAGGATCTCTATCGCCGCGTCTCGCCGATCACCGGATTCATCCAGATCGAACCCGACGACGGACTGGTCGCGAGCGAGCGCACCGATCTGTGGATCGCCTTCGACGACGACAATGTCTACGTGTCGTTCCGCGTGTGGGACTCGCAGATGGACCGCCTGGTCGCCACCGAGATGCGGCGCGACAACGGCAACATCTGGTCGGGCAACGACGTGGTCGTGTTCGTCTTCGACACCTTCAACGACAAGCGGAGCGCCATCTCGTTCACCGTCAACGCGCTCGGCGCCAGGTCCGACGGCCAGGTGATCAACGAAAAGCAGTACAACGGCGACTGGAACCCGGTGTGGCAGTTGAAGACGGGCCGCTTCGACGGCGGCTGGACCATGGAAGGCGCGCTGCCGTTCAAGTCGATCCGCTACCAGCCGGGCGGCACCCAGACGTGGGGCGTCAACGCGATGCGCGTCAAGCGATCGAAGAACGAAATCTCGATGCTGTCGCCGGCGCCGCGTTCACAGGGGGCGCAGGGGGTCGAACAGACGGCGTACGCGGCGCGCCTCGTCGGCATCGAGACGCCGGCGCGGCGCCCCGCCATCGACCTCAAGCCGTACATGACGTCGAGCCTGAGCTCGGACATGACCGCCAACCCGCGTGTGTCGAACGACGGCCATGCCGCCGTCGGGTTCGACGCCAAGTACGCGGTGAGCCAGAACCTCGCGGCGGACGTCACGGTGAACACCGACTTCGCGCAGGTCGAGGCCGATCAGCAGCAGATCAACCTGTCGCGCTTCAGCCTCTTCTTTCCCGAGAAGCGGGAGTTCTTCCTCGAGAATCAGGGCACGTTCGCCTTTGGCGGCGTCGCCGTCGGCAGCCTGAACGCCGGGCAGTCGGACGCGCCGATTCTCTTCTACAGCCGCCGCATCGGCCTCAACGCCGGACGCGAAGTGCCGATCGACGTCGGGGGCCGCCTCACGGGACGCGCCGGCCGTTACAGCATCGGTGTCATCAACATTCAATCGGGCGACGAGCCGGCGAGCGGCGCCACGCCCACCAACTTCGCCGTCGCGCGCCTGAAGCGCGACATTCTGAGCCGTAGCAGCCTCGGCGTCATCCTCACCAACCGTTCGTTGTCGGCCACCGGCACGGGCAGCAATCTCGCCTACGGCGTCGATGGCACGTTCGTCTTTTTCAAGAACCTGCAGATCAACACCTACTGGGCCCGCACCGAGAGCGATCGGCCGTTGCGCGCCGGCGCCAACGAGACCAGCCACCGCGTGCAGCTCGACTACACCGGCGACCGCTACGGCCTGCAGATCGAGCGGCTGGGCATCGGCGACTCGTTCAATCCGGAAGTCGGGTTCGTGCGACGCGCCGACATGTTCCGCAACTTCGCACAGGCGCGCTTCAGCCCGCGGCCAGGCGGCAACAGCGTCATCCGCAAGTACGTCTACCAGGCGACGGTGGACGACATCGAGAACGGAACGGGGCGGCTCGAGACCCGTATGGCCAGCGGGGAGTTCGCGCTCGATTTCAAGAATGCCGATCGGCTGGGCGTGCTCTACACCAGCCAGTTCGAGTACCTGCCGATCCCGACGCGCATCGGCAGCCTGGTGCTGCCCGTCGGCAGCTACGACTTCGACACCCTGCGGCTGAACTACAACATGGGGCAGCAGCGCGCCGCGTCCGCCAACCTGGCGGTGGATTACGGCACGTTCTACGACGGCCACAAGACGACAGTGAGCGTGGCGCGCGGGCGGGTGCCGGTGACGCACCAGCTCTCGTTCGAGCCCACCTACTCGTACAACTGGGTGCGCGTGTCCGTCGGCGAGTTCACGGCGCACCTCGCCGGATCGCGCGTCACCTACACGATGACACCGCTGATGTTCGTGAGCGCGCTCCTGCAGTACAACTCGGCCACCGACGCGGTATCGACGAATGCGCGCCTGCGCTGGGAGTACCAGCCCGGAAGCGAGCTCTTCGTCGTCTACAACGAAGAGCGCAACACGCTGACGCCGCAATTCCCGGCGCTCACCAACCGCTCGCTCATCGTCAAGTTCAACAAGCTGTTCCGCTTCTGAAAGGCGCTCGCCAGAGCGAAGCGAGGGTAGAGAAATAGGAGACACAACCTGAGCGACAGAGAGCCATCGCGAAGGTTT
>Ga0173480_10001026_pt1 | contig 10113 bp, 11 predicted proteins | sample NitcycUS209509C1_FD_122622 | JGI IMG/M metagenome (GOLD analysis project Ga0173480, IMG submission 122622) | Soil microbial communities from Arlington Agricultural Research Station in Wisconsin, USA - Nitrogen cycling UWRJ-S209-509C-1 (version... | ecosystem: Environmental > Terrestrial > Soil... | reverse complement strand
GGCCTCTTCCGGGTCGAGCTGCTCGTCTTTCAGCACGTCGAGCATGAGCAGCCGCGGAGAGTTTTCGAAGAGCGACCTCATGAGATGGCCGAGCGCCCGCCGTCGCGCGGTCGGCTGGAAATGGGAGACCTTCGCGCCGCCGATGCGGGTCGCGATCATCGCCATCGGCCTGGTCCTGGTCATTGCTGCGGCCGGGATGGCCGGGGTCAACTCCACCTCAACCGCCCAGGGCGAAAACGCCAGGGTCGAGCAGGCAAACGCGGAGGGCACCACGAAACCGCCGCCGCTGACCAAGGCGCAGGCCGAAGACTCGACCAAATCGAGCTGCAAAGCCATCGTCCACATCGGCGACTCGACCTCCGAGGGGCTCGACGACGCCGAATACCTGCCGATCGAATCGCAGCGCATCCCCGCCCGCTACGCCGAAGCCGGCGCTAAAGAAGTCCACATGGAGGTGCAGGGCGCGACCTCGATCGAAGAGCAGTTCGAAGGCAATCCCAACGCCCAGGAAGTCGCCGCCGCCTGGAAGGCCGAAGGCTTCAAAGGCTGCTGGGTGCTCGCCCTCGGTACTAACGAGGCGGCCAACGTCGCCGCCGGCTCGACCGTCACCGAGCGCGAACGGATCGAAAAAATGATGACGATCATTGGCGACGAACCGGTGCTCTGGGTCAACGTCCGCTCGCTGGTCGAAAAGGGCGACCCCTACTCGAAGGAAAATATGGAGAAGTGGGACGAGGAACTGGTCGCCGCCTGCGCCTCCTACCCGAACATGCGCGTCTACGACTGGGCCTCCGACGTCAAAGACGACTGGTTCATCGAAGACGGCATCCACTTCACCTCGCCCGGCTACGCCGCCCGCGCCGAGCTGATCGCCCAGGCGCTCGCCCACGCCTTCCCGGAAAAAGGCGAAACCGAAGGCGGCTCCAAGAAGTGCGTCGTCAGCTGAGGCCGGAGATCTCGACCGGCGCCGGGTCCCCGGCCGGCTCGAACCCCATGATCCGCCCGTAGAAGTAGAGCTCCGATTCGAGGCAGCGAATGTTGGTCTCGGCCTTGCGGAAGCCGTGCTGCTCGCCCTCGAACGGCAGGTAGGCGTGGGGGATGCCGTTTCGTTCCAGCGCTGCCGCCATCTGCTCCGCCTGGTTCGCCGGCACGACCAGGTCCTCCAGTCCCTGGAAGAGAATCACCGGCACCTGCAGCCGGTCGACGTAGTTGATCGGGGAGCGCTCCCGGTACAGCTCGGCCTGCTCGGGATAGGGTCCGATCAGCAGGTCGAGGTAGCGGGACTCGAACTTGTGGGTGTCGCCGGCGAGTGACTCGGCGTCGGCGACGCCGTAGTAACTGGCCCCGGCGGCGAAGGCGTCGTGGAAGGTGAGCGCGCAGAGGGTCGCGTAGCCGCCGGCCGAGCCGCCGCGGATCGCCAGCCGCTTGCCGTCGGCCTCGCCCTGCTCGGCGAGGTAGAGCGCCGCCTGCACGCAGTCCTCGCTGTCGACCACGCCCCATTCGCCGCGCAGCCGATTGCGGTAGGCGCGGCCATAGCCGCTGGAGCCGCGGTAGTTGACGTCGACGACGCCGAACCCGCGGCTGGTCCAGTAGAGGAACTCGCGCGAGAGGGCGGGGGTGACATGCGAGGTCGGCCCGCCGTGGCTTTCGACGATCAGCGGCGACAGTTCGCCCTCCGGCGCCTCGAACTCGGGGTTGCACGGGGGGTAGTAGAAGCCGTAGGCGGTCTCGCCCTCGCCGGTGGGGAACTCGATTGGCCGCGGGCAAGAGACGTAGACTGGGTCGACCGGCTCGTCACTTGAGGTGCGGACCACCTCGGTCTCGCCGCTGGCGACGTCATAGACGACGACGGCCGCCTCGCTCTCCGGGCTCGAAGCGGCGAACGCCACCCGCTCGTCCCGCACCGACAGCGCCGGGTAGCCGAAGTTGGTGAACGGCAGCCCCAGGTCGGCCGCTTCCCAGCCGCCCGGCTGCAGCAGGGCCAGGCGTTCTTCGGCGCCCTGCGTGCGCACGCAGACGATCGCCCCGCTCTCGAGGAACCCGTAGGTGGCACCGCCGAAGAGCCACTGGGGGTGGGCGAAGTCGGCCTGATCCTCGGTCAGCTGGACCAGCGTGCCCTCCTCGCCGCTGAGCTGGCCGCCGGGATCGCCCGCCCGGTAGAGGTTCCACCAGCCGTCGCGGTCGGAGGCGAAATGGAGGTGGCCGTCGGGGCCCCACTCGGGCTGGAAGACCGACTCCTCGGCGCCGCCGGCGACGAGCCGCTCCTCGCCGCTGTCCGCCAGCGGCGCGACCCACAGCTCGGTCCCGTCCCAGGGCATGTTCGGGTGGTCCCAGCAGGTCCAGGCCAGCCACTCGCCGTCGGGGCTGATCCGCGGGAAGGAGTAGAAGTCGCGCCCGCTTGCCAGGAGCCGTGGCTCTCCGGAGCCGTCGAGTTGCAGCGAGACGATCTCGTTCACCGGTTCGCCGCCCTCGACGTCGCGTTCGCGCACGCAGACGACGCGGCCGTCCTGGGTGGGGCGCATGTCTGCGTAGCGAAGCGCCCCCGGGCTCGCCGGCTCGGGCGAGATCGCCACTGGGTCCTCACCGAGCCGCTGCCGGTAGATCCGCTGGTCGGCGAACTCGACGAAGAGGAAGAGGTCGGGCTCGACCAGGCACCAGGCGCCGCCGCCGTACTCGTGGACTCGGGTGCGCACGTTCGCCGCCTCGCCCGTCGCCGCTTCCGGCTCGCCGCCCGCCAGCTGCCGCATCAGCACTGCCCGTCCGCCCTCGCTGGGCCGGCCTTCCAGCCACCAGACCGCGCCGTCGCCGGCAAGCGCGGGAAAGGCCAGTCGCCGCCCCGCCCGCGCCACCGCCGCCGCATCGATCGGCGAGGCCCAGGAGCCGTAGGGGGCGACGGTCGTCATCTACTCGTCGGCCTCGACCTCGCGCAGCTGGTGGCTGTCAACGTCGTAGACGAAGCCGCGGACCACGTCGCGGTGGGGCAGGAAGGGGCTGCGCCGAACCCGCAGGATCGACTGCCGCACGTCGGCCTCGACGTCCTGGAAGGACTCGATCGCGAACGAGGGGGAGACCCCGGTCGTCTCCTGCAGCTCCATGCGGAAACCGTCGTCGGTGATCTTCTGCATGCCGCAGTCGGTGTGGTGGATCAGCATCACCTCGCGCGTCCCCAGCCGCCGTTGCGAGATCGATAGGGAGCGGATCACGTCGTCGGTGATGACGCCGCCGGCGTTGCGCAGCACGTGCGCCTCGCCGGGGCCGAGGCCGAGCGCGGCGAAGACGTCGAGCCGCGAGTCCATGCAGGTGACGATCGCCAGCTGCCGCTGCGGTTCGACATCGAGATGCCGCTCGGCAAGGCTGGCGGCGAAGACCTGATTGTTTCCAAGCAGTGCGTCAATCGTGTCCATGGCGCGCCAGCCTAGCCAGTGCCCGCGCTCCACCGAGTTTCCGTGCCTCGGCGCCGGGGTAGCCGCGAAGCAGGCGACCCGCCCCAGACGACCAGAAACGGGAGATCGATTCGATGGAGACGAGCAGCATCGGCAAAGGCATTCTCGACGGTGACAAATCGACTCGCGACCACATCGTCGAGCTGCTGACCAAGGCTTACTGGATGGAGATCGAGACGGTGATGAGCTACCTCTCCGCCTCGACCAACCTCGACGGCGTCCGCGCCCAGGAGATTCGCGAGTCGCTGGCCGAAGACATCAAAGAGGAGCTCGGCCACGCCGAAGAGTTCGCCCGGCGGATCAAGGAGCTCTACGGCGTCGTTCCCGGCTCCGAAGGATTCGCGGCCGAGCAGAGCTTCCTGCAGCCGGCGGCAGAGCAGACCGACGTGATCCACGTGATCCGCGGCGTGATCAAGGCCGAGACCGGCGCGATCGAGCACTACACGCAGATCGTCGAAGAGACCGACGGGGTCGACCCAGTCACCCAGGACATGGTGATCGCGATCCTTCGCGACGAGCAGGGTCATCGCCGCCTCTTCGAGGGCTTCCTGCGCGAGTACGAACTCGAAGGCAAGGCGTAGCGCTCGGGCTGCGGCGAAGCCGCGTTTTTATGCGCTACCTCCACCTCTGCGCCCACGAGCAGTTCCGGCCCGAGGAGTTGCTGCGGCAGGCGGTCGCCGCCGAGAACGCCGGCTTCGCCGGTATTGGCTGCAGCGACCACCTGCAGCCCTGGTGGGAACCGGGCGAGTCGGGCCACGCCTGGGTCTGGCTCGGGGCGGCGGCGCAGGCAACCGAGCGGGTCTCCTTCGGCACCGCGGTCACCCCGCCCGGGCCGCGCTACCACCCGGTCTTGATCGCCCAGGCCTGGGCGACGCTGGAGCTGATGTTCCCCGGCCGGCCCTACCTCGGGGTCGGCTCTGGAGAGGCGCTGAACGAGGTGCCGCTCGGGGCCGAGTGGCCGACCCCCGGCGAAAAGGTGGAGCTGATGGAGGAGGGGCTGGAAATCGTTCGCGCGCTCTGGGACGGGGAGCGCCTCAGCCGCAAGGGCAAGTACTTCTCGACCGATCGCGCCTACATCCACTCGCGGCCGGAGAACCGGCGGCCGCCGATCTACGTCTCCGCCTTCGGGCCGAAGGCGGCGGCGGTGGCGGGCCGGCAGGGTGACGGCCTCTGGACCCTCGCTGACCCCGAGTCCGTTCCGGAGATCATCGACGCCTACAAGGGCGCCGCCGAGGACGCCGGTCGCGAACCGGGAGAGATCGTCCTCCAGGCGGCCTTCTCCTGGGCCGAGGACGACGACGCGGCGCTGGAGGGCTGCCGAACCTGGAAGGGCTCCCAGCCGAAAGAGTTCTACCGCGACGATTGGCACGACCCGGCGGCGATGTACGAGGAGGGCGAGCGCCAGGTCTCCGATGAGGATCTGAAGGAGGCGCTGATCATCTCCGCCGACCCGGAGGTGCACCTGGAACGCATCCGCGAGGTGGAAGAGATGGGGGCGACGATCGTGGCGCTGATGAACAACTCGGGCGCCGACCCGCTGGGCGCGATCGACGTCTACAAAAGCTCGGTCCTGCCTCGCCTCTCCGGCTCGGGCTGAGCCGGTCGCCTAGGCTGCGATGACGATGAGCTTGACCGCCAACGACATCGAGATCCGGCCGGCGACCGAAGCCGACGCGCAGCTCCTCTTCGACCTGATCCTCGAGCTAGCCGCCTACGAGAAAATGGCCGACGAAGTCGTGGGCGATGCCGAGGTGCTGCGCCACTCGCTGTTCGAGGAGCGCGCGGCGGAGGCGCTGTTGCTCGAGACCGCCGACGGCGAAGCGGTCGGTTACGCGATCTTCTTCATCACCTTCTCGACCTTCGAGTGCCGCTCGGGGATCTGGCTCGAGGACGTCTACGTCCGCCCCGAGCACCGCCGCGGCGGCATTGGCCGCCTAGTGATGGAGCACCTCGCCAACCTCGCCCTCGACCGCGGCCATGTCCGCCTCGACTGGGTGGCCCTGGAGTGGAACGAGCCGGCGCTCAACTTCTACGAGCAGCTCGGGGCGCGGCGGCTGGACGACTGGAAGCTGCTGAGGCTGGAAAAAGACGGGATCAAGCGTCTGGCCGCAGGCGAGTCGCCCGGCTGAGCAGCAACTCCCGCTCACGGTCGTTCGCGGTCAGGTCTGCCGCTCGCTTGAATTCGGAGGCGGCCTCCTCCTGGCGGCCCGCTTTCTCCAAGAGGTCGCCGCGGACGCTGAAGAGGAGGTGGTGGTTGGCGAGCGTTGGCTCGTCTTCGATTTCGGCGATCAGTGCGAGGCCTGGCTCGGGACCGAAGGCCATGCCGATCGCTACCGCGCGGTTGAGCTGGACCACCGGTGAGGGGTGGATCTGGCCGAGCGTCTCGTAGAGGGCGGCGATCCGGACCCAGTCGGTTTCCTCGGCGCGGATGGCGCTGGCGTGGCAGGCTGCGATCGCAGCCTGCAGGCCGTAGGGGCCGATCGGTTTGGGCAGGGCTTCGGCCCGCTCCAACGCCCGCCGGCCGCGGACGATCAACAGCGGGTCCCAGCGGCCGCGATCCTGCTCGAGCAGCAGCACCGGCTCGCCGCCGGGCCCGCGGCGGGCGGCGTTGCGGGAGGCCTGGATCTCCATCAGCGCTGCCAGTCCGTGCACCTCCGGCTCCTGCGGCGCCAGCTCGGCCAGGATCCTTCCCAGCCGCAGCGCTTCCTCGCAGAGGTCGGTGCGAATCCAGTCCTCGCCGGCGCTCGCCGCGTAGCCCTCGTTGAAGACGAGGTAGATGACTTCTAACACCGACGGCAGCCGTTCGTCGAGCTCCGCCCCGCGCGGCACCTCGAAGGGCACCTTCGCCTCGCGCAGCGTCTTCTTCGCCCGCACCAGCCGCTGCGCCACGGTCGACTCGCTCGCCAGGAAGGCGCGGGCGATCTCCGTCGTCGTCAGCCCCCCGAGCAGCCGCAGGGTCAGCGCCACCCGCGCCTCGCGCGAGAGCAGCGGGTGGCAGCAGGTGAAGATCAGCGCCAGCAGGTCGTCGCCGATCTCGTCGTCGGCCGCGGCCTCGAAGTCGGAGCGCTCGAGGGCGAACAGCAGCCCGGTGTCGTGGGCGACCTCTTCGCGCTTGCGCTCGTAGGTCTGCTCGCGCCGCATCCGGTCGATCGCCCGGTTCTTTGCCGTCGCCATCAGCCAGGCGCCTGGGTTCTCGGGCACGCCGGACTCGGGCCATTTCTCCATCGCCACCACCAGCGCGTCCTGCGCCAGGTCCTCGGCCAGGCCGACGTCGCGCACCATCCGCGCCAAGCCCGCGATCAGGCGGGCGGACTCGATCCGCCAGACCGCCTCGATCGCGCGCGTGGCCTCGGCGTTGTTAGGGGCCCTCGTAGGCGTCCTGCACCTCCTGCGGGAAGTCCTCCATCTCGAAGATGCGCCGCACTTCGACCCGGCAGTTGCGGCCGGGGCAGCGGCCGGCCCACTCCATCGCCTCCTCCTGCGAGCGCGCCTGGATCAACCAGTAGCCGCCGACGACCTCCTTGGCCTCGGCGAAGGGACCGTCGGTGACCGTCGCCGCGCCGTCGCCGTCGAAGCTGACCACACCGCCGTCGCTCGGCGGCCGCAGCCCGTCGAGCGAGAGCAGCAGCCCGGCCTTGCGCAGCTCCTCGTTGTAGCGGCCCATCTCCGCCACGGCCTCGGCGGTGGGATTCCAGTCCTTCTCCTCAAGTTCGGGATACATGAACATCATGAAACGCATCTGAGCCTCCTTCGTCGCGGGCGGCGCTTCCGCCCTTTTACCCCTGACGACGAACGAGCAGCGAAGAAATCGACAGGTGCCGAGCGATCAATCGTCGCGCGGAGTGATGCGGAAGATCGAGACGACCTCGGCCTGATGGGCCTCGGGGTGGGCCACGTAGGCGCTGGGGCCGCCGCCGAACCAGCCGGAAGCTTCATTGTCGCCGACGAAAACACCGGGGTGGCGGTTGCCGTCGCCGTCCTGGACCCAGACCTTGTCGCCCTCGCGGAACCCGTGCTCGATCGCGTCGTCGCTCATCGGCGCAGTCTAGTCGCGTGGGCAAGTGCCGAGCCGACGCAGCTTGCGCCGGTACTCGCGCATCGCGGCGTGGCGCCAGTCGCCGTGAGTCTGGTGCCGCAGGCTCGGCACCCGCTCGCGGTGATAGGGGGAGGTGAGGCTCTCGGCGTGGCCGATCACGTTTCGCACCCGGATCCCGAAGCGGCAGCGCAGCCACTGGGTCAGCCGCAGCGAGGCGCGCAGTTGGCGGCGGTCGCCGAGCACGTCGCCGTCGCCATAACCGACGTGCTCGATCCCAATCGCGGTCCAGTTAAGGCCGACGGTGTGGCGACAGCGGGTGCGGAGGTTGACGAAGCGGAAGATCCTGCCGGAGTCGGAGACGACGAAGTGCGAGCAGACGTTGGGCAGCTCGCCCAGCTCCGGGTCTGGGTGGTCGGGGGCGAAAGTGTTGTAGACGGCCGCGGCGGTCCCGGTCTGCGCCATGTGCTCGACGATTACCTTGGGATGGCGCAGGCGCCAGGTCCGCTCGCCGTAGTGGCGCTCCGAGTAGGCTGCCATCTCGCGCTTGCGTTTCTGGCCATAGGGGATCGGCTTGGACTTGATCGGCGGCGCCGGCGGGGCGGGGAGCAGCAGTCCGGCCGCGGCGACGGCGACGAGCGCGAGCTTCATCGCGCCGATGGTAGAGGCGTTTCGAAGCGGGTAGGAGGACGAATCGAATTGATCCGAAAGAGGAGGCACCACCGCAATGGCGGATTTGAACGAGCGTGATGCGAAGTTGGTCCAGTACCTGAGCGAGGCCTACGGCAAGGAGCGTGAACTGGAGACTGCCCTGCAGGCCCATATCGCGATCGCCGGCAAAGGCCCGTACAAAAAACGGTTGCAGCAGCACTTGAAAGAGACGAAAGCGCACGCCAAAGCGGTCGAGCGTCGAATCAAGAAACTCGGCGGCGGCGGCCAGACGCTGCAGACCGCCGTCGGCAAGCTCACCGCCGCGGCCAAGGGTCCGCTGCACGCCGTCCGTGGCGACAGCGAGGCCGAGAAGATGCTGAAGAACGCCAAGACCGAGTACTTCAACGAGCACGAGGAGATCGCCACCTACCTGGCGATCGAGACGCTCGCCGAAAAGGTCCGCGACTCCGAGACGGCGAAACTGGCGCGGGCGATCCGCCGTGAGGAGGAACGGATGGCGAGCTTCCTCCAGGGCCAGATCAAGCAACTGACCGGAGCGGTCGTGCGGGAGGACATCCCCGCCGCACTCCGCCGAGCCACCAGCCCGAAACGGAAAGCCAAACCCGCGAGCAAAAAAGCGGCGGCGAAATCGCGGCCCGCGGCGAGGAAATCGCGGCCGAAAAAAGCGGCGGCGAAAAAATCGCGCCCGAAAGCCGCCAAAAAATCCGCCGCCAAAAAATCCAGTCGCAACAAAGCGACCGCGAAAAAACGCTGATCAGGCGCTGACCGCGAGCTCCCGGGAGGCTTCGGCACCGTCCGAGGCGTTCCGGGGGCGGACGGCGAGGACGACCAGGTCGTCGCGCAGAGGTCCGGAGCTGCGCCCGACCGCGTCAGCGCGCAAGCGCTCGGTCATCTCCTCCAGTTTGAGCCCGGCCAGCGTCTGCGTCATCTCGGCGAAGGCCTCGGGGTCTTGGTGGGTCGCGACCGGACCCGCCTCGAGCCAGCCGTCAGTGCAGAGGGCCAGCGTCTCACTGCCGGTCAGCGTCCCCTCATGCCGCTCGACGTTCGGCTCCCGCCAGGCACCGAGCACCGTGCCGCCGCCCAGGAGAGCGGGCCCGCTCGAGGTGGTCAGTACCGCCGGCGGGTGCCCGGCCGCGGCGAGCACCAGGTTCCAGCCGTCGCCCTCACGCCGCAGTCGCACCAGCATCGCGGTAGCGAAGTCGTTGAGGCTTTCGCCGCCGATCAGCAGCTCGTTGACCCGGCGCAGAACTTCGTCGGGCTCGTCGAGCTCGCGGACCAGACCGCGCACCGAGTGGCGGACGGCGACCGAGATCCCCGCCGCGGTGCTGCCCTTGCCGGCGACGTCGCCGACCACCAGCCAGCAGCCGTCCTCGCTTGGCAGCACGTCGTAGAGGTCGCCGCCGACCTCGATCCCCTCGCCGGCCGCCTCGAAGACGACCGAGATCTCCAGCCCGGGCACCTCCGCCGGTCGCGGTGGCCGCAGACCCCGCTGCAGGTTCTTGGCCACCCGGTCGCGCTCCTGGTAGAGCCGGGCGTTGTCGAGCGCCAGCGCCGCCCGCTCGCCGAGCTCGGCGAGGAATTCAAGGTCGCCGCTGTCGTAGCGCATGTCCTGGTGGGCATGGAGAAAGGAGAGGGCGCCGAGCGAGCGCCCGCGGGCATGCAGGGGGACCACCGCGGCCGAGTTGTAGCCGGCGTCCTGCATCAGCTGCAGGTGCTCGGTTCCCTGGGAGACCTTGTCGACCACCTCCGGCGCCTTCAGGTCGCGCCAAACCATCGGCTGGTTCAGTCGCAGCACCTGCGCCACCGGGTGCTCGCCGGTCGGGTCGAGTGGTTTTTCGTGCCGGATCCGTTCCAGCCGCGCCGCGATCTCCGGGTCGCCGGCGGCGACGACGGTGTCGCCGAGCCAGCCGTCGGGGCGGCGGAAATCGATCAGGCAGAGGTCGGCGAGCTCGGGAACGGCGGTGG
>Ga0173480_10001022_pt1 | contig 10127 bp, 9 predicted proteins | sample NitcycUS209509C1_FD_122622 | JGI IMG/M metagenome (GOLD analysis project Ga0173480, IMG submission 122622) | Soil microbial communities from Arlington Agricultural Research Station in Wisconsin, USA - Nitrogen cycling UWRJ-S209-509C-1 (version... | ecosystem: Environmental > Terrestrial > Soil >... | reverse complement strand
CGCGGTGTCGGATCGCTGCTGCTGATGCCGATTGTCGGCATCCTCACGACCAAGCTCGATCCGCGTCTGCTGCTGGTGATTGGCCTGACGATCGGCGGCGGGACGCTGATGTGGCTGGGCAACCTGAACCTGAATGCCGGCTACTGGGACATCTTCTGGCCGCAGTTCCTTCAGGGAGCCGGGCTGGCGCTGTTGTTCGTCCCGTTGACGACGGTGTCGATGGCGGCCATCGAACGGGAGCGGCTCGGTTACGCCACCAGTCTTTTCAATCTGATGCGCAATATCGGCGGCAGCATCGGTATCGCCATCACGTCGACGATGCTGCAGCGGCAGCGTCAGGTGACGGGAACGCAGCTTGGTGCGCATCTGACGATTTACGACGACACCACCCGATCGGTGTTCGACCAGATTCGAGCGGGACTGATGGCGGCGGGCACCGATGCTGTCACCGCCACCGAGCGCGCCTACGCGGTGATGCGGGGCATGCTGCTGCGCGAGGCGTCCATGGTGTCCTTCGTGATGTTGTTCCGCATCCTCGGCATCGTCTTTCTGGCGCTGATTCCGCTCGTTGCGCTCATGAGCCGGCCTCGCGCCGGTGGACCGGCACCCCCGGCACACTGATGCCGGGCCTGCTTCGCGAGGCCCGGCCTACGTCTCGTGGGCCGGGGCTTCAGCTCCGGCAACACTTCAATCCAGACGCGGCGGCACGCGCCGCCTGGTCGCCTGCTCGAACGCATAGGCCAGTGCAATCAGCCTCGGTTCGCTGCAGGCGCCCGCGGTGAACGTCACCCCCGAGGGAACTGGCCCACTGTCGGGTGACCGCTCCGCGGTGAACGGCACGATGATCGATGGATAGCCGGCACGGGCGCCGATCGCGGCGCCGAAAAAGCTGGGAAAGACGATGGCGTCCAGCTTGTGCGTCCGCAGCACGGCGTCGATCCCGTCGGTGCGCGTGAGCTGCAGGTCCTTCTGGCGGTCGCGGTCATAGCGCGCTGCATCGCGCTGCAGGTCGATCGCATCCGACGCATCCAGCTGTCCCTGTCCGAACTCGATGGCGCCGTCGGCCTCGTGTTCGGCGTTCCACGTTCGCAGTTCCGTCAGAGTTCTGACCGGCGCCGCATCCTTGAGCGAGCTCAGCCAGCGGTTGAAGTCGCGCTTCATGCCGTACCGCAGCACGATCGAACAGCCGGCGTTGCTCTCGGTGCCGAAGCAGATCGGCCAGTCGGCAAGATTCTTCTCGCGATACACCGTGGCCAGCGACGGAAGGTCGGCCGGATCGACGACCATCGCTCCGGCCTGACGGAGCGCGTTCGCAGCCGCATCGATCAGCGTGGCGCCTGGACCGATCCGTGGCGTGACCGACGCGCGGACGATGCCGATGCGAGCGCCTTTCAACGCTCGCGCCTCGAGGAATCGCGTGTAGTCGCGGCCCGCCGGTGGTGTGCAGCGCCGCGTCGCGGTGTCAGCCGGGTCCGGCGACGCCAGCTCCAGTGCGCCCAGCAGTGTTGCCGCGTCGGCGACTGTGCGAGCCATGGGACCGGGTGTGTCCTGGTCCGCGGTGATCGGAATGACTCCGTATCTGCTGATGCGGCCGACCGTCGGCTTGATGCCAACCAGCATCGTTTCGCTCGAAGGATTCAGGATCGATCCTGATGTCTCGGTGCCGACGCTTGCAGCCCAGAGGCTGGCAGCGGTGCCTACGCCGGAGCTCGAGCCGCCCGGCAGCTGGACGGGAACCTCGAATCTGCCGCGGCGTGTGCGGGCGAGGTTGTACGGGTTGCGGCTGTAACCCATGATGGCGTTGTAGCCGGTCGGCATGTTCGGCGACACCCAGTTGGCCAGTTCGGTGAGCGTCGTCTTGGCGACGATGATGGCACCGGCTTCGCGCAGCTGGCGAACCAGCGTGGCTTCATAGGGCGGCCGCAGGTTCCTGAACGCCAGGGCGCCGCCGGTCGTTGGCATGTCGAGGGTGTGGATGTTGTCCTTGATGGCGATCGGAATGCCATGAAGCGGCCCTCGCCGACGGCGCTGGCGCCGTTCGCGGTCGCGGGTATCGGCGTCGGTCAGCGCGTTCGGATTGATGGTGATTGCCGCTCGCAGCGTCTCGTTGTAGCGCTGCAGCCGCGACAGATACTGCTCGGTGATTGCGCGCGACGTCGTACGTCCGTCGTCCATCGCACGACGGAGATCGGCGATGCTAGCTTCGACGACCGTAAAGGGCGGCGCCTTCGTCTGCCCGGCGGCCAGCACGGACAGGGCGCCGACGAGCACGACGGAAAGGGTCCCGCGCATGCTGGAAATCCTATGCGACCTTGGTGATACGCGGCTCAGTCTCATCGATCGCAGCTATTCTGTAGTCTGTTGGTCGAACCTTCGAACCCCCGAACCTTCGAACCTTCGAACCTTCGAACCTTCGAACCTTCGAACCCTCGAACCTTCGAACCCTTTCCCATGTCCCGACGAACCGTTCTGATTACTGGCGCCTCTTCAGGCATTGGCGAGGCATTTGCGGACGTGTTCGCCTCGGAAGGATTCGATCTGGTGCTGGTTGCGCGCCGCGATGCGCGTCTGCGCGCAGTGGCCGACGCCGCCGCTGCGCGGCACGGTGTCACCGCCCATGTGATTAGCGTCGACCTCGCCCAGCATGACGCCGCTCAGCGTGTGAGCGATGCCGTGACGACACGCGGTCTCCACGTAGACGCGTTGGTCAACAACGCGGGTTACGGAGTGCCCGGCACGTTTCTGGTGCCCTCGTGGGCGCAGCACGCGGCGCAGATGCAGGTGATGATGGTCGCGGTGGCAGAGCTGACCTATCGACTGCTGCCGGCCATGATTGCGCGGCGGTACGGTCGCATCATCAACGTCGCATCGCTGGCCGGCCTCGTACCGGCGCCGGGTGGCCACACGCTGTACGCCGCGAGCAAGGCATTTGTCATTCGCTACTCAGAGTCGCTCGGTCACGAGGTCCGGGACGCCGGCGTGAATGTCACTGCGTTGTGTCCCGGGTTCACGCTGAGCGAATTCCACGATCGCACGGGCACGCGCGATCGCGTCAGCACGTTGCCTTCGTTTCTGTGGATGGATGCCGGCACGGTGGCGCGACAGGGATACGACGCGGTGATGGCGGGACGGTCGGTCTACGTCAACGGCTTGGTGAATCAGACGATCGCGGCGCTGGCGAGCTGTCTGCCCAATCGCCTCGTCACGATGGTGAGCCGGCGCTCGGCCAAGCTCTATCGCAAATAGATAACCATCGTGGGGCCGCCTTTAGGCGGCCGAGGGCCGGCTGAAGCCGGCCCCTACATATCAGCTGCAGTGAACTGGCGTACCAGCCGATCGACGAGCGCGTGCAATGTCTCGCCGCCCAGCACGAACGTCCTGGCGTCGGGCGACCAGGCCAGCTTGTAGCTGCGCGACATCGCAGACAGCCAGATCTGCCGCACCGGCGCGTTGGGGCTCACGACGAACTTAGTGGGCGACGGTTCCTCGAAGACGACCTGCAGGACGCCGTTTTGCAGCTCGACTTCGAAGCCCTGTTCGTCGGCAAGGGGGAGCAGAGAGCGCTGCAGCTGTTCCAGCGCCTGATCGGCAGCGAGGCGGAAATCCTGATCGGAAAGCGCGTCAGACATGTACGAAGGGGCCGGCGGGCGGGCGCCTAGTCCTCGAGAGTGGCGATGTAACTGGCTCGGGTCCGCGCCTTGTGCTCGGGCTGCTTCATACGCACCAGGAGCTTGTGCTCCTTGTTATCCAGGCTGGCCGGCGAAAACCCGATCGTGTAGAGCGAGTGGAGCTCCTGCGCGACGCGCGTGAACGTGGGGCCGAGCTCATCGCTGCGCTTCAGCTCGAAGTAGCCGCCGCCGGTGGAATCGGCCAGTTTCCGCAGGTCGCGATCCGGGTTCGACACCTGGCCGCCGATCGACGACTTGAAGCCGATCGCGTAGATCATGATGTCGTTCTTCTGGGCCCGCTCGCGCACCGTACCCTGGCCCATCCGGCTGCCGAAGTCCTCGCCGTCCGTGAGGACGAGGATGACGCGGCGACCCTCGATCGGTTCAAGCAGCTTGATGCTTTCGTCCAGGGCGTCGTACAGCTTCGTCTCGTTGCCGTACTGCATGTCCTGGAGGGAACCTATGAGCGCGTCGCGATTGTTGGTGAAGCGACCGCTGAACTGGATTTTGCTGCTGAAGGCGCCGACCATCCCCTTGTCGACCGGCAGCAGGCGGATGAGGAACTCCTCGGCCGCTTCTTTCAGCAGCTTCAGGTGTCCGGTCATGCTGGCGCTGAAGTCCAGCAGTACCACGACCGTGAACGGCTGCACGCTGTTCTCGAAAATCACGATCTCCTGGGGCTTCCCGTTGTCCAGGATCGTAAAATCCGTTTGTTCGAGGTCGGGCACGAAACGACCCTGACTGTCCGTCACCATCGTCGGCAGTGGAACGACCCGTGTGCCGGAGCGGAAAGTCGGCTCCTGCGCGAAGGTCACGGCAAGCGCCAGAACTGCCAGCGACGAACCGAGGAACGCACGCATACGGCGAGCTTAACACGCCGCCCTTGCGTTATAGTGCCGAGCGTGCGACTCATTTTTCAGTGCCTCCTTTTGCTCTTTTTGGCTACCCCCGCGACGTACGCGGGACAGCGTGGCAGCGCGCTGACGGGCGCCGTTCTCGATTCGTCTGGCGCCCCCGTGGCGGGTGCAACGGTGACGGCTGGCAGCTCAACCACGAAGACAGGGGCTGACGGCACCTTTTCGCTGGCCGTCGCGCCAGGTCGGATTGAAGTGCGGGCGTCCGCCGATGGCTTTGCAGTGACGACCGCAACCGTGGACGCCACGACCGAAAGTACGCGGCTGGTCCTTCAGCCGGCGCCGATTGAGGACAAAGTGCTCGTCACGGCCTCGAGGGGCACCGAGCGGCTCGCCACGGGCGGCAGCATGACGGCTGTGTCGTCGGCCGAAATTCTCAACTCCGGGGCCGGTGCTCTGGACGACGCCCTTCGGGCTACACCCGGTTTCAGTCTGTTCCGCCGTTCGTCGTCGCGCGTCTCGAATCCCACGACGCAGGGTGTCACGCTCCGTGGAGTGTCTGGCTCCGGAGCGAGCCGGACACTCGTCCTGGCCGACGGTGTGCCGCTGAACGACCCCTTCGGCAGCTGGGTGTACTGGAACCGTATACCTCTGGCAGCCGTCGATCGCGTCGAGATCGTCCGCGGTGCCACCGGTGATCTCTACGGGGCCGATGCGCTCGGTGGTGTCGTGCAGGTTCTGACGTTCGCGCCCGGCCACACCCGGCTGCGCTTTACTGCGGAAGGCGGGTCGCTCGACACCCAACGCTATTCCGGGTTCGCCAACACCCAGCGCAAAGGCTGGTATGGGGAGGCCGCGGGTGAATGGCTGCGCAGCGACGGCTACATCATCACGGCTGAGAACGTCCGCGGTCCGGTGGACGTGCCTGCCGACAGCGACTACGAGACCGGCTTCTTCGGCGGCGGCTACAACCCGGGCAACTGGCACGCCGGGGTCCGCATGAGTCTCTATGCCGAGGATCGCAACAACGGAACGCCGCTGCAGGTGAACACCACCGACTGGAAGCAGCTGGCCGGTGAGGCGGGTGGCGGGGTTGCCGGTGGCGCGTGGATCGCCCGCGGCTCCCACGGTCAGCAGGAGTACTACCAGACGTTCAGCGCCATCCTCGGTGGCGCGGCGCGCAGCGGCGAACGGCTGACGACCAAACAGACGACGCCGAGCCGCTTCACTGCGGCGTCGGGCCAGTGGACGCGCGCGTTTGGCGCCGTGTCGGCGCTGGTCGGTGGCGAAGGGCGCCGCACGCAGTCCTCGATTGAAGAGCTTCGCTACTCGGTGACCAACGTCGAAAGCGTACCCTTCTACGGCGGCGGACGCGAAGCCACCGGTGCCCTGTTCGGCCGCATCAGCGTGGTGCCCGTGGCGCCGCTGACCATCGTGCTTGGAGCCCGTGGCGATTTCTGGAAATCATCGCCGGCCGACACAGCGCTGCCCGAGCATGAAGCCGAGTTCTTCAGCCCGCGCGCCTCGGCGAGCTGGCGGCTGTCGGATACGGTGTCGATTCATGGCGCCGGCTACCGTTCGCACCGCTCGCCGACGCTCAACGAGCTCTATCGCGGCTTCCGCGTCGGTCTGATCGATACTCTTCCGAATCCGCTGCTCGATCCCGAGACGTTGACAGGCGGCGAGGCGGGCGTGATGCTCACGTTCGGCCAGTTCTCCGCTCACGCGACGGCATTCGCCAATCAGCTCGAGAACGCCATCACCAACGTCACGATCGGCACCAACCTCCGCGAACGCCAGAACACCGACACGATCAGCGCGAACGGCATCGAGGTGGAGGCCACGTATCGGCTCTATTCCCGCTGGACATTGAACGGACTCATCGTCGGGACACGGTCGCACTTCGAAAAGACGCCGGCCCAGCCGGCACTCGAAGGCAATCGGGTGCCACAGGTGCCGAGCTTCCAGATCGGCGGTTCGGTCACCTACTCGGATCCGATCGGCTTCACCGGCTCGGTGCAGCTCCGTGCGTTCGGCCCGCAGTTCGACGACGACCTCAATGAGTTCGAGCTCGAGCAGTACGGCGTCGTCGATCTGTCTGCCAGCCAGCAGGTGCTGCGTGGACTGAATATTTTTGTGGCTGTCGAGAATCTGTTCGACAAGGAATACGACACCAGCCTGACGTCGCAGTTGCGCACGGTTGGATGGCCACGTACCGCTCGTGTGGGCGTAAGGGTGTTCCTGCCCTGAGGCCGGTTCAACAGGGAGGAGCTATCAATAATGGCGGCAACAGTACATGTCCTGGCGCGCTTTGCCGCGCGGCCAGGGAAGGAAGATGCACTCAAGGCGGTTCTGCTCGCGCTCATACCGCCAACCCGTCGTGAGCTGGGCTGCTACCAGTACGACCTGCTTATCAACAACACTGACCCGCGGCAGCTCTGCTTCGTCGAGCGCTGGGACGACAATGCGGCGCTCGATCAGCACCTGGAGACCCAGCACCTGAAGAAGGCGCTCGATCAGATGCAGGATCTGGTGGAGACTCCTCCCGAGATCAACCGCTACACGCTTGCCTAGCGCCCTGGCATCGCCGTGCTGAACGAAACGCGAAACTGCCTGAGGGCAGTCATCGTCACGGCCCTGCTGCTGCCGTGTGCGCTGGCCGTCACCGCCTGTTCGTCTCCATCACGACCGGTTCCTGCCGGTGCATCCGATGTCGTCGCCCGAATCGGCGATCGCAACATCACGATGGCCGATCTCGACAAGGAGTGGCGGACGACGGATGCCGCCGAGCACGCCGAGGCCACGTTCAAGCTGTATGACGGCCGTCGAAAAGCGCTGAACGAGATCATCGCCAAGCAACTCCTCACCGACGCCGGAAAGAAACAGGGTCTGAGCCCTGAAGCCTACGAGGAGGCGGAGCTTTCGAAGCGGATCACCGAGGTGTCCGACGACGAAGTGGCCGCCTTCTACGCGGCCAACCTGCGCGAGATGCAGGGCCGTGCGCTGCAGGAAGTGTCGCCGATCATCACGCGGTATCTGACCGAACGGAAGCGGCAGGAGGCGCGTCAGAAACTGGTGACCGAGCTGCGCAAGTCTGGTCCGCCGGTGATGACTGCGCTCGAGGCGCCTCGATACGAGGTCAAAGTCACCGACGACGATCCGTCATTCGGCAGCTCGAAGGCCGCGGTGACGATCGTGGAGTTCTCCGACTACCAGTGTCCGTACTGCCTGCAGGCGGTGCCGATTCTCAAGCGGCTTCAGAAGACATATGGCGATCGTGTTCGCGTCGTGTGGAAGGACTTTCCGCTGACGCAGATCCATCCGCTGGCGCTGAAGGCGGCCCAGGCGGCGCACTGTGCCGGCGAGCAGGACAAGTACTGGCCGTACCACGACCGGCTGTTCGAGAATCAGAGTGCCCTCGACGCCGAAGACCTGCGGAAGCATGGGCAGGCCGTGGGGCTCGACCTGCCGCGTTTCAACAGCTGTGTGGATTCGTCCAAATACGCCGACAGGGTCCGTGAGGGCATGGAAGCCGGCAACCGCCTTGGCGTCAGCTCGACACCGACGCTGTTCATCAACGGCCGAGTGCTGCCTGGCGCGTATCCGTACGACGACCTGGCGGCCGTCGTTGACGAAGAGCTCCAACGTCTCGATTAGTGAGATGCCGGGGCTGAAGCCCCGGCCCACAAGTAATAGGCCGGGCCTCGCGAAGCAGGCCCGGCGTTCAGGGCTTCAACACGATCTTCCCGAGTGCGCCCGGCTGCATCACCGCCTCATGCGCCTGGGGCGCTTCGTTCAGCGGCAGTTCCTTCCCAATCACCGGCTTCAACGCTCCGCTCTCCAGCCCGCCGACGATAGCCGCATGCGCTTCGCGCAGTTCGTCGCGCGAGGCATTGAACAGCATCACGCCGGTGATGCACGCGTCCTTCGCCATTGTCTTGCGTGGATCGATTTCCACCCGGCCGCGATTGCCGACGACAACGATGCGGCCGCGCGCGCCGATGAGATCGAGGTCGCGATCCAGGTTGACGTTGGCGAGCATCTCGACCACGACGTTGAGGCCGCTGCTGCCGGAGAGGGACGGAACCTGATCGGTGTAGTCAGGCGTCCGGTGATTGAGAACGGCGTGGGCGCCTGCCTCACGCACTGCTGCGAGCCCTGCGTCCGTGCCGGCCGTGCCGATGACGTGCAGGCCATGCGCCCGCGCCATCTGCACCGTGGCCAGGCCGACGCCGCCGCTGGCGCCGTGGACCAGTACCGTTTCGCCGGGGCGCGCTGCAGCGCGGCGGAAGAGCGCGAGCCACGCTGTCGCATACGGCACGCCGAGCGCGGCGCCCTGTTCGAACGACGTTAATGGTGGCAGGACTCTGACCTGCCACTCTTCGGCCAGCGTCAGCTGCGCGTATCCGCCGGTGACCAGAAACGCATAAACCCGGTCGCCCGGCTTGACGCTGGTGACGCCGGCGCCGACGGCCGCGACGGTGCCGCCGATGTCCATGCCAGGTGTGTGTGGCAGCGCCGGCTTCCGTGCATACACCCCGCTACGGATGTAGGTGTCTACCGGATTGACGCCCGCGGCGCCGACGCGGATGAGCACCTGTCCCGCACCGGGTACGGGATCCGCCAGGTCTTCGACCTTCATGACGGACGGCGCGCCGAACTCGCGAATCACGATGGCTTTCATAGGGAGAGATCTTAGTCCGGCTTGTCCGCCGGAGCAGCGGAGGTGGAGGCTCGGGGCTCGGGCTCGGAACCAGACGCTTCGTAGGCCGGGGCTCGCGCCGGAGGACGAAGCAGCCCCGGCAGTCAGGAATCTGGGCTCGGGTCTGCTCAGTCCACTCCTCGTATCGCGGTGAGCTCCTTCAGCGTCGTCAGCAGTGCGATACGTGATTCGGCAATCAGGACGAGACTCGCCGCCAGCAGCATCATCGCTCCGCTGAGGGCCAGTGCCACCGGCAGCCAGACCGCGTTCGTCCAGCCGGCGGCGACGATGCCAATCGCAACGCTTGTCGCCACGAAGGTTGCGACACCGAGGTAGAGGAGCGTGAGGCTGAACTGCAGGAACCGGCCGCGCCGTGCCAGTGTCAGCATCTGCCGGCGAAGCGACGCGCGTCGCTGGTCGTAGTTGGCGACCGTCTCCTTGCGGCCATCGAGCTCGTCCAGACGGTCGGCCATCTGGCGCACCCGGTCGATCACGCGCGCCAGTCGCGTGGACGTGGACAGCACCAGCGTTCCGCACGCCGAGATGAGCACCGCGGGCGTGATCATCGCGCTGAGCACGGCAAGCGCTGCAGAGGGTGCGCTGAAGGATCCGAGCCAGTCCATCGAGTGATCCCAGTTACCTTTCAGTGACGCGGTGGTCCCGGCGGGGCCAAAAGGCCCCGCCCTACGGCAGCCTCTGAAACAGCCGGTCGAAATTGCCGCCGAAGATCAGCGCCTGGTCGGCCGCACTGGTGCCGAGGGTCGACACGATCCGCTGCTGTTCCTCGAAGATCGGCTTCTGCCAGCCACGCGGGAAGAACGACGAATCGGTGCCGAAGAGCAGCCGCGATGGGCCCAGTACCGCGAGCGCTGAGCGGAAGACGGTTTCGAGAGTCAGCCCTGG
>Ga0173480_10001021_pt1 | contig 10130 bp, 10 predicted proteins | sample NitcycUS209509C1_FD_122622 | JGI IMG/M metagenome (GOLD analysis project Ga0173480, IMG submission 122622) | Soil microbial communities from Arlington Agricultural Research Station in Wisconsin, USA - Nitrogen cycling UWRJ-S209-509C-1 (version... | ecosystem: Environmental > Terrestrial > Soil... | reverse complement strand
GCCCAGCACTGATTCGCGCCGCCGAGGAAGTCACCGGGATGGGGATCGATCTCCCCGCCGCCCTGACGGTGATCGAGAAGCTCGAGCGCAACGCCCAGTCCTCAGCCCGCACCTTCGTCAACCTCTTCGTCGACGAACTCTGGAAGCCCTTTGACGACGCCGGCCGCCCGGAGGAGGGATGGGAGGAGCTGATCGCCGCCATCGGCCGCCTCCGCCCGCTCGCCTTCGACGCCCTCAACGCCACCTTCCGCCTCACCCTCACCACCGAAATCGAAAAAGCCTTCGGCGAAGTCCTCGAACGGCGCCAGAAGAAGAAGTAGCCGCTTCTCAGTGAGGAGGCGAGCGGAAGCAGGCAAGGCCGATCGCGGTCGGCAGCAGGCCTTCGCGTTCGCGACTGACCCGTTCTACCGATTCCCGCTCCAGCCACGGAATCCAGTCCAGGATCCTGTCCAGCTCGGAGTTGACGGCGTGCCATGCCGCACGGTCGAATACGGCCGGCCTCCAGACCAAGGCGGGGCCATGCTCGGCTCGGAAGATGCCGGCACCGATCGCTTCGTCGAGTCGATCGACATATCCCGCCACAACGTAGCTGGATATTTCAACCCGCAGGAACCGGGGCAGCGTCTGCCACGCCGCCATGTTGCAGTAGAAGCCCTGGGCACTTCGGTAAACGCGCTCTACCCCGCCCCGCCGACGTCCGCCGGTACGCGTCTCGATTAGTTCGATCAACCCCCAATCGGCTAGATCGCGGAAGCATCGAGCGACGTAGGAGGTGTCCCCGCCGACCCGCCCGACGAATTGCGACGGGCTCAGCGGCCTCGCAAGAAGCTCGAGGAGAATCTGGGCGCGCAGGCGATTCGACATCGCGTTCGCCATCTCGGGGGTCAGCTTGAAGGGGTACTCGTCCGCCGTCGTGACCTTCGTTCCCCTCTGTCGGCGTAAGACCTCTTCCGGAGACTGGGGGGACGGAAGGGTGAAGAGTCCGACGGTCGCCGGCAGCACCTCCCTGGTCGTTGTCCGCCTTCGTCGTCTGGCTTCCACCTCGAGATCGGGTAACCAGGCGGAAACGCGGTCAAGCCGCTGCGCAAGCTGGGATCTCGCGGTTTCGTCGAGGGCGCGTATATCCCAGGAAAGGTGCCTGCCGACCTCCTGGTCCAGGGTCTCGGCCTCGACCGCCTCGACGATTCGGGTGAAATACGGCTCGAACTCGGGGTATGAGGACAGGGCCTGTTTCACGCGTGGATCCGCGGGCCAGGTCCAACTGTCGAAGTGCTTGATCGGGGTGCGGCGGTAGACGTGCTCGATCGATCTCCCGCGACGCCTGCCGGGCCTTTCCTCGACGACTTCGGCGTAGCCGCAGCGCTCGAGGTGGCGAAAGCATCGCGAAACCCGATTGATGTCGTTGCCCTCCTCCTGTGTGAACTGCGAGGGGCTGAGTGCGCGGCTCTCCAGCTGGACGAGGATCCGCCCGCGCAGGGGGTCGGCGAGCGCCGACGCCAGTTTCGGATTCAGCGCGAAGGCGATCGAGCCTTGTGATTTCAGCAACCCGGACAAGTCGATCTCCATTTTGTGACAAAAGTTACTAGTTTGGTGGAGAAGCGTGTCTTCGTAAGTGACGGCCCCCGACCTAGAGTACGCGCCTGGTTCCTAGGAACCCAAATGTCTGCACCGGGGAGAGGGGAAAGTATTTATATGGAAGTACAGGGTTACAAACTAAACGTCCAGCGTTTTCAAGGCCTTCCGGAAGAGGGGTCAAACGGCATGGCCTCAAAGAACTCAGCGCCGGCGCAGTCGGCTCTTGAACTGCGGGAGACCGCCGTGGATCGCGTTCTGCGCGCGCTGAGCCATCCGGTGCGGCGGTGCATCCTGCGAGAGCTAAGCGCGGGCCCGGCGAGCGCGAGCACCCTCGCCAAGCGGTTCGGCTGGGAACTCGGCATGGTCTCTTACCACCTCAACCAGGTGCTCGCCAAGGAGTGCGGCGTGGTGGAGCTTGTCGACTCGATTGCGCGCCGCGGGGCGCTGGAAAAGATCTACGGCCTCAACATGGGCGTCTGGGAGCACCTGGCCCACACTTCTGAAGCGGGCGGGACCTACGCTGTGTTTCCCCTCGAGGTCGACGATTCCGCTTGGCGGGAGATCTGCGAGGCGCGGGAGTGGTTCGAAGAGCGCGTCGCAGCGGCGGTGGAGGGCGGCCATGGGCGAGGGGTAGGTATCGGCCTACACAAGACGCGACGAGTCATCGTCGGTGTGGCTGCCTTCTCCGCTGGCTCTTACTCCAACGGGATTCTGCGAGACTCGCAAGCCGACGACCGGACTTGAACCGGTGACCCCTTCATTACGAATGAAGTGCTCTACCAACTGAGCTACGCCGGCGCGCTCGGACCATTCTAGGAAGGATCGGCTCGGTTCCGTCGCGGCCGCTGGCGATGATCCGGCGATGGCGCAAGGGGATGGGCCGAAGCGGCGAGCGGACAACGAGGTCGAGTTCGGCCGCATCGTCGCCTTCAGCGATGGCGTCTTCTCGATTGCGATCACGCTTCTGGTCCTCAACCTGGGGATCGAGAAAGGGCTGACCGAGGGGCAGATCGACAACGCCCTCTGGGACCAGCGGGAAATGTTCTTCGCCTACGCGATCAGCTTCGCCGTGATCGGCCGCTTCTGGCTCGTCCACCATCGCTTCTTCAGCGAAGTCAACGCCTTCGACGGGCGGCTGATCGGGCTCAACCTCGTCTACCTCGGCTGCATCGTCCTCATCCCCTTCAGCAGCGAGGTGCTGGGCGAGTACGGCGGCAAGACGACCGCGGTGGTGCTCTACTCGGTCAACCTCGCAATCGTCGTCCTGCTCGGGTTGCTGATGAACGTCGACGCCCGCCGCCGCGGGCTGACCAAGATTGACGATCGCACCCACCGCGAAAACCAGATCCGCGCCACCTACATCGCCGGCATCTTCGGGCTCTCGATTCCGATCGCCCTCGTCGCCCCCAACCTCGCCCCCTGGCTCTGGCTGGTGCTGTTCGTCGACCCGTCCTCGCGCCTGGCGCGGCGGACCGTCAGCTCGGCCGAACCCTGAAGGCGATCGAGCGCCCCGGCTTCGCGCAGGCGACCGACCAGCCGCGTTCGGTGACGACCCCCTGGCAGCGGTAGGAGCCGACCGAGCAGCCCCAGCGGGACGCCCCCTTGGGTCGCTGGCATTCGGGGTTCTTTTCCCAGGCGGAGCGCACTTCTGAGACCTTGCCGGCGCCCCTTTCAACCGGCGCCGTCGCGGTCGTCTCCTCGGAGGAGTCGCCGCAGCCGGTGAGCAGCGCCAGCACGGCGACAACGAGGAGGAGGGCGAGGCACCGCATGCGCGAAACCTATCCGGCGGCCGGGACCTCCTCGTGGTCCATGCCGCCGCAGATCGGGCACTCCGGCTCCGGGACCACAGGCTCTAGTTTCGGCTCCATCGTCCGCAGGTCGTAAATGTGGGCTACGCCCTGGGTCGCGGGCCTGGCTAGCCCGGTCAGCAGGTGCAGCACCTCCATCCCGACCTGGCCGCCGATCAGACCGCAGGCCGGTCCGAGCGTCGCCGCCGGGCTCGGTTTCGCCCGTCGCTGCTCGACGGCGATGTCGAAGAGCGGGTAGTCGCGCCGGTAGGCGATCTCCTGGCAGATGAAGCAGCCGGTCTTACCTGGGACATAGAGAGGACCGACCCGGGCGATCGGCGGGAAGTGGCTCATCGTGATGTACGGGATGCCGGCCGAGAAACAGGCGGCGTTGCACCAGCGCTCGATGTCGTGTGCCGGCCAGTCGGCAGCGTCGATGACGACGTCGGAGCCGGCGATGAACTCGGCGATGTCGGCCTCGCTCTCGAGGCGGCGCGCCTCGGTGGTGATCGTCATCGTCGAGTTGAAGGCGTTGAGGCGCGCCGCCGCCCGCTCGACCTTGAGCTCGCCGATGTCGGCCTCGGTGTAGAGGATCTGGCGGTTGAGGTTGGTGATCTCGACCCGGTCGCCGTCGATCAGCCACATCTGGCCGACGCCGGTGCAGGCGAGCGCCCAAGCTGCCCAGCCACCGAGCCCGCCGACTCCCAGCACCGCCACCTTCGCCTCCCGCAGCCGTTCCTGGCACTCGGACGGCGTGATCCCACCGGTGCCGATGTCGCTGAAGTAGCGCAGCTGGCGGTCGAACCGTTCCAGTTCCGGCGCCGGGATCCGCTCGTCGTCATCTGCGTCCTCGACCACCTCCATCGCCCCCAGCTGGGAGATGACGTCATCGACCTCCTTGGCGCCGAACTCCTCGCGCAGCTCCTCCAGCGTGCGCTCTCCGTTCAGAGCCGCCAGCAGCCGCCGTTCCTCCGGGTCTGGTTTCTCGATCCGGATGTCGTTATCGGCACTGGGTCGAAGTAGATAGACGTCCCCCTCCGGCGTCTCGATCTCCTCCGTCGTTCGCTTAATCCGTGGCCTGCGCATGTCCCTCCCCCTGGTAGCTGTCGCCCAGAGACGACCGCAGAAATGCCAGAACGGTTCCGAATGTAGAGCCTGTTTCTAAGCAAGCAGGGCGCGGGCACGCTCGAACACGGCGTCGGTCATCTCCACCGTCAGCCTGCCGGTGAAGGTGTTCTGCTGGCTCGGGTGGTAGCAGCCGAGGAGGTGCCAGGGGCCGATTTGGGCCTCGGCGCCGTGGCCGAACTTCGGCCGCGGCCGCGGCACCTCGATACCAATCGCTCGCGCCGAGCGCAAAAACCCGTCCCAGCCGAAGGAGCCGAGGGCGACGAGCACCTGGACCTTGCTCAGCAGCTCCAGCTCGCGCTGTAGATAAGGGAGGCAGTTGTCCCGCTCCTCGGGGGTCGGCTTGTTCGCCGGCGGCGCGCAGCGGACCGTGGCGGTGACGTAAGCGTCGCGCAGTTCGAGGCCGTCATCGCGCCATTCCGAGTGCGGCTGGTTGGCAAAGCCAGCCCGGTGCAGGGCGGCGTAGAGCCAATCGCCAGAGCGGTCGCCGGTGAACATCCGGCCGGTGCGGTTGGCGCCGTGGGCGGCCGGCGCGAGGCCGACGAGGGCGACCCGCGCCTCGGGGTCGCCGAAGCCGGAGACTGGCCGCGCCCAGTAGTCCTGGCCGCGGAAACGCCGCGGCGGGTTCGCCGCCTGCGCCTCGCGCCACTCGACCAGGCGCGGGCAGAGGCGGCAGCGGTGGATCTCCTCAGCCAACGCCTCCAGGGCGCGGCGATCCTGTGAGCTCATAGGCTTGGCCCCGTCGTCATGCCACCGAACCGAATCACGCGCGGCCCGCGGATGCGCCGCGCCCTCGCCCTGGTTGTCGTCGCCGCCGGGCTCGCCGCGAGCCTCGTCGCCTGCGGTGGCGGTGACGACGGCTCCACGGTCGACCCCGAAGCCGACGCCGCGGTCCTCAACGAAGTCCTCGGCCGGCAGCTGGCCGCGGTCGCGGCCTACGGGGAAGCGCTGCCGGCGCTGCGCGGCGCCGACCTGGCGCTGGCCCGTCGCTTCCGCGTCCAGGAACAGGAACACGTCGACGCGACGACGAAGACGCTGCGCGGCCTCGAAGAGCCCGCCGATCCGGCCGAGGAAACGATCGAGGCGAGCGACCTCGAAACTGGTGATGACGCGCTTGACTTCCTCTACCGGCTGGAAAGCGCGACGATCGACGCCGAGCTCGCCGCCGTCGGCAAATTGACCGTTGCCTGGACGCGACCGCTGATCGCCTCGATGGCCGCCAACCAGGCGCAGCGGCTGGTGCTGATCCGCCGCGCGCTCGGGGCAAGCCCCCTCGAAGCCGTTCCCCAGGCCTTCGAGACCGGCGAAACCTCCGCTCCAAAGGAGATGATGGGGGAGTGACCGGCCCCCTCTACGCGATCGGCCGCTTCAGTTCGCGCCACCACTGGCCGGTAATCGCCACCTGGATCGTCCTCGCAATCGCCCTCGTGGCGATCAGTCAGGCCGCCGGCAGCAAGACCAGCGAAAACTTGACGCTGCCGGGAACCGACTCGACCAAGGCGACGGAATTGCTGGAAGAAGACCTGCCGCAGCAGGCCTACGGCAGCAACCCGCTCGTCTTCGAAGCCCCGCAGGGCAAGCTCTCGCAGAAGAAGTACGCGACCGCGATCGACGAAACCGCGGCACGGCTGAACAAGCTGGGCGAGGTCAACTCGGCGGTCAGCCCGCTCAGCCCGCAGGGCGCCAACTTCCTCAGCAAAGACGGCTCGATCGGCTACATCCCGGTCGTGCTCGGCGTCGGCCCGGGCGAAATCGACGAAGAACAGGCGCAGCGCATCCTCGATTCGGCCGAGCCGGCGCGCGCCGCCGGGCTGCAGGTCGCGGTCGGCAGCTACGTTGGCCAGCAGCTCTCCAAACCGGAGACGGAGACGAGCGAGGCGATTGGCCTTGCCGCGGCGGTGATCATTCTCCTACTCGCCTTCGGTACGGCGACGGCGATGATGCTGCCGATCGTCTCGGCGGTGCTGGGCCTGACCTGCGCGCTCTCGATCGTCCGCCTGCTCGAGCATGTTCTGGAGGTGCCGGGGGTCGCCTCGACCCTGGCGACGATGATCGGCCTCGGGGTCGGCATCGATTACGCCCTCTTCATCGTCACCCGGCACAAACTGCAGCTGGGCGAAGGGATGGAGCTGCGCGAGTCGATCGCGCGGGCGACCGCCACCGCGGGTGGCGCCGTCGTCTTTGCCGGCTTCACCGTCGTCATCGCCCTCTGCTCGCTGGCCTTCGCCGGCATCCCGCTCGTCTCCACGCTGGGCTTCACGGCGGCGGTTGCCGTCGTCGTCGCGGTCTGCGCCGCGACCACCCTGCTGCCGGCGATGCTGGGCGCGCTAGGCCCTCGCATCAACTCGCTGCGGGTTCAGTTCGGCAAGACCCACCCCGACGACAAGGAGCCGCACGGCTGGCGCCGCTGGGCGGAACGGGTCGCCGCCCGGCCTGGTGTCGCGACGGCTGTCTCGCTGCTGATCCTCGTCGTCCTGGCCCTGCCGATTTTCCAGCTCGAGCTGGGCCAAAACGACATCAGCGCCCTGCCGAAGGAAACGACCTCGCGCCAGGCCTACGACTCGCTCAACAAGGGCTTCGGGCCGGGCGTCAACGGCCCGCTCCTCATTGCCTCCGAATTCAGCTCGCCGGCGGAAGCCAAACAGGTGCTTCCGGGGCTGGAGAAAGCGATTGGGGGCACTAACGACGTCGAAGCGGTGAGCGAACCGACCTTCGACAAGCAGGGGACGGTGGCGGTCTTCACCGTCCTCTCCAAGTCCGAGCCCTGGGCCGACGACACCGTTGACCTGGTCGAAGACCTACGCGAAACGACGATCCCCCAGGCGTTGAAGGGGACCGAAGCAAGCTCCTACGTCGGCGGCCAGACCGCCGGCTACATCGACCTCGCCAGCCAGATTGCCGACAAGCTGCCGCTGATGATCGCGATCGTCGTCGCGCTCAGCTTCCTGGTCCTCCTCGTCGCCTTCCGCTCGCTGCTGGTGCCAATCAAGGCGGCGGCGATGAACCTAATCTCGGTCGCCGCGGCCTACGGGATCGTCACCGCCGTCTTCCAGCTCGGCTGGGGCTCCTCGCTGATCGGCCTCGATCACTCGATCCCGATCGTCAGCTTCGTACCGCTGCTGATGTTCGCGATCCTCTTCGGCCTCTCGATGGACTACGAGGTTTTCCTGCTGACGCAGATGAAAGAACACTTCAAGGAGTACGGCGACGCGAAGCGGGCGGTGGTCGAAGGCCTCGCCAATACCGGCCGGGTGATCACCTCGGCGGCGGCGATCATGGTCTGCGTCTTCACCAGCTTCGTCCTCAACGGCGACCCGGTCGTCAAGGAGTTCGGCGTCGGCCTCGCGGTTGCGATCGCGATCGATTCGACCCTGGTCCGCTGCCTGCTGGTCCCGGCGGTGATGGTGCTGCTCGGCAAACGCGCCTGGTGGCTGCCGCGCTGGATGGACCGGGTAATCCCGCACGTCAGCATTGAGGGCGAGGAGTACTTCGCTAAGAAGGACGCCGAAGCCAAAGCTGATGTTCCCGCTCAACCTGCCTAACGCCCTCACCCTGCTGCGCATCCTCGCGGTGCCGGTGGTCGTCGTCGCCCTGCTCGGCGAGACGCCGAACGGCGACGCCCTGGCCGCGGCGGTCTTCGCCCTGGCGGCGGCGACCGACGGCCTCGACGGCTACTTCGCCCGCTCGCGCGACGCGGTCACGACCTTCGGCAAGCTGATGGACCCGCTCGCCGACAAGCTGCTGATCATCGGCGCCCTCGTCTCGCTGGTCTCGCTCAACCGGCTGGAAGCCTGGGTGGCGATGGTGATCATCGCCCGCGAGATCGCGATCACCATCCTCCGCACGATCGCCGCCGAGCGCGGCCTCATCATCGCCGCCAGCTGGCTGGGCAAGCTAAAGACGGTCCTCCAGATCGCCGCCATCATCGCCCTGATCGCCACCAACCCAGCCCCCCTCGGCGTAGACATCCTCGTCTACCTCGCCCTGGCCGTCACCGTAATCAGCGGCGTCGACTACTTCTTCGGTCTCAGGCGCCGGATCGAGGAACAGCAGAAGGAGCGGGCAGCGGCAAAGCTGAACTCAGCTGCGTAGTGGTGGGGGAGGGACGGGTGCCCCTCTCACAGAGACCGTCGCGCAGCTGAGCGTGCTGCTGGGCGCCATCGTGGTCTCAGGAGCCTCTGTGAGAGGGGCACCCGTCCCTCCGGATCACAGCTTCCGAAGATGCTTTCAGCGGTTTCGCGAGAGGGGAAGACCCGCCGACGTTCGTAGGAGGGAGTCGACACCCCTGAGGCGGGCATGTTCGGCGATATGCAATCTGATCTGGGGCGCGGCGTAGCCGCGCTGTTCGATTGCAGCTAAGCCGCGAAGCGGCGTGCTGCGCAATGCCCGGGGAAGGGGTGTCGACTCCCTCCCTCAGCAGACTTCTCGTCAGGCAGTCGGTGCCTCGAGCCACTCGCGCATCGTCAGGTGATGCGACTGGTGCTCGCCGTTGTTTAGCTCGGCTCGCAGGTCGCCGAGGGTGCCGTAGCGCTCGGCGACGACGTTGTGGCGGTGGATCGTCTCGAGGTTCTCCTGGCGCGCCATGACGAAGGTCTCCTCGGGCAGGTCGGGGTAACCCTCGACCACCTGGCGGACCATCTCGCGGACGCAGTCCTCGACGAAGCGCGGGTTCTCGTGGGCTTTGACGACGACGGACATCTCGTCGCTGCGCTTCATCAGCTCGTAGATCTCCGAGCTCATCGAGGTCTCGACGATCCGCAGCAGCTCCGGCGCCTCGATCCAGGCCGGCCCGCCCTCGGGGCAGCCGACGTAGAGGGTGCCGACGCCGCGCTGGTTGTGGGTGGCGATCGGGACCAGGTCGACGATCCGCTCGATCTGCTCGCCGTCGAAACCGTCGCTGGCCAGGCGTTCGCGGGCGAGCCCGGCGACCATCTCCTGGGCGCAGGGGCAGGCGGTCATGCCCTGGGCCTCGACCCCGGTCAGGGTGCGGGTGCCGCGCGCCGAGGCGACCGCGGTGCCGTAGAGGACGTAAAGCTCCTGGGTCTTCTTGCCGGTCTCCGGCGTCTCTGCCGTCTCCGGGTAGCGGGCGGTGATCGAGACCTCGGCCCGCTCGCCGCCCTGCCGCTCGCGCACCTTCTCGGCGACGTGGGCGGCCAGGACCTCGGCTTTGAACGCCTCGCCGAGGACGACCTCGTCGATCGCCTCGCCGACGATCTCCTCGAAGCGGGACATGTGCACGCCGGCCTGCTGCGGGTTGAGATCGACGAAGCACTCGAAGCCGGCGTAGAAGAGATTCTCGGTGCCGTCGGTCTTGACCCGGATCACCTTCTCGACCCCGGTGACCCCGACGCGCGAGAGACTGACCTGGGTGGCGGGCAGCGAAGCTTGGACGTCCGGGGCAGCTGGGGTGGCGGTCGGCTGGCTTGCCATCGGCTAACGAATAGTAAGCGACTGGACTTGTCGGACGTTGGAGAGTCTTTTTCTCCCTATAATCCGCCGCGGTCGGAGCGTCAGGGTCGGCCGCCAGGATTTGGGGAGAGGGAGCGCGACGGAGCAGTGAGCATCGAACCGTTGGATTCCACGGCTGAGGTAATCGAGCGCGACGCGGAGACGAGTCCGATCGGCGAGCTCGAGGAGCTCCAG
>Ga0173480_10001019_pt1 | contig 10136 bp, 8 predicted proteins | sample NitcycUS209509C1_FD_122622 | JGI IMG/M metagenome (GOLD analysis project Ga0173480, IMG submission 122622) | Soil microbial communities from Arlington Agricultural Research Station in Wisconsin, USA - Nitrogen cycling UWRJ-S209-509C-1 (version... | ecosystem: Environmental > Terrestrial > Soil >... | reverse complement strand
CGTGAAGCAGGCGGTCGCGTCTCGGGCGAGAATCGAGGAATATCTACAGCGGACGAAGACCGCGATCTGGATTCAGCACGAGTTCGGGGCGTACGAGAGGCTGAAGAAGTCGCCGGAGTACTACGAGTGAGATGTAGGGGCCGCCTTCAGGCGGCCCATGCGGGCCGGCTAAAGCCGGCCCCCACGTCTGTTGGAGAAGTGATGCGTTATCTGACACCGGGTCGAATCCTCGTGATCGCGTTCGCGGCGTCGCTCTGCTGCGTGAACGGCGACGTGCTGGTGCTGCGCGCGTCGCAGGCGCCCAAGGGTCCGGCACCGGCGGCCCCGAAACTCGCCTTTGCGTTCGAGTTGCGCGCCACGGTCGCCACGCCGACCGAGTTCGGGCAGGTCGCCACCGGCCGCCGGCGCGTCATCGACATCACCGGCGGCACCGTCGAGGGGCCCGGCTTCAAGGGCAAGGTGCGGCCGGGCGGAGCCGACTGGCAGATCGTTCGCGCCGACGGTTTCACCGAGCTCGACACCCGATACACGATTGAAACCGACAAGGGCCAGCTGATCTACGTCCAGAACCCCGGCATGCGCCACGCGCCGCCCGACGTGATGAAGAAGCTGCTGGCCGGCGAGGCGGTGGACCCGGCGCTCGTCTATTTCCGCACGCAGCCGAAGTTCGAGACCTCGGCGCCCGAACTGCAGTGGATTACCCGCGCGATTTTCGTCGGTGTCGGCGAGCGGTATCCCTCGGAAGTGGTCATCCGGTTCTACCGCGTCGAATAGCCAGGCGGTACAATGCCAGTTCGATGACTGGGGCCGGCGGGTCCCGATTCTTCGCGGACGCGACTAAAACTGCGCTGCGGGCCTACTGAGGACATATCGATGGTCAGCTTGAGAGTAAACGGAACGGCGCGGTCGTTTGACGGCGACGACGACATGCCGCTGCTGTGGTATCTGCGTGACGAACTGCGGCTCACCGGCACCCGCTTCGGCTGCGGCGCCGGCCTGTGCGGCGCGTGCACGGTGCACGTGGACGGGCGCGCGGTGCGCTCCTGCCAGACGCCGATGCGCACGGCGCAGAACAAGAGCGTCACGACCATCGAGGGGCTGAGCGCCGACGGGTCGCACCCGGTGCAGCGCGCCTGGGCCGAGCACAACGTGCCGCAGTGCGGCTACTGCCAGAGCGGCCAGATCATGCAGGCCGCCGATCTGCTGGCGCGCACTCCGGAGCCGAGCGACCCCGAGATCGATCGTGCCATGGCCGGCAACATCTGCCGCTGCGGCACCTACCAGCGCATCCGCGCCGCCATCAAGACTGCGGCGAACCTGCGGAAGGGAGCGCGGGCATGAGCCTCATCGAAAACGTCAGCCGCCGCCACTTCCTCGGCACGACGTTCTCCACCGGCGCCTTCGTGCTGGCGGCGCAGCTGCTGCCGAAGTCGGCGTTCGCGCAGGATCCAGGCGTGCGCACCCGCGCGCAGGGCGCGGCGCTCAACCCGAGCGTCTATCTCGGCATCGAGACCGACGGCACGATCTACATCATCACGCACCGCTCCGAGATGGGCACCGGCATCCGCACCACGCTGCCGCTCGTCGCGGCCGACGAGCTCGACGCCGACTGGAGCACCGTGCGCATCGAGCAGGGGCTCGGCGACACCAAGTACGGCGACCAGAACACGGACGGTTCGCGTTCGATCCGCGACTTCTACGACGCGTTCCGGCGCGCCGGCGCGGCCGCGCGCTCGATGCTCGTGAGCGCCGCCGCGGCGCGCTGGAACGTGCCCGCGTCGGAGATCACCATCCAGAACAGCGTCCTGATTCACGCCAGGAGCAACCGCCGTCTGCCGTTTGCCACCGTCGTGGCCGACGCGGCCAAGCTGCCGGTGCCGAAGGACGCGGACCTGGTGTTCAAGCCGCGCAGCGAGTGGAAGTTCGTCGGCCAGGAGCGCGGCATCTACGACCTGAAGGACATCACCACGGGCAAGGCGCCGTTCGGCCTCGACACCTTCCGCGAAGGCATGGTGTACGCGTCGATCGAGCACCCGCCGGTCGTGCGCGGCACGGTGAAGAGCCTGGACGACAGCGGCGCGCTGGCGGTGAAGGGCGTGCGGCAGGTCGTCAGGCTGGATCCGCCGAAGGGGCCGGTGAATTTCCAGCCGCTCGGCGGCGTGGCGGTGATCGCCGACAACACGTGGGCGGCGTTCAAGGGGCGGAAGGCGCTCAAGATCGAGTGGAACGACGGGCCGAACGCGACGTTCGAGTCCGCCGCGTTCCAGAAACAGCTGATCGCCACGGTCGGGCAGCCGCAGAAGGTGGTGCGCAACCTCGGCAACGTGGACGCCGAGTTCGCCAAGGGCGGCAAGGTGATCGAGGCGACCTACTCGACGCCGATGCTGGCCCATGCGGCGATGGAGCCGCCGGCCGCGGTGGCCGAGTACAAGGACGGCAAGGTCGAGGTGTGGACCTCGACCCAGAACCCGCAGGCGGCGCAGGACACGGTGGCCGCGGCGCTGGGCATCAAGAAAGAGAACGTCACGTGCCATGTGACGCTCCTCGGCGGCGGCTTCGGGCGCAAGAGCAAGCCCGACTTCGCGGCGGAGGCGGCGCTGCTCTCGAAGGCGGTCGGGAAGCCCGTGAAGGTCGTCTGGAACCGCGAAGACGACATCAAGTTCGACTTCTATCACGCGGCAGCGGCCGTGTACCACAAGGCAGTGGTCGACGCGAAGGGGAGGCCCACGGCGATGCTGCACCGGTCGGCGTTCCAGCCGATCGCGTCGACGTTCGCGGGCGACGTGGACTACCCGCTGCCGTTCGAGCTGGATCTCGCGCTCACCGACGCGCCGTACGACGTGGCGAACATCCGGGCCGAGAACGGGCCGGCCAAGGCGAACGTGCGCATCGGCTGGTTCCGCGCGGTCACGAACAATTTCCACTTCTTCGCGCTCGGCAGCTTCATGGACGAGATGGCGCACGCGGCGGGGCGCGACCCGCTGGAGTTCCTCCTCGACATGCTCGGGCCGGGCAGGAACCTGGATCTCAAGGCGCAGGGCGTCGAGTACTCGAACTACGGCGCGCCGATCGACAAGTACCCGATCGACACGCGGCGGCTGCGCCGGGTGCTCGAAGTGGCGGGGGAGAAGAGCGGCTGGGCGAAGCTGAAGTCGGGCAACGGCAAGGGCTACGGCATTGCCGCGCACCGCAGCTTCAACACCTACTGCGCTTCGGTGGTGCACGTCGAGATGGACGGGCGCGGCGGCTTCCGTGTGCCGCGCATCGACCAGGTGGTGGACTGCGGCGTGGTGGTGAACCCGGACCGCGTGCGCTCGCAGATGGAAGGCGCGGCGGTGATGGGCGTGGGCCTCGCGCGCACCGGCGAGATCACGGCGAGCGCCGGCCGGATCCAGCAGAGCAACTTCAACAACTTCCAGGTGGCGCGCATCAACGACGCGCCGTTCCAGGTCAACGTCCATTTCGTCGAGAGCAGCGCGCTGCCGACGGGCGTGGGCGAGCCCGGCCTGCCTCCCGTGATTGCGGCGCTCGGGAACGCCCTCTACGCCGCCACCGGCAAGCGCGCGCGTGAGTTGCCGCTCTCGAAGATGAAGTGGACGTAGCGCCCGGCGCTACGCGCCGTCCAGGCGGGTAGGGCGGGTGAGGCGAGTGGGTGTAAGGCGGGGCTTCAAGCCCCGCCTTACTTTTGTACGCCGTTGAGCATGACATGCCAGCGCGGGCTCGCTATCCTGCGATCACGCCCCCAGTGATCGGATCACCTGAACAACAGCACTGGAGATTTCATATGGCCATTGCACAGCGCGCAACGTTGCACGCCACTGGCGTGATGCCCAGCCTGACGGTGAACAAGCTCGACGAGAGCTTGAGTTTCTTCTCGAGGCTCGGCTTCGAAGTCGAAGACAAGTGGGAAGAGGGCGGAACGCTCGTCGGCGCGATGCTGAAAGCTGGAAACGCCCAACTCGGCCTGAGCCAGGACGACGGCAAGAAGGGGCGCGACCGGAAGAAGGGCGTCGGGATGCGGATTTACATCGAGGCCAAGGACGACATCGACGAGGTCGCGTCAAGGGCCAAAGCCGCCGGCATCACGCTGAAATCGGAACCGCACGACACCGAGTGGGGCAGCCGCGCGTTCGACGTCCAGGAGCCCAGCGGATTCCTGCTCACCATTTCATCCCCGTCCGAATAGCGTCATCGTCGACGCGCATCGGTCGTCGGGGCAGGTCTACGGGCCTGCCCCGCATTGCGTCCGTCTAGAAAAGCCCGGCCAGCCGCAGCCCCTCGGCGGCCACCACGATCCCGTAGACGACCGTCACGGCCGCCAAGGCATCGACGAGAGCGTCTGGGGCGGGTGTGAAGACCCGCGGCCACGACGGCCGGAAGCGCCGCCACGATGGCCTCCGCGCCTGCCACGAGCGCGGCTTGCGACGGGTCAGCGCCGCGTGGCAGCGGGCGCGGATACGCGCGTCGCGCGCCGCGGCCGGTGCCGGCGACGGCAGCGACGCCAGCGCGCGCAGCAGGTCGTCCGGCTTCTCGTTCGCGATCATGATTCCGCCTCCCGGAAGCGCGTCACCACCTTCGGCTCGGGATCGTCCAGCCGCCGCGACAGCTCCGCGCGCGCGCGCTTGAGGCGCTGACGCATCGCCTCGGGCGTCACGCCGCATACCGCCGCCGCCTCGGACGGCGTCAGCCCCTCCATGCCGACCAGCAGCAGCACTTCCCGCGCCTCCACGGGCAGGGCCCCTAGCGCGGCCTCGATGCGGCGTTCGAGCTCGTTGCCGGCCGTCCGCTCGAACGGCGAGTCGAAGGGCACGGTGATGGGCCAGAGATCCAGGGTGGCCGTGGCGCGCGATTCCACGGCGCGTGCCCGGCACCACGTCACGTGGACGTTCCGGGCCACGGTGAAGAGCCAGGGACCGAGCCGGGTGTCGGGCCGGAGCTGGTCGGCGTGGGTCACGAACCGCATCCAGGTGTCCTCGAGCAGGTCCTCGGCCACGTCGCGGCTGCGCGCCAGGCGGGCGAGAAAGCCGTAGAGGCGGGCGTTGAACGCGGCATGGACGGCGTCGAACGCGGCCGTGTCGCCGGCGCGCAGGCGATCGACCAGGGCCAGCTCCGACTCGCGGTCCATACCGTTAGAACGTACCAGAGCGCTGTCCGTGACAGCCAGTCACGCGCGACGTCCTTACGCGTTTCTACCCTTGGCGCGCCGGTGTGAGCGCCGGGAGGTATTCGTGAGAGTTCTGACCAATCTGGGCCCCGTGGCTATCCTCGGCGCGATCGTCAGCGCGTCGCCGATGGTCATGGCGGCCATGTACGCGTTTCGCCCCAACGATCGCACGCTGGCGCTGATGCGCCCGCTGTCGCTGGCGGCCGTGTTCGCCGCCCTGTCGAACACTATGCTGGGACTCGTCAATATTCTCGTTTACATTTCGTCGCGGCCGGCGCCGGTGTCCCTTAACCTGTTCGCCGCCCAGCTTGCCGAAACGCTCGTCGTGCCGTTTCTCGCGTTCGGCTGCCTCTCGGTGGCCTGGCTCCTCGTGACCATCGGCATGCGGAAGCAACCGTGATCAGCGCCTTGCCGCCGCGGTCTCGAGCTGCGCCAGCAGTTGCGTGATCTCGGGCGATTGGGGCGCGAGCCGCCGGGCGGTGCGCGCGCGCACGAGCGCATCGTCGAGGCGGCCCCGCAGGCCGAGCGCCATCGCCAGGTTGCGGAAGGCGTCGGCGTGCCGCGGGTCGATGGCAATCACGCGCTCGAGGTGGACGATGGCCGCGTCGACCTCGCCGCGCGGCCCGAGGAGCATCGCGAGGTTGAAGTGGGCGTCGGCGTTCTCGGGGTTGAGCGCGACGGCCCGGGTCAGCTCGCGCGCGGCCTCGTCGCCTCGCCCCACGGCCAGCAGCCCGTTCCCGAGGTTGAAGCGCACAGCATCGCTCGACGGTTGCAGGCGTGCCGCTTCCTGGAGCTCGCGCAGGCCGTCGAGGAGCAGCCCCTTCGACTGGAGCGCGGTGCCGAGATTGCTGTGCGCCTCAGCGTCTCGCGGCGACACGGCAGTCGCGCGCTTCAGGAGCGCCACCGCCTCGTCCATGCGTCCGCTCTGCATGTAGGCGCGGGCGACGCGGTTCATCACCGTGGCATCCTCCGGCCGGCTGCGCAGCGCGAGCTCGGCCGACGCAGTCTCGGCCGCCAGCGCGCGCGTCGTGTAGTCGCGCGCCAGGATGGCAGCGTCTCCGGCGCGCTTCGGCACCACTTCCAGCCACAAGGCGCCCATCTCGTCGGTCGACAGCGGTCCCCACAGCACGCGGCGCGGCGGCCGGAAGCGGTTGTTGGGATTGGCCGCGGAGTTGTCGTAGACGAAGCGCATCCGCAGCGTCGTGCCGCGCGGCAGCGGCACCGGAGCGCGATAGCGGTACTGATCCTGCCAGCGGATGTTCCAGCGCGGAATCGACAGCAGCGGTACCAGCCTGCCGTCGGGCAAGGTGGCGGTACCTTCCATCCGGGTGGCGAGGTAGTGCGCGTGCGGGTAGACGCTGACCGCTTCGACGTCCACCGGCAGCACGTAGCGATCCTCGATGACGTGGGCGGCCTCGCCGGCCGGAATGTCGATCGCCTTGGATTCGAGCTTCACCACGATCGGCACGCGGGTGGGCGGCGTCGCCGAGAAGTAGAGACCGACCTGCGGCTGCACGGTCTGCGCCGTGGCGCCGGGCACCATGTGCAGCTGCACCACCAGGTCGCTGCCCTCCTCGAGCGCCCACGCGGTGTCGGCCGGCTCCATCACCGGCACCTTGCCCGGCGACCAGCCGTAGACGTCCACCACCTGGTCCTCGGGCATCGCCGCGAATCCTGGTTCGCGATCGGCGCGATCGAGCCTGCGTCCGGCGCGGCGAACGTCGAGGCTGACGTTGGCGTGATGCAGCGCCTGATCGTTGCCGGCGCGGAACTCGATGCCGCGGACGTAGCGGGTGGCGCCGTTCGGCACCGGCAGGACGAAGGTTCGGAACGTTTCGTCGCGCCCCGGGCGCAGCGTGTAGGCCTGCTCGCTGGTGACGACGAGGTCGGGTGTGCCGAGCTGCCAGCCGCTGGCAAACACCGGCGGCGCGGGCGGGTGCGCCGCGTCGCCTTGCCGTGCGCCGTGTGAGGCCCATGCCGCAATCGTGGCGATCTCGTCGTCGCGCAGGCGGCGCTCGTTGACGAAGTCGCCGTGGCCGGGTTCGGGCAGCCAGGGCGGCATGCGCCGCTGCTGGACCGCGCTCGCGATCGCGTTCGCCCGCCGCGCGACCGAGGCGTAGTCGAGGACGCTGAAGGGCGCCCCGGCGACGCAAATCGGATCGTCGGGGTTGCCCGGGTCTGAAGACCCGCGGCTACGAGAGCGTTCCCCACCCGACCTACCTGACCTACCCGACCCACCCGACCTACCTGACTCTGTGTCGAGGGGCCGGTGGCAGGTGGCGCAGCGCGCGAACAGGATCGGCGCGACGTGCTCGTTGTAGGTGGGTGCGGCCGGACCGGCGGCTTGTGTCTCGGCGGCGCGGGTTCGTAGAGGCGGGTCTTCAGACCCGCCTGCACGGCACGCCGCCAGCAGGCTCAGGGCGCAGAGCAGGCCGGCGGCGCGCACAGTCACACCAAACCGCTGTGCGGGCTCGAACGCAACGACTGATCTTCGGTGTGGCTCCGCATAGCGGTCCGGGCGCGCGAAGCGCGCCCAAAAAAAGAGGGTTTCTGACCCAGACAGGGCGATGGTCAGGATATCAAGACCATCGCCCTTCCACGGGGTCAGAAGTCTATTTGGACTCCGATGTCGATGAAACGGGCCTGCAGGATCACGGTGGGATTGAGCCACGTCGCCCCGTAGGTGGTGTTGTAGGTCTGCACCGGGTTGGCGTTGAACAGGTTGTAGATCGACACGGTCGGCCGGATCGACGTCGAGCCGTAGCGGATCTGCTTGCTGAACCGCAGGTCGGTCTGGTACACGCGGTCGCCATAGAGGCTGCCGACCGGCATCAGGTCCACTGTCGGCGGGACGCCGGTGTAGGGCCGGCCGAGCGACGGGCCCGCGATCTGGTTGGTCAGCGGATACTGCGCGCGCAGTTCCGGACCCAAGAGGCTCTGGAACGTCGCCGAGAGCGCGATGTTCCAGGGCATCGTGTACGCCGCCTGCCCCTTCCACTGTGGCGACCACGGCGGGCTCACGTTGCAGAACTCGTCCGTGCGCGGATCGTTCGGGCGCACCGTTCCGGTCTGGGTGAGCGAGAGATCGTCCACCAGGTTGCAGGTGTCGACGCGCTCGCGTCCGACGCTCACGCCTCCAGAGAGGATCAGGCCGGCTCTGAGCCGCGCGTTCACGTCGAAGTCCACGCCGTCGTAGACGTCGGCGATGCCTCCCACCTGGCTCGAGTTGAAGACCAGGTTGTTCGGCGCGATCACGCGGTTGACGTCGTAGAGTCCGCACTGCTGCGTGCCGCCGGTGGGCAGGCGATCGTCCGCTGGCACCGGAATGCAATAGTGGGTGAAGTCCGCGTTGGTCACGCTGAGGTTTCTGGTCGCGAACAGGTTGCCGAACCAGCGGCGCGTGTAGCCGCCATACACCGAGACGCGGGGCACCAGCTCGCGCTGGATGCTGGCCTGGAATTCCCAGTTGTTCGGCCGGACGTGCCAGCCTTCCACGACCTCGGGATCGTAGTTCGTGGTGCGCGTGGCCACCTGGCCGAAGAGCGGGTTGTTGATCGGCCCGCACGACACGAGGCCAGGACGCTTGCTGTTCGCCGCCGGGTTCGTCAGATCGCAGTCGTCGTACGGGTTGTAGGTGCCGGTGTAGGCCACACCCGTTGGTGCGGCCCACGTGCGCGTCACCTGGTTCACCGTGGACTGCATCGGGTTCAGGGCGCGGGCGATCGTGTACGAATCGCCGATAACGTAGCGGCCGATGCTGGTCTTGATGGCCGTCTTGCCGTCGCCGGACAGGTCGTAGGCGATGCCGAACCGCGGGTCGATATCCTTCCAGTTCGGCACGTTGGAGGTGCTGCCGAAGTCACGCTGCGGCGTGAACGGCCCGCTCTCGATCACCTGCTCGTCCACACTGGCCTTCAGCATGTCGAGCCGGACGCCGTAGTTCATCGTCAGCCGCTTGACGCGCCACTGATCCTGCGCGTAGATCCCGGCGTTGTAGTTCAACGTCTCGTGGAACTGAATCGGCGTGGCGTACTGCGTGAGCGAGAACGGCTGCTTGGCGCGCAGCGCCAGCGCCACTGAGTTGTTGACCTCCTGCGTGGTGTACCGCCACGAATGCATGAGGGTGAACCCGGTCTTGATGTTGTGCGAGCCGGTGACGTAGGACACCGAGCCACGGAAGTTGAGCTGGTCGCTGCGGTTCGCGCCGTACGCGGTAGACGAGCCCCAGGTGGTGGGATAGCCGGACGGCGCCAGCGGATCGGTGACCGAGAACTGCGTCAGCGACACGCCGTCGCGGCGGTAGCCGTGGAAGTCCTGTGGCGTGATCGTTCCGCCGGCCTCCATGAGCAGCTTGTTCGTGACCGGGGAGCTCCAGCTTGCCTGGATGATGTACTGGGGAATGTTCTTGTACTCGGGACAGGCGCTGATAGCGGTGAGATAGGTCGGGACGAAGCAGTTGCCGAAGTAGGTGTACTGCCAGTCGTAGTAGACGTTCACCTTGTTCTTCTGGTTGATCTGCGCCGTGAGGCGGGCCGCGCCGCTCTGGTGCCACACCGGGAACAGGTTCTGTTCCGTGCTCGGCGTATAGAAGAACGACGAGAAGTCCGCGTCCTTGAACGACCCGGCGACGGTGTTGTAGGTGCCCCAGTGGCGGTACGACCCGTAAATCCAGACGCGATCCTTCAGGATCGGACCGCCGAGCGCCGGGTTGATGTCCCAGATGCGGTTGATGCGGTTCCCGCTCAGCAGCCCCTTCGACTTCTGCTCGTCGTCGAGGTTGGCCGACTGCCAGCCCTCGCCGGCGTAGCGTGCGCCGAAGAAGCCGCGATACTGGTTCGACCCTTCCTTGGGGATGAAGTTCGAATAGACGCTGGCGCGCTCGAACTCGGCGTTGTGCGCGTCGGTCTGGAAGGTGATTTCCTGCGCCAGCGCGTTGTTCAGGTAGTTGCCGTACTGCAGGCCGCCGGATCCG
>Ga0173480_10001018_pt1 | contig 10141 bp, 12 predicted proteins | sample NitcycUS209509C1_FD_122622 | JGI IMG/M metagenome (GOLD analysis project Ga0173480, IMG submission 122622) | Soil microbial communities from Arlington Agricultural Research Station in Wisconsin, USA - Nitrogen cycling UWRJ-S209-509C-1 (version... | ecosystem: Environmental > Terrestrial > Soil... | reverse complement strand
TTTTTTTATAAGCGCAATGGCGGGGGCTGATGTACCTTTTTTATAGGTTTTTTTATCGGTAGATATATAGGGCCAACCGCCTTTTTTTGCAATGTCATAATAGCGGGCTAATTGATCTTTTAGCGCTTTATAGGACTCGTTGATGTCTTCAAAATATTTGTTGTCCTTATGCTTTTTTGTAAGCAATGAATCAGCCAGGTACATTGCATCTTCTTTCTTCCTGGGAATAAAGCGTTCCATTTCCTTGCGCTTTACATAGCCATCTTCATATTGGTTCATTACATATTGAATGAAATGATTGGTGAGATTAAGCTCAGTATTAATAAAAGTTTTGTTTTGGGCACTTACAGAAAGATCTTCTTCTGCAATTAAATTATCCATAGTTTTTTGAAGCGTTTTACTATGAAGCAGGGTATCATGATTATAAGTAGTATGATAATCGTGCAGGTTCCAAAAACCACGGGCTTGTTCCGTTAGGCCTTTGCTGGTAAACCAGGCAAATTGATAATTGCGGGTATTGTAAAAGCTACGAATGCGGCGGGAAAGAGAGTCCGGAATCTTTTTATCAGCAATAAACTTTTCGACAGTTAAGCTATCGAGAAAAAGATCGCTGTAGGAGTTTGTTTTTGTTATACTAAGGTCTCTTTTACTGATTTTCTTTTGCTCTTTTGACGTTTCGTCGTTTTCAGAACTGCCTTCCATGGAACTGCAGGATACGAATAAGCTGCATATGATAGCAGCATAAAGAATAATTTTCATATTGATGGGTTGGCAAAAAAGATGCCTAAGAAAAAGCGGCGGCATAGTGTACGCAAAGCCTAATGCAAACTGTTTGTTAAGCGAAATGCTAAAAATGTAAAACCATCAACTAAATATATAAATCCAGTCAACAATTGCGGGTTACTAATGGTTAGTTCTATTGTAAATGATAAGCAATCAATATGAATTTAGGGTATGCTTGCCTCAATGTTGGCTTAAATCAAAAAGGAATTAGCTCGAGTAAGGGAATGGTTCGTCGCACATTTTTTGAGAAAGGACTACGATATGCTTCACAGCTTGCCCTACAAAATGTGCAAGCACTATTAAAAATTGTGGAATGGAATGGGCAACATAACATTAATGTTTTTCGCGTAACGTCTGACCCAAGTTCTTCGACTTGATGGGTTTACCTGCTACTCATTGGCAAAAGATAATATACATGTGGGCGGTGCCTATGGCGATAAAGATGAAACCTTGAGGAGATTTGTGCAAAATTTTAAGTTGCTTTCTAAAAATCTAAAAGGAAGGCTTTCTGTGGAGAATGATGATAAACCCGGACTTTATAAGAAGACAGTGTGATTGCTATTTTATAGTTACCTGCACAAATCCAAATGCAGCCCACCCGATCTTATCCTTAACTCCCGCCTTTTTTTGATAAATATCTCTATACAAAAATTTGTCTGCTACCTCTAGCTTTTGCAAAAAGTTTTTTTCAAGCAGCTTGGCAAATATTGTTTTGTCTAGTTCTTTGGGAGCAATATCAACTGTGTATGCAATTTTTTTCTGATACTCGTCCCTGGCTTTTTTTACACATGCTTCTTCCGAAGGCTTTAATAAATAGGCGATTAATCCAAGTATAGTTACAATAAAACTAAGTGCTAATGCTTTTCTCATGATATTAATATGGCTCAAAGGAAAGAAAAATACGAACCACAATGGGCAAAAGAAATTGAAGTTTAATTTGTTAATTAGTTGTCTTTAGCAATTATGCATACTTAAAACCAAAGTGTTATTTGGATTTAAAATTCCATTTCCCCTTGTAACCTTTCCTTTCCTCAACTGCTCTATTCATGTAAACCATATTATGCTGTATGCTATCATTGTTTTATTTGCCCTTGCCGCTGTTGTTGGATTAATCATTTTAAAAAATTGGATAACAGGTAGCGAAACCTCCCGCACAACTGTATATGTGCATGGGATTTTTGCAGCTCTTGGATTAGTCCTATTAATAGTACACTATTTTCAAAATGGTGCAAAGGCCTTGCAAACCAGTATCATCTTATTTGTTGTGGCGGCCCTTGCAGGCTTTTATATGTTCTTAAGGGATCTTAAAGGCAAAATGATCCCGGTATGGCTGGCAGTTGTACACGGATTAGTGGGAGCAACGGGACTTATATTTATTGTTTTAACGTTGATGTAACATGAAAATTTTTGGTCATCCATTACATATGATGCTCATTCATTTTCCAACAGCGCTGCTTCCAATGGATGTCTTCTTGTCTTTTTTTGCGTATTACAATGGGGATAGCAGTTTGTTGTCGGCAGCATTTTTTTGCCTGGTGGGGGCGGTCTTAACCGGTATAGTTGCGATATTGACTGGTATAATCGATTTGTTGCTGATAGCAAAAGATAAAAGACCTGCCCTGGCAACTGCAGTAACACATGGCTTTATTAACACGACAGTGCTTTTGGTCTTTGGTATTTTTGTTTACAGGAGCTGGCAGGTTTATCCTGAATTAAATATGCCACAGATGTCAACGCTAATAATAAAAGCGCTATTAATAATTGTCTTATTTGGAGGCAATTATTTAGGCGGGAAGTTGATTTTGCATCACCATATTGGCATACAAAACAGGGAGGCTTAGTATGAAAAAAGAAGTTGTTCATTCCTCGTTGGACGAAGAAGAGTTAATTAAAAAAATTGTCGATGGCGACAAAACCTTGTTTGAAGTTTTAATTCGTCGCTATAATTCTGTGTTGTATAAACTTGCACGATGTTATGGCTTTAATCACCAGGATGCAGAGGATATAATGCAGGAAACACATGTTTCTGCCTATACCAATCTAAAAAATTTTCAGCATAAGGCCAGTTATAAAACATGGGTGTCAAAAATCTTGATTCATAAATGTGTATACAAATTGAGTTACGGATATTTTAAAAATGAACACCCTAGTACAAATGAAATGAATGACCAGGCTAAACCAGTCTTTAATCAATCCAGAATGGGTACCGAAAAAATTATATTAAATAAAGAGCTTTCAAAAGTTTTAGAGAAAAGTCTCGAGGAAATTCCACTTACCTATAGAACGGTTTTTATTTTAAGAGAGGTTGAAGGTTTTTCCACTAATGAAACCGCAGAACTTATGAATAGCTCCCCAGTAAATGTAAAAGTTCGTTTAAACAGGGCTAAAACATTGCTGCAGAAAAAGCTGGAAGGCTTTTATTCATCTACCGATATTTATGAATTTAACGCCATTTTTTGTGATGCCCTGGTAAAACGTGTAATCAGTCAAATTGAAAAAACAATTGATTGAACTTATTCATCCGCTTTTTGTTAATTACCTACAAGTATCTATTTTATGCAAACAAAAATATTTGTTCATAGTTCTGCGGATGCCGCTGAAAAAGCGCTTAATGATTGGTTAGAGGCAAATAATGTACAAGTTCAATATATAGGGCAATCTCAATCAGAGCAAGGAGGCAGGTTTGTTTTCATCATTTCAGTCTTTTATATAAGGCATGAGATATTTCAAAAGCTACAAAAAGTTTAGAGTGTTTTGCCCCCCCAATTTTGCATTCTCGTCATTGTATTTTTCTCCTTTTTATTTGTCTGAACATTCTCAGGAAGTTTTATACTGGGCGGAAGCTAAATTTGAAGTTCAATAATTAAACTTAGCAAATGGTAACTGCCAAGAAAATACCCTTCCTAGTTTGTTTCATTTTACTATCACTTAATAGTCTTACACAAGATGGGTCAATAAAAAAATTGCAATCCGAATCGTCACGAACTATAAAAAAAGATCCGGCAGACACTATTCCCCAGGTATGGAAAAAGGGTGGCATTTATACTATTAATCTTTCACAAGGGTCTTTAAGCAATTGGGCTGCCGGTGGCGACAATTTTTCTATATCAGTCAATTCTTACCTTGGCTTACACGCTTTTTATAAAAAAGGTCATCATAGTTGGGATAATACATTTGATTTTAATTTGGGTTATGTAAATACTACAAGCCTAGGTGCCCGTAAAAATGATGACCGACTGGATATATTATCGAAATATGGGCATAGGCTGACTGAAAAATTAAATCTTGCCGGCCTGGTTAATTTTCGGTCCCAATTGTTTGACGGGTATACTTATTCAGACGATAAGAAAACTTTTTCTTCTGCTTTTCTATCACCTGCTTATTTAATAGTAAGCCCGGGAATTGATTGGAAGCCTGACGGTTATTTTTCTTTGTTTGTATCACCAATAACGGCTCGCTGGGTTATTGTTAAGGACGATACTCTTTCAGCAAAAGGAGTATACGGAGTGGATCCCGGGGAACACAGCATTTTGGAATTCGGCGCTTTTTTAACCGCCAATTATTTGCGGGATCTTTCACCAAATGTAACCTACAAAGCACGCCTTGATCTTTTCTCAAATTATCGTCACAATCCAAAAAACATTGACGTCTTCATGACTAATATGCTCGCTTTAAAAATTTCTAAGGTTTTTTCGGCCAGTTGGAACATAGATCTTATTTACGACGATGATGTTCGGATTTTTGGGGAAAATCAATCTTCCGCCGCATTACAGGTAAAATCTATTATTGGTTTTGGATTGCAGCTTAAATTCTAGACCTTATTTAGAACAATGGAGCCTCACCCTTCGCTACAAAATCAAATTTCATAAGCTTAACAGTTGTACAACAAATGACGTTATAAACTTTCTATTTCATATTGGCAGATATACTGTGTACCCTTACCTTTGCGGCAAAATTGAAAAGGCTGTGTTTGCAGACCTTTTTCTAGTAATAAATCCTCTCATACAAAACTTTTTATGGCAAAAGTTGGTAAGGTTAAACAAATAATCGGCGCTGTTGTAGATGTACAGTTTCATGGCGAATTGCCTGAAATTTACAATGCACTGGAGATTAAAAAAGCTAATGGAGACGTTCTTGTTTTAGAAGTACAAAATCATTTAGGCGAAGACAGTGTCCGTACTATTGCAATGGATGGTACTGAAGGCCTTACTCGTGGAATTGATGTGGTGGATACTGGTGCTTCCATCAAAATGCCTGCAAGCGAAGACATTAAAGGCCGTCTTTTCAATGTAACCGGCGATCCTATTGACGGCCTGCCGGCTGTTTCAAAAGTTGATGGTCGTTCTATACACGCCAAACCCCCTGCCTTTGAATTCCTTTCTACCGCCACCGAAGTTTTATTCACTGGTATTAAAGTGATTGACCTGATTGAACCATACTCCAAAGGAGGAAAAATTGGGTTGTTTGGTGGTGCTGGTGTCGGAAAAACCGTATTGATCCAGGAATTGATTAACAATATTGCAAAAGCATATGCGGGTGTGTCTGTATTTGCGGGTGTGGGAGAACGTACCCGTGAAGGAAATGACCTTATGCGTGAAATGATTGAGGCTGGCATCATGAATTATGGCGATGCTTTCAAACATAGTATGGAAGAAGGTGGATGGGATTTGAGCAAAGTGAATATGAAAGAATTAACTGAATCCAAAGCAACCTTTGTATTCGGGCAAATGAACGAACCTCCCGGTGCTCGTGCCCGTGTAGCCCTTTCAGGACTGACCATTGCTGAATATTTTAGGGATGGCGATGGTACCGGTCGCGGTCGTGATATACTTTTCTTTGTTGATAATATATTCCGTTTCACCCAGGCAGGTTCGGAAGTATCGGCCCTTTTAGGCCGTATGCCTTCTGCAGTGGGTTACCAACCTACATTGGCGACAGAAATGGGTTTGATGCAGGAAAGAATTACGTCTACAAAAAATGGTTCTATTACCTCTGTGCAAGCGGTGTATGTACCTGCGGATGACTTAACTGACCCGGCACCCGCTACAACTTTTGCTCACCTTGATGCTACTACAGTATTGTCCCGTAAAATCGCTGACTTAGGTATTTACCCTGCAGTAGATCCCCTTGATTCTACTTCGAGAATTTTGATGCCTTCGGTTGTGGGTGACGCACATTATAATTGTGCAAACAGGGTAAAATTAATTTTACAACGTTATAAAGAGTTGCAGGATATTATTGCTATTCTTGGTATGGATGAATTAAGTGATGAAGATAAATTAACCGTATCCCGTGCACGTCGCGTACAACGTTTCCTATCACAGCCTTTCCATGTGGCGGAAGCTTTTACTGGTTTAAAAGGGGTATTAGTTCCAATTGAAGAAACTATTCGCGGATTTAATATGATCATGGATGGTGAGGTGGATGAATATCCCGAAGCTGCTTTTAACCTTGTAGGTTCCATCGATGATGCCATTGAAAAAGGAAAGAAATTATTGGCGAACGCACAGGGATAAATTGACAATTTACCAGTTTGCAAATTTGCCGATTGGATTTTCGTTGTCGAATTGTTGAATTATCAAATTGTCGAACTATGACTCTCGAAATTTTAACTCCGGAACGTAAACTTTTTAGCGGCGAAGTGTATGGCGTGCAAATGCCTGGCATTAGCGGTTCTTTTGAAGTGTTGGATAAACATGCGCCGTTGGTGAGTGCGCTAAAGGCCGGTCGCTTGAAAGTGTTGCGTGATAAGCAAGCTCATTCAACTTTTTTTGATATACAAAGCGGTTTTGTAGAAGTTTTAAATAATAAAGTAACTGTTTTAGTAGAAGGCGCCACAATCGTCGAATAAAATTACCGCATCTTATATTAAAGCCCTGCATTAGTGCGGGGCTTTTTGTTATATGCCGTTTACAGTTTCAAATAATTGAGGCTTGCAGTGCAAGTCTCTTACAGGAATAATTCAATCGAGAAGAACAGGAGGATATTTTATAATTCTAAGCCGCAGATTAATTTAATTGAGGATCGATCGGAAAATTGATCATCATCTCGTATTCACCACCTAAATGTTTAAGCGAATCTTTCCAGATTTGTTCTGCATCTTCATGAAAGATCAAATGCTTAGCAGCTTCGACAGTAAGCCACGTTTTTTCTTTCATTTCTGTATCCAATTGACCGGAGCTCCATCCCGAATAGCCAATATAAAATCTTATTTTATCTGCATTAATTTTCCCACTGTTAATTAAATCAACAACACAGTCAAAATCACCGCCCCAATAAATACCTTTCATTACTTCAATACCTCCTGGAATTTCTTTGGGATAGCGGTGTAAAAAATGAATAGTGTTCATTTGAACTGGTCCACCGTAATAAACAGGTAATTTATGACCATCTATTTCAGGAATTAATTCATCTAAAGTATTCTCGTATTGTCGGTTAATCACAAAGCCGACAGTACCTTCTTCGCGATGCTCTGTTAGAAAAACAACAGTACGCATAAAGTTGGGATCTTTTAAAAAAGGATCGGCAATTAGTAATATACCACCACCTGGTTCTATCATACTATAAATGTAAGAAATGAGAAATATTATCTGTTAAATAAAACTATAATAAACTTATACCACGTATCAGATGCAGCAATATTTTTGCAAACACATTTTTTTTCCTCATCTTGTTTACTCAAGCCAAATTATTATAGCCGCTTCCAACTGTTACAACAGAGACATTTTTTATAATGAAACGAATGCTTCCCATAATCATAGGCCTTATTTCTTTATCCCTGTTGGGCATTTTGTTTATACAAATTTCATATCTCAAAAATGTGACCTTACTTCGTAAAGACCAAGTAAGGCAAAAAATAATACAGGTAACTAATAACGTAGGTGAGGAATTATCTCTATATAAAGGAACACCCGCCACTCCCAATAAAGTAATACCAGGTTTTGGCGATGATTTTAGATTCGAATTGACCAAACCTTATAATGTTGGACATCGTTTTACAGCACAGGAAATTTATGAAAAAATAAAGGTCGCATTCGCCACTCAGGGAATGGAAAATATTCAATTTGAATTCGGCTTGATTACTAATAACCGCGGTATAGAACGTATGGAAAGGCAATCGAGCAATTTTGTAGAATGGTATGAGGATACGCTTAATCACTATAATAGTCTTGTACCCCTAATTCCTCCAAGTGGGTCCGCTGCTGAAAATTTCTCGAGTGATGAAATATTGATTGTAGTAGTTCCTAAAATAGAAAAAATTGTAACAAAGGATTTATTGCCCCAAATGATTTTTTCTATTGTGTTGCTGTTAGTCATTATTACCGCTTTTTATTTGACGGTAAGCACCATGATCCGTCAAAAGAAATTAAGTGAGATAAAAAATGACTTTATCAATAATATGACGCATGAATTTAAGACGCCCCTGGCTACCATCTCACTTGCTGTGGATGCTTTGAAAAATGAGAAAGTTACCGGCGACCCACAAAAACTCGGGTATTTCCGAAGTATTATCAAAGAAGAAAATCAACGCATGAATCGACAGGTAGAAACCATTCTGAAATCTGCTTTGATGGAGCGGCAGGAAGTTGAATTAAATTTGAAACCTACTAATGTACACGAGGTAATCCAGGATGTGGCTGATAATTTTATGTTACGCTTGCAGGAAAAACAAGGACACCTCGAAACGAATTTGCAGGCCCAACATTTTATGATTGATGCAGATGAAGTTCATTTTTCAAACCTGATTAACAATTTATTGGACAATGCTGTGAAATATTCAAAAGAAAATGTGCCGCCCAAAGTTTGCATTTCTACTTTTTCGACTCCGAAAAAGATTTCAATAAAAATTGAGGACAACGGTATAGGTATGACGAGGGAGACTTTAAAACGAATTTTTGAAAAATTCTACCGGGCACATACAGGCAATATTCATAATGTAAAAGGTTTTGGCTTGGGCCTTAGTTATGTAAAAACAGTTGTGGAAGCTCATGGGGGAACTATTAAAGCCGACAGCGTTATAGGAAAAGGAAGCATTATGACTATTGAATTATCATTGAGAAAAGAAAGCTAACCCTGCGGGGAAGACAATTGCCCAAATGGCCTTTGCTTTTGTACTTTCAAAGGTATTCTCAAAAAAACACGGACAATTACTTAGTAAATTTTCCTATTTCAAATAAAAGCAAGCTGAATCAGGATTTTTCGTACTTTTCGTTTCATAAATAAAGTAATTGTACTATAGCAAATGCAACAGGTTTTTCGCATTTTGCAATAGAATCGGTGGTAAACACCCTCTTTAAACTATCCTATATGAAGAATCTTGACCCACAAATTGTAAAAGTAGCAATAGCCGACGATCATGCTTTATTCAGAGCCGGAGTTAAAACCGCTCTTTCCAGCCGCAAAGATATCCAGATGATTGCAGAAGCGGAAAACGGCATGCAATTATTAAATCTTCTCAAACACATTAAACCGGATGTAATTCTACTGGACATTCAAATGCCAATAATGGACGGTTTAACGGCCCTTCCTGAAATAAAAAAGTTATATCCGGATATCAAAGTAATCATGCTTTCAATGATCAATGATCACTCAATGATCACTCGCATGATGGAAGTAGGAGCCAATTCTTATTTGACCAAAGAATCAGACTCGGAAACTATTTACCAGGCAATTATGACTTGCTATGAAGAAGAGTTTTTTTTCAACGATCTTACGAATAAAGCATTGTTAAACGGTTTGCGTACAAAGAGGGTGTCAGAAAATTCAACGCCAGAAGTATACCTCACTGATAAAGAAATTACCATACTCAAATTGATGTGTGATGAAAAAAGTACCAAGGAAATTGCTGATATGGTTGATTTAAGCCCAAGAACGGTAGAAGCTATACGTGATAAACTGAAAACCAAAACTGGTGTAAAATCTATGGCTGGTTTGGTAATGTATGCGGTAAAAGCCGGGTTAGTAGAACAAGCATAATGTTTCTTAAAATATTCTTCATTAAATGCCATGATCACTCATGGCATTTTTTATTTCATTTTTGCTAAATGAATTTTGTTTGCTTCAATGATAAGATGATTACTCAACAAGCTCTGTTCACGCCGCAAAACAGGGGCTTTCGATATGGTGATGGTATTTTTGAAACCATTAAAATTTTTAAAGGTGAAATATTGCTAGCTGATTATCATTTTGACCGCTTGTTTTCAAGCATGTCTTTATTAAAAATTAAAATCCCGGATTATTTGAACCGTGATCAGCTGCAGCAAAATATTTTAGAGTTATGTAAATTAAATAGCTGTAGTAATAGCGCAAGAGTAAGGGTAGCAGTTTACCGTGAAGAGGAAAATAATGCTGGTTTTGT
>Ga0173480_10001017_pt1 | contig 10144 bp, 9 predicted proteins | sample NitcycUS209509C1_FD_122622 | JGI IMG/M metagenome (GOLD analysis project Ga0173480, IMG submission 122622) | Soil microbial communities from Arlington Agricultural Research Station in Wisconsin, USA - Nitrogen cycling UWRJ-S209-509C-1 (version... | ecosystem: Environmental > Terrestrial > Soil >... | reverse complement strand
CAGCTTGCGCACGGATGAGGGCCAGCCGTTCGCCGGCGGATTCGCCAGGAAGTACTCGAACATGAACGGTACGCCGGGAAACATACGCGCGGCGTACGTCTCGGCATCCGAGGGCAGCTGGTGAGGGACGAACGATTCACGCAGGACCACAGGCGTGCCCTGCAGCAGCAGCGGCATCAGCACCACGCTGAAGCCGTAGGCGTGTGAGAGCGGAATCGCGCCGATTTGAATGTCGTCCGAAGCGATCCGCATCCCCGCGATGATGTGCCGGCTGTCCGCAACGAGCTGAGACTCCGTGGTGCGCGCGGCCTTCGGCTCGCCCGTGGACCCTGACGTCATCCTCAGGAGGGCGATGCCGGTGTAGCCCTGGGACGCACGCCGGTCTGACGTTCGAACCAGCACGATGCCGTCATCGAGTGTGGCAGCGAAGTCGCCGACGACAGGTGACAGCTCAACAGGGGCGACGACGGCCGCGGCGTCGAACTGCCGGCAGATCTCGCGCAGTTCCGGCGCTGTCGTGCCCGAATCGACTGCGAGCAGGGCTGCACCGAGTCTTCGGGTGGCCAGCAGGAGCGACACGCACGCCGCCCGGTTGCCGACTGCGCTCACGACGAGGCTGCCTGGAATGACGCCGCTCTGCTCGAGCGCGGCAACGGCGCGAGACGCTGCGTCCCAGAGATCCAGAGCGGTGAGCGAATGTTGGAGCGCGGGGAGGTGCAGGAGGTGGCGGTTCTGATCGGCTGCGAGCAACCCGCAGAACGACTCGACCAAGGTGCTCACTGGGGCGAAAGTATACTGCAGGGTATTCGATGAACATCGTCGATCAGCTGCCACACCGGCCACCGATGCGCCTCGTTGACGAGGTAGTCGAACTCGTGCCCGGCGAGCGCGCCGTCGGGCGACGCGTCACACAGGAATCAGACTTCTTTTTTCAGGGTCATTTCCCAGGGCAGCCGATCGTGCCGGCAGTCATGCTCGTCGAGATGCTCGCTCAGGCTGGTGGCATCGCCGCAGCGGCGTCGAACGAGTCGGACGTCGTTCCCGTGCAGCTTCGCGTGGCGGCTATCGGCCCCTTCAAATTTCCGGCGCCCGCGATTCCAGGTCAGCTGTTGGAGGCACGTGCCCGCGTGTCCGGACGCCTCGGCTCTCTGGTGAAAATCGAGGGCGAGGTCACAGCGGACGGCCTTGTCGTTGCCACTGGCAGTGTCACGCTGGCGGGTTGAGACTCGCGACGCCTTCGATTTCGACCAGCAGGTCACGACGGCACAGCCGCGTCGCGGCAAACTCGACGTTCGAAAGGTACGGACAGCGCCCGGCGAGCACATCGCGCACGGCGGCGGCATGATGCGGAGCCGTCACGTACACGCGGACGTCCTGCAGACGCTCCAGCGCGTTGCTCCTGTCAGCGTCGACGCACGCTGTGGCGATGAGCGCGGCAAGGTTGGTGAGCGTTTCGTCGCATCATAAACGCGTCCTTCGCGCCGCACGTGACGGCGGACATGTGCCGATCGGTGTGAAGCTGTCAGGCGACGGCGAGTCTAATGAGCCAGATCACGCCGCCGCCCACCATCACGACGCCGGTAATCATGTTCTGCCTGTACCAGGTCTCTTCATTGGTCCAGAGCGTGCGCGGCGATCTCGTGCCGTACAGGTAATTGCGCGGAACCATGCGGAAGATGAACGGGAACCCGAGCAGAATCATGAGGACGGGGAAGGTCGCGTCCGTCCTCGGCAGCACCCCGACCATCAGCGCGGCGACCGCCGCCGCGTAGATGCAGGCAGCAAGCACGCGGACCCGCTTCGTGGGAACGGGGCGGCGCGGCTCATGGAGATCGATGGCGGCCATGGCGCTGATTCTAAACGCTGACGCCCGTCGGCGAGCCGAATCGATGAGGAACCGGCCGACCCGCCGCTCGAGACGTACCCGGATATGATGCGCCGCCTCAGGATGTCCCACACGACCGATGCGCAGCAGCCGACCGCCGGAGGGCGCTCCCGGCTGTCGGCCTGGCGGCGGCAGGTCTACGACCTTCGCACCGAGGGCGGTGGTCCGGGGCGCGAAACCGCAGCTATCGCGTGTGGCGTGTTCATCGGATGCCTTCCGTTCTACGGCTTTCATCTGCTGATCTGCTGGATTGTCGGATGGGCCTTTCGTCTCAACCGACTGAAGCTGTATCTCGCGGCTAACATCTCCAATCCGTTCATCGCACCGTTTCTGCTGTTTGCCGAGCTGCAGACCGGCGCCTACCTGCGGCGTGGCACGTTCCACACCCTCACGCTCGATGCCGTACGACAGACCGGTGCGGTGGCATTGGGGGTCGATCTCCTCGTGGGCAGCTTGGTTCTGGGCAGCGTCCTCGCGGCGCTGGCAGCGCTGGGCACCTACGCCACGATCGGCGGGCGTCCACGCAACGATGCGTTCGTCGACCTGGTGCGCCGGGCGTCCGATCGGTACATCAGCATGAGCATCACTGCGTGGGAGTTTGCGCGCGGAAAGCTCCGCAACGATCCGGTGTATCAGGCGGCCGTGTCTGAAGAGCTCCTGGCTTTCACGTGGGCCGGGGCTTGCACCTTCGCCAAGGCTCCGGCGCACGAGTCAGCCCCGGCATCCTCTCCGCGCCAGCCTGACGTACCGACTGTGCTCCTGGACATCGGCTGCGGTCAGGGGCTGATGCTGGCGCTGCTCGCCGAGGTGCGTAGAGATCTACGCGCCGGTACCTGGGTTGGACCGCCGGCGCCCTGCTTCGACACGATGATCGGCATCGAAACGCGGCCGCGCGTCGCGGCATTTGCTCGCGCGGCGCTGGAAGGGGAGGCCGAGGTGCTCACCCTGGATGCCAGAGGCACAGGCCTGCCAGCGGCTGACGTCATTCTGCTGTTCGATGTGCTGCACCTGATGCCTGCGGACGATCAGGAGCGGGTGCTGGCCGCCGTGCTGAAATCGCTCCGCCCCGGCGGCATCGTCGTCATTCGCGAGGCGGACGCGGGAGCGGGCTGGCGATTCGCCGTCGTGCGTGGCGGCAACCGGATCAAAGCCCTCGCGGTCGGAGAGTGGAGGCAGACGTTTCACTTTCGTTCCAGCACGGAGTGGATGGCGTCCCTCGACAGGCTCGGATTCTCAGCGGAGGTTCGGGCGATGGGGCAGGGCACCCCGTTCGCAAACGTGTTGTTCAGGGCGCGCGCCGCTGAATCCACGAGCCCACATGAACTTCCTGCCCTATCGGCCGGCCTTCGGCGTTGAACACACCGCCGAACCACAACGCACACGACGGCGCCTGGACTGGTTCTCGAGATCTTCGCAGGGTCCGTCTTAAGGCGGACCCCGCTGTTCCGCGTTCGTCCTCCCGCCAGCAGAATCGGATGTCGGACCAGAGCACCGACCGATGACCGTTCGATTCCATTCGTTCGACAGGAAAGGCAAGCTCGTGGACGGCGAGGAAGTTTCGGACGGCTTGAAGTGACTGCGACTGTCGGGTCAAAGCCGTACCGGCTGGCACCTCGATCGCCAGCAGCAGTCGCGGTTCTGCCGAACGCCGGGTGATCAGCCGCTGGCGAAGCTGTCCGGCGGCGCGATCGTAGACGAACCAGTCGGTCAACGATGCCCAGCGCGCTTCGACCATCCGATCAGAGCCGGTGCCGGCAGACGGAGGACCGGCCTTCGGAAGGATCGTCGCCAGCATCGCGGCCTTGAACACCAGGAACAGCGTGAGCGCCAGAACCGTGAGCCGCGCCGCCCTTGTGAGCCGCTGACGTTGCCTCCACATTGCCCAGGCGCCGACAACGAGGATCCCGATCGTCCATGGATCGCCCATCGCCACGAGCGGCAATGACAGCGGGTGATCCATCAGAGGCCATGCGAGTTGCAGCCGTGCTCCGGAGACGATGTCTCCGACCAGATGTGTCATGGCGCCGATGACCGCGGCGCGAGACAGGTGCGGCAGTGCGCTGTTGCGGGCGCACACGCGGATCAGCACAGCGCTGCCGAGGCCGGTGACGATGGCGCCGGCGATCGAGTGCGTGCCGGCGGCGTGAGCCCGCAGGTAGATGTCCCAGCCCGCCGGCATCATGACGAAGTCGATGTCCGGCGAGAGTGCGCCCAGGATCGCAGCGGCGCCGGCGCCGCGTCCCCGTGGCTCTCGAGCCGAAACGTCGGGGCCTCCGAGCGCGCCAATCACGGCCCGGCCGAGGACTGCGTGTGAAAGCGGATCCATCGACAGCGTTCAGTGCGTCAGTCCATCAATCCTTCGTAGGACCCCTCCTGCACCTTCCAGTACGGATAGAACTGATACCAGTGATGCGGGCTGGTGCGGACGCGGGCCTCGAGCTGGGTCGCAAACGCTTGCGTGGCTGTGTGCACAGCCTCGCCTCGCGGGAGCTCGCGCGAGACGAAAATCGGTTCGCCGGGCTGGACCCGGAAGCGGCCAGGGCCGAGCCTCTCGATGAAGCACGGCAGAAGCGGCGCCTCGCTGAGATATCCCATCAGCGCCGGCGTGCCCAGAAATGCCGCCTGCCGGTTGAGGAAATTGACCTGGACGCGATCGCGACCGAGGTGTCGGTCCATCAGCATCGCCACCACGCCGTTCTCAGCCAGACGCCGCCGGATCTGCAGCGCCGTGTCGAGCGATTTGCGCACTTCGATGGTGTCGGTGCCGAGGCGGTCGCGAATCTCGCGGCGCATGCGGTTGACCTGCTCGTTGACTTCGGCCATCGCCACGACGGTCAGCGGAATCTCGAGCACCCGACGCATGAAGACGCTGCCGATCTCCCAGTTGCCGTAGTGGCCGGTGACGAGGATGATGCCGCGCTGTCGAGAGAGGAGTTGCCGGAACAGATCCCTGTCCCCCGGCGAGACCTCGAACAGCCGTCGTGCGTCTTCCGGCGTGGCTCTCAGGGCTCGGAGGAAGTCGATGACATCCTCGGCGTAGCAGCGCAGCGTCCTGAGAGCGCGGCGTTCCAGTTGCTGCTCCGTCTCGCTCGGAAACAGCGGGCGCAGGTTGTCGGCCAGCGCCTGGCGCGTCTGGTCCATCAGGCGCCAGGCGAGCCACGTGCCCACGTTTCCGATGGCATACGAGGCCTGACGGGGCAACCACAGCACACCACGATGGGTGGCGCTGAAGATGGCGCCGTTATTGAGGCCGTGAAGCGTCCAGCGGCGCGGCACCGCATCGCCGCGCGCCGTCAATGTCGATGGAGACAGCGGTTCAGACACGTTCCATGAATCGATAGTACACCGCGAGAAAACAGGTGCGTGTGGTGTCTCGCACCGGGCGGAGCTTGCTCTGCTCGTTGCCGTACACTGCCGTAATCGGTACGCTGGCCAGGCGGCCACCGCGGCGGCGGACCTTCACCAGCATCTCGGTTTCGATCTCATATCCAGTGGCCCGCAGGCGCAAATGTCGCAGCGAGTCGAGACGGAAGATCCGGAAGCCGCACTGCGTATCGCGCAGACGCACGCCGATGAACCACGACAGCACGACGCTGCCAAGCCGGTTGGCGTGGTAGCGCGAGGCGGGCATGTTCTCCCGAAAGAATCGTCGCTCGCCGAGCACCGCGTCGGCGCCGCTCTCGGCCGCAGCCGCGATGAGCCTGGCGGCCTCGGCCGGCAGATGCTGCATGTCGCCGTCGAGCAGGAGCATGTGCGTGAAGGGGCCGTCCAGTACCCGCGTCAGGCCGGTGCGGACGGCGTTGCCCTTTCCGGCATTGCGTTCGTGGCGCAGCACCACCGCGCCGGCGTCGGCGGCGCGTCTTGCCGTATCGTCCTCAGACCCATCGTCAACCACGAACACCTGGTCCACGATTCCGCGGACGCCTGCGACCACGCTGGCGATGGTCGCCGCTTCGTCGAAGGCCGGAATGACCGCCGCGACGCGAATGCTCATGGTCGGCGGCCCATGGCCAGAAGGGCGGGCAGCACCAGCAGCGACGCTGCGGCCAGGGCGAGCACGCTGACGGCGGAGACCAGGCCCATCGAGCGCAACGGCGGGTATGACGAGTTGATCAGCGTGCCATAGCCGAGCAGCGTGATCGCGCCGGCGACGAGAATCACCGGCGCCAGTTCCGAGGTGGCACGTTCGGCATCGCCTCGCTCGCGAAACCGGTGCACGAGGTGAATGCCGTAATCGACACCGATGCCAAGAAACGTCACCACGGCGAACATCGCGAACAGGTCCAGCTCCACTCCGGCCGCGGCCAGGATGCCAGCCGTCCAGATCAGACCGAACACGGTGGGCAACAGAGCAAACAGCGACAGTCGCCAGCTGCGAAACGCCAGTACGACGAGCACAACGACCATCAGGCTACCAATGCCCAGTCCCTTCAGGAACTGCGGCAGAAACCGGTCGGCGAGCTCGCGGTTGACGAGCGGAAGACCGGTCAGCGTCTGCGCCGGATCGACGCTATCCACGATTTCCTGCAGGCGTTGCGCCTGGCGCTCGTCCTCTGGAAACGCATACGTGACGATGGTCCAGCGATCGGCGGTGCGTACAACGAACCGATCGATCAGGTCGCCCAGCCCGTGCGACCGATAGCCGTCGTAGGTGAGCCTCAGGCTGCTGTCGAGCACGGCCGGCAGCGTGCCGGCGAACAGGTCGAACGACCCTGGGCGGAACCCTGATTCTCCGCGCGCCCGTTCGAGCGCCGCCAGGAGAGCTGTGCGTGATGGCGCAGACTGCTGCACGCGTTCTGCCGTGCGTTGCTGGCTGGCCGCCGGGGGAAGCAACGTCGTCGGCGCCTGCACCCCGAGCGAGGGGAGGTCGGTGGTCAGTCTCGCCGTGAGCCGCTCGTTGGTTTCGAGCAGCGAATCGAGGTTGTTGCCCTCGGCGAGCACGACGTACACGTCGGTGGGCAGGCCGAACGTGCCGGCGAGCTTCGTCTCGAGCTGGGCCGCGCTCGTCGTGGAGCGAAGGCGATCGAGCGTGGGGTTCACACGCAGCCGCGTCGACACCGCGCCAAGCACAATGGTGACGACAACAGCGGCGACCGTCAGGGCGTGTCGACGGCGGACGATCCAGGCGGCCAGACGCGGCATGGTGAGTGTCGGCGGCCGTTTGGCGGATGCCCTCCGAGGAAGCAGCGCCGGAACGAGAACCAGTGTCAGCAGTCCGCAGATGAGCATGCTGTGGCCGATGAGACGACCAAGCTGCTGCAGGCTGGGAAAATCGACGAAGGTGAGTCCGTAGAATGTCGCCGCCGTTGTCCACATGCCCAGAAGCATGCTGATCGAGGGGCCGGTCAGACCCGATGCGGTATCGTCTGCGTCGCCATTCGTCGGGGCGTAGGGCGGGCCTGGCGCTCTTCGACTCTGCTCACGGCAGCCCCGAGCAACGTCGAGGGGCGAAGCAGGCCCGGTGTGGAGGAGATAGGCCACGTAGAGGAGCACCACGCCGTCGACGCCGAGCCCGAACAGCATGGCCGAGGCGCCGGTAGCCGCCGACGACAGCCTGACTCCGGCAAACCCGAGCACGCCGAAGACGAGCAGCAGTGACAGGCCGGAAGGCACGGCGCCGACCCCCACCAGCCACAGGCTGCGATACGCGAGATAGAGCAGCGGCAGAATCAGCGCCAGCGATCCCACCGTGTTGAAGATGCTTTCGCGCTTGACGAGCGCTTCGGTTTCAACCGCGACGCGATGCCCGCCGGCAAACTCCACGGTCATGGCAGGACGTCGCTCGTCCTCACTGTCGCCGTCCGCGTGTCCGGCGACCTCTGAGGCGATCTGGCGCAGTCGCGTGTCGAGGGCCCGCGAAAAGTCGGTGTCGAACGGCGGCTTCCGCGGCCGCGCGATGATCAGCCGGCTGGTGTTATCAGCGGAGAGATAACCGCCTTCGGTGATGCCGATATTGAGTCCACGCTGGGTGCCGCCCAGACTTTCGCGCACGAGGGCGAGCAGACCGAGCGGGTCGTAGCGAATCATCTCCGCCACGTCGGCTGACGGCACTGTCAGCAGCGTGCGGCTGGCGGCAACCGCGCGCGCGACGCCGTCGGGCTGCAGACGTCGCAGCCCTTCGTCCAGGGCTGCGCCGCGCAGCAGCAGCAGACGCCGATCCGCGAGCCACTCGAAATCGCGCGTGCGATCGGCCGTTCCACTGTCGACGCGGTCGATTTCTGGCGACGATCGCAGGCGTTCGATCCACGCCTCGATGTCGTCGCGATAGTCGTCGATCGAGTAACCCTCTGGTGCGGTGAAGACGACGTACAGCTGATCCAGGCTGCCGACGCGCGCCAGATAATTGCGGAACGCGGGAATGACCCGGCCGTCGTGCGGCAGCAGCGAGAGCACGTCGGGGTCGAACGACAGCCGGCGCACGCCTTCGATCGACGCGAGCAGCGTGCACGCCACGATGGCGAGTACGAGCCCGCGGCGCCGGCGCGCCCAGGAGACGATGTTGAAGACGATGTGTCGTGGGGTCAGATCTTGAATCCGCAGTTTTTTCACGCTCTGGCACCAGCCCTGAGGTTCAGCATTTGAACTGGTGACGTGCCAGAGCGTGAAAAAACTGCGGATTCAAGATCTGACCCCGAGAGGCGAAGTATAGCAGCCGTGGTACAGTTTCCTGCCACGCGGCGGGCCCGCCGCGTACCAGGGTCCGCCGGTCAGTCTCCCATGAACGTCCTGCTCCTTCGTCCGGTTCCAGGCAACGAGCGATTCGGCCTCGGTCCCTTCTTCCGCATCGAACCGCTCGGCATGGAGTACATCGCCGCGGCGCTCGAGCGTGAGGGACACCGCGTCACGCTGGCCGATCTTCGATTCAGCCGTCCCCTCGACCGGGTGCTCAGGGACAGCCGTCCGGAGCTGGTCGGCATTGCGGCCATGCATGCCCTCGAGAGCGACGAGGTCATGGACCTGGTCCGCCACGTGCGGCGCCTGGCTCCTGCGGTGCCGGTCGTGATTGGCGGCCACACCGCAGCGGCCTATCCCGAACCCTTCATCTCCCCCGACGTCGCCGCGGTCGTGCTTGACGACGGAGAGCTGGCACTGCCGCGTATCTGTCACGCCCTCGCCGCCGGACTACCGCTGACGACGATCCCCGGGCTGGCGCTGCCCGATGGTGACGGCGGCCTGGTGCGCACCTCGGGCGAAAAGGGCACGCTGATCCTGGATGACGTACCATTGCCCGCACGGCACCACGTGGCGCCCTGGCGCAAGCAGTATGCGTGTCTCGCCCACCGGCCGGCGTGGCTGGTGGAAACGGCGCGTGGCTGCCCGTTCCGGTGCTCGTTCTGCTCGATCTGGCAGCTGCACGAGCGGGCGGTGCGCGAGCGCTCGATCGACTCCGTCTGCCGCGACATGGCCGACGTCGGCGACCACGTCTTCATTGCCGACGATCTGTTCTGGTACCACCCGTCGCGCAGTCTGGAGCTGGCGAAGGAGCTGCGCCGCCGTGGCATCCGCAAGCAGTGGATTCTCGTCCAGAGTCGCGTCGATACCGTGGCGCGCAACGCGGAACTCCTCGAAGCCTGGCGTCCACTTGCCCGCAACTTCGACATCTTTTTCGGGCTCGAAGCGGCGACCAACGAAGGGCTCACGGGGCTGACGAAGGACGCGACCGTCGATCAGGCAGCGCAGGGCGTGGAGGTGGCGCGCCGTCTCAAATACGGCGTCACCGGCAACTTCGTCATCGATCCCGCCTGGGGCGAAGCCGACTTCGAGCGGTTGTGGTCGTTCGTCGAGCGTTACCAGCTGTTCCAGGCCGGGTTCACCATCCTCACGCCGCTTCCCGGCACGGCCTACTTCGAGAGCATGCGGGAGACGCTGCGCGCCCGGCGCTGGGCGCATTTCGACATGCATCATCTGCTGTGGGAGCCGGCGCTCGGCGCGGAACGGTTCTTCGAGCTCTACTGCGAAACCTGGCGTCGATCGGTGCTGAATCTGCGGGGCCGCAAGAAGGTCTGGCAATGGCTGCGCGAAGTCGATCTCGCGAACGCGCTCTTCCTGATGAAGGCACTGCGTCGCACGCAGCACATGATGAGCCCGGCGCACTACATGAAGGAATACGATCTCGCGCCGGCGGCAGAATCAGTCGCCGCGCGCGTCCCCCGACGTCAGCTCGTTCAGATCAGCTGAAATTCAGAACATGCCGCGGAGACGCGGGGACGCGGAGGTTCAAAGGTTTCTCTGAATCCTGAATCCCGATTCCTGATTCCT
>Ga0173480_10001016_pt1 | contig 10146 bp, 9 predicted proteins | sample NitcycUS209509C1_FD_122622 | JGI IMG/M metagenome (GOLD analysis project Ga0173480, IMG submission 122622) | Soil microbial communities from Arlington Agricultural Research Station in Wisconsin, USA - Nitrogen cycling UWRJ-S209-509C-1 (version... | ecosystem: Environmental > Terrestrial > Soil >... | reverse complement strand
CGCCACGTCGCTACGACAGCCAGACCGAGATTACTCGCGAGTGTGAGAAGCGCGGCCTCCGACGCTGGAGTGATGCGCACACCGAAGACCGCACCCGGCCGGCGCGGGAGCGGATGGACTGGCAGCGGAGCGGCGAGGCGCAGAAGCTCTATCGCCAGAACCAGGAACGCGCCCGCGATGAAAAGGGGAGCCGGTGATCTTCTCCCAGATGGTCAGCGACATCTGCGGACGGCTGAACCTCGTCTCCGCTGAAGCCATCGCGCGGGTCGGCCAGGAGCTGAACGACCACTACCGCCGCGTCACCGCCACGATTGGCCTGGAGCCGCTGCGCTACGTCACCCGCTCGACCGTCACCACGCTGGGCGGCGACACCGTCACCTTCACCGGCATCGAGAAGATCGACCGGGTGTTCGAAACGAGTGCGGACGGCCACGTCTATGTGCTCAAGCCGGTGTCGGTGGCGCAGCTGCGCGAGTCACCCTACCTGGGCGGCGACCGCTACAGCTACTGCGTCCTGCACCAGACCGCCGACTCGATCACCATCCAGCTGGCCGGACAGGCGCTGGGCGTGACGACGCTCTATGCGGACGGCTGGTCTACGCTCGCGAACATGACCGGCAGCGACCGGCCGGCCATCCCTGAGTCATTCCACAGCAGCATCCTGTGTAACTCCGTCATCGGCGACGAGTATCTGCGGAAGGAGAAGCCGGAACTGGCCGACCGGTTCTTTCTGATGGCGGATGCCGCGCTCAAGGAGCTGCGGTTCACCCTCGCGGATGCGCCCCCGATTGACTGGCGGCAGGGCGGGCATGTTATCGGCACCGAGGGCGGCGGCAATACCGGTGGTCCTGGCGACTCCACGATCACCGGCTACATCACCTTTGCACCGACACCACCGTCGCCACCCTTCGGGGTGCTGCCAGGTGCTGGCCTGGTCGAGAACCTCGACGCCGACAAGCTCGATGGGCAGCACGGGCCGTTCTATCTGGACCGGGCCAATCACACCGGTACCGACCCGTTCCTGGACTTGCCGGAAGCCACCATCGTCGCGCCACCAGCCGACACCGCACGCCTGCACGGCATCGACGTCAACGGCTACACCCAGGTCGAGGTGATGGACAGTGCGGGCCGCTCTGTCCGGCTCGCGCTCGACAACGTCCTGGTGGCGAAGGTGGCCGACCCGGCTGGCGTCCAGCGTGGTCAGCCCGTCTATGTGGCCGGGGCGAGCGGAGCCAACCCGCTTGTGGCGCTGGCCAGGTCGGATGCGCTGGCCACGATGCCAGCAGTGGGCTTGTCGCTCGACACCGGGGCCACCAATGCCTTTGTGCGCGTGCTGCTCGCGGGACGGCTGGAGCAGACCGACACCAGCGCCTGGGCGGAAGGTGTGTCGCTGTTCGTCTCACCGACTGTCGCGGGCGGGCTGACGACGACCTTGCCTACGGACCCGAACCTGGCGCAGCGCGTGGCGTTTGTGCTGCGGAGTCACGCCACCCAGGGTGACCTGTTGGTGCTGACGACCGCCATCGGGGGCGGGAGCGGCGGCGAGGAAGTGATCGTCGCGCCCGACGAACCGGCAGGGCCGAAGACTGACCTCTGGTTCGACACCGATGCGGTGCCGGTAGCCAATGCCGCAGCGGTGGTGGTCAGTCGCGGCATTACGCTCGCGGGCGTGATCACCACCGGCCTCAAGGGGCTGGTGCGCCTGCCGTTCAACGCCACCATCGTCGGCTGGAGCGTCATGGCTGACATTGCGGTGGCCGACCTGACCTTTGGTGTGGCGGTGAACGCTCCCGGCACCTATCCCCCGACCACCTCGATTGTCGCGGCGGCACCACCGAAGCTGGCCGCGCAATCGTTTGCGAGTGACGCCGCGCTGACCGGCTGGACAAAGACCGTGAACGCAGGCGACGTGATGGCGTTCCGCGTGTCGTCCATTACCGGCACACCGGGGTTTGCGGTGCTGCAACTTGACCTGGCGGCGAGGTAACAACGATGGCCACCCTCTTTAGTAATGCCTTGGTATCTAGTAACACAACGGATGCCCAGTTCAGGGGATGGGCGACGTTCATTCGCGACGTGTTCCTGCTGTCAGGCGGCTGGATGCAGACCGCCGATACGGGCCAGATGAATTTCGCCACAGTGCTGGCCCCGACTGTTGCCAATACCAAGCAGGGCTACGCCGTCTTCCGCATGAACGATGCGCTGCAGGCCACTAGTCCGGTGTTTGTCAGGCTGGACTTTGGTGGTGGTGCTTCGCCATCTGGCCCCGGTCTATGGCTGACCGTTGGTACTGGGTCAGACGGCGCAGGCAATATCACTAACAAACGGTTTGACGGCGGCGCGAGTGTCGCGCCGACTATCACGTTCAATTCGAATCTCACAGCATCCAATTCGTATGGGTCATCGGCTCCGAATCGGGTGCAGTTCTCGCTATTCGTCCGTTCGTCAAGCTTTGGTCAAATCACGGTGTCGTTGGAACGCAGCAAGGATGTGACTGGTGCTGATACCGGCGAAGCCGTGCTGGCCTATTGGCCTTCAGGGGGCACTAGCCTGACGCATCAGCGGTACATCATTCTGGGGTCACCCACGCAACCACCTGCCGAAGTGGGTATCCAGTTCCTGTTGAGTAGTAACAACCCGTCATCTTTCGGTGGGGACATTGGCGTGTCGCCGCCGATCCCCATGAAAGGCTATGCCCAGCCGCCGGGGACTGGTGTGGTGATTGTGAAGCTGAACGATATTGCGGCTGAATCTGCATTCACGGTCACGATGTACGGCGCGGTAGTCACGTATCAGCATCTAAACTCGATGGCTTCGTTGGATCCTGTTGGTGCATCAGCCGGTTCGACCCGTGTCGCGATCAGGTACGACTGATGGCGAACCGCGAAAATCGTATTCCGATCCAGACCACGGTCAGCCAGACCAATAACCTGCTGCCGCCGGTTCCGCTTGCGGTGACGTTTCAAGCGGTGCTGACACGCAAGCTCCTGGCGTTTCCGCATTACACGGTTGTGTCGGTGACGACCGGCGTGACTGAAACGAAGGCGGTCTTCTAATGGCAGGCGTGCTGAAGGTTAAGGTCGGCGGCATCTGGCAGGAGGTGGCCGCGCAGGGACCGGCCGGTCCCCAGGGACCAGCAGGGGCCACGGGGGCACCAGGCGCACCAGGCGCAGCCGCGACTCCCGGCGGCAGCACCACCCAGGTGCAGTTCAACGACAGTGGCGTGCTGGGTGGTGATGCGGACCTGACCTGGGATAAGACGGCGAATGCGCTGTCGATTGGTCCGCTGCCTGCGCTGAGCGGTGCGATACGCATTCCGTATAACACGCCGCTTACGGCGCGTAACTCTGCCAACACGGGTGACCTTGCACTGATCCAGGCCGCTGGTGGCGTCGTTGTCGTTGGTAACGCCAGCGTGATCACCAAGGTCGTCTCTGGCACGCACGGCATTGAGATAAATCCGTCTGGTTGGATCTATCCGGTTGTGGACAACGGCACTGACCTTGGCCACGCGACGAAACGCTGGAAGGACGTGCAGGTCGCTGGCAGCGTCAACATCGGCACCAACCCGGCGACAACCGGTGCGGTGCGGCTGGCGAATAACAGTGTTATTGCGGCCCGTGATGTTGCCGGTGCGGCCGACCTACTCGTCGCGCAGATATTCACCGACAACAAGATCTATGTCGGCTCCAATGCCAACGATGCTGGTCTGGTGCTGCGGTCGGCCACAGCCGTTGAAGTCAATCGTGGTATCAAGTTCCCAGCCACCGCTGTCCCCAGTGCCGATGTCAACACGCTGGACGACTACCGGGAAGGCAACTGGACCCCGACGCTGAGCGGCAATACCGGTGGCAGCGGCCAGGTGTATGTCACGCAGTTGGGTAGCTACGTCAAGGCCGGACGTCAGGTCACGCTGCACGGGTCGGTCGGCCTGTCAAATTACGGCGTGATGAGCGGCACCTCGCTGGTGCTGGGCGGCTTCCCGTTTCCCTGTGGCGCGCAGAACGCCATCATCCGCATTGACTACTGGGACGTGCTGACCGCGCCCATTGTCGGCATCACTGGTTACATCGCCGCTGGGGCCAGCGCAGCCTCGTTGTATTCACTGGCCCCCGGTGGTCAGACTGCTGCCTTCGGGTCACCGTTTGCGCTGACCCTGTTGAACCACACCAGCGGGTTCGCCTTCACGCTGTCGTATCTGGCCAACCAGTAAGATGGCCGACTTCCTGATCCCTTCCTTGCGTGGCGGATTGAATGAAGACCCGCCCACGTCGCTGGCCGACGACCAATGCACCGTCGCCAGGAACGTCGAGTATTGGATCAGCATGCTGGGCGAGCGGCGGCTGGGCGGGCTGCAGCTGTCCGACCTGGCCAGCTCACCGCTCAAGGACTGTGTGGCTGTCACCTGGCTGCACCGCCATCTGCCGACCGCCGACCCGCGCGATGCGCAGCTCTGGGCGCTGGGGCTGACGGCCTTCCCTGGTAGTCCAGGCTTCGGCGCGGTGCTGGCCTACAAGGACACGGCATGGCATCAGGTGCTGATGCCGGACCCGCTCACCCCGGAGATTGGTCCGGAGCCGTGGGAGATTCAGGGGCAGAGTTTCAACACCAAGCTCTTTATCGCCTACCGGTCGAACGTGGACCGGCTGCACGTCTGGGAGCCGGGTGCGACCGCCCTGCGACGAGTCGGACTGGCGGTGCCGGTGGTCGGCATTAGCAGCCTCGCTGAGTTTGGCGCCGGCAGCTTCACCGGGAATCGCTATTACCGTCCACGCTGGGTGGCCAGGACCGGCACCACCGTGAACCGGCGGTCGGAGCCGGGACCACCGACGACCGCTGCGCCGACCGGCACCGCCGAAGGTATCAACGTCCTGGTCAACACGACGCTCTTCGAAGGCGACAACGCCTGGGACTTGGAAGCGTCGGTGGACGGCCTGAATTACTACCGCATCGGGACCGCTGACATCGGCTCGACTATCGCTGACACCACCAACTATGCGGAGGGCTACGCCCAGCACTTCCCGCTCAGCGAGGAAAGTGGCGCGAACGAACCGTGGCCGGCAGTGAAGCTGCTGACCGTCGATCAGAACCGGCTGATGGGCGCGCACCTCTGGTATCGCACCGCGTCGTATCGGTCCACGGTCATCTGGTCAGCGGTGCTGAATGACCCTGGCGCCGGCAACGACGAGCGTATCCCGCTGTCTACCAATAACGCGCTGGGCCTCGACGCCAACGAAGGCGGGCCGCTCACCTGTTTGTCGGCGACGATCAACGGGTATATCTATGCGACCAAAGCCAGCGCCATCTATCAACTGAGTCGCACCGGCATGCGGGCGCATGCCTACGACGCCATCTGTCTCACCAAGCAGCGCGGGGCGCTCTATGGGAGCCTGATGGAAGCGTTCGACCAGACCGGTCAGCCGTCGATGTTTGGCCTCGACCCGCACGTCGGCGCGTTTCATATCGGCGCACGCGGCGTGGAGCCGTGCGGGCGGGACATCTGCCGCACCTGGGCGACCGTGAACCTGAACTACACCGCAGGGATTGCGCGTGGCCTGTATTACCCGCTGAAGAAACAGATCCACTGGCGACTGGCGACCGGCACCGGCTTCGTCCATGTCGTCCTGCACACCCAGGAGATGCGGCAAACACCCAGCGGGCTGCGCGGCGGCTGGACGGTGTGGGACGGGGTCAGCGCCGAAGCCGGCGCGTGGTGCCTGTTCAGCGACAACATCAACGACAACGCGCCGCGCAATAACATCCTGCGCCCGTTCCTGGGGTTCAACGGGCATGGCCTGATCTGGCAGATGGAACAGGGCGATACCGACAACGGCACCCCCTATCACGCAGCGGTGGTGACGAAGCCGTTTGTCCATGCCTCGCTGCTCAATCAGTTCGAAGTGCATAGCGGCATGCTGCTGGCCAGCGCCATCCCGGGTGGTGTGCTCGACGTCACGCTGCGCGGTGACTTCGGCCTGGTGCAGACCACCACGCGCCAGGTGCTGCTCGACCCGGTCGGCAGTGAGCCGCGCGTGATCAAGAACCTGGACGACCTGGGGCTGGCGGAAGTGCGGGCGCTGCAGATTGTGTTCGAAGACTCGACGGAAATCTCGAGGACATCGTCTGGTGTCACCCGGTGGTCGCTGGAACAGTTCGCTATCCGGGAATTAGGTGGGGCCAAAGCATGATCACCGGCATTAATCGCGGCAAGCTCGACCCGGCAGTCCAGGAAGAGTTTGATCACATGACGATGGCGCTGCGGCCGTTGCTGTCGCAGCTCTTTGACGAGAACGGCGTAGCAGTCGATACCAGTGACACGACCGCTGCTGTCAAGGTCGGCACCATCGTGCTGTGGCCAGGCGCGGTGCCCCGTGGGTATCTCGCCTGTAACGGGCAGGCTGTCTCGCGCGCGTTCTATGTCACGGTCTTTCAGCTGATTGGTGTGACCTATGGCGCCGGGAACGGTTCGACCACGTTCAATCTGCCGAACCTGCCACCGGTAGCCGGCGTGTCCTATGTGATGCGGATGGGGAACTGACCATGGCGAGTAACGATACCTATCTCGATTACAGCGACGAGCAGCTCAAGGCGTTGCCGGGTGCGCCGAAGCGCGGAGCCGGTGGCGGGTATGTCTACGGCTGGCGACCGCAGGAATACCAGAACGTCCTGGGCGACAACGACGTCGCAAGCCAGCAGGCGTTGACCACGTTCCGGGGTGAAGGCGGCAAGGTCGCCGAAGACGATGCGACCGCTGGTGCGCAGATGCGTGGCGAGGCGCCGGTCAGCTATGCCAACAGCCCGCCGACGCACAAGTGGACAAGCACCACGAAGGACCCCCACCCGAAGCGGCAGAACGAGCTGTCCGATTTGCGGATGGGCGGATCAAGCAGCCGCGCACACCGGACCGGAACGACCCGGTCATTCGCGCCCAGGCGGATGCCTACGGAGCTGCGCAGACACGGTCGAGCCGCAATTACCTGTCCGACATGGCGGAAAAGAACAGCCCGTATTTCAACATGGCCGGTGAAGAGCGGCTGGCAGCGGAACGCGCCGGCCAGAATACCGGCGAGTTTGAAGCGGAGCTGATTGGCCGCGAGCAGGATGCCCGCCGGCAGGAAATCCAGCAAGACCTGGAGCTGTATGGCAGTCAGCTCACCGAACAGGAACGGCAGTCGCTGCAGATGGAGCTGGCGCAGATGCAACTGGGCGAGCAGCGCGCGGGCCGGTTCATGTCGCACGACGAGTATCTGCGCGACCTGGCGCTGAGGAAGTGGATCGCCGACAACGCGGACGACTACCGCCGCACCGGGATTTGAGGACACCATGGCGCAAAGCTGGCTGGACTATCTCAAAGGGCTGGACTACAACGGCATCGGGACTGGTGCGGCCGGGTATGCCAACGCGCAGGCACGGTCCCGCTCTGCCGGCGAGCAGATGGAGATGGACCGTGAGGTGCTGCGCCAGTCAGGGGAAGACCAGTATGTCAATTCCCTCGACGCGCGCGAGAAGGCGCGGCAGGATTCAGCCGCCAGTGCCTACAAGCGACTGCTGCAGTATGACCATATCAATGCGGGCGGGACGCACGGGCTGAGCCTCACCCCCTACGACCGCCCCATTGAAGCCACGGGCGCGAACGCCAAACGGCTGGCCAGTGACGAAGGCATCGTCAACGAGCTGCACCAGCGCGCCAGCTTTGGTGACCCGTATTTCCCGGGTAGCCCAGGACTGACCGACTCCATCTTCGCCCGTCAGCGCATGCCGGGGAGTGATAACCCTGGCGACGTCTACGGGCGCATGGAGCAATACATGAAGGCCGGCGCAGGCGAGAAGACCATGGGCTGGCTGGGTGCGCTGGGGCCGTTGGGGAAAAACATCTGGAAGCTGTTTGGTGGCGGGAAGAACGACGACCCGAAGGACGAGCCGAAGAGCACGACTGGTGATCCCAATGTCACGGTGGCGACCGGTGGTGCGACTCCGCTGCCCGTTCCGACTGAATGGGAACTACTGGGGATGACTTACGAAGACTGGTTGAAGTGGAAGGTCGAGCATCCGGGTAACACCGAGATACCCAGGAAGTAGGGCGCCATGTCTGACCGTTACTACGCCCCCTCTGGCGCCCAAGGCGCGGCCGAAGCCATTCAGGCGCTGATGCTGCAGCGTGCGATTGACGAGCGGCAGCGGATGCTCGACGCGCAGGCGCAGGCCGACCGGGTCGGCAGCGCGCAGCGTGAACAGAAGCGCATCGAGCTGGAGCAGCAGCGCATCGCGGATGCCCAGGCCGACCGCAAGCGGGACGATGAAGACCGCGAGAAGGAACGGAAGTTCCGTCGCGCAACAACCAAGGCCACGATTGGCCTGCCTGGTGTCGCCACCGAAGCGGACTATCAGGAGGCGCAGGACGAAGGCTACGGCACGCAGTATCGACGCGACCCTGGCAGCAGCCTGCACGGTTACGACGAAGCTGGCGCAGCACAAGAGGTGCCGATCCCTGGGGTGGTGCAGTTCCTGGGCGGGACGCAGTATCAGCAGGCCCGCGCAGCTGAAGCGGCGCGCAAGGATGCAGCCCTGGAAGCTGAACGGATCCGCGACGAGCAGCTCGCCACCACGCTCGCGGCGAAGAAGGAGCAGGACGCCAAGGACAACGACATCAAAATGTCCATTGCCGGCCTCGCCGCGTCCGGCCGCAACGCGAATGCGGACCTGCAGCGCGAGATTCTGCAGGGCAAGGTTGATACGGCCGAAGAGAAGAAGACCGAAAAGAAGGTCGCTGCCGACGCGCAGCGCGCAGCGGTTGCCGATAAAGCCCAAAACGTGATGAACCTGATCGGACAGCTGGGCGAGATTGACCCGAAGACGTTCAAGTCAGTCACCAAGCTCAGCCCCGGCGTTGAGCGGCTGTATGGCGTGGCGGTCCTGGGACGCACGCCAGGCATGCTGCAGGGCATCATCAGCACCGAAACCTCCGACGCGCGTGCGGCCATGGATCAACTGATGGGCACGGCGGTGACCGACTTCCTGGGTGAGCTGAAAGCGCAGTCGCGCACCGGGGCGACCGGGTTTGGCTCACTGTCGGAAGGTGAGCTGCGCCTGGTGCAGGAAGTGTCGTCGCAGCTGAAGAACCCCAAGATCAGCAGCGAACGGGTCCGCAGTGAACTGTCGCGGCTGCTCAAGATGGCGAAGGAGCACTACGACAAGGCGGTGACCTCGCCAACACCGGGCGGTGCCAGCAGGCGCTACAACCCGGCCACCGGGAAACTGGAATGAGCGACCAGACCATCAACATCCCTGGTGTCGGCCCGGTGACGTTCCCGGCCTCGATGTCGGACGCGGACATTGCCGCCGCAGCGGACAAGCTCTATCGCGAGGCGCAGGGACAGTCGCCCACGCCGGCTGCTGTTCCCCAGCTTCACCCCAACGTGCCGCGTCCGGCCGACGCAAAGCCGGCGAGCACCGAAGACTTCCGCGACAACGCGCCGGTTGGTCCCTTCGATTACGCGCTGCGGATGGGGAAGAGTGCCCTGGGCGCGGGAGCCGAGACGCTGCTGGGCGTGATCGAGGGAGTCGCCGACCCTGGGCGCGCGGCACGCGGTATCGCGATGCAGGGGATCGCCCAGGGCAAAGACCCGCTGGAGACGGCCCTGTCCCCCATTGCCGGCGTGCTGTCGATGCCCGGGCGTCTTGCGTCAGCGGTGAACACCAACGACCCGGAGCTGGCGGGGCGGGAAGCCATCGAAGCCGCGAGCCTGCTGCCCCTGGGTGGGCGCGCAGCCACGCCGGCAGGATTCAAGACCGCTGTCCGGAATGTGCCGGCCGACCTGGCGACCATCGGCCGGGGGGCCAGCAGTGCCGGCCGGCGCGGTGCGGCCATGGCCCCACCCGGGCTGGGCGGTGCAGTGCTGGACGCGACGGCGAACGTGGCGACCGGCGGCAAGTGGAGCGTCGGGAAGACTGCCGCGCAACTGGTCCGCGAGATGTTCCGGCGCGGGCGAGGCGAGCCGGCCACGCCACCGAAAGACCTGGGGGCCGAACGCGCAGCCTGGGAACAGGACGTGCGCGCCAGGGCGGCAGTCGAAGAGGAGCTGGCCAACCAGGCGTCAGCCGCGAAGGCGCAGCGGGTGCAGCAGGAAGCGATGGCCAGGGCGAAGG
>Ga0173480_10001015_pt1 | contig 10175 bp, 8 predicted proteins | sample NitcycUS209509C1_FD_122622 | JGI IMG/M metagenome (GOLD analysis project Ga0173480, IMG submission 122622) | Soil microbial communities from Arlington Agricultural Research Station in Wisconsin, USA - Nitrogen cycling UWRJ-S209-509C-1 (version... | ecosystem: Environmental > Terrestrial > Soil >... | reverse complement strand
CCCTACGCCGCCAACCCGCGCGGGCTCGAGGGGCTGCGCGGCGCCGTGGCGATGGCGGGCGCGCGCGATCGGCTCGACCTCATGCAGGCGAGCGCCAAATTGCTGGGCAAGGCCGGCGTCCCCGCGACGTTTCTCCTCATTCCGGAGGCGACCCACGGCTCGATGGGACCGCACCCGGAAGAGACGATGGATCAGATGCTCACGTGGCTGCGCGAGAACGAACGACCGCCGTCGAAGTAGGCGACCTCAGTTGTTGTTATTGTTCCGGCAGTCCGTGCACGACGCATCGGAGCCGAGGTTCTCGCAGCGGCAGCGCTGGCAAGGGTCGTCGCAGCTGCACCGACCGCCGACGGTGCAATTGCCGCCGCCTGGCGGGGAATCTAGCCCGTGGAGGCAACCGGCGAGCGACGCGAGCGGCGCGCTGCAGGCGGCGCGAACCTCCTCCGGAATGTCGTTCGGATTGCCCTCGCCGATGCGCTCGAGCTCGTCACAGTTGAGCTCGTCCAAATGGTCGAGAAGGCACGACGACGCACCGGCGATCTCCTGCGCGCACCCGAGCTCGTCGAACTCCGCATTGCACTCGCGAACGCATTGGTCGGGCGGCAGGGCCGCGATGTCGTCCTTGTTGTCGAGCTCCTCCGAGCAGTTGTTGGCCGCAGCCATCGCGCAGAGTTGGTCGCAGAGGCCCGCGCCGGGACGCGGCTTGGGCGGGGTCGAACCGAAGCCTCCGCCCGGCGGTTGGTAGGTCGAGGGCGGCTTCTCGTAATCGCTCGGCGTATCCGTCCCAGGCGGGTCCTGGTACGACGAGCTCGGCTTTTGGTATTGGCCGTTCTCGAGGGGTGCCGAACCTGAGGTGTTCTCTCCGCCGCCGCTGCCGCAGGCCATGGCCCACAGGCCGGTCGCGATGAGAAGGGTGATCGCCGAAGCACGCATCAGGGGCCTCCTACGCAAGGCAGCCGGGGGCCGAACGCGCCCGGCCGGCAAACCGACAGCTTATCAGAAGTAGTAGAGGGCGGCGACGTTGTCCGTGAAAATGGCCCAGGGATTGCTGCCGACCGTCGTGTGGAACTCTGAGCGGCTCGTGGAGGTCTTGACCGTGGTCCCTGCGGGCACCTCTGGGTTCTCCGAGACCTTCGTCGTTCCGCTGTCGTTGTCGTACCGAAGGCCGACGCTCGCCACGAGGGAGAGCTGCGGGAGCTTGATGAATCCGAAGTGGATCTCGGCACCCACGCGGGCTCCAAGATCGAAATGAAAACCGCTGTAGTCGGTCTTGCCAGCTAACGCTCCGTTTCGGTCGACGCTACCGCCAGCGAACCCGAGGTTGATCTCCGGAATGACCTCGAACGTGAAGTGATCGGCCGACGCGAGCGCGAGGGGCACGCCACCGTGGAGCAAGAAGGCTGTGAACGACCCGCGCTTCGGGTTCGGGGTCGCAGGATCACCGTCGTCGATGGTGCCGCCGATCATCGAGAGGCCGAGACCCGCGTCGATGCCGATCATCGGATCGAGCCAATAGCGAACCCCGACGACCGGTGCTTGCCCGGTGACCCCGTACGGGCTGTCGTTCGGGCCACCTCCGCCGGGACCGAGCGGAGGCAGGTTGGCCGCGGCGCCGGTGTTCACGATCCCGAAGTAACCGACCGCCAGGCGCCCCACCATTTGCGCATGGTCGCTCGTCCCCGGAGTGGCAGCGGCCGCAGGGGCGGCAGCGGCGGGCGGCGGGGAGGAACCCGGAAGCGAGACACCCACGTTCGCCGAGCTGGAGCTCGAAGCACTAGCGTCCTCAGCGTGGGCACCGCGCGCGATCAGCACCGAAGCCAGGGTAAAAGCGACAATGGTCGGGTTTCGCATCGTTTGCTCCGATTTTTCTGGGGAATGAGATCGGCCGGCGGCCGGCGCCGACGGCTACAATGCGCCCGCATGCTCCTCCGACTTCGCGTCCAAGGTCAACCTCTGGACGACGCGACGCGTCATGCGCACCGAGGATCGCTACCGTGAAGGAGCGTCCACCCAGGGGCGCGTCGAAGACGCGGGCTGATCTGCTGCTGGTCGACCGCGGGCTCGCCGAGACGCGGAGCCGCGCGCAGAGCCTGATCTTGGCGGGACGGGTGCTCTCGGGCGAGCGCCGCATCGAGAAGAGCGGCGAGCTCATCGCCGCCGACGCGCCACTCTCACTGCGCGAGCGCGAGCGCTTCGTGTCGCGCGGTGGCGAGAAGCTCGACGGTGCGCTCGCCGCGCTCGGGATCGAGGTGAAGGGTGCGGTGTGCGCCGACGTGGGGGCGTCGACGGGAGGGTTCACCGATTGCCTGCTTCAGCGCGGTGCCGCGCGCGTGTTCGCGATCGACGTGGGCCACGGCCAGCTCGCGCAGGCGCTGCGACTCGATCCGCGCGTCGTCGTGCTCGAGCGCACCAATGCGCGGCACCTCACGGCGGAGTCGCTGGGCGCACCCGTGGACGTCGTCGTCGCCGACGTGTCGTTCATCGGCCTGGGCCAGCTGTTGCCCGCGTTCTGCGAGATCATCACGCCAGGCGGCATGCTGCTCGCGCTCGTCAAGCCGCAGTTCGAGGCCGGTCGGCTCGAGGTGGCGCGCGGCAAGGGCGTCATTCGCGACGAGACGGTGCGACGCTCGACGGTCGATCGCGTCGCGAAAGCGATCGAGGGTGCTGGCTTCGAGCTGCTCGGCGAGGTCGATTCGGTGCTCACGGGTCCGAAGGGCAACCGCGAGCGCTTCGTCCTCGCTCGCATGTCGCCCGAGACGCCGCCGCTTTCAGCGTGACGGCGGCGCGTCGGACGTCCGTAGCTACAGCACCAGCACCCACACGTCGTAGACGACGTGCGTCCACACCACGGGCGCGAAGCCGCGCAACGCATAGATGAGCGTGAACGCGGCGCCGCACACGAAGCGGAACACGAACGAGCGCACCTCGAAGGGGTCGCCCAGCGGACCCACGTAGTGCCAGGCGCTGAACGCCAGCGCGGCCGCGAGCGACCAGCCGAGCGTGAGGAGGCGCGCCTTTCCGTCCGAGATCGGCTCGGCGAACAGCCGCAGGACCTTCGCGCCGAGCCCGAAGAGCAGCACGCGGAACGCGATTTCTTCGTAAAAACCCGCCCCGAGCGAGAGCACGATCCCGGCGAAGGCGCCGATCGGCTCCGCGGTCTCGCCCCCCGCGCCGGCGTCGAGCTTGAGCTTGCCGACGAGGTAGCCGGCCGCGAGCCGCATCGCGATCGCGTACACGATGCCCTCGGAGAGCACCCACGCGAAGCGCTGCCAGCGGAGCTCGTGCCGGCGACCGTTGAGCGCGAGCACGCCGACGAAGATGAAGCCGATGGCGAGCGTGAAGGCGCCATACGCGGCAAGGTTATTGTCGGCGAACTCGACGAGCTTCTTCGTGACGAGGTCGGCCGCGTTCCGCACCGGCAGGAACACGACGCCGAGGTGGTAGCCGAGAAAGAGCGGGAGCGTGAGCGCGAGGTCCGACCACGGATCGCTCTTCGAGGCGACCTCAGGCTCGGACGGGACTTCGGGCACTCAGCTCGGCCTCAAGTGGTACACGAGCCCCATCACGATCACGATCCAGCCGAGCACGATGCCCACGAAGGCGCCGTCGTGGAGCATCTCTTGCGTGGGGCTCTCGGCGAGGGGGCGGTTCTTCACGATGTGGAGGAAACGCCAGACGCCGAGCACGACGAAAATGGTGCTGAGCCACAGATGATCGCTGTGGAAGAACCGGCGCGTGTGCGGGTTCAGCGTGTAGGCGACGTAGGTCGTGATCGTGAGGAGCGCGGTGATGCCGAGCGCGAGGTCGAGCCCTTTTCGCGAGTACGACTCCAGCGCAGCGCGCTGCGCGCCGGCATTCGCCTCGGCCGCTGCGAGCTCGTGCCGCCGCTTGCCGAAGCCGAGGAACAAAGCGAGCAGCGCCGTGCAGAGGAGCAGGTACTTGGACACCTGAATGCGCGTGGCGAAGCCGCCGCCCATGACGCGCAGCACGAAGCCGGCCGCAATGCAGCCCACGTCGAGGTACGCGACGTGCTTCAGCTGAAACGAGTACCAGACGTTCTGGCCAAAATAGATGAGGGCCACGACGAGGAACGCCCAACCCAGCGTCACTGACCAGCCGAGCGACACGAGGACGAGCGTCGCCGAGAGCACGTAGGCCCACGTGAGGGGCACGACCCCGGACGCGATGGGCCGCGAGCGTTTGACCGGGTGCGCGCGATCGGCGTCGCGGTCCGCGATGTCGTTCATCGCGTACACGGCGCCGGCCAAGAGGCAGAACACCGCGAAGGCCGAGGCAGCCCGCGACAGCACGAACGGCGCGAACATCTCTTTCGCGAACACGATCGGGGCAAGAACGAACACGTTCTTCACCCATTGGTGGGGCCGGACCGTGCGCACCACGCCACGCAAACGCTTGACCGTGCTCACGGGGGCGGTCACTTCGGGCGCGCTTTCGACGGGGTCCGGCATCGAACGTGCCGCACGAAGGTAGTCGCTCGGGGCTCAGCTCGCGAGAGATTTTGGCGACGGCCGGAGCGAGGGACGATGAAAATCTCGTAAGCTCCCGGCAGCCAGTGACCTCCTCGAGCCCCTCGTCCCGGCATGCCGAGCTCGTGCGTGCAGTGAGGATGCACGACCACCGCTACTACGTGCTCGACGATCCGGAGATTTCCGATCGCGACTACGACGCGCTCTACGCGGAGCTCCGCGCGCTCGAAGCGGCCCACCCCGAGCTCATGACACCGGATTCGCCGACGCAGCGCGTGGGGGCAGCTCCGCGTGGCGACATGAAGACGGTGCCGCACGTCGTCCCCATGACGTCCCTCGATAACACCTACGGGACGGACGACCTCGCGGAGTTCGTGCGGCGCGTGATGGAGGGCCTGCCGGCGAGCGCGAAGCCCGAGTTCTGCGTGGAGCCGAAGCTCGACGGCGCCAGCATCGAGATCCTCTATCGCGACGGCAGGCTCGTCTCCGGCTCGACGCGCGGCGACGGCCTCACGGGCGAAGACGTCACGATGAACCTGCGCACGATGCGCTCGCTGCCGCTCACGATCGACTACCAAGGCCCGCTCACGCTGCGGGCGGAGGTCGTCATCTACCGGCGCGATCTCGAGCGCATCAATCAGGAGCGCGCCCAAACCGGGGAGCCGCCGTTCGCGAACCCGCGCAACGCGGCCTCGGGCAGCCTGCGCATGCTCGATCCGCGCGTCGTCGCGCGACGGGGCCTGCGCGCGTTCGTGTGGCAAGTGGTGGAAGGCAAGGAGCTCGCGGGCTCGCACTCCGGAGCCTTGAAGCGCATCGGGGAGCTCGGGCTGCCGACGCACGGCAAGGAGCGCCTCTGCACGACCGAGACCGAGCTCTTCGAGGCCATCGCCGAGCTCGACGGCGGGCGACGCTCGTTTCCGTACGAGACGGACGGCGCCGTGATCAAGGTGGACGACTTCACGCAGCAGGCAATTCTGGGCACCACCGCGAAGTTTCCGCGCTGGGCCATCGCGTACAAGTTCGGTGCCGAGCAGGCGACCACGCGCGTCAACGACATCATCGTCGGCGTCGGGCGCACCGGGACGCTCACGCCCGTCGCGGTGCTCGAGCCGGTGCAGCTCTCCGGCACGGTCGTGTCGCGCGCGTCGCTGCACAACGAGCAGATCATCGGGCAGCTCGACGTGCGAATCGGCGATCGCGTGATGATCGAGAAGGCGGGCGAGATCATTCCGCAGGTCGTCTCCGTGGAGCACACCGCGCGGAGCGGCGGCGAGAAGCCGTTCGCGATGCCCACGCACTGCCCGGTTTGCCAGACCGAGGTCGTGCGCGTGCCCGGCGAGGTGGCGGTGCGCTGCCCGAACCCGCGCTGCCCCGAGCAGGTGAAGGGCGCTATCTTCCACTTCTCGCGCCGCTTCGCGATGGATGTCGATCGCCTGGGCGAGGCGCTGATCGAGCAGCTCGTCAACGCGTCCGCCGTGAAGGACGTGGCCGACCTGTACCGCCTCGACGCGACGACGCTCGAATCGCTCGAGCGCATGGGCAAGAAAAGCGCAGAAAACGTGCTGAAATCGATCACGACCTCCAAGGAGCGCACGCTCGATCGCTTGCTCACCGGGCTCGGCATCGAGCACGTCGGGCAGGTCGCCGCGCGCCAGCTCGCCGAGAGTGTGGGCTCGCTCGGTGCGTTGCTCGCGCTCGACGAGGCCGCGCTCGTCGAACGCGTCTCGGCGATCGCAGGCTTCGGACCCAAGCTCGTGGAGAGCGTGCGCGCTTACCTCGGCGATCCGCAGAGCCGCGAGCTCCTCGAGCGCCTCGAGAAGCTCGCGGTGTCGCGCCCGATGCCCGTCGCCGCGCCCGCGGCGGAGGGGTCGCTCACGGGCTCGTCGTTCTGCGTGACGGGCGTGCTCTCGCGCCGGCGCGAGGACGTCCACGCCGACATTCGCGCCCACGGCGGCGAGATCCACGACAAGATCAAGCAAGGCACGACGTACCTCGTGACGGGCGAAAAAGTCGGGAAATCGAAGCTCGACGCCGCGAAAAAGTTCGGCACCAAGATCCTCACCGAAGCCGAGCTCGCGGCGCTTTTGGCGGGGACTCCGTCGTGACGTCGAAGGAGCTCACGACGTTCGTGCTCGCGCTCGTTGCGGGGGCCGCGAGCATCGCCGCCACGGTGATGTTCGCGCTCGCCGACCGGCAGGGCCCCGCGCGCTGCCCGGACGGGCTGGTTGCCGCGGGTCCACGCTGCTGCGGCGCCGGACAGCAAGAGGTCGGCGGTCGCTGCACGGGGCGGCCGACGAGCTGCGCCACCACGCAGGAAGTCACGGCGGAGGGCTGCGTCGCGAGTGCGACCCGCGTCGCCTACGCGGGCGGAAAAGCGCTGCTCGGCTCACCCGACTGGCAGAGCCACGAGGCGCGCGGCGTCGGCGCCGCAACGGTCGCTCCGTTCGAGCTCGACGCGTTCGAGGTCACGCGCGCCCGCTGGGAGGCGTGTCGCGCCGCGAGCACCTGCGGGACGCTTTCGCAAAGCGGCGACCCCGGGGAGCCGGTGCGCGGCGTGAGCCCGACGCAAGCCGAGGCGTTCTGCAAATTCGCGGGTGGGCGCCTGCCGACGGGCGCCGAGTGGGTGCTCGCGGCCATGGGACGCGAGGCGCGCCGCTTCGCGTGGGGCTCCACGGGCCTCGTGTGCCGGCGCGCGGCGTACGGCATGGTCAAGGGTCCCTGCGCCGAGGACGCGACGGGACCGGAGCTCGCCGGCTCGCGTCCCGACGGCGCGACGCCGGACGGCGCCTTCGACCTCTCCGGCAACGTCGCGGAGTGGACGCACGAGGCGCGGGGCTACCTCGCGCGCGGCGGCTCGTACCGCGCGAAGAACGCCGCCGAGCTCAAGAACTGGACGGCCGAAGCCACCGATCAGCGCGACGACATCGGCTTTCGGTGCGCATACCCGGCGCACGCGGGGGGCCGATGACGACCGCCGCCGTGCTCGCGACCGGCACCGAGCTCACGCGCGGCGAGCTCGTGAACACCAACGCCACCTGGCTCGCCGAGAGCCTCACGAGCCGCGGCTTCGACGTCGTCGAGCTCGCGACGGTCGGGGACGACGCAGCCGAGATCCGCGCGACGCTCGAGCGGCTGAGCCGCAAGGCGCGCGTCATCGTGTGCACCGGCGGCCTCGGCCCGACGACGGACGACCTTACGACGGCCGTGGTCGCCGAGCTGCTCGGCGTGGCGCTCGTGCGGGACGCGGCGTCGTACGAGACGCTTCGTGCCCGCCTCGCGCGCTTTGGACGCGCGGTGAGCGACTCGAACGCCAAGCAGACTGATTTCCCGGAAAACGCGACGATTCTGCCGAACGAGCGCGGTACGGCACCCGGCTTTGCCGTCGAGCTCGGCTCCGCACTCGCGTGCTTCATGCCCGGCGTCCCGAGCGAGATGACGCACATGTTCGAGGCGTACGTGCTGCCGCTGCTCGAGCCGATCGAGCGCGCGGCGCGCCACCAAGTGCGCCTGCGCTGCGTCGGCTTGCCGGAGTCGGAGGTGAACGATCGACTCGCGGGCATCGAAGCCACACACGGCGTCGTGATCGGCTATCGCGCTTCGATGTCGGAGCTCGAGGTCAAGGTGCTCGCCGGCGGGACGAGCTTCGACGACGCGCGAGCGCGCGCGGAAGCAGCCGCCGTCGAGGTGCGCGCACGGCTCGGGACGAACGTGTACGGCGAGGGAACGACGAGCTTTCCCGCCGTGCTGGTCGAGCTCCTTGCGGCGCGCGGTGCGACGCTCGCGCTTGCGGAGTCGTGCACGGGCGGGCTCGGCGCGGAGCTCGTGACGCGCGTGCCGGGCTCGAGCCGCGTGTTCGTGGGCGGCGTGGTCGCGTACTCGAACGACGTCAAAGTGGCGTTGCTCGGCGTCGACCGCGCGCTCATCGACGCGCACGGCGCCGTGAGCGAAGAAGTGGCGCGGGCGATGGCGGAGGGCAGCCGGCGCGCGACGGGTGCCACGTACGGGCTCGCCTTCACCGGGATCGCGGGGCCCGGCGGAGGCAGCGACGAAAAGCCGGTTGGGCTCGTGCACATGGCACTCGCCTCCGCAGGCGGAACCGCGGTGGATCGGCGCGTCTTTCCAGGAACGCGCGACGAAATCCGGCGTCGTGCCGTTTATTGGGGTTTCGGGCTGCTGCGCCGCTCGCTCCTCACCACAGCGTAGGTCGCGTCGAAAAAACGTGACGCGCGGGAACCCCGCGAGCGGTGATACGCTCGGACGTCGGACGGGAGGAGTTCCTTATCGATGCGTGTGCTCAGCATGCTCGGCCGGCCTACGGCTCCGTTTACGCTTTGGCTAACGCTAGCCGGCTCGCTCGTTGCGTGTGGAAGCCGCGACCAGGTGATCGGCGGTCCGTTCGGCGGCGACGACGACACCTCCGCGGGCGGCACCACGCAGCGGGGCGGAACGAGCGGGCACTCGGGAGGCCGCGCTGGCTCGAGCAACACCGTCGGCGGCGGCATCAACACGGGCGGAAGCTCGCAGGGTGGCAGCTCCGCCGGCGGCACGACCGTGAACGAGGGTGGCTCGGCGAACTTCAGCTCGGGCGGTGATGCGGGCTTCGGCGGGACCGGAACGGCGACGGGCGGCGACGCGGGTGCGTTCGGCGGCTCGTCGCCGAATACCGGCGGCGTCGCCGGCAGCTTCGGGGGCTCCGCGACGGGTGGCAGCAGCACGGGCGGCTCTTCCACGGGTGGAACCGCGACGGGTGGCAGCAGCACGGGCGGCTCTTCCACCGGCGGTTCGTCGGCGGGCGGCAGCAGCACGGGCGGCTCGACGACTGGCGGAACCGGGGGCTCGTCCAACGGCGGCTCCAGCAGCGGTACGGGCGGCTCGAGTGGCTCGGGCGGGATCGGACCGCTCGGCGAGGGATGCTCGCCGAACGGCTTGCTCGCCTGTCACGGCCCCGCGCAGCGCCTGCGGACGCTCTGTGACGGCAACGTCTGGAAGACGAACGGCAGCTGCGTCGAGAGCGAGAACTGCGACACGCGCAGCGGCGTCTGCGTGACGATGATCCCCGAGTGCGCCGGCAAGCAGCCGGCTCAGCGCTTCTGCCGCTCGAACACGCTCGGACAGTGCGGACCCGATCTCGTCACCTACGCGGAGCTCGAGCAGTGCAGTGGGCGTTGCGTCGAGACGCAGGGCTCCGCCGACTGCGCGCCGGAGCAATGTGGCGACGGGCGTGTCCAATCGGGCGAGGCCTGCGACGACGGCAACCGGACCGACACCGACACCTGCACGAACCGCTGCACCAAAGCCGCGTGCGGGGACGGCTCGCTCTACGACGATCTCGAGAAATGCGACGACGGCAACAGCCTCTCGGGTGACGGCTGCTCGGTCGTGTGCGGCTCCGATCCCGTGCTCGTCGGCGGGGGCTATTACAGCACCTGCGCGCTCGGAACGAGTGGCCAGGTGTCGTGCTGGGGCTACAACCAGTACGGGCAGCTCGGCGCGGGCGACACGCTGACGCGCGGCTCGTGGATCTTCGACATGGGCGTGAATCTGCCGCTCGTCAATTTCGGCAGCGGCAAGACGGCGGTCGCGCTCGCCGTCGGCAATCAAACGAGCTGCGCGATCCTGAACGACGGCTCCGTCAAGTGCTGGGGCTACAATGCCTACGGGCAGCTCGGCGTCGGCGACACCGCCGTG
>Ga0173480_10001014_pt1 | contig 10176 bp, 8 predicted proteins | sample NitcycUS209509C1_FD_122622 | JGI IMG/M metagenome (GOLD analysis project Ga0173480, IMG submission 122622) | Soil microbial communities from Arlington Agricultural Research Station in Wisconsin, USA - Nitrogen cycling UWRJ-S209-509C-1 (version... | ecosystem: Environmental > Terrestrial > Soil >... | reverse complement strand
GCCAACGCTCGCTCGCGAGCGCCTCGAACGTCGCGGTGAGCACGACGAGCAGGGCGATCGCCGGAAGCAAGGCGACACGCGACGCGATCACGAGCCCCCAGAGCCCGCTCGCGGCGAACAGCCGGTAGCTGCGCGCGCGCGGCGTGCCCGCGTACCACACCGCGTCGAACGCGAAGACCATGCCCGCGAGCAGCCAGGCTTGCGCGGCGATGATGGCGGTATGGTAGGTGCTTGCCGTCGTGGCAGCGTGGAGCGTCGGATTGGCACACGCGAGCACGAGCACGGAGACCTGCACGAGCCAGCGCGGAATGCGCGGGAAAAGCCGGCGCACAACGCGCACGACGAGAATCGCGCCGAACAGCGAGGCGAGGCACAAGAACCCGAACGTGGCGTACTGATCGCCAACGACGGTTCGGATGGAGAAGAGCCACTTGAGCGCCGCCTGGCAGAGCGCAGGCACCGGCCCCCAGTACATGTAGTACTTTCCCTTGTACAAGCTCGCGTCGATCCACCAGAGGTTCTGGTTGACGATACTGAAAGGATCCTTCGCGCGGAGGAGCTCGGGTGAAGGCTCGATCGGCAGATTGAGCTGGCCCTCCAGGAACGCGTCGGCCTGCAGGTCGTGGTAGAGGCCGTACAGGGGCCACGGGCTCGTGCCTGCCGCCGTGTAGAAGGCGTAGAGCGCCCAGATTGCAACGAGCAGCGGGACGAGCACGAGGCGTGACGGCAGGCGCGCGAGCCGAGCGGCGACGGCGCTCGCGGGTGGCGGGAGGAGCCCGGAAACGATGCCCTTCCAGACGGGCGTGCTCGCGTTCTTCCCTGATTTCAGCACGAAAAAGAGCTTCAGCTGCGCCGCACCGCGAAGGCGGTCGCATGCAGGATGAGCGTGAAGGTGAACGACATGAAGCCCGCGATCATCAGCATCAGGCCGGTGAACGCCAAGTGGTTTTCCGGGTGCTCGTAGGTCAGGCGCAGGCCACCCTGGAGATAGGGGCGAACGAGCGAGAGCGCGCAACCGAAGCCGATCGTGAACACCACGCCGCTCAGGACGACGGCGCGCGTGTACCTGAAGCGCCGGAACCACTTCGCCGTCACGTCCCCCGCGTAATCGAAGAAGACCTGCGACAGGATGCCCATGTACACGCACTGCAGGCCGAGCAGCGCGAGCGACATGCCGAGCACCATCCAGTGCATGCTGAGCACGACGGGACCGACCGTGATCGGACCGAACGAGAGCGGGAACGTGAGGAGCGAGCCGGCGGCCAGCAGCACGAGCCCCGGCTTGAAGAGGAAGAAATCCGCGCCGTAAACGAACATGGCGCGCAGGTTGATCCAGGCGGCGTGCCAGGGCGAAAACCAGCCGGAGCGCTTGTGGTGGCTCAGACGGCCCTCGCGATCCTTGAGAAACCGGATCGGCACCTCTTCGGTCTTGAGGCGCATGTGCACGGATTTCAGTACCATTTCCGACGCGTACTCCCAGGATTGGGAGCGAAGATCCATGCGCTCGAACGCCTGCTTGCCGATGCCGCGCATGCCGCAATGGATGTCGGAGAAGTGGCTCGCGAAGATCACGTTGAGAATGAAGGTCGTGACGGGCGTACCGAGGTAGCGATGCAAGGGTGGCATCGAGCCGGGCTCGATGTAGCCACGAAAGCGCGAGCCCATGACGAACTCGGCGCCGTTTCGGAATTTTTCGACGAACGGTGCAATCTCGCGAAAATCGTAGGTGCAGTCGCAGTCGCCGAGCAGCAGATACTTGCCGCGAACGAACGGGAGAGCATCCTGATACGCTCGCCCGAGGCCGCGCTTGGGCGTCCGCAGCACACGCGCACCGCCGGCGATCGCGAGCTCCGTCGTCTTGTCCGTCCCGCTGTCGACGATCAGGATCTCGCCCTGGACGCCCGCCTTCTGCATGCCCTCGTGACACCACGCGACGAAGTCCGCGATGGTGAGCTCCTCGTTCAGCGCCGGAATCACGATCGAGAATTCTGGCTCGGCGACATCGGCCGCCGGCAAGAGGAGCTGTATTTCCGGGTCGGCCACCGTCACATTCGACCCGCTTTCAGCTCGGGAATCATGGCGCGGATAGCGCTCTCGAGCGCCTGACGCGAGTCGTGGCGCGGCGTCCAGCCGAGCGCGCGGATGCGCTCGCTCCGCAGGCGGACGACGGGCACGTCGCCCTTCCAGCCGCGATCGCCGCCCGTGTAGGCGAAGCGGACCGAGCCGCGCGCGAGGCCGACGCATTCGACGGCGAGCTCGGCAATCTCGCGCACGGTGATCTCGTCACCCGTGCCCACGTTGTACACCTGGTAGCGGGTCGGCGTCTTCTCGTGCGCCGTGAGCACGGCGCGGACGATGTCCGAGACGTGGACGTACGATTTGCTCTGTGAGCCGTCGCCGAGGATCGATAGCTCGCTCGAGCTCGCGAGCAGACGGCGTGCGAAGTCGAAGCCGACCCCGTGCGTCTGGCGCGGACCGACGACGTTGCCGAAGCGGAAGGCGCAGCCGGACAATCCGAACATGAACGTGTAGCTCGCGATCAGCGCCTCGCCGGCGAGCTTGCTCGCCCCGTACGTCGAGATCGGCAAGAGCGAGCCCTGATCCTCCGCGAGCTCCTGGCTGCCGAGGTCGCCGTACACGCCGCTGCCGGACGCGTACAGGATGCGCTTGGCGCTCGTGACGCGCATGGCTTCGACGACGGACGCCGTGAGGGCCGTCCCCTGCCAGAAATCGATGTCCGGCTCGGTCGCGGCGCGCGCGATATCCGGGTTCGAGGCCAGATGGATCACGACGTCGTGCCCGTCCATGGCCGCGCGCAGGGCGGCCGAGTCCTCGACGTTGCCGCGCACGACGGCGAAGCGCGCGTCGCCTCGGTGCGGCTCGAGGTGCCACTCGCGACCCGACGAGAAATTGTCGTACGCGGTGACGCGCGCGGCCTTGCCCTCGCCGAGCAACCAATCGACGAAGTGAGCGCCGATGAACCCCGCGCCACCGACGACGAAGAAACGGACGCCGGCCGTGCTCTTGATCCAGTCCGTGTCCATGCGCCGCCCGAATCTAGTACGGTTACCCCTTGAGGCGGCAGGCCGCGAAAGTGTTGAGCCCGCCCTTGTGGGGGAAGCAGTCGATCTCGCTCGGCAGGAAGCCCGCTTGCACGAGCAGCGGCCAGAGATCGCGGACGTCGTAGTACATCTTGTGATCGTCCATTTCGCCGGCAGGCGAGAGGCCGAGCTTGAACGCCGAAAGCTCGAGGAAAACCTTGCCGCGCCAGGACGGTACGTTCACGAGGCAGGTGCCGCCGGGGCGCAGGATCCGCCGGATTTCCTGCAGCGTGCGGAGCGGCTGCGTGAGGTGCTCGAGCACGGACACGATGAGCACGAGGTCGATGCTCCGCTCGGGGAGCGAAACGAGCGACTCCGGAAGCCCGCCTTCGAGTGCCTGCACCTTGGGGTGCGCCTTGAGGTCGACCGCAATCGCCACGTCGACGAGGACGGCGCGCTCTATTTCGGAGAGCACGGTGCGCGTGAAGCTCGCCTCGTGCCCGCAGCCGAGATCGGCGATTACTTTGCCGCGGAAGCTCGGAAAGAAGCGCCGGATCTGGCGCGCGGAGAGCCAAACGCCGAAGCGATCGACCAACGTGGGCGCGTGCCCTTGCCCGAACGATTGAGTGCGTGTCGCGCTCACGGATCCCCTCGCGCTATTTGATGGATTCCCACTTCGTGGCTGCGCGCTTGAGCGCCGGGTGGCTCACGAGCAGGTGCCAGATCACGGCGGCCGTCCCCTCCGTGTGCGGGGTGATGCGCTCGGCGGAGACGGTGGGGACGAGCACGCAGGCGTCGGCGGCGCGCGCCGTGAAACCGCCGTCTTTCCCGACGATTCCGAAGATTTTCGCTCCGACGGCCCGCGCCTCTTCGAGCGCGAGCACGAGATTGTTGGAGACGTTCTTCTCCTTATTGCCACCGCCGACGGAGAACACGAGGACGGCGTCGGCCTTGCCGAGTCGCGACACCTTGAGCCACTCGGAGTACGTCGTGTCCCAGCCTTCGTCGTTCACCCGCGCCGTGAGCTCGGCGACGTTGTCGGTCGGCGTGTAGGCCTCGAAGGCGCAGAGCTTGCGAAAGTCGTTGACCGCGTGGCTCGCGTGGGCGGCCGAGCCCCCGACGCCGAGCACGAACAAGCGACCCCCGCCGTCGCGCACCGAGCCGAGCCCCACCGCGACGCGCTCGATCGCGGCGGCATCGAGCTCGCGCAGCACGCGCACGCTCTCCTCGAGGTAGCTCTTGACGAACTCTCCGCTCACAGCGTGTACCCGGCGGCCTTCGCGTCGTCGTGAAACATCTGCACGGTCTCGAGGCTGTACTCGCCGAGGTCCTTGCCGAAGAGCTCGAGCTTTTTCAAGAGCTCGGGCAAAAGCGTGATGATGTGCGCCCCAGCCTCCTCCGCCTGAAGAACGTTGAGCACCTCGCGCGGGCTCGCCCACAGGAGCTCGGCCCGGGCGCCCGAAGCGTCGATGATCGCACGCGCCTCGCGCATGAGCGGCACCGGATCGCGCCCGGTGTCCGCGATGCGCCCCGCGAACACCGAGATGATGGCCGGAGCGCCGCCGGCAAGAGCGCCGACGGCGCCGCGCACCTGGTCGAGCGAGCAGAGCGCCGTGACGTTGAGCTTTACTCCCGCGTTGACGGAGAGGTCCTTCACGAGGGCGAGCGATGACTCGCCGCGCGTGTTGGTGATCGGGATCTTCACGTAGATGTTCTTGGCCCAGGCAGCGATCAGGCGCGCTTGTGACGCCATCGCCTCGAACTCGTCGGCGAAGACCTCGAACGAGATGGGCCGATCCGTGATGTGTGCGAGCACCTGCTTGGCGAAGCCCGTGTAGTCTTTCACCCCCGACTTGCGCATCAAGGTCGTGTTGGTCGTAAAACCCGCGATCCGCGGGTTTTTGGCCGTCTCGAGCAACGATGCCAGATCGGCTCCGTCGGAGAACAGCTTGATCGTGGACGGTGCGGGCACGAAACGTTCCAACAGGTGATCGACGAAGGCTTGCAGATCAGTACCACGGAACGACGGTTCCGCACCTTCGAGAGAAAGCCGCTCGGCGTCGCCGGGAAAGAGCGACGCGCCGAGCAGCGCCGTATGGAAACCGACTGCGCGTCCCGCGAGGACGTCCGTCGCCCGATCGCCGACCATCCAGGAACGCGCGGCGCTCGACCCCGGTGCCGCCACGAGCGCCTCGCGGAGCAGACCGGGACGAGGCTTCCGGCAGGTGCAGCCGTCTTCGGCCCGGTGGCGACACACGTGCGAGCTCTCGATGCGGCCGCCGGCGCTTTCGGCTGTGCGGACGATGGTCGCGTGGATGGCGTCGAGAGCCTCGACGCCGGCTTCGCCCTTCGCCGCTGCCGGCTGATTCGTCGCGATGGCGAGCCGAATGCCGGCTTGCGTCAGACGCGCGAGCGCCGCCGGCACGCCGGGCAAGAGCTCCACTTCGGCGAGCGTGTGGGGGCTTTCGGGTAAGCCGTCCGCGCGGTGCCGAACCAGCCGATTCAGGACTCCGTCGCGATCCAGGACGACCAGAAATCTTCCAGGCGTCACGCGGGGCCCAGGAGCCGTTCGAGATCCTGAAGGCCCTGCGGCGAGCCGATCTCGTAGAAGCGCTCGGTCATGCGGAGCCCGAGGAGCTCGCCCCGCACGCTGAGCTCGCGCATGACATCGGCGAGATCGTAGCGCACGCCCGCGGGCACGTCGCGCTCGATGACGCTCCTTCTAAAGGCCGAGAGCCCGTAGTCGATGTAGCGGAAGTCCTTCCGCGGGCGGAGCTTCTGCTGCTTGTCGTAGACGACGATGCGCCCTTTGGCTTCGTCGAAGACGACGTTGCTCGTGTCCCAACGTCCCTCGTTCTCGAACACCGTCATCAGCGCCGGAAGCGTCGAAGCGCGAAAGGCGCGCGCAACGGCGCCGAAGTCCACGGGCAGGTACGAATCGCCGTAGACGAGGAGAAAATCCGCTTCGAGCGCGCCGCGCTCGAGAGCAAGGCGCAGCGCACCCGCCGTTCCGCGCAGCGTGTCGCCCTCGCTCACGGTTCGCACGGGGATGCCGTAGCGCGCGCCGTCGCCGACATGCGCCTCGATCCGCTCCCCGAGGTGTCCGATCGAGAGCACGACGCTCGACACGCCGTGCGCGGCGAGCCAGGCGAGCTGATGATCGACGAACGGCCGGCCCGCGACCTCGAGCAGGGATTTCGGTACCGTCTCCGTGCGGGGGCGCATGCGCGTGCCGAGCCCGCCCGCGAGGATCACGCACTGCATCGAATCAGGGGATGATACGAACCCGCGACAGATGCAAGAACGCGAGGGGCGCCGGCACGTGGAGCCGCACGTAGCGGGCACGAGCGCCCGAGAAACGCGCTTTCCACGTCGTGAAGGAGCCCTTGTGGCGCGCCATCTCCTTCCAGGTCGCGCCGTCGGTGCTCACGTCGACGACCAGGGGGTCGGAGCGCTCCGTGCAGCAGTCGAGTCGGTTCGTGACCTCCACGCCCGAGACCCCACGCACCTTGCCGAGGTCGAAGGTGATGGCGGGATCGTTCTCCTGCACGGTGTGGAAGAAGTAGTTTTCGCCGCCCTGGCAGCGCTGCTTCGGGGATTTGCAGCCGCCGACCTTGTAGTCGGAGCTCGCAACCCAGCTTGCCTTCGGGGCGAGGTCGCCGTCCTGGTCGTTCCAATCGCTGTACGCGCGCGCGGCCCAGGTCACGCCGGCGAACAGCACGACCACCGACGCAACGTGCAGCACGCGACGCGCCCAGATGCGCTCGAGCCCGAGCCTTAGCCCCGCGAGCGGCGCGAGCAACGTCTCGCACAGCGCTTCGAGCCGTGCGGCGAGCTTCCTTTGCTCGGCTTTGGGAAGCGCCGCAAAGGCCAGGTAGGAGCCGCCGGCGAGCTCAGAGCGGAGCGCGGTGAGCTCCGCTTCGGCGCCGGGAATTTTTGCCAGGACCGACGCGTCCATGCGCTCGAGCGTGGTCCCGAGCTCCGGCGCCGTCGCATCCGACGCCGGTGCTCCGCGCTCGACGTGGGCGACGAGGGCCACATGGATCGACTCGCGAAAGAGCTCGCACGCGAGCGCTTCCGCGCCCTCCTCGGCGAACGGCTCCGTCGGGCGCAGCGTGCGCTGCGCCGCTTCGAATGCGAGGGACGCCCGCGCCGAGAGCTCGAGCATGCGCGCGGAAGGTCCGCTTTCGGGCGCACGAACGGCCCGCTCCGCGGACCTCAACCAGAACCAGTCCAGGACCCGACTTACCACGACCACCAGCCGCTACCTTTTCAGCTTTTGGTGGAGTTCACAAGCCGATGAGCTTCATCCCCTGCTCGTTCTTGTCCTTGTTGTGACCGCGCTTCCAGAGGGCGAAGGCGCCCTTCCGCGCCACGAAGCCGTACTTGCCGGTTTGGATGGCGGTGTTGAGGATCTGATGGGTCGTCGGCTCGCCGCGCGCTTCGTCGAGCGACATGAGGAGGTAGTCGGCGTCCTCGTACTGAAAACGCAAGGTGAAGCAGAAACGACGATTGGACACGTGAGGCGCTTCGGTCTCCGTGGCCGCCACCGAGGCGTGGCTCGGGATCATGGCGATCAGCTCGTAGAGCTCGCGATGGCGGCGGCGGTCCTCCGGAGTGATCTCGAATTGAACCTGCCGGAAACCTCCGACGAAGTTGTGTTGCTGGAAGAGGGCGCCGTGGCTGTAGCTGTAGATGCTGGCGGTCGCGACAATCGCGAGCAGGGCCGCGGGGACGCGCAGGCGCCGGACGCCGAGCTTCGCGTCGGTTTCGATCCACCACGCGAGCGTCACCGTGGCCGCGAAGAAGATGTAGATCGTGTAGTTCGACGTGTATTGAAAAAACGTCTGGTAGAGCGGCTTGTAACCGGACGAGAGCAGCGTGAACATCGCCGGGGGGATGAAGAGGATCCAGGTGCGCGGGTGCCGGAACGGCAGGAGCAGCACCGGCCCCATCATCTTCACGATGTACGTGAGCTTGTCCTGGTCGAGCAGCGAGTTGAACGTGAAGATGGGATTCGACACCAACGTCCTGAGGACGCCTTTGAACCCCGTCTCACCCGGCGGGATGAGCCCCTGGAACATCCACGTGAAGCTGTTCGAATCCGACCAGGTTCGATGCAGCGGCATCACGAAGAACTTCACGACGACGAAGTACATCGCCGACACGAGCGCGCCGATGATGGCCCAGCGCACACGCTTGCCGCTGATCAGATGGAACGTGCAGCCGGCGGCGAGCACGGCGCTCGTGTCCTCCCGCACGAGCAAGGCGCAGATCCAGAGGGTGATGAGCCAGCCCTTGCGCTCGACCTCGTAAAAGTAGACGACCCACGCGATCCAAAACGGGGCGAGGGTGAGATCGTGGAAATCGTAGAAGACCGGCCCGTGCATCGGGGCGTGGATCAGGTACGCGTACGCCATCACCACGCCGGCCCAGGGGTTGCCGAGGCGCCGGCGCGCGATGAGGAAAATGGGGATAGCGGCCGCCGAGACCAGCACGGCCTGCAGCACGAGCAGCGTTTCGGCGTGCTGGTAGAGCGCGTAGATCGGCGCGTAGAGGTAGAAGAGGAAGTTCGCGTGGAATTGGATGTGCGAGCCGGTGCGGCCGAGATCGGGGCTCGCCGCGAACCATTTCCCGCGGATCAGGTTCCACATCAGGTTGTCGAAGATCGCGAGATCCCAGCTCGCGGTCTTCAGCCGGTAGTGGTTCAGCAGCGTGTAGTACGAGAGGTAGCCGGCGACGAAAAACGCCATCAACCCGACGAGCACCGGGGGAGCCAGCGCGAAGACACGTGGGTGTCGGCGGCGGACGCGGGAGTACCAGCCCCGAATCTCCGTCCAATCGATCGACTCGAAGCAGAGCCTCAGCGTGCGCTCGAAGCCGAGCCCGAAAAGCCCCGCCGACAGCACGAAGGCCCACTCGTTGCGATCCGTCCAGTGATAGTCGAGCAGGACCGGCAGCGGGAAGATCACCATCAGCGGTGACAGCACCCGCGCGGTGCGGAGCAGCGCGGAGACGGCACCGTCCGAGAATCCCCTGAGCGTCCAGTAGATGGCGCCAGCGAGGGCGAACGCGAGTCCCGTGCCACCCATCGAGTAGATGAGAACGTCGCGCGACGCCTTGTCCATGACGTTGGACGTCACGTGCTCGAGCGAGCGGTCGTAGCCGAGCAGGTAGAAGAACGCCGCCACGGACATGCCGGCGGTGAACAGCAGCACGGTGCCGCCGGCGAGGCGTGCCTCCGTGGGGGATTTTCCTACGATCATCGCTGGAGCTGAGGCGGGTTAACGGCCCCTGACGATGGTTTTCCGTACGGGATGAGTCAAGCTTTTCCCGACCCCGCCTTTGCCCTAACCCTTTCCGCTCGCTATCGTGCGGCCCGAGAATGATGCGACCCAAGCTCTCCGTCGTGATCCCCGTGTTCAACGAGGAGGAGACCATTCCCGAGCTCGACCGGCGCTTGAAGGCGCTATTTCGCGGCCTCGGCTCGGTGGGAGAGCTGTGGGAGACCGTGTTCATCGACGACGGGTCGAAGGATCGCTCGGCCGAGCTCCTGAGCGAGCTTGCCCGGGAGGAGCGCCGCTACAAGGTGATCGGCTTTTCGCGCAACTTCGGCCACCAGATCGCGATCACGGCGGGGATCGACCGCGCGGACGGCGACTCGGTCGTCGTGATGGACGCCGATCTGCAGGACCCGCCGGAAGTCGTGCAGCAGATGCTCGACAAGGTGGCCGAGGGGTACGACGTCGTTTACGGCGTGCGCAAGCGTCGCGCCGCCGAAACGATCTTCAAGCGCGCCACCGCCTCCGCCTTTTACCGACTGATCCGCGCGATGACGCGCGTCGAGATCCCGGCCGACGCCGGCGACTTCCGGCTCATGACACGACCCGTCGTGCTCGCGATGCGGGCGCTCCGCGAGCAGCATCGCTTCGTGCGCGGCATGGTTGCCTGGGTGGGCTTTCGCCAGACGGCCGTCTATTACGACCGCGAGGCCCGTTTTGCGGGCGAGACGAAATACCCGCTCCGGAAGATGCTTCGCTTCGCGATCGACGGGATCACGTCGTTCTCGGTCTTGCCGCTGCGCATGGCGACCTGGCTCGGCCTCTTCGCCGGGTCGCTCGCCGTGCTCGTCGGG
>Ga0173480_10001013_pt1 | contig 10177 bp, 11 predicted proteins | sample NitcycUS209509C1_FD_122622 | JGI IMG/M metagenome (GOLD analysis project Ga0173480, IMG submission 122622) | Soil microbial communities from Arlington Agricultural Research Station in Wisconsin, USA - Nitrogen cycling UWRJ-S209-509C-1 (version... | ecosystem: Environmental > Terrestrial > Soil... | reverse complement strand
TGCGGCCGCCGAGCCGCGTTGCCAGCCTCTTGTTGACGGGCGCAAGCAGTGCACCGAGCAACGCCGCCCAGACGAGCGGCTGCCACAGCGGCACGACGATGCTCCACACCAGGTACAGCAGTGCCAGCAGCAGCAACAGGACGCCGAGCAGATCGATCCACGCCTTGGTGCGCGGCGATGCATCCGCGTAGAACACATCGACCCGTACATGCCCGCCCTCCTTCAGAGTCCAGGCGGCCGCGAGCAGGAACAGCGCCGCATGGAAATAGAGGATGGACTCCTGCAGCCAGATCGAGCCGAGCCCGAGCACATAGCGCAGCAAGACAACCGTAAAGCCGATCAGCACGATCGCGAGCGCACACCACGACGCCGCGCGTCCCACGGCCGCGTTCACGCGGTCGATGAGGGCAGCAATCCTGATGATGTGCCCGGCGTTCATTGCTATATACTAGCTCAAAACGAGGTTCCGGATGGCGCAAGACCACGATCATACGCACGACGACCACGACCATCATCACGACCACGACCACGGCTCGGAGCTGTCCGAAATGCAGATTCGCGTTCGCGCGCTCGAATCGATCCTGACCGAAAAGGGATACGTGGAGCCCGCGGCGCTCGATGCCATCGTTGAGGCCTACGAGACCAAGATCGGCCCACATAACGGCGCACGCGTGGTCGCGAAGGCCTGGACCGATCCCGCTTTCAAGAAAGCGCTGCTCGAGGACGCCACCAAGGCGGTGCTCACACTCGGCCATGTCAGCCGCACCGGCGATCACCTGGTGGCGGTCGAGAATACACCGCAGCGCCACAACATGGTCGTGTGCACGCTCTGCTCCTGCTACCCGTGGGAAATGCTCGGGCTGCCTCCGGTCTGGTACAAGGCCGCGCCCTATCGCTCGCGCGCCGTGAAGGACCCACGCGGCGTGCTCGCCGATCTCGGCCTCTCGATGCCGAGGGACACCGAAATCCGTGTGTGGGATTCGACGGCCGAGACTCGCTTCCTGGTGCTGCCGATGCGGCCGAAGGGCACCGAGGGCTGGAGCGAGGAACAACTCGCCGAACTCGTCACGCGCGACTCGATGATCGGCACGGGATTTCCGAAGACCCCGGGCGCCCCGTCATGAACGGCGTCCACGACATGGGCGGCATGGACGGCTTCGGCAAGGTCGAGATCGAGCCGAACGAGCCGGTGTTTCACGAAAAGTGGGAAGGCCGCGTGATGGCGCTGGTGCGCGCCATGGGCGCGGGTGGCGCGTTCAACATCGACACCTCGCGCTTCCATCGCGAGGCGCTGCCGCCGCATGTTTATCTGTCGAGTTCTTACTACAAGAAATGGCTGCTCGGGCTCACAGACAATCTCGTCGCGAAGGGCTTCATCAGCCGAAGCGAAGTGGAGAATGGACACGCGAGCGAGCCCGCAAAACCGCTGAAGCGCGGCAAGCTCACCCTCGATCAGGTCTCTCGCGTCTTTACGCGAGGGACTTTCACGCGGGACGCGCAGGCCCCCGCGAAGTTCAAGATCGGCGACCGCGTGCGCTGCCGGAATATCAATCCCGTCACCCACACGCGCTTGCCGCGCTATGTGCGCGGGCATGTCGGGGTCGTCGAACTTAATCACGGTCCGCAGGTGTTTCCGGATTCCGCCGCGACGGATCGCGGCGACGATCCACAGTGGCTCTACACCGTCGTGTTCGAGGCGAGCGAGCTGTGGGGCGAGAACGCCGATCCGACGCTGAAGGTGTCAATCGACGCGTTCGAGCCGTATCTGGAGCGTGCCTAGCCCTGGCGGTCATCCCGGGCGAGCGCAGCGAGACCCGGGACCCATAACCACGATACTCCCGACGGGGAAACACTTCTACGTTTACATCCTGGCGAGCGGCAAACACGGCACAATGTACATTGGCGTAACGAACGATCTGATCAGGCGCGTGTACGAGCACAAAGAGAAGCTGGTGCCCGCTTCACCAAGGAATACGGCATCGATAAACTTGTTTACTACGAGGTGTTCGACGATCCGGATTCCGCAATCGCACGAGAGAAACGTCTCAAGCGTTGGCGGCGAGGCTGGAAAGTCGAGCTGATCGAACGCGACAATCCGAATTGGGATGATCTCTATTCGGAGCTGATCTAGAGGATTGTGGTTATGGGTCCCGGCTCTCGCTCGCACAGCTCGCTCGGCCGGGATGACCACCCGGGCGTATCAGCCATACAGCAAGCCACGGCAGCGGTGCCCAGCATCCCGCGCGATGCCGAGGGCCCCGTGTTCCGCGAGCCGTGGGAGGCGCAGGCTTTCGCGATGACGCTCGCGCTGCACGAGCGCGGTTTGTTCACGTGGCCGCAATGGGCCGCAACGCTCGCAGACGAGATCAAGCGCGCGCAGGGCGCGGGCGATCCCGACACCGGCGAGACCTACTATCGCCACTGGCTCAACGCGCTGGAGCGGCTCGTCGCCGAGAAGGGCGTGACCGACACGGCGACGCTCGCCCGCTACCAGCACGCCTGGGATCATGCAGCCGACCGCACGCCGCACGGCGAGCCGATCGAGCTCCAACCGCAAGATTTTCACGACTGACAACAAACCGGATAGGACCAGCATGACCATCGCCACCGTCGGCGCGGCCAAAATCACGCGCATCGAGGAGACCTACGGCTTCTTCTTCGAGGCGAAGCAATTCTTCGCCGACTGGCGCGACGAGATCGTGGCCGAGCACATGGGCTGGATGGTGCCCGATCACTACGATCCGAAGTCCGGCTATCTCAAGCTCAGCATTCACTCATGGCTGCTCGAAGTCGGCGGCAAGAAAATCCTGATCGACACCTGCGTCGGCAATCACAAATCCCGCAAGCACCGGCCGTTCTGGGATCAGCTCAACACGCCCTATGTCGAGCGGCTTGCCGCGGCGGGTGCCAAGCCGGACGAGATCGACATGGTGATGTGCACGCACCTGCACGTCGATCACGTCGGCTGGAACACGCGGCTCGACAACGGGCGCTGGGTGCCGACGTTCCCGAATGCCAGGTATGTCTGGAGCAAGACCGACTTCGATCACTTCTCCGCTCTCGACCGTGATCCCGACAAGCCTGCGATTGGCGGGGCGATGCGCGACAGCGTCTATCCGATCGTCGAAGCGGGTCTTGCGCAGATGGTCGACGGCACCGAGGCGATCGGGGAGCATCTGTCTCTCACACCCGCGCCCGGGCATTCGCCCGGTCACGTGCTGATCAATCTCACCTCACAGGGCAAGCAGGCATATTTTTCAGGCGACATCATCCACCACGTCATCCAGGTCTATCATCCGACGTGGAACAGCTTCGCCTGCGCGGACCAGCCGAAGGCGCGCGCCTCACGGCGCATGACGCTGGAGAAATGCGCAGGCTCCGGCGCGCTGCTGCTGCCGCAGCATTTCGGCGCGCCGCACATCTGTCACATCGACGCGAAGGGCGACGCCTTCACGCCGCGCTTTGTTTAGTCAGAAGTTGCAGCGGCCCGTGTAGCCGTTCGATACCGGCTGCTCGGCAGCCGAGGGTGGCGTCGGGCGCCCGTCATAGAAACTTGCGATCTGGTTGGCGACCCCGAACTGCGTGCCGCCGAGCCGCTTCGCGTTGATCAGCCGCAGGATGTTCCACTCGTCGTGCGAGCCATAGCTGAACGTGACCGACGCCTTCAGCCCGTAGTAATTGCGGAACGTCGCCTTGCTCAGCCTCCCCTGCTCGACCGCCTTGCGCAGCCCCTCGTCGGCCGCGTAGCGCTGATCGAACAGCGCGTCGATCTTCTCCATGTCGCCTTCACCGGTCAGCCCGAGCGCGCGCGCGAAGTCCGACGGGCCCGAGAAATAGAAGAAATCGAAATCGTCGCCGGTGCCGCTTGGCCCTTCGAGCGCGCGCGTCCACTGCAGCATGTAGTCGGCCCCATTCGCGCCGCTCGGCAGCGAGAACCGCGAATCGCCCGGATTGAGAATCCAGAGCGACGTCTCGCCGAAGCGCTTCTCGACCGCCGCCTTGGTCTTGGCCGCGACGTCGATATTGACGCCGAAATAGGCGCCGCCGACCGTCGAGATCGGAATGCTCAAATAGCCGATCGCCTTGCCGGCGCTCTTCTGCTCGGCGATCGCCTGGCGCACCTTGCTGACGTTGGTGTCGATCGCGCCCTTGAGGTCCTGCTCCACGCAGTAGCAGATATTGATGGCGGTACACTCTGTCGCGCGGACCGCATGCGCGGTGGTCGGCAACACAAATGCCGCTGCGCACAGCACCGCGCCAAGACTTGGAATAACGTTTCGCATGGGGCCCCTCCTGCCGGCATAATCCGGCAACAATACACGACTTGTGCGTGTTGCAAGACGGCTACGCGGCAGGCGTGCGCACATGCTCCGGGCGCACGCCGAGGCCGAGCAGGCGCGCCGGAATGCGGCGCAGGACGGGCCATCGCGCGAGCAATCGGACCGGCCACGGCGCTTCGAACTTTGCTTGCGCGGCGAGCGCGCGGCTCACCACCTTGTTCTGCAGGAAGACTTGGATCGCCTGCGTGACCCGCGCCGGAAACTCGCGCCGCTGCTGCACGCGCGCGAGATCGGCCTCCGTGAGCCGCCCCTCGCGCAACGCACTGCACAGGATGTTCGCCGCCGCGACAGCGTCCTGCACGGCGAGGTTTATGCCGACGCCGCCGATCGGAGACATCGCATGCGCGGCATCGCCGATGCACAACAGCCCCGGTCTGTGCCAGACCGGCATGCGGTCGACCGCTACCGTCAGCAGCTTGATCTGGTCCCAGTCTTTGATCTCGCTCACGCGGTCGGCGAACATCGGGACGCTCTTGGCAAGCCCCTTGCGAAACACGTCGAGACCCGCGCGATGCACCTCGTCGATGCCGCCCTTCGGGATCACGTAGGCGCACTGCCAGTAATCGCCGCGGTCGATCAACACAAAGATGTGCCCGGCCTCGAACTTGCCCATGCTCTCTGCCGAGTCGTCCTTATGGTGCGGCAGGCGGAACCAGAGCACATCCATCGGCGCGCCGAGATCGTCGACCTTCATGCCGGCGCGTTCGCGCACGGTCGAATGGCGCCCGTCGCAGCCGACCACGAGATCGGCACGGATATCGAGTTCGCCGGAAGGGGTGTTCGCCCGCACGCCGACGACGCGCCCGCCTTCCTCGATCAGCGCGGTCGCTTCCGCCTTCATCTGCAGATGAAAGCCCGGATAGCGCTTGCCGCGATCGGCGAGGAAATTCAGGAAGTCCCATTGCGGCATCAGCGCGATGAACTTGCAGCGCGTCGGCAAGTGGCTGAAGTCGACGAAGGTGAAATGCAAGCCGCCGAACTCGCCGCCGAGCGTGCGCGCCTCGGTGTGGGGCAGCTTGAGGAATTCGTCGAGCAGGCCGAGTTCGCCCATCACCTCGAGCGTGGAGGGATGGATCGTGTCGCCGCGGAAATCGCGCAGGAAATCGGCGTGCTTCTCCAGCACCACGACGTCGACACCGCCGCGCGCGAGCAGGAAGCCGAGCATCATGCCGGCCGGTCCGCCTCCCACGATGCAGCAGCGGGTGCAGACCGCCTGCGCCATCACTCGCGCTCCGGACTAAAACAAGATCAGGCGATCCCGACCATTCGCTCGTTCACCATGTAGCCGGCGAGCAGCGCGATGCCGAACAGCAGCACGAAAGCCGCTGCCGCAACCTCGACGCCTCGCAGCGCAAGCGCGCCGTAGCCGGTGCGCGTCGCGGCGACACGCGCAGCGAGACCGGTGGCGGTAACGGTCAGGGTGGCAATGGCTGCCACCGTAATGGCAGTGCCGAGCCCCATCACGAGCGTCGCCGCGATGCCCGCCCAGAAAATTCCCTGTGCCAGCGCGAACACCAGCACCAGGATCGCGCCCGAGCATGGCCGCAGGCCCACCGCGAAGATCGCCATCAGGCCGCGCCTCCAGCCCCCCGGACCTGCGAGCTGATCCGGGGTCGGCCCGTGCGAATGGCCGCAGTGCTCGTCATGGACGTGACCTGCCTCGCCATGCGCCGGATTGGCGTGGGCGTGATTATGGTGGTGCGCGTGGTCAAGCGCGTCATGATGATGCCCATGGTCATGCGCGTCATCGTGATGATGGTGCACATGCGGCGCTGTCGCGGCCGCGCCCAAGGTTTTTGGCGCGCGCAGGAACTGCCACTCGCGCCAGAAGGCAAGTCCCTTGGCGTAGAGGAGCCGCCCACCCACCAAGGCGATCAGGAGATAGCTCGCGATCTCGATCCACCAGACGGCGTTGCTCATGGTCTTGGCGGTCGCGCCAAGCAGCGCCGCCGCGATCCCGACCACCGCGATCGCCACCAGCGCCTGCACCAGCGCGGACGCGAAGGAAAGTGTGACGCCGCGCTTCCAGGTTTCTTCGTTCGCCACCAGATAGGACGAGATCACCGCCTTGCCGTGACCCGGGCCCGCCGCATGGAAAATCCCATACGCGAAGGAGAGCCCCATCAGCAGCCACGCGGCGCTGCCATCGGTCTTGGCGTTGCGGATCGCGCCGGAGAGCAGCCGGTAGAACTCCGCCTGCTTGGCGAGCAGCCACCCCATGATGCCCTCGGGCGGAGGGGCCGGCGGCGGCGCGCCCTTCGGTGCACCAAACGGATTTTGCGCAAGGGCATCGGCGGCGCCGAGAACAAGCGCCGCACAAATCAGCGCGAGCAGAAGAAGTGTCGCCTTGCGCCTTTCGGCCAAGGTTGTCACGGGCATTTCACCGCTATCTTGTTGGCGAACTGGGCGCCGTAGTTGCTCCCCGCTCCGCTGTTGAAGAAGGCTTCGCCCGGCTGTGCTTTCGACGCGATCTGGCCGCCTTCGCCCGGCCGCAGCACGGCGAATTGGCACGCCGACGGGGCATTGACGAGCTTCACCGGATCTTTCGGAGCGAACGAGAAATCGACGAACCAGCTCGGGTCGTACATCTCGACGTTCAGGCTCTGCGCCTTCACGGGCGTCTTGAACGGCAAGGTGAAATGCAGCGTGAGCAGGCCGTCGGTGAATTCGAGCCAGTAGTCGACCGGGGCGTTGAGATCGGTCTTCTTGCCATTCACCTGCGCCACGGTGAAGTAGTCGAAGTCCTTGAGCGATTCGACGTTCACCTGCGCGAGCGGCGCGAGCTCCTCGCGGGTGAACTTGCCCTTTTCCTTGCTCTCCAGCCCCTGCGTCGCAAAGGTCGAGAACATGTCGTCGAAGGTCCATGCATGGCGCACGCCCGTCACGCTGCCGTCCGGCGCGTAGACGAGTTCGCTCGTCATGGTCACCCAGACATGCGGGTGCGCGCGGGCGCCCGTCGCGGCAAATAACGCCGTAACGACAAGCAGCAGGCGAAGAGAAAGGGTCATGGGCCGAACCAGGCGCCCCCAATCTGCACGGCGCGGCCGGACCATAGCACCGAGTGAGGCCGAAAGGAGGCACTTCCTCGTGAGCAATGCGGCCATGCAACCCTTTCGGCGGATATGAGTTTCACACCCGAACCAGGAGGAATTCATGGCCAATTCGAGCTTCGAGACATTCAAGCAGGGCGGCGAGGCAATGGAAGACGCGGCCAAGAAGACCGGTCAGCAGGCGCAGGGCCTCTACGATCAGGCGAAGAACAAGGCTTCCGATGCGTATGACAGCGCGAGCGGATACGCCGGCGATGCGGTCGCCCGCGTGCAGGACAGCGCAACCGAACTGGACGACATGGTTTCCGAGCAGGTCGGCCGGCATCCCAAAGCCATGATGGCGCTCGGGATCGGCGTTGGCTTTGCGCTGGGCCTGTTATTCGCTTCGTCGCGCACCCGCGAACCGAGCTGGCGCGACTACGCGCGGTGGAGCTAGGTCTGCTGGCAGCGCCCCAAGGCCGCCGCCAAAGTCCGGCCTAGCCCAGGATTTGGTCGACGCAGTCCTCGTAGGCACGCGGCCTTGAAACAAAGCCGCCTGACTTCAGGCTGTCCGCGAGCCGCGTGAACCCCACCCGCGAGACGTCCGGGGTGTGCGCCCAAAGGCTCGCATCCCGGTAGCGCTGAAGCGAACTGGCGAGAAGCTCGCGGGAAACGTCCGGATAATACGGCGCAACTGCGTCAGCCAACTCCGCGCCGCTATGCTCCCATACCCAGGTCAGGGTGCGGCGGGTGGCGCGCACCATGGCGTCGAAGGCCGCGCGATTCCGGCGCACGCTGTCCCGGGTGGCGAGGAACGTAGTGTAGACCGTCGGCCCGCGAGAATTCGCCGCGTAGAGCACAGCGCCGGCGCCTGTCTTCGCCGCCATCGATACGTAGGGCTCAAACATCTGCGCCACGTCCAACTCGCCTCGGCGCAGTGCGTTGAGATTGTCCCCCATCGTCCGGCCTGTCACGCGATCGATCTTCTCCGGATCGATATCGTGGAGCCGCAGATCGTGCTGGAGGCAGAGCCATGGCGTCGGCACCTCAGAGACGCTCCCGAGCCTGAGTCGGAGAAGATCGGCGAGCCGAAATGTCGCGGAATCAATCCGGCCAACCAGAAAGAAGGGATCGCGCGACACAATCTCGCAAAAGCAGACCATGGGTGAATTCGGGTCCTCGTCGTGAGCCTTCATGACCCGCATCGGCCCACCCCAGGAGATATCGATCGACCCGTCGAGGAGACCCGCGCCGGCGGCCCCCGGTGCCGAAGAGTCGAGCAGTTCTACCTCCACACCTTCGGTGGCGTAGTATCCGAGCGCGTGCGTGGCATAGAATGGGGCGTAGAACACGGCGCGAAAATTTTCCGAGAGCTTGACGTGCATAGACACTCCGAACCGTGCGGATGACCCCGTAGGGGGGTCGCAGGAGCGACAGTTGAAAAGCTTGCCAAGATTTCTGCTGATTGTCGCTGCGTTCGTGATCGCCTGGGCCGATACCTCCCATGCGCAGGCGAACTACCCGAACCGCGCCATCCAGCTTGTCGTCACTGTCCCGCCAGGTGGCGCCGCTGACAACATTGCGCGAGTCATCGGCGCAAAGCTCGCCGATGCACTGGGCCAGCCCGTCATCATCAACAATCGAGCCGGGGCCGGTGGCACCACGGCCGCCGCCCAGGTCGCGAAGTCCGACCCCGATGGATACACGGTGCTGCTGAACACGATCACGACCCACGGCATCGGGCCGCATCTCTATCCAAACCTGCCCTACGATCCGGTGAAGGACTTCGAGCCGGTCATTCTGGTTGCGAAACTGCCGCTGATCATGGCGCTGAACGCGGATGTCCCCGCGCAGAACGTGCAGGAGGTGATTGCACTCGCGAAGGCGAAGCCGGGCGAGCTGACGTTTTCCTCCTCCGGCACCGGCGGTGCGCCGCACCTCGGGGGCGAGTTGTTCAAGAGCCTCACCAAGACCGAAATACAGCACGTGCCCTACCGGGGCAGCGGACCGGCGGTCGTCGATCTCATCGCTGGGCGCATTACGATGATGTTCGACGCCACCCCCTCGCTCTGGCCTTTCATCCAGTCGGGAAAGCTCCGCCCGCTGGCGGCCGCGAGCGCGCAGCGGCATCGGCTGCTGCCTGACGTTCCCTCATTCGCAGAGCTCGGATATCCCGCCATGGATATCGCGTTGTGGTACGGCGTTGTGGTCCCTCGCGGTACGCCGGCGCCGATCGTACAGCGGCTCAATGCCGAACTCGCCAAGATTTTCCAGATACCGGACGTTCGCAGCAACCTGTCCGATCAAGGCGCTGACCTGCAGGGCGGTACGCCGGAAGACTTCGGCGCCTTCATGCGCAACGAAACCGCGCGCTGGGGCGCGGTGGTGAAGCAAGCGGGCATCAAGCCGGAGTGACGGCGGCTCCCTAAACCCCCGCCGCTCCGCCATCCGCGCGCGGGTCGTGCACGCCTTCCAGCGTCCCGTCCGCATGCAGCACGACCGCGCCCGCATGGCCCATGGTGTCGGAATAGGGCTCCGGCAGCACCTCGACATCGTGACCGGCTGACAGCAGCCGGTCGATCAGACCTTCATCGAAGCGGGATTCGAGCCGCAGATTGGTGTGCGGCGAGCCCCAGGTGCGCCCGAGCAGCCAGCGCGGTCGGTCGACCGCCTGCTCCAGAGGCTCGCGATAGAGCACGTGGCGGCTGAACAGCGCAGCTTGCGTCTGCGGCTGCCCCTCGCCGCCCATCGCCCCATAAGCCATGACGCGACCGTCGCTTAGGGTCGCCAGCGCGGGATTGAGCGTGT
>Ga0173480_10001012_pt1 | contig 10184 bp, 13 predicted proteins | sample NitcycUS209509C1_FD_122622 | JGI IMG/M metagenome (GOLD analysis project Ga0173480, IMG submission 122622) | Soil microbial communities from Arlington Agricultural Research Station in Wisconsin, USA - Nitrogen cycling UWRJ-S209-509C-1 (version... | ecosystem: Environmental > Terrestrial > Soil... | reverse complement strand
GGGCGCATCTTCGAGACCCTGCGAAACGGTTCGGGAAATCCCGCGGCGCATTGACCGGTCGTTCCGCTGAGGGGAGAATTGCGGGCGTGCGGCCCCTCAGCTTAATCGTTTTGGTTGGGGGATTTCTCACGGCCGCGTGCGGCAACGACTCGACGCCTGACGGCAAGTCGGGTGGCGCCACCGGGGCGGGGACGGGTGGCGGCGGCAACGCCGGCGGTACGGCGAGCGGCGCCGGGAGTGGGCAGGGCGGTACGACGCCGGGAGGCTCGAGCAACGGCGGAAGCGGCGGCACGGGAAGTGGCGCCGGTGCGACGAGCGGCGCGGGAGCGACGGGTACCGGTGGCGCAACGGGTGGAACTCCTAGCAATGGAGGCACTCCCTCGCTCGGCGGGAGCGCGGGAGCGGCCACGACCGGCGGCGCTGCAGGCGCGGTAACGGGTGGAGCGGGAACGGGTCAGAGCGGCGGCGCGGGCGCTGCGGTCGGTGGTGCGGGAGCATCGGCGGGCAGCGGTGCCGGCGGCGCGTCGAGCGGTGGTGCTGGCGGCGGCATCGGTAACGGCACCCTCAAGATCATCAGCGTCGGCGACTCGATCACGCGCGCGACGTGCTGGCGCGCGCAGCTCTGGAAGACGCTGAATGCGTCGCACTCCGGGCATTTCGACCTCGTGGGCACGCTCAAGTCGGACAGCGGCTGCAACGTGTCCGGCTACGACCAGGACAACCAGGGCTACTCGAGCTCGCTCCTCACCGAGGCAGTAGCGGGCGTGACGAACGCGCGCACCTGCGACCCGACGTGCCCGACGTTGAACGATTTCGCGACGGCGTTCATGACGACGAAGCCCGACGTCGCGCTCATTCACTACGGCACGAACGACGTCTGGAACGGCAAGGCGACGAACGAAATCACGGCCGGCTATGGTGAGCTCGTCGACAAGCTTCGCGCGGCGAACCCCAGCGTGAAGGTCTTCGTCGCCAAAATCATCCCCATGAACGTGACGAGCAGCACCTGCAGTGGCTGCTCGTGCACGGCCTGCGCCGGAACGATCATGGCGCTGAATTCGGCGATCGACGCGTGGATACCGACGAAGACCACGGACGAGTCACCGATCACCGCTGTCGATCAGAACACGGGATTCGACGCCACTGCCGATACGAAGGACGGCGTACATCCGAACGACTCCGGATCGGCGAAGATGGCGGCGAAGTGGGCCGCGGCGCTCGAGCCGTTGTTCTGAGTCGCGGCGCGGGCGCGCGGGCCGTCGCTTGCGCGATGGCGTCGCTCCGGGCACCCTTATCGCATGGTGACGGGCGAGCGGACACGACGGGACGCGCGAGTCGACGGACTCCGCTGGGCGCTGATCGCGGCGGTGAGCGGCATCCACTTCGGCGTGGTGGCGTGCGCGGGAAAGTCGAGCAAGGACGCGGACGGCGGCAGCGGCGACGGCGGCACGAGTGGCACGAGCGCGGGGCAGGGCGGCGCCGCGGCGGGAATGCCGGAGGCTGGGAAGGGCGGCTCCGGTGGCGTGACGACGAACGGCGGTGACGCGGGACGAAACACGGGCGGTGGAACGGGCGGCTCGGCCGGCGCTTCGCGTGGCGGTTCCGCAGGAGCCGGTGCCGTTTCGGGCGCAGGCAGCGGTGGAGTGAGCGGCGGTGCTGCGAAAGGAGGCAGCGCCGGCACGGGCAATCCCGGTGGCGCGGGTAGCGGAACCGGAGAGAATCCATTCCCATGCACGAGCGCGGATCCGTGGGGCTCGACGCTTCAGAGCTGCGGCGAGGGAACCTACGTGCATCGCCCGTCGGCCGTGGCTTGTCCGCTGCCTGACCACGACGCTTCGGTGAGCGAGGGCGGTGCCCCGGGGGAGCCCGGAACGCTTCCTTGCGCGCAAGACAGCGACTGCGCCGCTGGCGAGTACTGCGTGCTCGGCATGGCGAGCTTCTGCATTCACCCTTGCACCGACGACGCTTCGTGCCCGGACAACAGCGTCTGCGTTTGCGACAAGTACTTGAGGGCGCTCGCCTTAGGCACGGAGAGCATTGAGGCCGGTCGCTGCGTCTACGCGACCTGCACGAGCGACGCCGACTGCGAGCCGGGCTTTGCGTGCGCGGCGCCGCTCGACACAGGCGATGGCTGTGGGCAGTCGCCCAGTAACTTCGCCTGCCAAACGCCAGACGACGAATGCGGAGGGAAGGAGCAGTGCGGCCCGAACGAGGTCTGCAACGGGGCGAGGCCTCGCACGTGTGAGATCGCTCCGGCGTGCGGCCGCCCGTTCCTCGTCGGCGAAGACGCGCGCTCGGCGCGGAGCGTACCGAGCGCTGATTGGCTCGACGCGGCGCTTTCGAGCGCACCGTTCGGCTGCGTCGCGCGGGAGGGGACCGGCGTGGAGGTCGACGCGCTCGACGCCGCGGCACGCGGAGTCATCGCGAAACATTGGCTCGAGGCTGGCGCGATGGAACACGCGTCCGTAGCGGCTTTTGCGCGTTTCGCCCTCGAGCTCATGGCGCTCGGTGCGCCCGCGCGGCTCGTCGAAGCGACGACGCGTGCGATGGCGGACGAGACGCGTCACGCGCGATTCTGCTACGGGCTGGCGGCGCGCTACTCCGGTGAGGCACGCGGTCCCGGGGCACTCGACGTGACGGATGCGCTCGCCGAGTGCGGACTGCTCGCGGTGGTCGAGCGCGCGGTCCTCGAAGGTTGCATCGGCGAGACGCAAGCGGCCGTCGAAGCGGCGTGGGCCGCGGAGGCCGCGGCGGATCCCGTCGTGCGCGACGTGCTCGAGCGCATCGCGGAGGACGAGACGCGCCATGCGGCGCTCGCGTTCGATTTCGTGGCGTGGGCTTCGGAGCGCGATAGGACGGTGCGAGCGCTCGTGGAGCGAACGTTCGCGCGAGCGCGAGCTCAGGCGGTAGACGAGGCGCGGCGCGACCGAGCGGCGACGGGCGTTGATTCGGCTGCGGATGCGCTACCCGCCGCACTGCGCGCAACGCTCGCGGCGCACGGCGTTCTCGACGAGTCGACGCGACGCGCAGCACGCCGAGCGGCGCTCGGCGACGTGCTCCCGTCCGTCTGGAGCGCCGCGCTAGGTCGCTCGGTCGGCGATACGGCGCCGGAGGCGCTCGGTCACGAAGTCGAACGCGCGCTCGACCTCGAATAGCGACGCGTACGCGATGAACGAGAGCTGATACGGAAACGGAATCGCCATCAGCGCCTCGACCCCGATGTGGAACCCCCAGGCCAAAAGCGCCCACCCGAGCGCGATCCGCCGCCCGAACAGCGCGATCGGCGCGCCGAGCTCGAGCAGAACGGTCATGAGCGCGAGCACGAGGAACGGCGCTTCGTAGTGAACGGCCGCCGCGCCGAGCGCCGAATACGAGCTACCGAGCTCGATCTTGCGCAAGTTGTCGTACGCGATCTGCGCGCGGAGGAGCCCGCCCTCGAGCCAGATCGGCCCCGCGAGCTTGAGCTTCGCGAGCCCTGCGAGCACGTAGCAAACCGCCGTCGTGACGCTCATGGCGCGAGCCGCCCAGCCGTACGCTCCGGACAGCGTCGAGCTCGTTGGCCTGCCGCGGACGTCCCAGCCGTACGCGTCCGCCGCGGGCGCCGCGGACAGCACGAGGATGTGGAGCGCGACGAGATTCTCCGTGTGGAAGATCATCCCCCACGAGCTCCGGTAGCTCGTGATCCACAGGAATAGGAGCGCGAACACCGGCGCCGTGAAGCGGTACCGCAGGCCGAGCACGAACGGCACGCTCGCGACGGTGGTGAGGGCGACGAGCAACGTGACGACGCCGCTCGAGAGCGGCTCGTCCAGGAGAGCGACGAGCCCCACGGGCACGAACTGCTCGCGCCCGAAGCGCGCAGGGGCGGTGAAGCTCGCAAAACGCGTGACCAAGTGGACGAGCGCAAAGCCGCCCGTGAGGATGCGCAAGAGCGCGAGCCGACGCGCCGGCGCAGGCGCAAACCAGTAGCGCTCGAACGCGGCGAGCGCCTTCATCGGTTGCGCCCCGCCTTGCAGCTCGCGATCACCTCGCGCTCTTCGGGCTCGGCGTCCTCCACGAAGTAGGCGACCGGGTCGAAACGCGCGCGCACGACGCGAAGTCGCACCTCGCGCTTCCCCTTCTCGTGCTTGGCGAGGCGCCGGGCGATCGACTTGCACAGCGCCTCGGCCGCTTCCGGTCCTTCGCGCACGGCGCGCTTGATGGTCCGGTACGACTGCATCACCTCGTCGCTCGCGACGAGCTCGGGATCGAGCCGGTGCGCTCGGTCGCGGTCGTCGAGGCGCTCGATGAACGACAGGTGCGGCTTGTCGATTTTGCGCGCGAACATCGGGTACGTCGAAAGCGGGAACGAGTCGTGCTGCGCCGGACGAAACGCCGGCAGTGCCGCGGCGATCACGACGCCCAAGCCGACCACGTACCCGGGCCAACGCGAGTGCCCGCTGTCTTGCACGGGCCCACCCTACTGCATGAGTCCGAGGGAGGCCGGGAGCGAGCGCCGGCGGGCAGGATTCTTGCTTCGGTTCGGGCTCATGATCCGCAAGATCGAAGCCGGCTACCGCATCTACTCCCGCAAGAAGGACCCGAAGACGGGACGGCGCAGAAACCTCGGCACCTTCCGCACGCGCGAAGCGGCGGAGAAGCACGAGCGCGCGATCCAGTTCTTCAAGCACCACTGACGGGCAAGGCCGGTGTCAGAGCGTCGCACCCGCCGGCGGGTCGCGTTCATGCACGCTACTGCCTCGACGACTTCGTCACGCAGAGGCAGGATGACGCGCTTGAAGCAGGCCTTGCTCATCCTCGCCAGCGGTGTCGTCTGCCTCGTGATCGCCCTGTTCGTGTTGACCCGGCCTTCCCACCGCGCACTCTTGCGCGCAACGGCCCCGAGTGGCGAGAACCTGATCTTGTTCGAGGGCGACCGCGACTTTCGCGGCTTTCCGCTGTCCGTCGCGCGCCGGACCTACGTCTACGTCGGTCGTGATAGCGCCCCCACGGGTTACGGACACGTGACGACCTTCGACCTGCATCCGGAAATGGTCGACCCCGCGCTCAGCGTCGAGGCGTACGCGAGACGCGTCACAGTGACGTGGTCGGAGACGGGTGTGACGCTCGAGGAGCCGAGCGGCCATCGCCTATTCTTGCCGAAGCGCGCGTACGCCGGCGGACGCTAGGCGCAGCGAACATCGACTCGGACGACACGATCGGCAGCGAGCTTCACGACGTCGTGGACCTGGCGCGCCAGATCCTCGGGTTGTGACTGTATTTGCAGGCGAGGACCAGTGCGACGAACGCACCGCACAGCGAGAGCGCGGCGACGTTGTCACGCAGGTTCGGGTGGAAGATGAGCAAGAAGCCGTGCCCCTTGATGAGCGCCGCGAAGCTCGAGACGCAAAACGGCATCAGGTAGAAGCGGAACACGGGCCAAAAGCCCAAGCGTGCCCGCCGCTCTCCGGCGTACGCCGTGCTCAGGTAGAGACCCGTCCCGATGATCCCGCTCAACCCGACGGAGGTTCCCCACAGCGTCAGCGAGGAATCGAAATACCGAACCACGACGAACGCGTACCAAACGAAGTAGCACCACAGCACCACCTTCGGTCCACGTAGCCCCCGCAGGTATCTGAGCACCCGGCCACGCTACCGCGCGGCTGTTTCCGCAGGTTTTCGCCTGCTTCCCGGAACCCGAAATCGACCCCGTTAGAGCCAGCCGACGCGTCGCGCGACTTCCGCGATCGCGCCGCCGCTCTCGTCGTCGCTCGCGAGCACCTCGTCCGCCGCGTCCTGCACCCCTTCGGGCGCCTGCGCCATCGCGAAGGAGAGCCCCACGCGCTCGAGCATCGGGATGTCGTTCACCCAATCGCCGACCGCGACGATCTCGTCGACCGAGATGCCGTAGTGCTCGGCGAGCCACGCGACGCCCGTGCCCTTGTCGATCCCGGCGGCGCGCACGAGGAGGGCCCACGGCCGCGTCCCGTCGGCGAACACGCTCTGCGATTCGAACACGATCGTCTGCAGCAGGCTCGACGCGCGGTTCGCGAGCACGCGCTCGGCGGCACGGATGCGATCTTCCGTGGCGAGCGCGAGCATGGCCGGCACCGTCCGCCCGACGTACCAGGAGTCCTCACGCAAGAGCCCGCTCACGACGCGCGTCTCGCGCGACCAGAGCCGCATGTAGTCGAGGTGCTCTTCGCCGTCGTGGTCGTGGAACAAGAGCTCGTCCGAGAGCGCGAACGGCGCCGCTTCATGGCGATGCAGCACGTCGCACAAGACGCGAATGGCGTCCTCGGCGAGCCCGGCGCACGCGAGCGCCTCACCCGTGCGCGAATGGGCGACGTGGCTGCCGTCGACGCAGGCGAGCGGCGCATCGAGACCGAGCTCGAGCGCCAGCGGCTGCGTGCCCGAAAACATGCGTCCGGTGCAGAGCGTGACGTCGACGCCGCGCGCGAGCAGTGCCGCCACCGCCTCGCGGTCCGCACGGCGCACGTGTCCGAGCGGCCCCACCAACGTGCCGTCGATGTCGCTGACCAGAAGCTTGTAGCGAGTAGGAATCGCCGAGCTCAGGCCGAGGCGGTCGCCGGATACACCGACACGCGCCGCTTCGTGCGACTCGAGTGCTCGTACGCGACGACGCCGTCGATCAGCGCGAACAGGGTGTAGTCGCTGCCCACGCCGACGTTGCGGCCCGGGTTGATGGTCTGGCCGACCTGGCGCACCAGGATGCCGCCGGCCCGCACGGCCTCACCGCCGAACACCTTCACTCCGCGATACTGGGCGTTCGAGCCGCGACCGTTGCGCGTCGATCCGCCACCTTTTTTATGTGCCATGGCTTAGCCCTTCACACTCAGGATCTTCACGGCCGTGAAGCTCTGGCGGTGACCCGCCTTCTTGCGCGAGCGCTTGCGCTTGCGGAACTTGAACACGACGAGCTTCTTGCCTTGCGCCTCGCCGACGATCTCTCCTTCGACGGAGGCGCCAGCGACCTTTGGCTTGCCGATCTTCGGCTCATCGCCGCCGATCATGAGCACGTCGTCGAACTTGATCTTGTCGCCGGCCGCGCCGGTGAGGAGGTCGACACGGACGGTGTCACCCTCCATAACTCGGTACTGCTTGCCGCCACTGCGGATGACTGCGTAGGCCATTTCGGGGGCGCGGAACCTAGCCGATGCCCCCGGGCCTCGCAAGCAACCCGGGGCCGGTTGCTGGAGACCGCACAAAAACCCATCAATTTCGCGCCTCGGCAGGGCACTTCCGTAACCGAAGGGCGAGCCCGTCGGCCCGAGGGGCGAGTTCCCGTTGCCTTTCTGCTCTCCCCCCGGTGACTATCCAGGGGCCATGGCGACGTCCGACTCGATGCGTCCTCTGCCTCCCCCGACGCTTCCGCCGACGCGCAGCTCGCTCATCCCGCAGAACGAGGCGCCCGGCCGTGGCGACGACGTGGCGGAGCTCCTCTCGCGCGCGCCGTCCGATTTCGCACCCGAGACGGCCATCGACGAGCAGATCGCCGACCTGGAGCGCTGGGCGGAGGTGAACCTGCGCGAGGACCGCAACGACAAGATCCGCTTTTGGGTGTTGCGCGGCATCACGTTCCTCGGCGCGAGCGGCGCAGCCGTCGCCGCCGGTCTCGCGTCCACGAAGCTCGCCGTCGGGCTCGGCGCCGCAGCCGCGCTCGCCATCGCGATCGACTCGGCGTGGCCCGCTTCCTTCCGCAGCCCGGCGGTGCGCGCGGTTCACGATCTGCGCGAGCTGCAAAACATGCTCAAGCTCCGCTGGGACAAGGTGCGGCTCGCGCATGCCGATCCGGGCGCTCCGCAGCGCGTCGCGCATGCGATGGCGATGCTCGACGCCGTGCAGACGAAGCGCGAAGAGATCGGCAAGTACCTCGTGCGCGCGGAGCCCTCGCAGGGGCTGAAGAAGCCGCCGAGCCTGTTCTAGGGAGCCGCGGGGGCAAGGCCCCCTGTGACTAGCCCCTGTGACTAGCCCCCCGTGACTAGCCCACGTTACGCGAGCAACGACGCGTCGAGCAGCTCGACGAACGAGCGCGACGATGCCGGGGGAGCGAGAGCGACGTGGGCAACGTCCGTCGCGCCAAGCGCGGGACGCGCCGTGCGCGCGGGCGAGTCGATGGAGGGCACCTCGACCGGGATCGTCGCCTTCTCGCGCGGCTCCGGGACGGACGGCGGGCCCTCGGCGAGAGCCGGATCCGGATACTGCGCCGGCGGCGGTGCCGTCATGTCGTACAGGCCCGACTGCATCGAGGGTCGCGGCAGCGCGACCTCGAGCTCTTCGGCGGGCGCCGGCTCGAGCGACGCGGGCGGCGGCTCCTCGATCGTGACATCGATCTCGAGCTCGGGGCCGCGCGGCGCTTCGAGCTCGATCGTCCCGCCGAGCTGCTCCGCAGTCGGGCCCATCGACGGCGGCGACATCAGATCCGCCTCGAGCTCCGTGACGTCTGGCGTGCGACCCGCTTCGAGACCCGTGGGCGGCAGCGCTTCCTGCGGTCCCGACTCGGGCGGCGGCGTCTTGATGGGCACCTCGTGCTCGCCTTCGAGCGCTTCGCCCTCGAGCTCGGCGGCGCCGGCGAGGGCCTCGTCGAGCGTGGCTGCCGACACGCGGACTCCGACGGCGGTGATCTCGCTCACCTCCATCGCGTCGGGCTCGAGGACGGGCGGCTCGACGACGGGTCCCTCGTCTTCAGGCGGCTCGGAAACGATGAGCTCCGGCTCGTCCGGCTCGGAGTAAGTCGGCTGAGCCGGCGCCGCTGCAGCTGCCGGTGGGACCGACTCGGCCGCGCCGGGCGGAATGGTTGTGACCTCGAGCAGGTCGTCGTCGCTGATCTCCTCGGCGGGGATCGACTCGGGCGGCAGCGTCGCGGGCCGCGTCTGGACCGCGGAGCCAGGCTCCGGCTGCCACCCCGGCGTCGTCGGCGGCTGCACATCCGGCGGCGTGGAAGCCATGGTGGGCGGCGACGGCGGCGTCGGCGCGGGCGCCGCGGGCGGCGACGGGGGCGTGATCGCGGAGGCGAATGGTTCGCGCGGCGCGACCGGCGGCGGCGGTGCCTGGGCGGAGATGGCATCGCGCGCGATGGGCGCCGCTACGGCCGCGCTCGCGCGACGTGGCGCCGCCGTTCGATTCTTCCGCACGCGCTCGAGCAGCGCTTCGAGCTTCTGCACGCGATCGGTCGTGGTCACGAGGCGCCTCCGGCTCCGTTCAGGCGTCCAAGCACTTCGCCCCAGCTCACTCCGGAGCCGAGCCACTCCCGCACGCGGTCCGCGGTGCTCGAGCTCACGACCAAGAGGCGCACGAGCGAATCGTCGCGCTGGAGCGGGACGACCGACGCCGTGCGTCCGAAGGCGCGCTGCAAGGCACCCTCGACGATCCCGGCGAGGATCTCGTCGCCTTCGCCGCGCAGGGGCGAGCCCTGCACCGTCGCGACCAGCATCCGCCCCCAACGCTCGAAGCCGAGCGAGCCCATGCCCATCAGCGCGACCTCGCCGCCGAGGTGCTCGACCACGGCTTCGGCGCTCGCGTTGCCGTCGAGCCGCTCGGCGACGCGGCGGCCGGCCTCCGTGCCGAGGCGGCGCGCGAAGTCGCGGCGCGTCTCGACATCCGCGCCCCGGACGAGCGCCGCGAGCGCGTCGGCGGGCAGCAGCACGCGTTCGATCGAACCGCTGAGCTTGACGCTACCTCGGTCGAGGTTGAATTCTAGCGAGTGCGTCGGATCGAAGCGCGGCGTACCCATGACTCGAGCGCGAAAGCTCCGCACTCAGTATAGGGTCCGAGGCGCGGAGACTGTCAAATTCCGCCGCCCGGGCCGTCCCGCCCTCATGGCCGGCGTGATCCTCGCGGCGTCGCATGCCGCGGCCGGTCCGACCGAGCCACCGCTCTTGCTCGGTGGCCCCGTGGCCGAAGCCCCGCACGTCGTCGAAACCGATCCGCGCCTTCCGACCGGCGCACGTATCGAAGCGGTGCTCCGCCCGCAGGCGACGGGCCGCGCCTGCTCGCCGAGCGTGCCGGTGTGCGTGCACGGCTCGGCCCAGGTCTCCGCGGCCGTCACGCTCGCGGCGCTCGGTGCGCTCGAGCAGGCCTACCGGTCGCTCGTTCAGGGCCTCCGGCTGCCGGCGCCGCTCACGGACTTCGAGCTTGGCGGTGGGCCGGAGCTCGACCTCTATCTGGCGGCTCCCGATCGCACG
>Ga0173480_10001009_pt1 | contig 10195 bp, 8 predicted proteins | sample NitcycUS209509C1_FD_122622 | JGI IMG/M metagenome (GOLD analysis project Ga0173480, IMG submission 122622) | Soil microbial communities from Arlington Agricultural Research Station in Wisconsin, USA - Nitrogen cycling UWRJ-S209-509C-1 (version... | ecosystem: Environmental > Terrestrial > Soil >... | reverse complement strand
TTCGGTCAAGGCAATGCCGATAGTCAGGTCGGCATGGGCACCCGCTTGGTTGCTCGAAAGGGACACCGAACCCGACTCGATCGAGTATTTGTCGAATTCGGCGGCAGGTGCCGGGGCCGCCCAAACGAGAAGGGCGGCGGCGGCCACTATGCCAGCCGGGAGCTTAGAGAGGCGCCTCACTTCGAAGCTCCTTTCTTGGTCTTGGTCGTTCGGCGATCCTTACGGTGTTTCTTGATGCAGCGCACCTTGCCGTAACGCCTTACCTTGCGCTTACCCTTCGGGCACTTGGGTCTGGCGTTTCCGGACCTGCCGGGTAAGGCTCCTGGCATCGGCAGCGCCGGTGGCGGCGTCAACTGGGGCCGACAGCCTTCTCCTTCGCATTCACCCAAAGGAGCAGACTCCGGGAAGCCGCCGCCGACTCGGGCGTCGTAGATCGAGGGGATCGCTTCCCTGTCGGCTGGCACCAGCAAATCAGAAGTGCGGAAGAAGACGTCATCGCCGCTTTCGCTGGCGGCATAGAGGTAATTGATCTTTTCGCTGCGACCGGAGGAGATCAAGTAGAGACAGCCTCCCGGAGTCGTACAGCTGCCGACGCCTTGTGCCTCCCACTCGTAGACGTCCTGCAACCCGTCAGTATCGGCGGCGACCAGCGGGTCATGGGATTGGAAGAAGGCACGACGTCCGTTGGCAGAGAGATTCTTGACGAGATCGTAGGGACTGGTCGGTTCCGGACTGGAGCTTCCTTCTGGGACGTTCTGCAAGAGTGCGTCGCCGGTCGGAGGAGCACCGGTCGGATTACAGGAGATGCAGGCGAGTTCGCCTGCGTCAAGGTCGTAGCGATAGATTTGCCGGCTCCCGCCGGAACCGTAAGGGGTGAGGTCGGCATCCGACTGGAAGAGCAGGACATCGCCTTTATCGGTAGTTCGCGACGGGTCGATTGCGAAGTTCCCCGGGTTGTCGTTGCCTTCGCCATGCACAGCACTGGCCCAGAGTCCAAGTCCGTTGTGCCGAATGTTCGTGCCTTCTCCTTCGACGTCTTTATCGGAAACAGTGCCGACGAAACTGATCGACCCTTCCTGCGACCGGTAAAGATTCCGTTTTCCAGCAGTGGCATTTTTGCCAAGCGGGTTGGCGGTATTAGTCAGTTTGCTCGGGGAGACGAAGTAGGCGGTAGAACCGTCGGCCGAGACGTTGACCACGGTGACGTCGCCGCTCTCGGTAAATGGAAGCACTCCCTCTTCCACATCGAAGGCATAGAGGCTGCCGGCGTCGAGGTAAAAGATGCGCTTCCCGCCTTCGGCGACACCCTCGAAGGTGAGGCCCTCACCGATCGGGTAGGTAGTTTTGTTGTTGTAGCGGAGGTACAGTTCGGTCGATCCAGCCTCGGAGATGTCGAAGGCGATACCGAGCCCGTCCAGCGACGCCCCGCGGTAGGAGACCGTTTGCGATGCACTCGGCGTCGCGTTTCCCGGCAGCAGCGAGACGACGTGAGTCACACCGTCGGAGGTACGGTCGTAAACTGCTGGCTTTCCAGCCGGCTGGGCCTCTTTCTCGAGGTGGAGGGAGCTAAGGAAGACCATGTGTCCGCCGCTCTCGGAGATCAACCTCGGTTCAGCGTGAGGATCGACCGTCAGACTCCCTTTCCCGAGCAGCTCGGAGTGCCCATCCGGATAACGGACGTAGATGGTGCGTTTCCCACCGATCACTGCCGGGCCGAGGCCCTCGGCTGCCCAGGCGGAATAAAGCTGGTCCGGTGAGCGACCGCCCGGCGCCACCCCGGACGCTTCGGTCCCGTTACCGCCGGTTGCGACGGTACTCCAGCCAGCCGGGCCTCTGGTGGAGAGATAGGGGTCGCCAGCGAGCGAAGCGGTCGCGTCAAGGCCTGGGATCAGCCCGTTTTCGATTCGGAAGAAGACCCGGTCGCCGGCGGGAGACGCCGGAAGGGCAGGGAACGACAGGCTCAGCCCTCCCATGCCCATCGGCGGCCGTCCGCCGGTATTGGGCGGCGTGACCAGCTCATAAGCGCGGCAGTCCGGCAGTGCTTCGGAGCGACCGGTGCGAACAGCGTCGTTGGGGCAGGATGGCAGGATGATGGCCGGATAGGTTTTGAATTCCCCTTCCCCTTCGCCATTGGGGGGGCTGAGTTCGTTTTCGGCAGTGACGCGGAAGACATAACTGGTGCCGGGTGCAAGACCGGTGGCCTGCGCGGAGACGACCACCGGCAGCGTCCCCGCCGGGATGGTGCCCTGGCCGGTAAACTGAGCGCCTTCGAATCCCGTGACATTGAACTGTTGGAGACTTACGTACTCAAAGACGTAGGTAGTCTCGGCCTGGCCAGGCTCGATCGTCGCTTCCAGCAGCGCTTCGTCTTCGGAAACGTCACTGAAGGAGACCGATTCAACTACCGGGGGCGTTACCTCGGTGGGTTTGAACGCGTAGGCGTGACCGATCCCCGGCGGGCTGGAGGTCGCCCAGAGGTAGCGCCCTTCGGGGTTGAGGGCCCCGTTGGGGCTCTGTTCGCCGTTGTCCACCACAACCTGGGATGCACCCGGCACCAGGTTATGTTCAATCGTTGAAAGATACTGTCCGTTTTCACTCAGTTCGTAGATGACTTTGGTCTTTTCCTGCGTGTACACGAAGAGGTTCCCCGTCGATTCGTCGACCGCAAGAAGGATCTGTCGGAGGCAGCTTTCGACTACGCCGCCACATTTGATGAAGGTGCCTTCGGGCAGAGATGAGCCGTCGAGCGTTTCGATTAGGTTGTGGGGCGCCGCCAGTTCGAAGACCTGGACAAGACGAGGACCGGTGTTGGGGAAGGAATCAGGTCCCTGGTCGGTTGCGTAGAGGCGACCCCGGGCTGCGTCTATTGCCAACCCGGAGCGGAACCCCGTTTCTCGCGCTTCGGCGACTTCGTCGTCGAGGAGTGGGTTTCCTTCTTCTGCCGATCCGAACTCCACGATCGCACTCCTGACCTTTTCACCCAGTTCAGAAAAAGAATTCCCGAAGTGGACGTAGAGATGATCGTTCTGGGGGTTAACCGCGAGGGCGGCGTAGATCGTGCCTTTGTCATAGACAAGGCTCGACGTCGCTTCATAGGCGATCTCACCGACCGCTGGGTTATAGGCAACCGGGTCATAGCGCTGGAGCTTGCTGCCCGCGAAGTACACGTAGAGGTAGCCCTGGCTATCCACCGCCAAGGTCTGCGGTTCACTGGGTACGGAGAGCTCAGTGATGAAGGAGCCCTGTGAATCGAAGACGTCGATGCGAGCTTTGGTCTGTTCACCTCCTTCTTCCGGTCCTTTCACCGCAACGTAGACGTTCCCGTACGGGTCGACCGCGATTCCCGACGGCCTGACGAAGCTTTCACTGGGACCAGCGGGAGGGAGCGGATACGGGCAGTCCGGGTCGGGCACCAAATCGTCCGCGGACGTCGTGCAGCCGCCGGTGACGGAGAGGGCTGGATCGAAAATATGGGTAGGCGGCGCGGCCTGCGCGGGAAATTCAACTGCGCTGGCCATTGCCGACAGGGAGAGCATGCATGCCGCCAAGACTCTCCAGATAACACGCCTCTCCACCTTTACCCCCTTCGTGAGTCGCCGCAGGCTTTTCCCTGAATCCTGCGGCCAACCGAAACATAGACACCCGCCCCAGTCCTGTCAAGGAACGAACGAAGTATGCAGCATAAAGGGCCGCTCCCAGACTGGGAACGGCCCTGGCGCTGCTTACAGATTCATTCCTAGTGCTGTATCAGCTGGCGCCCACGATGAATTTTGTGGTGCCTGTGTACCTGTAGGAGCCCTCCCAGGTGCCGGACGGGCAGAAAGAGGTCTCGGACGGAATGGTCGCGGCGATGTCAAATGTCGGTTCAGAGAGCGACCCTGTGAGAGTGCCGATGTCCGTGTTATTGGTCAGGAAGCGGCAGGTGCCGAAAAATGGGATTTCTGTGATCGACACTGTGGTGTCATTGCTTGTAACTGTGCCGTTGTCTTTTCCAGCGATGCTATGCACTTCGAGCGTACCTGTTGTCGCCGTGTTCACCTCTACTGGCCTGTTACAGCCGGTGAAGGACAGGCTCGTGATGTTTCCGGTGACTGTCCCAGCCCCGCCTGCGCTGGTGGTATTTCCAGCCACGGTGCTTCCGGTGCATGTGGCGATTACTTCACCGAAGGGACCTGTCAGGGTCGTTGAACCCTCAGCGCTGAAAGTGAGAGGCGTGCCCGAATTCACATCCCATGCGGTTCCGCAGCCGGATGTCACGTTTGTCTCGCAGAGGACGGTCGCCGAAGCCGTGCCGGCTCCGAGGAACGCCGTCAGGGCCGCCGCCGCGATAGCGGCGAGGCCGATCATCTTGAGGTATTTCATGTCAATCTCCCGTCTTGGTTTATCTAGCAGCGACAGGAGAGATGCTCCCGTCGCCGAGAGAGGCGATTGGGCTTCCCATCACTCCTCTCCCGTCGGAGTACCTAATTGCTCCGACCCCAGTTTCCTAACATGAGATGATGTAGTAGTCAAGATAGTTAAATGTAAACAGACAAGTTTGTTTCAAACCTTACACCTGAGTTTTTAAAGGTGTTGGTCACAGTGCCTATCGGGAGGGGCTCACCTCATCGCCGGGTTGCCAGTCGGGCGCCCAACGCCCCGTCCCGAGGCGCTCGAGCAGCGGCCCTGCAATGTCGGGGGCTGCCCGCTCCGGGCCCACCTTCGACGGAACTGCCGGATAAAGGTTCCCGAGGCGTCGATTCTTTTTGACGGCTTTTGCACGGAAGTCGCCCATGGCCTCCCCCGCCTCTGGTTTGCTTGATAGGCCCTTGCTGGCGCCCTGGGTTCCGCCGCGGGGCCGCCTTTACTGAGACCGATGCCGCAGCCCCCCACCACCCACATTCCGCCGCAGAACATCGAGGCCGAGGAATCGGTTTTGGGCGCGATGCTGGTCGCCGAGTCCACGCTGACGCGGGTGATCGACGAGGTGAAGTTGAACGCGGGCGACTTTTACCTCGACAAGCACCGGCTGATCTTCGAAGTCATCCACGATCTCTATGCGGTCTCCAACCCAGTCGACGAGCTCAGCGTCAGCGAGGCGCTGACCCAGCGCAACAAAATCGACGAGGCCGGCGGCAGGCATTACGTCTCCGAGCTCGCAGCCAAGGTCCCCGCCGCCGCCAACGCCAAGCACTACGCCGAGATCGTCCAGCAGAACTCCTTGCTGCGCCGCCTGCTCGGTGCCGGGCAGGAGATCCAGGGCTGGGTCAACGAGCGCGACGGCGAGCCGCGCGAGCTCTCCGAGCGGGCCGAGAAACTGCTCTTCGAGGTTGCCCACAAAGAGCAGGCGAGCGACTTCAAACTGCTCGGGGAGATCCTCCACGACGAGGTCGACCGCCTCGAGAAGCTCTCCACCGGCGAGACCGAACTGACCGGCACCCCCTCCGGCTTCCGCGACGTCGACGCGATCACCGGTGGCTTCCAGCCCGGCAACCTGATCATCGTCGCGGCGCGGCCGGCGATGGGCAAGAGCGCCCTGGTCGCCAACATCGCCGAAAACGTCGCGGTGAAGAAGCAGCAGGCGGTCGCCTTCTTCTCGCTCGAGATGTCCGAGGTCGAGCTGGCGCAGCGGTTCATCGCCTGCCGGGCGCGGATCTCCGGCGACAAGCTACGCAAGGGGCAGGTGTCCAAACGCGACTGGCCGAAGGTGATGCGCGCCTGCAACGAGCTGGAAGAGGCGCCGCTCTGGTTCGACGACTCCTCCGACCTCGGGATCCTCGACCTGCGCGCCAAGGCGCGGCGACTACACGCCCAGGAACAGGAGCGCGGCGGCCTCGGCCTGATCATCCTCGACTACATCCAGCTGATGCGCTCTGATGACCACCGCGCCAACCGGGTCGAGCAGGTCGGTCAGATCAGCCGCGGGCTGAAGATCCTCGCCCGCGAGCTAGAGGTCCCGGTGGTGGCGATCTCGCAGCTCTCGCGCGCGCCCGAGCAACGGACGCCACCGAAGCCGCAACTCTCCGATCTGCGCGAGTCGGGGCAGATCGAGCAGGACGCCGACGTCGTCGCCTTCCTCTACCGCGAGGACTACTACCGCGACCCCGACGAGGAGCCCGACGGCCTGGCCGACCTGATCATCGCCAAGCATAGGAACGGGCCGATCGGGACCAGGAAGCTGGTCTTCCTCGACCGCTATCCCAAATTCGCCGACCAGGCCCACCAGGAGCCGCCGATCGAGCAGCCGGCCGGCGAACCGCCACCCTTCGAGGACGCCGCGGCGGCGGGGCCTGACTTCTGATGCCCGCGATCGCCCGCTCCGAGCCATTCCGCGAACAGGCCTGCCCGCTGGGTGTCTGCGATGGCTCCGGCTGGATTCTTGGCCCCGAAGACGTCGCCCGCCCCTGCGAGTGCCGGACCGAGCGGCTCAATCGCGGCCGCAGCCGCGGCGTCGCCTCGGCGATCCCCGCCCGTTACCGCGGGGTCTCGTTCGACCGGCCGCCGGTCTCGGACATGGCGCGGGACATGACCACCCGTCACGTCGTGCAGGCGGCGCGCGCCTACGTCGAGGATCTCGACCGCAACCTTGAAGCGGGCCGTGGGATTTGGCTGATGGGCGACACCGGCACCGGCAAGACGACCCTGGGGATGTTGATCGCCAGCGAGGCGCTGAAAGCGGGCAAGTCGGTCGGCATCTACTTCACCCCGAAGCTCCTCACCCGAATCCGCCAGACCTACCAAGAAGCCGACAACGAGAACGCCTACGCGCAGTTCTTCGAACGGGTGACCGCGGTCGACCTCCTCTACATCGACGACCTCGGCTCCGAGCGCCACACCGACTGGGTGGTCGAGCAGCTCTACGCCGTCATCAATGAGCGCTACGAGAACCAGCGCCCGATGCTGGTGACGAGCAACGCCGAGGGCGACGTCGACCGGGGCCAGAGGCAGCTCGAGGACCAGATCGGCCGCCGCACGGTCTCCCGCCTGGTCGAGATCTGTGGCGACCCGTTGCCGCTGTTTGGCTCCGATAATCGCTACCGAGCCCGCGCCGCCAGCTAAACCGCGTCAGAATCCCCCGCGGCATGCCAGGAGTGGTCATAGTCGGGGCCCAGTGGGGCGATGAGGGAAAGGGCAAGGTCGTCGACCTGCTCGCCGAGCGCGCGTCGACCATCGTGCGCTTCCAGGGCGGCAACAACGCCGGCCACACGATTGTCCGCGAGGGCCAGGAGTTCAAGTTCCACCTGATCCCCTCCGGGATCCTGCACTCGGACAAGGCCTGCGTGATCGGCAACGGTGTCGTCGTCGACCCGCGGGTGCTGCTCGGTGAGATCGACGGCCTGAAACGCGCCGGGGTCAGCGTCAACAACCTCCGCATCTCCGCCAACGCGCACCTGATCATGCCCTACCACGTGCTGCTCGACACGGCCGGCGAGACGAAGCTGGGGAAGCTCTCGATCGGCACCACCCGGCGCGGGATCGGCCCCTGCTACGCCGACAAGGCGCTGCGATTGGGAATCCGCGTCCAGGACCTGCTCGACGAGAAGATCCTGCGGACGAAGATCCGCGCCGCGCTGGAGCCCAAGCAGCAGGCGTTGCGCGAGCTCTCGGTGCAGCGGCGCAAGCAGCTGAAGGAGGCGGGCGAGGAAACGAAGCCGATCGAGCTCGAGAGCGGCGTCCCCGACCCACGCCTCGACCTGCACGCGATGGTCGAGGAACACATCAGCTTCGGCCACCGGCTCGAGCCCCACATCGCCGACACCGCCCGTCTCTGTTGGGACGCCCTCGACAGCGGGGAGACGGTGATCTTCGAGGGCGCGCAGGCGACCCTGCTCGACCTCGACCACGGCACCTATCCCTTCGTCACCTCCTCCAACCCAATCGCCGGCGCGGCCTGCGTCGGCGCCGGAGTCGGGCCGAAGGACATCGACGAGGTCTGGGGGATCGCCAAGGCCTACGCAACCCGGGTCGGCGCCGGTCCCTTCCCGACCGAGCTCTTCGACGAGATCGGCGAGCAGATGCTGCAGCGCGGACATGAGTTCGGAACCACGACCGGCCGGCGGCGGCGCTGCGGCTGGATGGACCTCGTCGCCCTGCGCTACGCGGTCCGCCTCAACCGCCTCGACGCGCTGGCGATCACCAAGCTCGACGTGCTCAGCGGCATCGGCCCGCTGCGGGTCGCAGTGCGGTATCGCTCGAAAGAGGGAGCGGAGCTGGACACCTTCCCCTATCACCAGTCGATCCTCCACTCCGCAACCCCGGAGTACGAGGAGCTGCCGGGCTTCGACCTCGACCTCAGCTCCTGCCGCAACGCCGCCGACCTGCCCCAGGAGGCCCGCGACTACCTCGGCTTCATCGCCGACTTCGCCGGTGTCCCGGTTCGCCTGGTCGGCGTCGGGCCAGATCGCGAGCAGTCGATCTGGCTCGACGCCTGACCCGGACGAACGGGATCCTCTACTTCAACCGGTCGAGCGGATCCAGGCCCGAGACCTTCCAGCCTCCGCCTTCTCGTTCCACCACGACGATCCAGTCTCTCCCGTCGTTCCCGTGGTACTGGGCGTAGCTGTGCGTTTCCCCCACGCGGAGGCTGTCGATCGGACCGCTCATGTTGTTCGCCTGGGACCGATCGGTGTTTGCGAACACGAAGGCGGATGCCTTCGGGCATTTCATGACTTCCCCTTCCGACATCAGCTTCGCCGAGTTCACCGCGTATTGAGCCGTGTCGGCAGTGATAAAGCGGCAGTAGTCGCCCCAGTTCCCTGCGGACCGGGCGCTCATCCAGGACTCGATGACCTGCGATGCCTCTTCCCGTTCCGACTTCGTCGCCTCTTTGCCGTACAGCTGGACGACGTTGTCCCCGCCGGGGATGAAGAACTCGCGAGTTGGCCCCTTCGGGTATTCGACTTCTTCGGCGGCATTCGAGGCGGTCGAGCCCGAATCGCCATCGGACCCTCCACCGCAGCCAGTGACCATCAGAGCCGCCAAGAAGGCGACGATGAGAATCGAGCGTCTCATTTCTCCCTTTCCACGGGGGACGCGATCGCGACCCACCATTTGCCGTCTTCCCTGTCCATCGGAATCGTCCAGTCGCGACCGTCCCGGCCGTGGTAAAGCGCGTAGCCCTGCGATTCCTGGACCCGGAGGCTGTCGATCGGCCCTGACAGCGTGTTTTTGTAGTCCCCGGAGGCCTGCGGTCCGAAGTAGGCGAGAGCCTGCGGGCAGGTCTTGACCTTTCCGCCGGAAACCTGCTGCGCGTCTTCCGCCACCAGGGCTTTCACGTAGCTGCGCGAGAAGTGGCTGCAGTCCTTCGCCCAGTCTGTGGCCGCCCGAGCGCGCATCCACCCATGAACCATGCGCGAAGCCTGTGCCCGTTCGGCCTCCGTCGCCTCCTGTCCGAAAGTAGGGATTGCCGTGTCCCCGCCCGAGAGGAACTCTCGGGCCGGTCCCTTCACCCACGGGAACAACCGTTCCTCCTTCGTCGAACCGCTGGTATCCGCCTCCCCGCAGCCAGCCAGGAGCAGCAAGCCAAGCACCAGCACGACCCTCCAGCGAGCTCCCATGACGCACAACTATAGACAAGAAACTTTACGCCAACCGATGAGGAGCGACTGGTTTAGAGTCTCTGTGTGGCTTCCAGTCGACGCTCGACCCAGTCAAACGAGCGGCTGCCCCGGGGAAGACACGGCTTGCCGAGGGAGGCGGTAACCGAGTCCCAGCGCAACCGCATTCGCCAGGCGATGATCGAAGTCGTCTCGGCTCGCGGCTACCCCGAGACGCGGGTGGTCGACGTGATCGGCGTCGCCGGAGTCTCGCGCAAGACGTTCTACGAACTCTTCGAAAGCAAGGAGGACTGCTTCCTCGCCGCCTACGACGTGCTCCTCGAGAACCTCCTGGGCGTGGCCACGGATGCCTTCGAATCGCAGGCGGGAGAGCGCTGGGCAGAACGTATCGGCAGGGTTCTCGAAGTGCTGCTCGTGCACCTGTCGCGGCATCCGGGCGAGGCGCGCTTTGCGATCGTCGAGGTCCTCGCCGCCGGACCCAAAGCCCTCGCCCGTCGCGATTCCGCCCTGCGTCAATTCACCGGCTTCCTCGAGGCCGGTCGCTCGGAGACCTCGGTCGAACTCCCCGGCATCACCTCGCTCGCGGTGGCGGGGGGCATCAACGAGCTCCTCTACAGCGAGATCCTCCACGGTGCGATCGGCCGCCTTCCCACTCGTTT
>Ga0173480_10001008_pt1 | contig 10201 bp, 5 predicted proteins | sample NitcycUS209509C1_FD_122622 | JGI IMG/M metagenome (GOLD analysis project Ga0173480, IMG submission 122622) | Soil microbial communities from Arlington Agricultural Research Station in Wisconsin, USA - Nitrogen cycling UWRJ-S209-509C-1 (version... | ecosystem: Environmental > Terrestrial > Soil >... | reverse complement strand
GTCTGCTCGTGGCGGATCGACTGGCCGCGGCCGCCGCCGCTCGTAAACGTCAGCCGGGTCGCGTCGATGCTCCACGCCAGTCCCGCGGCCGGGCCGGCGAATGTCGTCACCACGCGATCGGTACCGTCGGCGATGGAGCGGATGTGAATCTCGGACGCCTGACCGGCGGGGTTGATGTAAGCGAGGCGATCACCGGCCGGCGAAAAGGTGCCGCCGCGGGCAGGGAAGTTCGCCGGCGCGGGCGAACTCCGGCCGTCGGGGACGACCTGCAGCAGCGTTCCGCCGCTGGTGAAGTACAGCGTCTTGCTGTCGGCGCTCCAGGTGACGCCGGCAACCTGGCGGCCATCGGTCGTGATCGGGATCGGCCTGGTCGAGCCGTCGGCGGGCACGACGTAGAGATTCGATACGCCCGCACGCTCCCACATGAAGGCGACGCGCGCGCTGTCGCGCGACCAGACCGGATTCGATGGGTGTTTGATCTCCACCAGCGCATCGATGGTGAGTTTTGCGGGCGCGGCCTTCTGCTCGCGCGCAAGCGGCATCGCCGCGGCGACGACCAGTGCGGCGGCCGGCGCGATCAAGCGAATCGTTCGAGATGTCGCAGTCATCGATGTCGTCTCCGTTGGATGCGCCGTGCGCGCGGTGCGGGTGATCGCTACCGTGGCACCCAGGCCGGCGCGTAGACCTTGACGTTGGGGCGGTTGACGATCACTTTCCTCATGGTGCTGTTGCGGCGGTTGCCGGTCGCGGCGTAAACAATCTCATATTGCGCCGCGATGTATTGGGCCATGCGCTTCGACATCGTTTCGACGCCGACCGCCGAGGCGACGATGTCACGCATGCCGCCGCTCAGCGCAGTGCCACGGTCGACGACCAGTTCGCGGTCTTTATTGCCGAAGCTGTTCTCGCCGGTGGTCCGGGCCTCGATGGCCCACCAACTGGCGCCGCAGGATTCGAGGGCCTGGCCGACCTGCTCGGTGCGCGTCGTGCTCGTGTCCGGCCGGTAGCCCGCGAATACCGTAAAGATCGCTCGCCGTGGCGTCGGCGCTTTCTGGGCATGGGCGCAGACGTCCATCATCGCGTCGCGGATCGCGGCGTCTTGCGCGACCGTAGCGAGGCGGCCGAGCAGCTTCTCGAGGTCGGTGAGCGGCAAGCTGAAGTTCGCCACCCGGACCACCGGGCCGTCGAATGTGGTCAAGGCGAACTGGCTGCCGGGCACCGCGGTGTTCAGCGTCTTGACGAAACTCTTGAGCGCGTTGCCGATGACGGCTGGCGGGTAGGTGACGTCGAGTCCAAGCCGGTCCGTGAGGATGATCACCGACACCGGATCCGTTGCCGGCGCGACCGAGATGATTTCCTGCGGGACGTCGTCAATCAGGATTCGGAAGTCCGCGGCCCCGAGTCCCTGAATGGGCTTGTCCTTGTTGTCGATGACGGTGGCGAGCACGCGGTGCTGCGTCGCTTGCGGAGCGGCACCGGCACGAGGATCGGCGGCAAGCGCGCTCGAGACCACGAGCGCGATCGCAAGTGCAGCGGCGGCACGTGAGGGCATAGGGACCTCGTCGTTGCAGGGGTGGGAGGAGTATAGACGCGGTTGACGAGCCGCGTGACCGGACAGCCCGGGGCCGGACATCCCGCAGGTTTTTGGCGCGTGGCGTCGCGGCTAATGAGGCGATAACCACGAAACACTCGTTGCGGAAGTAAACTCTACAAGAGTAGTCTCCGTCACATCGTCGATACGCCCCAATCGGTATCGAAGAGGAGAAACGATCAATGATCCGCAGGTCCGTTTTCCTTGCCCTCCTCACGCTGGCTAGTCTCTGCGCCGCGCTGCCCGCGTTTGCGCAGGTCCAGTCCGGTAGCATCGTCATCAAGGCCGTTGATGAACAGAACACCGCCGTGCCAGGCGCGACGGTGACGCTGACCAGTCCAGTGCTGCCCGCGCCACAAGTCGCGGTCACCGACAGCACCGGCCTGGTGCGCTTTTCCTCGCTGCAGGTCGCGAACTACGCCGCGAAGATCAACATGCAGGGCTTCCAGACGATCAATCGCACCGACATCGTGGTCACGCAGGGCCAGACGGTGTCGATCGACGTCAGCTTGAAGGTTAGTTCGGTCACCGAAGAAGTCACGGTCACCGCGGAGACGCCGGTGGTCGACGCCAAGGCGGCGAACGTCTCGGTCAACCTCGATTCCAAACTGCTCGATACGACGCCGGGCGGCAAGGACATCTGGAACATCCTCGAGTACAAGGTCCCCGGACTCGTCTTCGACGTGCCTGACGTTGGCGGCAACCAGGGCGGCCTGCAGCGCGGGTTCACGTCGCGCGGCACGCCGAACTCGCAGAACGTGCAGCTGCTCAACGGTGTCAACGTCGGTGACCCGGCGGCGATCGGCTTCTCGATGAACTACTACGAGCCGAGCACGTTTGAGAACATCCAGGTCACGACCGGCGCGCAGGACATCTCGATGGGAACGTCCGGCACGCTGGTGAACATGGTCACCCGCAGCGGCACGAACCGGTTCGGCGGCCAGACGCTGGCGACGTATCAGGGCGACAGCACGCAGTGGGACAACATCGACGAAACCCTCAAGCAGTCCGGCTTCCGGCCGGAGGCGCAAGGCGTCGGTTTCATCTCGAACTTCAACGTGCAGGCGGGCGGTCCGATCATCAAGAACAAGTTCTTCTATTTCGGGTCGGTCAACGACCAGCGCACGCACGTCAATGTCCCGGGTTACCCGGCGGTCTCGCCGCCGGCCATCCCGCAGACGCTGAGCGGAAACACCCAGGACACGACCGACATCACCAGCATGACCGGCAAGTTGACCTACTCGCTCGACGCGGTCAACCGCATCGAGTCGTACAACAACTACCAGTGGTACAAGAAGCCGAACCGCGGCGCCGGCACGGGCACGACGCTCGATTCGAACACCGCGGAAGACGACACGTTTGCGATCTTCCAGCTCGGTTGGAACACCGTGGTTGGCGGGCGGTGGTTTGGCGACACCAAGCTGAACTACAACAACACGCACTTCCCGCTGTCGCAGAAGACCGACCTGCAGACGATCGTCGACAACTCGACGGGCATCCGGCTGCGAAATGCCGCCAGCACCGCCTTGATGTTCCGTCGCCGGCTGCAGTTCACGTCGAACTGGCAGTACTCGGTGCCGGAATTCCTTAAGGGCCGGCACGACTTCCGCGCCGGCTTTGACAACGCGTTCACGCCGGAGGATGTCACGACGTCGCGCGTCGGCAACGTCAACCTTACCTACCGGAGCGTGCAGGGCAGCGCCACTCAGCCACCGGGTCCGGTACAGGTCACGGTCTTCAACTCGCCAACAATCGTCGAGCGCGCTGTGACGAACACGGCCCTCTACGCGCAGGACTCTTACTCGTGGCAGCGCTTGACGGTCGTCGCCGGCATCCGGTGGGAGCGTGTCGAAGGCACGATTCCACCGCAGTCGCATGCCTCGAGCGAGTACTTCCCGTCGGGCACCACGATCTCCGGGTTGAACGTCACGCTCAACACGGGCGGCACGCTGACCACCTACACGGTCAAAGACGAGTTCGACCCGGTGGAGGAGTCGCCGCTGTGGAAGGACTGGGCGCCCCGATTCAGCGCCACCTACGATCTGACCGGCAAAGGCAAGATGGTGCTCAAGGGGACCGTCGGCAAGTACCTCGACCAGATCGGCACCGGCACACCGGGACCGAATCCGAACGGGACGGTCAGCCAGGTCTACGCGTGGAATGACCTGAACAGCGATCTGTCCTTCCAGAGGGGCAACGCAACGTGGGACGGCTTCAAGTACGTGGGTGGCGAGTTTGGCGCACTGTCGAGCACCACGATTCCGAATCCGAATCCGTTCGACAAGACCCTGCTGCGGACCTCACGCAACGAGTGGACGATCGGTCTCGACCAGGAACTCTTTCCGGGGTTCCGTCTGAGCTCGACCTTCATCCACCGCATCGAGCACAACCCGCAGGGAACGGTCGAGTCGGACATCGATTCCTGGCCGTCGAAGTTCACGCTGGTGACCGTCAATGACATCGGCCGCGATGGCCTCTCGGGGACGTCGGACGATGTGCCGATCCAGGTCTACAACCAGAACTCCGGCGTGACCCTTGCGTCCAAGACGGTCAACGACGACCGGCTGGCGACGGAGTACAACGGCATCGAGATCACCGGCACCAAACGCTACAGCAAGGGCTCGACCGTGCTGGCCGGTTACACCTACTCGCACACGACGGTTGACGCGACGAGCCTGGCCAATCCGAACGCGGCGTACATCAACGCCGACGGTGAGAGCGGCGGCCGCCGACACAACCTCAAGGTGAGCGGATCCTACATGTTCCCGTACAAGATTCTGTTCGGGGCCAACTACCGCATTTCGTCCGGCCAGCCGCTGACGCGGACGTTTGCAGTGCCAACGTGCACCACGACGATCACGACCAACTGCGTCAATCAGAACCTGACGATCAACGCGGAGCCGCGCGGCGCCGTTGAACTAGCCGCGCTCGGCACGATGGATCTGCGCGCCGGACGCTCGTTCCAGACGAACGGCGGCAACCTGCTCGAGCTGACGATGGACGTCTACAACGTCACCAACGCGAACACGACGTATCAGGTGCGCAACGGCACGGGCCGGACCAGCGTGCAATACGCCGCCGACACGACGCAGCCGACGACGCAGATCGCGACGTTCCTGTCACCGACCGGTATTCTTGGACCGCGCATCATCCGGTTCAACATCACCTACTGGTTCGGGAGCAGGTAGCGCATCTCGCATGCTTAGTGCGTGGTGCTGATGCTTTGTGCTTGGTGCCGGTGCTTGATGCCTGATGCGGTGAAGATCTCGGCGAGTCAAGATCGAGATAGCTCGTTCTTGACTCGCCCCAATCAACGCCGCACGAAGCAACAAGCACTTGCACCGAGCATCTAGCATCAGCACGAAGCACTTAGCGCTGAGTGCTGAGTCCGCTACACTGAACCCGGATGTTCCGGCTGTTCCCGTGTCTGGCGGTCTCCTCGGCGGCGTTGCTGTTTGCGCAACAGGCCCAGCCGCCTCAACAGCCAGTCCCGCCCCCTCAACTACAGGCCCCCGTTTTTCGCGCCGGAGTCGAACTCGTCGCCCTTGACGTCACCGTCGTCGATCGCGACGGCAAGCCGGTTACCGGACTGAAGCCCGAAGATTTCGTCGTGACGTTGTCCGGACAAGTCCGTCCGGTCCGTACCTTCGACTACGCGACGTTCGGCGCAGCGCCGCCGAGCGAGGCGGCAGCTGCAGCGCCCGCGCGTGAGGTGACCAACGACATCTCGCGCGCCGCGACCACCAGCCGTGGCGGGCGCATCGTCATCGTACTGATCGACGACCTCGCAGCGAAGCCGGGGCAGGGGAAGTCCTTGACGGTCGCCGCCGAGCGGATGCTCAACACGCTCGACCTCGGCGACCTCGTCGGCCTGGCGACAACCAGCGGACAAGGGCCGGTGGTTACGCCGACGCGCGATCGTGCCGCGCTGCTGGCGGCTCTTAAGAGCAAAGGCATCGTCGGCCGCAATGAAAACGTCACCGCGCCGTTTTACATCACTGAACTCGAAGGGCTGAATGCGTTCGGCAGCGTGACTGGCATACCGGGGAGCATTGGCCAGGCGATCGGGCGCGAGTGCGCAATCCTCGAACTCGGCGACGCCTGCCCGGAGATGGTGAAGGGCGCTGCCAAGCGCCTCTACTCGGACGTGCTGCATCGAACGAGCTCGCAGCTGTTGGCCTATCGCACCATCATCACGGCGCTCAAGGCCGCGCCGCCGCCGCGGGTCGTCATCGCGCTCACACCGGGCCTGCTGCCGAACTTTGACGGAACGTTTGACCTCAAGCAGGTCTCCCGCGCCGCCGCCGAAGCCGGCGTGCAGTTCTACGCGCTTACGGAGGCGGTCAACGACGTCGACGCTGGCGACATCAACGGCTACCGCGCCCAGGCGCGCCGCGAAGAGGGCTTCGCACTGACGTCTGGCGTGCATGAACTCGCGATCGCGGCCGGCGGCGAAGCGTTCACCGTTATCGGCCAGGCCGATCGCTTCTTCAAACGAATCATCGCCGAGACGTCCGGCGTCTACCGCCTCGGCGTCGACGCGCCAACGTCGGTTAAGCGAGACCGTTTCATCGACGCCAAGATCAAGGTCAACCGCGACGGCGTCACCGTCCGGAGCAACCGTCACGCGCTCGTCAAGTCGGAGGCTCCAGAAGCCGTGCCGATCGACGATCAGCTGCGCGCGCGCCTGGCCCAGGGCGGCGTTGCCTACGGGGTGCCGATCGCGCTGGCGACGGCGCTCCGCCGCGAGCGTGCCGGAAATCGCGTCGAGCTGGGCGTCAACGCGCTGATGCCGGCCAACGTGCCGGGTCCGCTGACGACGATGTTCACGCTGGTGAATGAAGCGGGGCAGGCGGTGCAAGCCGGAAAGAAGAGCGCGACGCAGACGACCGCAACCGACGATTATCGCGTCGCGATCGGCATTCCTATCGACCCGGGCGCGTACCGGCTGCGCGTCGCCGTTGCGGATGCAGCTGGCAACATCGGGAGCGTCGAGACCAGCCTCGATGCGACGCTGAAGAAGCTCGGACGATTCACGGTGAGCGAGCTGTTCCTGACCTGGAGCGGCGCCGACGCGACGCCGCGGTTTCTCGCGCTGGAGACGATTCCCGCCGACGCGGCCATCCTGCGCGTCGCGCTCGAGCTGTATCCCGACGAATCGGAGACTCCGGCCGACGTCAGCGTGCGCTTCGACCTCGTCCTGGCGGGCGCCTCCACGGTGGCGCTCAGCGAAGAGGCCCAGGCGGTCCGCGACGGCACGCTGCTCTCCGCGGGTGTCGACGCCGCTGTGAAAGAGCTGGCGGCCGGCGTTTACACCGTCAAAGCGACAATTCTGGAATCTGGCCGGGAAATTGGGGTCGCGACGACGGTGATTCGGAAAGCGCGGTAACCCGAAGGTCCGATGTGCGGAGCGCAATTCCGCACCATAATGACGGCGTAACCGACTTTCCCAGCTCCTATGCCGACCGAAACACCGTCGACGTCCGCCCCCGCTATCGCCGCCGGCACCGTGCTGGTCGTGGATGACCTCAAGACCAACGTGCGCATGCTCGAGCAGGCGCTGGCCAAGGACGGCTACACGATCCTGACCGCGTTCAGCGGCGCCGACGCGCTGCTCGTCGTCCAACGCGAGCGGCCCGATCTGGTGCTGATGGACATTCGGATGCCGGGCCGCGACGGCATTGAAGTGTGCCGTCAGCTCAAGCACGAGCCCGCGACGCGTCTGATGCCGATCGTGTTGATGACCGGGTTTTCGTCGGCGGAAGATCGGATCGGCGCGATCGAAGCCGGCGCGGATGATTTTCTTGCCAAGCCGGTGGACGTAGCCGAGTTGCGCGCTCGCGTGAAGTCGCTGGTGCGGCTGAAGCGCTACACCGACGACCTCGATTCCGCCGAGTCCGTGATCATGAGCCTCGCGCGCACGATCGAAGCTCGCGATCCGAACACCGAGGGGCACTGCGAGCGGCTGGCGAGATTCGCCGTGACGCTCGGCGCCAGGCTGGGGCTGCCCGAGGACGACCTCGCGGCGCTGCACCGCGGCGGCCATCTGCATGACATCGGCAAAGTCGCGGTGCCCGACGCGGTGCTGCGTAAGCCTGGACCGTTGACCGACGAAGAGTACGACGTCATCAAGCGTCATACCGTGGTCGGCGACGAACTGCTCGGCAGCCTGCGCTCGATGCGGCGCGTTCGGTCGGTGGTGCGCCATCATCACGAGCGGCTTGATGGCACCGGGTATCCCGACGGACTGAAAGGCGAGGACGTGCCGCTCCTCGCGCAGATCGTTGGCGTTGTCGACGTCTACGACGCCCTGACGTCGATTCGGCCTTACAAGCCGGCGTGGTCTCCGCTCCGCGCCTACGAAGCGCTGCGCGAGGAAGTCGCCAAGGGCTGGCGGCGCGCGGATCTCGTGGAGTTGCTGATCTCGCTGGGCGAAAGCGGACAGCTCGGAGTACCGTGGCGCCAGTCGGTAGCGCCGGATGGCGCCACAGGATAGACTCGTTGCGCCAGCGCCACAGGAGGAGCATGCGACGCTCTGCCGGTTGGACCACCGGTGCTGTGGCGATTCTGCTCGGTGTCGCCGGGCAGCATCTCTTCAGCCAGACACCGCAGGCGCCACAGCGTCCGCCGGTATTTCGTGCCGGCGCGACCTACGTGACGGTCGACGCTTATCCGCGCCGCGACGGCAAAGTCGTCGAAGGCCTCAGCGCGACCGACTTTCAGGTGTTCGAGGACGGCAAGCCGCAGGCCGTCGAGAACTTCGACTTCATCAAATCGCCGCCGTTTGCCGTCGATGCCGAACGGCGCGATCCGAACACCAAAGAGGAAGGCGATCGCTGGGCCGACGATCCGCGCGTGCGCGTGTTCGTGATCTACCTCGACACCGTGCACACGAAGTTCACCGGCTCGCATGAGGCCCGCAGGCCGCTGACCGATTTCGTCCGTCGCGTTATCGGGCCGATGGATTTGTTCGGCGTGATGACGCCGGAGACGCCGGTGTCGCAGCTGTTGTTCGGCCGGCGGCTGGACACGATCGAGACCGAGCTGGCGGGTTACTGGGCGTGGGGCGAGAACGAGGTCGTCGGGCGCGATCCGGTCGAGAAGCTCCTGAACGACTGCTATCCGCCGCCGCCATCGCAATTCGGTCCCAATTCGGTGCAGTCGATTCCGGTTCGGCGCTACCGCCAGCGCAAGCTGCTCGATAGCCTGGATGCATTGGTCACGCGCCTCGCCGTCTTGCGCGATCAGCGCAAGCACGTCCTGATTGCCACGCAGGGATTTCCACTCGACGGTGAGATGCCGTCGCTTCTGGCCGCGGCCGGGCCCGGCGCGCCAGCCATCGGCGCCGACCCAAGCGGCAAGCTCACCATCGGCGGCCGCCGCGACGGGGAGGTCAGCCGGACCGATTGCGCCACGCAACTGCGTGAGCTGGCAGTGATCGACTTCCGTCAGCGTTTCCGCGACCTGCTCGGCGCGGCGTCCCGCGCCAACGTCAGCTTCCACCCGATCGACCTGTCCGGTCTCGATCCCGACAGCGTGTTCGGCCGAATCCAGACGCTTCGCGAAATGGCGGAGAACACCGGTGGCGTCGCCGTCGTCAACACCAACGATTTGGTCGCGGGTGTTCGACGAATTGCCGACGAGACCGCCGCGTTCTACCTGCTCGGGTATTACTCCACCAACCAGAAACTCGACGGCAAGTTCCGCCGCATTGAAGTCAAGGTGACACAGCCGAAGGTCGCCATCTCGGCGCGTCGCGGCTACTACTCGCCGACCGAGGAGATGATGCGAGCCAGTGAGGCCGCGGGCTCCGGCGTGACGCCGCCCGCATCGCCGACGAAGGCGCCGACCGAACTCGCGCTCGACGCGCTCGGGCGGCTGCGCGCCGGTGCCGAGTTGTTCACCTACGCCGTGGCGACGCCGGGCGAGATTGATGTCGTCGCGGAGATCGCGGCCAACGAAGTCGAACTCGGGCGCTGGAAGACCGGCGCCGAGGTGACGGCGACGGTGACGGCGGCAGACGGCGCCGTGATCGGCACGGGCACGGCGAAAATCGACGCCGGCTGGCGCAGCGCGATCGTGCGCGTGCCGCGGGGCGCCACCAAGGGCCCGTGGCGGGTCGCGCTGCGAGTCGCTGGACCCAACGGCGCCATCGACGAGCGGCTCGACGTCGTCGACGGCATGAAGGCGTTGCTCGGCGACGCCGTCGCCTATCGCGGGACATCGTCGCCGCGAGCGCCGGTGCGGCCGGTGGCGGACTTTCAGTACCGGCGGACGGAACGCGTTCGGCTCGAATGGGCGTCGGCGCAGCCGCTGGAGACGATGTCAGCGCGGCTGCTCGATCGGAAGGGCGAGCCGCTGGCGATTCCGCTGACCGCTATCGACGCCAGCGTGCCGGATCGTCCCGCGGTGAGCGTCGACGTGATGTTGACGCCGTTGACCGATGGCACCTACGTCGTCGAGCTGACCGTCGGGCGCGGTGCCCAGACCGAGAAGCGCTACGTCGCCATCAAGGTGGTGCGATGAGCCACGCAATCGCCCGATCGACCGCTGCCGTGCTGCTGGCGGCGTTAGCGGCGAGCGCCGCGATCCTCGCCGCTCAGGGCCAGG
>Ga0173480_10001006_pt1 | contig 10204 bp, 9 predicted proteins | sample NitcycUS209509C1_FD_122622 | JGI IMG/M metagenome (GOLD analysis project Ga0173480, IMG submission 122622) | Soil microbial communities from Arlington Agricultural Research Station in Wisconsin, USA - Nitrogen cycling UWRJ-S209-509C-1 (version... | ecosystem: Environmental > Terrestrial > Soil >... | reverse complement strand
CATGTCGTGGCGCATGTCGTCTTCGCGCGTCCACAACAGCTTCACCGGCACGTTCACCTGCTTGGCGATATACGCGGTCTCAGCCACGTAGTCGTTGGTCAGCCGGCGGCCGAACCCGCCGCCCGACTTCATGATGTGCATCTTGACCTGCGACTGCGGGATGCCGAGCGTCTGCGCGACGATCGCCAGACCGGCCGCCGGGGTCTGGCTCGGCGCCCACAGCTCCACCTTGTCGCCCTGCCAGTGCGCCACGCAGTTCTCGGGCTCGAGCGGCGTGTGCGAGATGAAGGGATACATGTAGGCGGCTTCCACCACCTTCGCGCCGGCGGCGGTGAACGCCTTGTCCACGTCGCCGTCCTTGCGGAGGCTCGTGGCGGGCGCGCCCTTGCCGAGCTGATCGGCGCTGGCCTGGAACCCTTCACTGCTCTGCGAGGACGTCGCGTGCGCAGCCCACGTCACCTTCAGCTGCTTGCGGGCCGAGTTGGCCTGCCACCAGCTGTCGGCCACGATCGCCACGCCGGGCATGAGGCCCTGGAGGTTGGCCGTGCCGTCCACCACGAAGGCGTGCTTCACGCCAGGCAGCGTCTTGATCAGATCGAGGTTGGCGCTCTCGACCTTGGCGCCGTAGATCGGGGCCTTGTCGAACACGGCCCACAGCATGCCGGGCAGCGTGAAGTCGATGCTGTAGATCGGCTTGCCGGTGACGATGTTGGCGGTATCGACGCCCTTCACCGGCTTGCCGATGATCTTGTACTCGGCCGGCTTCTTCAGCGGCACCATGCTGAGCATCGGCACCGGCTGCTTCGCGGCGTCGGCCGCCAGCTCGCCATAGGTGAGCGTGCGGTTGCTCGCCGCGTGCATCACTTTGCCCTCGGACGTGGTGAGCTGCGCGGCCGGTACGCCGAGCTTCTGCGCGGCGGCGGCGAGCACCATCTGACGGACGGCGGCGCCCACCTGGCGGCACGGATCCCAGTTGACCGGCGTGGCGGTACTACCGCCGGCGACCTGCGCGCCGTACTTGCTCTGATCGGCGTCGGCCTGGACGATGGTGCAGCTCGCCCACGCGACGTCGAGCTCGTCGGCGATGATCATGGGCAGCATGTTCTTCACGCCCTGACCGATCTCAGGGTTCTTCGACGTGATCGTGAAGGTGTTGTTGGCGTTGATCGTCACGAACGCGAGCGCCTGGAACTGCGGCGGGGTGACCCCGGGCGGCCCTTGCGCAAAGAGCTCCGTGGGATCGAGGTGCAGCGCGAACACGGCGCCACCGCCGGCGATGGCGCTGACGCGGATGAAGGAGCGGCGTGAAAGATTTTTCGTCACGTTCTCTCCTCCTACTCGGCCGCGCCGGCGCGGGCGGTCTGCGTCGGACGGTTCAAGGCAATGGCGGCCGCGCGCTGAATGGCCTGACGGATGCGCAGGTAGGTGCCGCACCGGCAGATGTTCCCGTTCATCGCGGTCGTGATCTGCGCGTCGGTCGGACGCGGGTTGGTCGAGAGCAGTGCGTTGGCCGACATGATCTGGCCCGCCTGGCAGTACCCGCACTGCGGTACGTCGATCTCCATCCAGGCCTGCTGCAGCGGGTGCGTTCCGTCCGCCGACAGTCCCTCGATGGTGGTGATGGGCGCATTGGCCGCGGTGGACACGGGGGTCTGGCAGGCGCGCACCGCGCGTCCGCGCAGGTTCACGGTGCAGGCGCCGCACTGACCGATGCCGCAGCCGAATTTCGTCCCCTTCAGATTCAGGACATCCCGAATCACCCACAGGAGGGGCATGTCTGCCGGGACATCCACCGTCGTGGTCTTCCCGTTGACGTTCAAGGTGTAGGGCATGTGTTAACTCTCAAGAAGAGTGTGAGATCGACGCAGAACAACGAGGGTAATTAGACGGTGAGCGCACGCCAATTGCAAGCGCCGTATGTGCCGATACTTCATAATGTTGCCGTCGGCCTCGCGGACCGGCACGTCCCATACGACTCCATGCGTTGGCTGGCCCTTGTTCTCGGCCTCTCCGCCCTGGCTCAGCAGCCGGGCACTTCCACGGCCGCCGCCCCCGCCCAGAGCGCGGCGCCGGCCCAGGACACGGCGATGCCCGCCGAACCAGCTCAGCCTTTCGACCGATGGCTGGAGGACCTGGTCGAAGAGGCCCGCTCGCGCGGATTTGCCGAGGATCTGGTGCGCGAGACGCTCGCCGACCTCGAGCCGCTCCACCGCGTCATCTCGAGCGACCGCTCGCAGGCTGAGCTCAACCCGGGGTTCGACCGGTATTTCGCCAATCACACGTCGCGGGCTCTGGTGCGCCGGGGGCGCGACTTGTCGAAAGAGCACGCCGCCCTCCTGGGACGCATCGAAAGCACGTACGACGTGCAGCGCCGCTTCATCGTGGCGATCTGGGGCATGGAGAGCCGCTACGGCCGGATCATGGGCCGGACGCCGGTATTCCAGGCGCTGGCCACCCTGGCGTGGGAGCCGCGCCGAGCGTCGTTCTTCCGCGGCGAGCTGTTCGACGCGCTTTCGATGGTATCGCGCGGCTACATCGATGCGCCGTCGATGACCGGCTCGTGGGCCGGCGCCATGGGCCAGACGCAGTTCATGCCGTCCAGCTATCTCAAATACGCCGTGGACTTCGACGGCAACGGGCGGCGTGACATCTGGCGCACCACCGATGACGCGCTCGCCTCGATCGCGAACTATCTCAAAGGCTTCGGCTGGGACGACGACGAGACGTGGGGCCGCGAGGTGCGGGTGCCGGCCGCCGCGCGCGCCGCCATCGCCGAAACGGTTCCGCGCCGGCCCGAGGGCTGCTACGCCGTTCGCAACATGACCGAGCGCGTGCCGCTCGACACCTGGCGCAAGCTCGGAGTGACCCGCGCCGACGGCGGCCCGCTGCCAGAGGCCAGCGTCCGCGCCGGGCTCGTGGATGTCGGCGAGCGCCACTTCCTCGTCTACCCGAACTACGACGCCATCCTCGGTTACAACTGCGCGCACTACTACGCGCTTACCGTCGCGATGTTGGCAGACCAGCTCCGGTAAGCGCGCCTGGGCGGGTAGGGCGGGTAAGGCGAGTAGGTAAGACGTAGGGCGGGGCTTCAGCCCCGCCGACACGATCAGTTTGCGGCTGGCCGCTCGGCGCGATCGACCACGAGCACGTCGGCAGTCCCGCGGTCCGGAACGAGACTCAACCCAAGCTGTTCGCGGACAGCCGTGAAGAGCGAGGGCCAGTCCGGATCGGTGCGGGCGGCGAGAGGCGCATCCGGCGACGAGAGAAACGCCGGAGCCGGCGGCAGCTGGTATGGCGTCCAGTCGAGATCGACATCGAACTCGCCGCCCAAGCCGGTCTGATTGGTCACGATCCGATCGACCCACATCGACAGCTCGTTCGCCAGCATCGCCATCGTCACGCCGCGCGCGCTCAACCCGCCTGGCGCCAGTCGAAAGCCGCAGGCGACGAGCTCGCCCTTCGTGTTGGTTGGAGGGTTCCCGCCCACCGCCCTGGCGCGTGTGGCGCAGTCCTCGGGAGGCCGACTGAGGCGCTCACCGAAGTCGCCGACGGTTCTCAACGCGTACACCGGCACTTCCCGCCGCTCTCGCCGCAGCGTGAGACCGAACCGCTCTCGCAGCAGTTCGCGGAGCATCACGCGCATCTCTTCTGGAGACGCGTCCGCTGCGGCCCGCGCCTCGACGTCGAAGCGGTCGTCGTCCATCCAGCTGGATCCCGCCACCAGCTCGAAGTCCTGTATCCGGTACGCTGTCCGAATCAGCATCCGCAGCGTGCCGGTCGCAGTCAACCTCCCGCCATCATGAAACTGGAGCGCGAACATCACGTCGTCTGCCGGCCCGTGCGGCTTCACCGACGCCACGTCGAAGCGAGGCGCGCCGGCCACAGTCGGGCGTTCTTGCGCCGCGGCCCCCTGCACCACCACCCCCAGCAGAAGCGCAACCGAGGCGACGACGGCAACGGTCCGGGCCATCACCGTCTATGACGCCAGCGCACCGGAAGCGGCCGGTTGTTGCCCGCCTCACCCGCCCTACCCGCCCCACTCGCCTTCCAGGTCCAGCTGGGCCTCTGCTAGGCTGATCCTTTGTCCATTTCATGGAGGCCCCGTGAGTTCACCGTATGAGAGCGCCGATCTGCTGATGAAGCTCTATGAATTGCGCCGCGAGCCGGCGATGCGCGAGGCGCGCGCGTGGTTTGCCGCCGAGTTCAATCCCACGACCTTCGAGGAGGTCCAGCAGGCGATCCGCGGACCGAAGAGCGCCCAGTTCCGGATGGTCACGAGCTACTGGGACATGGCCGCGTCGTTCGTCGGCAACGGCGCCATCGACGAACAGATGTTCAACGACGCCAACGCCGAGCAGTTCGTCGTGTTCGCGAAGGTCGAGCCGTTCGTGGCCGCCTATCGCGAGATGATGGGCAACCCGGGCGCGTGGTCCCACCTCGAGAAGGCCGTGATGAAGACCCCGGGCGCGAAGGAACGGCTCGCGGCGACGCGTGAGCGGTTCCGCGCCATGGCCGCCGCACGGCGGGCAGCACCGGCAGTGGAATAGAACCCACCTGACCCACCTGACCTATTTGGCCAGGTAGACCTTGTGGCAGTTGGCGCAGGTCTCGTAGACGGCATCGGCCGCCGCGGCGAGGGCCTCGGCGTTCTTCGCGCCAGCCGCCTTCGCCGCGACTTCGGCGGCGTCCACCTGGGCGCGGGAAAATTTCAGCCACGCCGCGCGATCTTTCACACGCGATCCCATCATCAGGAGGTTGCCGGACTCGGCCAGCGCCACCGCCTGATCGCGGACCTTCTGCCATCCGGCGTCGTCCTTCGGCGGCTCGGAGCCGGCATTGAAGACCGCGTCCGAGAACGGAATCGTCATCGTCCGCATGACGTCCATCACCGACGCAACCGCCTTGACACCGCTCGCAGCGGGCGTGCCGGCCGCCTGCGCCTGCGGACGGACCGTGGCCACGCCAGCGAGCACGAGAATCACCGCACCGAATCCAATTGCCCGCACTCCGTGCGGGCGGGTCGTCCAACGCATGACATCTGCTCCTGTAATGCTCCTGGCGGCGTCAGCCAGCCTGCCGCCGCGCCGGGGCGACGCGGGGCATGGTGATCCGGAACGTGCTGCCCGACGGGCCCGATGCCTCGAGCGTCAGCCGTCCGCCGTTCGCCTCCACCGCACCTTTTGCAATCGACAGGCCGAGTCCGGCGCCGCGGACGCCGTCGCCTTCGTCGGCCCGGTAGAAGCGCTCGAAAATCCGTCCCCGTGCCTCCGCGGGAACGCCGGGGCCGCTGTCGATCACGTCGAAGATCGCGGACGCAACCGTCTCGGAGATGCGGATGCGCACGTCGCCGCCGCGCGGCGAGAACTTGATCGCGTTGTCCACCAGGTTGATGAGCGCGTGCCGCAGCACCTGCTTGTCGGCGAGCGCGTCCGGGGCGGCGCGCCGCTCCACCACAATCTGCTGCTGCTTCTCCTCGGCGAGCACGCCGAGATGCTGCGCCACGTCCTCGGCGAGCGCCTGAAGGTGGACGATCTCACGCGACAACTGCGCCTGGCCGGTTTCGGCCCGCGACAGCGTCAGCAGCCGATCGACGAGGCCGGCGAGACGGTCCGCCTCCTCGAGCATGCTTTCGATGATGCCGCGGTAAGCGTGCTCGTCGCGCTGGCCGCGGAGGCCCACCTCGCCGACGCTGCGGATCGACGTGAGCGGCGTGCGGAGCTCGTGCGAGACGTCGGCGGTGAACTGCCGCATCTGCGCGAACGACGACTCGAGCCGCGCCAGGGTCTCGTTGAACACCGAGGCCAGCCGCCCCATTTCATCGTCGGGATGCGTCACCGGCAGTCGATCCGACAGCCGCTCCGCGGTGATCGAGCGCGCCCGATCGGTCATCTGCTCGATCGGCGCGAGCGCCCGGCGCGCCAGGACGTAGCCGCCCAGGCCGGCCACACCTACCGCCAGGGGCAACCCGAGCATGAGCACCAGCAGGAACTCCCGCAGCTGGTCCCACATCGGCTCCTCGGAGCGGCCCACCTGCACCGTGACCGGTCTCTGGCCGATGTAGCTGCGGCGGCTGAGCACGCGCATCGGCGTCCCGTCCGCGTCGAAGGCGACGATCTGATCCTGTCCACGCGCGGCCAGCGCCTCGGTACCGGGGATCGGCCGGCGCCGGGCCTCGGCGTTGTTCAGCAGCAGCTCGCGGCCGTCGGCGCTGAGCACCTGCACCCACGGCTCTTCCTCGAGCAGCAGGTCCACCTGGGGCGTGGACATGATCAGCCCCTCAGGGCTCTCGTCCACGGTGGCGGCCGCCCAGAAGAAGTCGGCGCGCAGGCGCTCGTCGAGCGAGTCAGACACGCTCCGGCTCACGAACGCGTACACGGCGGTCGCGTAGACGGCGAGCACCGCCACCATGGCCACGAGGTACCACACCGCGAGCCGCAGCCGGACGTTGTGCGAATGCCACCAGCGGACCGGATCGATCACGGCTCGCCCTCGCGCAGCATGAAGCCGACACCGCGGACGGTGTGAATCAGCTTGGCGGCCGGCTCGACGTCCACCTTGCGGCGCAGCCGGGCGATGTGCACGTCGATGACGTTGTCGAGCGGGGTCGTGCGCGCCGTCTCCTGCCAGACGTCGCGCGCCAGCGCCTCGCGCGACACCACCTGGCCATGGTGGCGCAGCAGGTATTCGAGCAGCTCGAATTCACGGACGGTGAGGTCGATGGTCCCCGCCGCGCGCGTCACCTTGCGCGTCATCAGGTCCATTTCGAGGTCGCTCAACACCAGGCGGGGCGAATCGACGGCGCGGCCGCGGCGCACCAGCGCGCGAATCCGCGCCACCAGTTCGGCGAAGGCAAACGGCTTCACCAGGTAGTCGTCGGCGCCGCCGTCGAGGCCGAGCACGCGGTCCTGGATCGAATCGCGCGCGGTGAGCACCAGCACCGGCGTCCGCAGCCCGCGCTCGCGCAGCGCCGCCAGAATCTCGAGGCCGCTGCGGCCCGGCAGGCCGAGATCGAGGAGAATCACGTCGAAGGTTTCGGTCGTGACGCGGAAGAACGCCCCCTCGCCCGTGCGCTCGACGACGACGTCGAACCTTTCGCCCTCGAGCCCTTCGCGGAGGGCGTTGGCCACCTTCTGTTCGTCCTCCACCACGAGCACGCGCATGCTGGGCATTGCCCCGAATTCTAGTGTCAGCCGGGTCCGGCCGCTCCCTGTGTCTGCCAGGTGACTGAAGAGATTCTGAACGGACGGTCAGAATAGAGCGCACATGAGCACCGAGAGGACCGCGGTTCCGGATGTCTCGCTCATCGAAACCATGCGGCTCGAGGCGGGCCGCGTCGTCAGGCTGGACGGGCATCTGTCCCGCGCACAGGCCAGCGCCCAGGCTCTCGGCACGCTCTGGAAAGCGGCGCCGATCGCCGCGGCGATCGACGCCACGGCCGCGGCGCATCCCGCGGGCACCTGGCGGCTGCGCCTGCTGGTATCCGTGTCTGGCGACCCGGTGGTGGAATGCGGCCCGTTCGCGCACGAACGCGATCGGGTGTGGCGCGTCGCGATCGCCAGCGAGCCCGTGGCCTCGGGCGACTGGTTCCTCCGGCACAAGACCACGAACCGCGAAGTCTACAACCGCGCCCGCACGGCCCGGCCCGACACCGACGACGTGCTGCTCGTGAACGAACGCGGCGAGATCACCGAATCGACGATCGCCAACGTCGTCGTCGAGATCGACGGCGTGCGGGTGACGCCGCCGATCGAGTGCGGGCTGCTGCCAGGCGTGTTCCGCGCGGCGCTGCTCGCGGCCGGCGACGTTCAGGAGCGTGTGATCACCGAAGCCGACGTCGCGGTGGCGAGCCGGCTCTGGCTGATCAACAGCCTGCGGGAGTGGGTGCCGGCCGTGCTGGTGAAATAAGCACGGCCGGCTAAGGCTCATGGCTCGAGCGGCCAAGCAAGGACGGCTCGAGCGTTCCTGCCTGAGCCCTGAGCCCTGAGCCTTCTATCCCTTCGTTTTCCGCAGCTCGTCCCCGAGGATGATCGCCTCGGCGATCTCCTTCTTCGACTTGCGGCGCTGACGGCTCTGGCGCTGGATGGTGAGGTGCGCGTCCTCTTCGGTGAGCCCGAGGTCGCGCTGCAGGATGCCCTTGGCGCGCTCGACGATCTTGCGCGTCTCCAGACGCTCGTTGAGCTGCACGTTTTCGATCTCGAGCCGTGCCATCTCGATCTCGGCGCCGACGAAGAAGCCGAGCATCGAAATCAGCTGGATCTCCCGGCGGCTGTGCTCGTGCGGCTCGCTGTGCTGCACGTTGATGACGCCGACGAGCTTGCCGCGCGACAGCACGGGCACCGACAGGAACGCCTCGTAGCGGTCCTCGGGCAACTCGTTGAAGGTCTGAAACCGTGGATCCTCGAACGCGTGGCGGCCCACCGCCACGGGCTGGCGATGCTCGGCCACCCAGCCGGTGATGCCCTCGCCCACGCGAAGGGTGAGGCGGTCCACGACGTCGGCGTGCGGGCGCTTCGACGCGCGCAGCACCAGGTCTTCGCTTTCGAGCACGTAGATGAAGACCGAGTCGCACGCGACCATGCTCGAGACGAACTGCACCACGCGATTGAGCACCGTGTGCAGGGGATCGGCCGCCGCGATGCGGCTGCCGATTTCGTGGAGGACGTCGATGTCTGACTTGTCGGTCACGTCATAGGAGCCGGTGAGCGTGCGCCCGCCCGGCAGCTCCGGATTGATCAGTGTCGATTCCATGGTCGATCAGTGGTCTCGTTGTTGCGTTGAGCCCGGCGCGCTGCCCGGGCGATTCACGGCTCGCGCATCCGGTGCACGCGCCCATACTTCGAAGATACACACCGATCCGAGGGCGGACAAGTAGGTGTGACGCTACGAAGGCGTAGCGACGAACACCAGTAACGACAATATTGACGGATTCACTTCACAGCGAGACGCACTCCCGCAACATCGCCGTCGAGGCGGTGTTTCACGCGGGCGATTCGTCGCGCGCGACCGGCGCCGCCGTGCGATACGCGAACACGCCGGCGCGATCCACCGCCGCGGGCGCCCAGCGCAGCGACCAGCGCGCGCCGAGTTCGAGCAGCACCAGCGTGCCGACGACGAAGAGGCCGGCGCAGGTGAGCAGGCCGGCGGCGTAGCCGCCGGTATAGTCGCGGGTCAGGCCGAGCAGGGTCGGCAGGAAGAAGCCGCCGAGCCCGCCGGCCGCGCCCACGATGCCCGTGACGAGCCCGATGCGCTCCGGAAAGCGTTGCGGCACCAGTTGGAATACCGCGCCGTTCCCCATCCCGAGGGCGCCCATGCCGAGAAACAGCGTCGCCACGGCGACGCGGAGCGGCGGCGCCGCCGCGACCACACAGAGACACGCCGCGAACGACACCAGCAGCAGGACCAGCAGCCGGTAGCCGCCGAGACGATCCGACAGCCATCCCCCGACTGGACGGAGGAAGCTGCCCGCGACGACGACGATGGTGGTGAAATCGCCAGCCGAAACGCGCGACAGGTGGTACTGCTCGTGGAAGAACGTGGTGAGGAAGCTGGCGAAGCCGACGAAGCCGCCGAAGGTGAGGCTGTAGAGGAACGCGAGCCACAGCGTGTCCGATTCACCGAGCACGGCCTTGTAGTCGCTGGCCGACGTGGTGGCGCGCGGCTTGGAACTGTCCTTTGCGAACAGCGCGAACACCACGAAGGCCAGCGCCAGCGGCACCATGGCGAAGCCGAACATCGCCGCCCACCCGAAGCGCTCGGCCAGCCGCGGCGCGAACAGCGTCGCGAGCAGCGTTCCCGAGTTGCCGGCGCCGGCGATGCCCATCGCCAGCCCCTGATACTCGGGGGGATACCAGCGGCTGACGAGCGGCAGCGCCACCGCGAAGCTCGCGCCGGCGATGCCGAGGCAGAAACCGAGGGCGTAGAAATGCGCCGGCGACGAGGCGAACCGCCAGGCGAGGGCCAGCGGCAGCAGCGTCAGCACCAGCCCGATCAGACCGGCGCGGCGGCCGCCGATCCGGTCGCCGAGCAACCCCATCACCGGCCGGAAGAGCGAGCCGCCCAGGAGCGGAATCGCGGTGATGAGCCCGGTCTGGGTGGCGGAGAGTCCGAACTCCTCGCGCAGGAACGGCGCGATCGGCCCGAGCAGCACCCAGGCCATGAAGCTGACGTCGAAGTAGAGCAGCGCCGCAATCAGCGTCGGCGTGTG
>Ga0173480_10001005_pt1 | contig 10205 bp, 11 predicted proteins | sample NitcycUS209509C1_FD_122622 | JGI IMG/M metagenome (GOLD analysis project Ga0173480, IMG submission 122622) | Soil microbial communities from Arlington Agricultural Research Station in Wisconsin, USA - Nitrogen cycling UWRJ-S209-509C-1 (version... | ecosystem: Environmental > Terrestrial > Soil... | reverse complement strand
GACGACGCGCGCGCCGCCCGCGACCAGCCCCGCCGACAGTGCAGCGAAGATGCGCGGCCCCGAGAGCCGGCAGTCGCGCGCGACCGCGATGCGGGGCGGCTCTTTTTCGCCCGGCGGCTTCAAGAGCTCGGCGAGCCCGCGCCCGATGCGCTCCACGAACGCATCGCCGAGATCGCGCTCGGCCTGACCACGGATGTCGTATTCGCGAAAAACGTGCGCGCTCATGCTCGAAGGGCGCGACAGTAGCAAAAAGGGCTACCGCGCGCAGGGACGCGGGGTCGCGCAGCCGGCCGTCCGCTCCGTGAGGCTTCCGGCGTCGTTCCGGTACCAGCGCGGCGGCGTGTAATAGAGGCGCTCCTCGCCGGCTTTGGACCAGGCGACCACCGGCGGCGCGTAGTAGCAGCCGGCTGGGGGCACGACCCAACGCCCCGCTTCCCAGCCCCAGCGCCGCCCGTCCCACTGGTAGTGACCGTCCATCCACGCGCAGCTCGGATCCTCCCGCGCCGGAGGGATCTCCTCGATCTCGGCGGGGGGCGGCGGGTACGCGACCGTCACGAACTCCTGCAGGTGAGGCGGGTGCGGGCCTGCCGGCACCAAGCGCGTGCTGGCTCCGCACGCGGCAAGCAGTGGCAGCGTCGCAACGAATCGCCGCATGAACGTGCACGCCTTCATGGCACGAAGAGCCCCCCCATGAGCTCGGTGCGAATCACCGGTCCGTAGAACATGAACTCCAGGATCGCGAGCACGATGAACGGCCCGAATGCGAGCCGCGCGCCGCCGACGCCGGGCTCCGGGTCCACGGCGAGTGGATCGTCGGCGAGCTCCCGCTCGAGTGCTTCACGCTCGGCCCCCTGGGCCTGCTCGAGCGCATCCCGCAGCATGCGCCGCTCTTCGAGAACCGCGGCGGGTTCCTCGATCTTCCGGCCCGCGGCGAGCAACGCCAGCATGACGGCCGTCGCCTGCACGGCGCCGGCCAGCAGCGCAAAGGCGGCGCCAAGCCAGCCGAACCATGCGCCCGCGAGCATCACGAGCTTCGCGTCGCCGAGTCCCATGCCCGGCCTGCCGCGCACCTTCTCGTAGAGCACGACGAACGGCAGCCACACGACCAAGAAGCCGATCGCCGCGCCGAGCAGCGCCTCCTTGAAGTGAATGTCCGGTCGCAGCGGCACGGTTGCGATACCGAGGCCCGCTCCGCCGAGCGTGAGCTCGTCCGGCAACAGCATGTGCTCGAGATCGATGAACGCTGCCGCCACCAACCCGAGACCGAGCGCGAGGTAGGCCGCGAAGACGGCGAAGGCGCGGCCGATCGACGGGTCGCCCGGGAGCTCGAGCACGATCGAGCGCATCACGGCCCACGCGAGCAAGCCCCCGATCGCTTCGACGAGCGGGTAGCGCGGCGAGATGGGCGCCTTGCAGCAGCGCGCGCGTCCGCGCAGGACGAGCCAGCTCAGGACGGGGATGTTGTCGTACGGCTTGATCGGTTGACCGCAGTGCGGACAGTGCGAGCCGGGGAACGCAACGTTTTCGCCGCGCGGCAACCGGTAGATGACGACGTTCAGGAAGCTGCCGAGCACGAGCCCGAGCGCCACCGCGAACACGATCAGAAAAACGGGCGGGAAGTCAGCGAGCGAGGGCAACGGGGCCATGCTAGAGCGACAGCGTCTCCCTGGGAACGTGCAGGCTCGCTCCGACGTTCCCGGTTCCTGCGATGGCCGAAACGACACTCCTTACGGAAGAGCTCGTTTGCGCGACCGGCGGCGAAGCGCTCGTCGAGCGGGCAGGGGGCGCGCTGCTCGCGCCGGAGGGCATGGGCTTCCGAGCCCTGTTCGCGAGCGTCTCGCGCCGGCTCGGTGAGGCGGCTCACTCGCACCCCACACCGCCTCGCGAGCTCGGCGAGGCGGCGCGGCCGCACTGGACGCTCACCGACTGGAGCCGGCTCTGGCTCGTCTTGCGCGCGCTCGAGCACGTCGTCCCGGAGGAGCGCGCCGCGTTCGTGCAGAGGACGTTCGAGGCCGGCGAGCTCGGCGAGCAGGAGAGCGTGCTCAGAACGCTGTCGCTCCTGCCCGAGCCCGCGGCCTTCGTCGAGACGGGAATCGCCGCGTGCCGCACGAACGCGAAGCGCGTCTTCGAGGCGATCGCTTGCGACAATCCTTATCCCGCGGCGTATTTCCCCGAGCTTGCCTATAACCAGATGGTGATGAAAGCCGTGTTCGTCGAGGCTCCCGTCGGCCGCATCGAGGGCCTCGCGGCGCGCCGCACGCCGGAGCTTTTGCGCATGGCGCGCGATTACGCGAGCGAGCGCCGCGCGGCGAGCCGCCCCGTGCCGGCGGACGTGGCCCTCATCCTGGGCGAGCTATCCTGAGGTCACGATGAAGCTCTTCGATCCGCACATCCACATGACGAGCCGCACCACCGACGACTACCAAGCGATGGCGGACGCGGGCATCGCTGCGATCGTCGAGCCGGCGTTCTGGGTCGGCCAGCCGCGCACACACGTTGGCACGTTCGAGGACTACTTCCTCTCCCTGCTCGGGTGGGAGCGCTTCCGCGCGAGCCAGTTCGGCATCGCCCACTTCTGCACCATGGGCTTGAACCCGAAGGAGGCGAACAACACGCGCGTCGCCGACGGCGTGCTCGAGCTTTTGCCGCTCTACCTCGAGAAGGAGGGTGTCGTCGCCGTGGGCGAGATTGGCTACGACGACGTGACCCCCGCAGAAGAGCGCGTCTTCATGCGCCAGATCGAGCTCGCGAAGGACGCCAGCCTGCCGATCCTCATCCACACCCCGCATCGCGACAAGAAGCGCGGGACCGAGCGCACGCTCGCCGTGGTGCGCGAAGCCGGTATCGCCCCCGCCATGACGCTCGTCGATCACAACAACGAGGAAACGCTGAAGAGCGTGCTCGATTCCGGCTGCTGGGCGGGTCACTCCATCTACCCCAAGACCAAGATGGACGAGCCGCGCATGGTTGCCCTCGTCAAGCAGTACGGCAGCGAGCGCATCCTCGTGAACTCGGCCGCCGACTGGGGCGTGAGCGACCCGCTCAAGGTGCCGAAGACGGCCGCCGCGCTGCGTGAAGCCGGCGTCGCCGAGTCCGCCATCGAAACCATCTGCTGGAAGAACCCGATCGCCTTCTTCGCCCAGAGTGGGCGGCTCGACGCCGCCACGCTGGAACGGCCCATCGGCGTCGATCAGACCGCGCTCTGGGAAGGCAACTCGGTGCTGCGTGGCCAGGCGCCCCGGCGCGACAACCCGTAGCGACCGGCCCTACGTTTTCCACACGCTCGCGCCTATCCCATGCACCCGACTCTCGTTCTCGACGTCGTCGGCCTCACGCCCTCGCTGCTCGGCCCCCACACGCCCGAGCTCGTGAAGTTCCGCGACGCCGGCGCCTGGCGCCCGATCCGCACCATCACACCCGCCGTCACGTGCTCGGTGCAATCGACGTTCCTCACTGGGACGATGCCGCGCGAGCACGGCATCGTCGGCAACGGCTGGTACTTCCGCGACCTTTCGCAGGTGTGGCTCTGGCGCCAATCGAATGCGCTCGTCCACGGCGACAAACTCTGGGACACGGCGCGCCGACGCGACCCGTCGTTCAGCGTCGCCAAGCTCTTCTGGTGGTACAACATGTACTCGAGCGCGGACATCTCGCTCACACCGCGCCCCATGTACACGGCCGACGGCCGCAAGCTCCCCGACGTGTACAGCGAGCCGCCCGAGCTTCGCAGCGAGCTCCAGCGTGAGCTCGGCCAGTTCCCGCTCTTCGAGTTTTGGGGACCGCGCGCCAACATCAACTGCTCGCGCTGGATCGCGAAGAGCGCCGAGCGCGTCATCGAAAAAAGCGCCCCGACGCTCAGCCTCGTCTACCTCCCGCACCTCGACTACGACCTCCAGCGCTTCGGCCCGAACGACGCACGCATCGCCAAAGCGCTCGGAGAAATCGACCAGGTTTGCGGCGAGCTCTTCGCCTTCGCGAAGCAGAAGGGCCTGCGCGTCATCGTGCTCTCCGAGTACGGCATCACGGAGGTGTCCGGCGCCATTCACGTGAACCGCATTCTGCGCGAAGCCGGCTTCATCCGCGTCCGCGAGGAGGTCGGCCTCGAGCAGCTCGATCCCGGCGCGAGCCACGCGTTCGCCGTCGCGGACCACCAAATCGCGCACGTTTACGTGAAGGATCCGGCGCGGATCCCCGCCGTGCGAGCCTTGCTCGAGAAGGTCCCCGGCATCGAGCACGTGCTCGGTCGCGAAGAGCAGCGCGCCTTCGGGCTCGACCACGAGCGCTCGGGCGAGCTCGTCCTGATCTCGAGCGCCGACCGCTGGTTCTCCTACTACTTCTGGCTCGACGACGCGCGCGCCCCCGACTACGCGCGCACCGTCGATATTCACCTGAAGCCCGGCTACGACCCGGTCGAGCTCTTCCTGAACCCGAAGCTCGCGGTCCCGATGTTCACCGTCGGTCGCAAGCTCGCGGCGCGCAAGCTCGGCTTCCGCAACCTGCTCGACGTGATCCCGCTCGACACATCGCTCGTGAAGGGCTCGCACGGCCGCGTGACGGAGCGTCCCGAAGACGGGCCGCTGCTCATGACGTCGGAGCCCGACGTGCTCGGCGTGCCCGAAGGAGCGAGCGTCGAGGCGACGGCGGTGCGCGACGTCATGTTGCGCAGCGTCTTCGGCGCCGCGAAGTAACGTCGAAGGGCCCGCCCTAAAGCTCAGCTCTCCGGAGCTCCGAGGGTCGGCAGGATGCCCCCGGGCCGCCCGAAATGCGGAACGACGTCAGGATCGCCGAGCACGAAATCCGAGACGAACTCCCGCTTCTGCGTCGAGTAGTAGAGACACCCGAGCTCTTCGGGCGGCTGTCGAGCCACGAAGGCCTCGGCTTCGTCGAGTGCACGCAGCCATCGCTCCTTCAGCCGTGGCAAATCAAGCGGCTCACGCAGGCGCAGTCGCGCGAAATCCTCCGGTCGGTAATGCCCCCGTCGGCGAAGGAGGCTCAACAGCAGCGGCGGCGTATAGCCCGGGTCTTTGCCGGCCGCGGCCCAGCAGAGCGCGCCGAGAGAAAGAATGCGCTCGTCAGCGTCCATGATGTCGAGGAAATCACGCGGCTCATCACGTCCGACCAAGGCAAGAAGCTTGTTGATCGCGAGGTCAACGGGGTGAAGGACGACGCCCGCCACTTCGTCGCGGACGGGCGGCAGGAAACGCCAGGCGCTGTTACGCGCCCATTCGACTTTGGTCGCTTCCTTTTCCTTTCGGACGACCGCACGAATGTAGCCCGGCTGATTCATCGCGACCTCGACGGTGAACCCCTTGTTTTCCAGAAGAGACCTGTCGGCTGCAAACGCCGATGCGACGCGCTCCTCGGAGTCGTGGAAGTAATCGAGGTCGTTGCTGTAGCGCTTCGAATTCGGAGCGATATGGAGCGCGGAGCCCCCAGCAAGATAGCTATCCTCGGTGCGATGGACGGCGAGCAGTCCTGCCACTCGCTCTTGAAATGGGGTCAGCGGCATAGCTTCGTTCCGAGGCGCCACCCTTCGCGACCGCCGTAAGTCATGATTTGCTTTGCAACCCACGGCACGTCCGCGAGGGTGATCACGTAGGTGGGATCCGACGACCAGAAGCACGACGTGTGGAACGCGCGGAAAGCGCGTCGCGCCTCGCGCACTTTGACCATGTCGCGAGCCTGCTCAGTCGTGAGCGCCCGTCGGCTCGCCCGACCACCACGGCTGCCGATGGCGCGCAGGTACCTTCGGACAACCGCTTCCATCTGACCCAGAAACATAAGTCGCTTATGATATGTGTCAACAAAATAGGCTGAATTGTGCCGTGTCTGTTACCCTTGGCTCGATGTCCGACCAGTACCGCTCCGCCGGGCGCCTGGCTTGGGTTGCCATATTCGCTGTGGCTTCGGCTGCGGCGGCTCACGTGACGACAGTCCTTGCTTTCGGCATCGTGACGCGTGCCTTCCCGGACTTGCAGGCGCGGGCCATAGCTGGCGAGTGGTGGGCGGGCGGCGTCGCCCTGCTCATCGCCGGAGGAACGCTGTTGTCTCTCGTCATGACGCTGCTGGCAGGCGTCGCGTTCTTGAGCTGGCTCTACCGTGTGGTGAAGAACACGCGGCTCACGGTGACACTGCGGAGCATGCCGACGCCCGGGGGCGCCGTGGCCGTGTGGTTCATTCCGATCGTCAGCTTGTTTCGTCCCTACGACGTAATGCGTACCGTGTATCGGGCGAACGACGCCGAGGGTAGAGAGCTCGCGGGCGACTGGGTGCGCAAAATGCCATGGTTGATGCCAGTGTGGTGGGGCACCTGGCTGCTGCATCTCCTGATCGATCGAATCGGTGTCGGCTCAGGCGAGGATCTCGCACACACTTACAATCCGGCAAGCTTCGTCGGACTACCGTTCACTGTCGTCTCGGCGCTCGGCGCTATCGCCATCGTTCAGAGCGTGCAAGCTCGGCAAGAAGCGACGGCCGCGGCTGACGCAGCCGATGCGGCCAAGCCGGAGGCGGTCTTCGAGCCTCCGACGCGGACGCAAGAATGACGCTTTCGGCGCAAGAATAACCGTCCTCGCGCAATCCCTGCCGCGACGCCGCTGAGGTCGGCGCGGGCACCTGAAAGAGTTTTCAATTCGTTCGCGAAGGGTGACTTTCCCCTTCGACGAACGAGCGGGAATGCGCCATGTTGATGTCTTCGCGTCGGCTCCGCAGTGGAGTCGTTTGGGAGGTCTTCTCGATGCGTGCTTCCTCATGGTGTTTCGGTCTTGGTCTATCGGTGTGCCTGGCGAGCGTCGGTTGTGCGCAAGACAGCTTGGGAGATCCGACGGGGGCCACCTGTCCGCCGAACTCCACGCTCACGTACGAGAGCTTCGGTAAGGCGTTCTTCCAGGCGAATTGCCTCGAATGTCACGCGAGCAAGGAATCTCCCCACTTCAACACGCTGGAGGACATCCAGGCGGCGAAGGACGAGATCGACCGCGCTGCCGCCTCGGGCCCCAACGCCACCAACACGTACATGCCGGACGACGGCGACCTCTCCGACGACGACCGCAAGAAGCTCGGCGAGTGGCTCGCCTGCGGCCCGAAGTAACGCTGTCGGGCGGCTACGCCGTTAGATATGGCACGCCGTCCAGGCGACGTTGCCCGAAGTGCCGAGCGCGTCGCCGGCGCTGAAATAGATGACGGGCTCGTCGTGGTCGAGCACGAGCGAGACGCCGCGCCGATTGAAGCGGAAGTCCGTCGTGTCGATGCGGACGCCGTCGGTCCACGTCGCGGAGCCTTTCTCGGCCTCGCGCAGGATGATCTCGTCGTTCGCATTGGCGACGACGGCGAGCGCGTGGCCGCCGGAGTCGAGCGCTAGCGGGCTCAGACCCATGCCGATGTTGTTGTTCGCCACGACGATGCCGTCGGCGAGCAAGAGCGGCGCAGCCCAGATGCCGTTCACGCGCCGAAAGACCCAGTATTCCGGGCGATCGGTCCAGAAAGCGGAGCCGACCGTGAGCTCGCCGTCGATGTCGCGCAGCGCCGTGATCGGTTGGCCGGCGCCGATGTAATAGATCTGCGGCAGGCGGCCCGCCTCCGCCACGTCCCCGAGCACGGTGCCGGTGCTCGACGAGTACCCGAGCGTTCGCGCTTGCATGATGACGCCACGCGACTCGTCTTGCGGGCCCGCGATCACCTCGAAATCGCCGCCGCCCGCAGCGACGAGCGCGACGTCCCAGAAGTCTTGAACCATCGGATCATCGCTGAGCGACACGGCCTCGCCGACCCATTTGCGGTTCCGCATCACGCGCGCGCCCGACTCGGCGGCGTTCGCCCACGCCGCGGCCGCGTTGCCCTCGCCGTCGGCAGCGACGGCGACGCGCGTCGCGCCCCAGTTCGGCAGCGCGCTGCCAAGGCCTCCGAGCGGCTCGGGCTCGGTCCACGCCTTCGACTCGGCGTCGTAAACGACAGCGACCATCTCGTCGTCGATGCTGCCGACGACCAGGATGTCGTGGTCGTCGAGGAAGGTCGCGCGCATGGAAAAGGCGCGCATTTGGGCAACGACGTGCGGCGCGTCCCAGGCCATGGCGGCCTCGTCCCAGCGGCGGAGCGTCGTCGCGGTGCTCGCGCCGAGGATCCCGGGATCCTGCAGCCAGATCGCGTCACCCGTCTTTCCCATCGCGAGCTGGCCGACGTGCGGGTTCGTGCCCTGGCCGGCAGCCGTGTCGAGCGGATTCGGGTAGAGCCCGCCGCGGATCATGGATACGACGCCGTTCGCCCATGTCTCGGTGGCGTTGACCTCTTCCGAGCTCAGCCACGTGACCATGAAGATGCCGAGCCCGTTCGTGACGGCGAGCGGATCCGAGCCTTCGACCGGTTGAGCGAGCGTCGTGAGCCAGCGCGGGTCGTAGCATCCGACCTTCGGCGAATAGGGCCGCCGTGCGCCCGAGCCCGCGGAGCCACCCGTTGCGTCCGAGCCGCCGTTGCCGCCGCTGTTCGTTCCGCCGGTCGTGCCCCCGGTCGACGTCTCGCCGGCATGCGCCGCGTCCGAGCCAGCGTCACCGAGTCCGGAGGCACCCGGCGTTCCGGCGTCGGTCCCCGCGCTCGCTCCGCCGTTCTCGGTGCCTCCCCGCCCGTTCGAGGCTCCGCTCTTACCGCCGCGCGCCGCGCTTGCGCCGCTGCTCCCGCCGAGCACGGTGCCGTTCTCGCCGCTCGAGCCCCCGTCGTCATCGTCGTCGTCCCCGTGGCTCGATGAGCCGCACGCGGGCGCGATGCCGAGCGCCACGACGAGGGCGAGCACCGCGGCTCGTCCGAGCGAAGTCGTGTGCCGCACCAAGCCCCTGATTGTCACTCCGGGGCGCGCGCTCCGCAAGCTCTGCTCAGGTTCCGCGGATTGCGCGCTGTCCGAGCAGCGTGAGCCCGAAACAGCCCACAGCGAGTAGAGCGAGCACGAGACCCTCGCGGCTCGAGGCGAAGACCGCATCGACTAGCGAAATCCCCGCGATCAGCGACACGACTGCGCGACCGATGCTGCGGCCGCCTTGGCGCGCGAAGCCGAGCGAGCGGTAGGACCAGACGATCGAGACGAGCGCGAGCACGAGCATCGGCACGCCGGCATGCACGCGTGCGATCGGCTGCGCGAGCGCGAGCGCGACGGGCGAGAACACGAACAGGCTCGGCCAGATGCGCCCGACCGCCGACGCGTTCTCGAAGCGGGCCACGTGCGTGAGTCCGACCACGTAGAGGAGCAGTGTCAGCGCCGCGAGTCCGACGCCGTAGTCGAGCGTCTCGGCGACGCTCGCGGCGCCAATCACGTACAGGCCTGCGCGGCAGAGCCCCATCACGAGCGGCGACCAGGCGAGCCCCTTGTGCCAGCGGTCGTAGACGATGACGCACGTCGCCGTCACCCAGCCTGCGACCGGCAAGAGCGCTCCCGACGGTGCCAGGCCGCCGAGCGCCGAAACGGCGAGCAGCGCCTCCCCTGCCGCGAGCATGCCGAGGCCGAGCCCGAGCACGGTGGCTCGCTCGGCGCGTCCCGATGGAATCGGTCGCTCCGGTCGCTCCTTCGCGTCGATCGTGGCGTCGAAGGCGTCGTTCAGGAACATGCCGCCGACGTAGAACAGCGAGCCCGCGAGCACCGCGAGCGCGAGCGGCAGCGGACGCAGGCGTTCGCCCGTGAGCGCCGCGCCGCACAGCACGTTCGAGAACACGGTCGGCAGATTCGAAACGCGCCCGAGCTCGAGCAGCGTGCGTGCCTTCACGAATCGTCTCGCGAGCTACGTCGCGCGAGCATGCCGATGGTCCACGCGAGCTCGCGCGCCACGGCTTGCGTGACCGAGCCGACGCGGTACTCCTGGGGGAGCACGTCGAAGGTGTACGTTTCGACCTCGAGGTGGGGCGCGAGCTCGGGCGCCTCGCTGATGAGCTCGATGAGCTCGTCCTGCGTGCTCGAGAACGGGCCGAGCCGCGACTCGAACACCGGCACGTGAAAGTGAACGCGCCACTCCGCGCCCTCGCCGAGGTCCTGGGCGGCCGCGAGCGCTGCCGGCAGGTCGACGAAATGAGCCAATTCTCCGCGGCCGCGGCTCTTCACGACCGTCTGGTGCAGGTACACGCCGTCGTCGAACGCCTTCAGCGCTTCCCGGGCGCGCGCCTCGTTGCGGCTGGTCAGCACGACGACCGCACCCTGCCGGGCGAAGGCCTGCGCCGCCGCGAGGCCGATG
>Ga0173480_10001004_pt1 | contig 10206 bp, 5 predicted proteins | sample NitcycUS209509C1_FD_122622 | JGI IMG/M metagenome (GOLD analysis project Ga0173480, IMG submission 122622) | Soil microbial communities from Arlington Agricultural Research Station in Wisconsin, USA - Nitrogen cycling UWRJ-S209-509C-1 (version... | ecosystem: Environmental > Terrestrial > Soil >... | reverse complement strand
GATTTTCTAAAAAATAATAATGCATCTCATTACCATCGGTTAATGAATTTTGGTTTGGAAAAAGACATACGCCATTGTCTTACTTTAGATATTGCCTCCGTGCTTCCATATTACATAAATGAAAGGCTGGTAATCTAAACGGCAATTCATGGCTGACCGCCTTTTTTATAAGAGTTTTGACTAATTCCTCAAGGTTTTCTGCCACACTTTCCGTTATTTTTGCAGATTGCCCTTTTCACATCATAAGCAGTTAGCAACGGGCAATTAGCAGTTAAAACCAGAGGTACACACTGCAAAATGCGAACTGCAAATTTTGCTATGGCTTTACCGCATCTTTTAAAATTCGTTTATACCCATGGAACTGATGAAGTAATTCGTCGTGGAAAGAAAATTCATGCCATAGGTTATGTAGAACTGGTCGAACATGATCATCTTTTTGGCTCGGCTGTTTTTAGAGTGAAAGACGATAACTACGCCACTTTTTATAAAGTACATGTTCAGAATTATAAGGATGCAAAAATCTTATCCCTTAGGTGTGCCTGCCCTTATAATTTAGGCGAGATCTGCCGGCACGAAGCAGCAGCTTTATTGCGTTTGCAGGAAATGATGGATAAAGGTTTGCTGCAGGCAGAAGATTTGGAGTACGATCAGCAGCACACGGTAGCCAAGATGAAAGCTATTGAAGTAAAAACGTTAAGGCTGTTATCAGACCCAGAAACTTTTATCGAAGCAGAAAAATATTTACAGCAAAAAAAGCCAATCATAGAAAGTGCAAAGGACGAAGCAATAAAAGCTAAAGTGGCTATTGATGGCAAAGATTATTATGTTATCATTCGCCGCAACGAAGAAAGAACTTTTGATACGAGCAGTAATTATGAAGATAAAGACCATCCTTTAGGCCTGCCAAAGCTGATTGTTTTCCTTCATTTATTTTATAAGCACGGTCCTAATTATTTTGATTCGATCCGGAATTGGGATAAGGAGAAAAATAAGCTACTTGAGGCATACGGCTATTCTTTGAATGATGATCTTAAAGGAAAATTTGAGTTTAATTATAAAGATGGAAAACCTTATTTAAGAGTATTGGACAATTCCATCAAGCGAATAGTAGTCCCAATTTCCACTTCCTACAAAAGAGCTGAAGAACCTGTAGAAGTAATGGAAGCCGAAACCACGGATAAAGAGCCAGTAGTGGTGGCAAGCAGACTGGGTGTTGTGTTTAACTTCAATAAAAAGAGCTTTCCCCATTTTTCTCTCGATATTGTAGATGGTGAAACAAATGAAGAAAATCAATTTATTGGCAACATACAGAAGTTGGAGCTTGCTAAATACATTGACGTGGAAGTTTATGATGAAAAGGGAAAGTCATTAATCAGCCAGGCACGTAAATTACAGGAAAGCGAAATCAATAAATACATCAATCGCAATTCACCTTTCTCTGGTTTTTGGGAAAATATTGTTCACACTGAAGGAGATGAATTGCCGGAGGAAACAAAAACCCTCATCACAGAATATTTTTTACCAAAGCTTAAAAAAATTTGCATCGAGAATGAGCATGCATTATATATTCTCGGCCCCAATAAAAGTTTTAAAACCGCTCACCTCGAAAAAATAGAATTTAGCAATGCGCCATTAGTACCACATTTTTCTGTTTCTAAAAAAGAAAATAATTACGAAATAGAATGCTTTGTAAAACCCGAGGCAGTAGCATTTGAACTATCTGATAACGAGGCCCAGACGCCGGTATTCTTTCTTTACAACCATCGTTTGTATTTGTGGAATAGCACTGAAGCCGTTGCTGTTGCAATGGAATTTTTACCAACGGGTAGAAAAAAAATAAAGGGTGAAGACTGGGATACTACTTTACACAAGTATATTTTACAATTAGCCAAAGAATATAAAATTGATTTCGACCGTGAGTTGATTAACGAAGTGAAGGATGGTGCGCCGGAGGTGCGATTGTTTTTACAGGAAAAAGGCGAGTACCTGGTTTTTCAACCAATATTTACTTATAAAGGTTTTGACACAAAGGCAAAAGACAGGGATGAATTGATTGTGCCTGATGGTAACCGGGTGATAATTGTACACCGCAACCGCGAGGCAGAACAGGATTTCATTTACAGGTTACGCACCTTGCATTCCAATTTTCTTTCTTTTGATGATGGCGCTGCTTTAGCATTAAAAGGTGCTGATGTATTAAAAAACAACTGGTTCTTTTTGTTCGTAGATGCTATGAAAGAGCAGAAAGTGCCGGTGTATGGGTTCGAGCTTCTTAAAAACTTCCGTTTTAATACAGCCAAACCTTCTACTCATATTTTTATCAGCAGTAATACAGACTGGTTCGATGCTAAGGTGGATATTATTTTTGGCGATCAAAAAGTTAGTGTAGCAGAAGTAAAAAAAGCGCTTGCTAATAAGCAGCAATTTGTACAACTGAATGACGGCACACTTGGAATTTTACCGGAAGAATGGCTGAAAAAATATTCTTTATTGTTTAGGGTTGGTGAAGGGAAAACGGATAAACTGAAATTATCACGCTATCACCTAAGTGTGATTGATGAGTTATATGATACACGTGATGAAGAAGAATTGACTATTCAGCTTGAAGAAAAATATGATCGGTTACGGGAGCATAATGATATAAAAGAGATTGAACCACCAACTCAATTGCAATCTATTCTTCGCCCCTATCAAATAGCGGGGTATCAATGGTTGAACTATTTACACGAGGTAAATTGGGGCGGTATATTGGCAGATGATATGGGTTTGGGAAAGACAGTACAAGCTCTCTCGTTCATTCAACACTTTTATGAAACTTACGGAAAAGTGCAGGCTCTTGTAGTATGCCCGACAACACTTATTTATAATTGGGAAAATGAAATCAAGAAATTTACTCCTTCCCTCAGCTACTACATCCATCACGGGCCTATACGCAACCGCGACGTACAGGAATGGCAGAAGCACAATGTTGTCATTACTACCTACGGCACTTTGCGAAGCGATGTAAAATTGTTTTTATCAGTGCCGTTTGATTATGTGGTCCTCGATGAATCGCAGGCCATCAAAAATCCTTCAAGCAAGGTTACCAAAGCGGTATCACTACTTCACGCCAAACACCGTTTGTGCATGAGCGGTACACCTTTGCAGAATAATACTTTCGACATTTATGCCCAGATGAATTTTCTTAATCCCGGCATGTTGGGCACCATGGAATTCTTCAGGCAGGAGTTTGCCATTCCTATTGATAAATTTGGTGAAGAAGAGCAAAAAGATCATCTCCGTAAAATTCTTTATCCTTTTATTTTAAGACGCACAAAAGAGCAAGTAGCAAAAGACCTCCCCGATAAAACAGAAACGGTTTTATTCTGCGAGATGGGTGATGAACAACGCAAAATTTATGATGCTTATCGCAACGAATTTCGCAGTAAAATTATGGGTACTATTGAGGACCAGGGAATACAACGATCACAGCTTACAATTTTGCAGGGGTTAATGAAACTCCGGCAAATATGCGATTCGCCTGCTATCCTCAATGAGATGGAAAAATTTGAAAATCATTCTATCAAGTTAGACGAGTTGTCGAGAGAAATTGCAGAAAACATAGGTAACCATAAAGCTTTGATATTTTCCCAGTTCCTCGGAATGTTAGCACTCATCCGCGAAAAGCTTACGGAACTTGGAGTAAAGTATGAATATTTTGACGGAAGCACCACGGCGCCGGATCGCGAAAAAGCAATACAGGCATTTCAAAAAAATGACGAAACAAGAGTATTCCTAATTTCTTTAAAAGCTGGTGGCGTAGGTTTAAATCTTACTGCCGCAGACTATGTTTATATTGTAGACCCATGGTGGAATCCGGCGGTAGAACAACAAGCCATTGACCGTACACACCGTATTGGCCAAACCAAAAATATCTTTGCTTACCGCATGATTTGTAAGGATACTATTGAAGATAAAATTTTAAAGCTCCAGGAAAAGAAGCGACAATTAGCAAAAGAACTCATTGCAGATGATGCTTCGTTTGTAAAAGCGCTTTCAAAAGAAGATGTAGAATACCTGTTTAGTTAGTTTATCATTCTCAATTAGTAGAAATACCTGCAACATTTACTTTAAGTTATGGAATGCTTTTATTTAGAAGCAAAGTTCCTTACATTAATAACCGCAAACCGCCTATTATGAGCCACAAATCCCCTAAAAATGCCTTACAACAAGCACTTAACCAAATTTAACCTACGTAAACATTCGTAGAATTTACCTTCGTATCCTATCCAAAACTTAACATGAAAAAGCTTGTCCTCTTTGCGTTATTATTATCTACTTGTTTTTTAGTCCAGGCGCAAAAAAACAATGGTACAGTAAGAGGTACTTTAAAAGATTCTGCCAGTAAACAAGCATTACACGACGCTACAGTGTCTGTAATCAGGTCCGCAGATTCATCACTTATATCTTTCACTCTAAGTTCGAACAGTGGCTTTTTTGAAATTAAGAATATAGCTGCTGGCAATTATTTTGTCTTAGTCTCCTACCAGGGATTTAAAACATTGAGAAGGCCATTTTCTATTATAGCGTCAGCCCCGGTAACAGATTTGGGAGCGGTTAACATGGTACAGGATTATAAAATGTTAGGCGAAGTGGTCGTAAAAGATGAAGTGCCAATAAAAATAAAGGGTGATACTATTTCATACAATGCAAATGCATTTAAAGTTTTAAAACCAAACGCAACTGCAGAAGACCTTCTAAAAAAACTTCCCGGCGTTCAGATTGAAAAAGATGGTACGGTAAAAGCCCAGGGAGAAACCGTCCAAAAAATTTATGTAGATGGGAAAGAATTTTTCGGTAACGATCCAAAGCTGGCTACAAAAAATCTTACAGCAGATATGATAGACCATGTGGAAGTATACGATGATATGAGTGAGCAGGCAAAATTTAGCGGGATAGATGACGGTAGCCGCTCAAGAGCTATGAATTTTAAATTAAAAAAAGATAAAAACAAAGGAGTGTTTGGAAGAGCTTTTGCAGGTTATGGTTCTGATGATCGATATGAGACTGGTGTGTCTGCCAATTATTTTAAAGGAGCTACAAAACTTTCGGTAATAGCCCGCTCAAACAACACGAACAATATTGGTTTTACTGCGAACGACCAGATTGGCATTTTTGGAGGCGGTAACTTTTTAAAAAGCGGTAGTACAGGTAGCAGCTCTGCCGGATCTGGAATTACAAAAAACAATACTGCCGGAATAAACTACAGCGACCTATGGGGCAAAAGTTTGGAAATTACAAGTAGCTATTTTTTTAATAATGTTAGCAACGCAAATATTAGCTCAAGTTATCGTCAAACATTTTTTCCAGATTCTACTGTAAATCGTTCTCAACAAAGTTTTGCAGGAACCTCTAATAACAATCATCGTATCAACCTGAGGTTAACTTATTTTATCGACTCTTTCAGTTCTATTGTTTATACCCCTGGTATTAGTTTTCAAAAAAGCGAAAGCCATCGAAACGATTCCACAGAGAGTTTTGCTGTCGATGGTGATGATATGTTTAAAGTAAACGATAGTCGTTCTGTACGTAATAGTATAGGCGATGGATTAAATTGGACAAATAATTTAACCTATCGTCGCAAACTCGCAAAACGGGGTAGAACTTTTTCCCTCAGTCTATCTAATACTTATAACAATAGTGACAGGGATGGAATCAGCAATTCAAGAATTGGAATGTTTGATAACAGTATAAAAACAAGTGATAGCGTTATCAACCAAATAAGTAATCAGTATAACGGAACAAAAAATTACGGGGTCGGCTTTTCGTACACAGAACCGCTTTCAAGAGATAAAGTGATTGAGTTCAATTATAATTATAACAATAATAACAATCAATCGGACCGCGAGGTATTCGACCTCGATAGTACAACCGGCAAGTATGAGATAAAGAACGTGCAGCAGACAAATCTTTTCGAAAATCTTAATGAATCAAACCGCTTTGGAACGAACTTTAGAGTGGTTAAAAAAAGGTATAACTACCAGCTTGGTGTAGCTGCCCAACGCACTCTTTTACAGAGTAACAACCTGTCCAAAAATTCAATTGTAGAACAATCATTTACTAATCTATTTCCGACAGCATTGTTTAATTACCAATTTGCGCGGAGTAAGAATTTTCGTTTTGATTACCGTGGCCGCACTAACCAGCCCACAGTAACGCAATTGCAACCAATAAGAGATGTAACTAACCCTCTTTATCAAACAGAGGGAAATCCTTTTTTAAAACAGGAGTATAGCAATAACTTTTCCGTACACTATAACTTTTTTGATATGGTAAAGTTTAAGAATTACTTTTTCAGAGTAAGCTTTGCTAATACTTATAATAAGATTGTAAACAGTATTACTCAAATAAGCAAAGGCGTGCAACTAAGCCGTCCTGTAAATGCAAATGGCGCTTATAATGTAAGTGGAAATTTCAATATTGGATTTCCGATTAACAAAATGAAAGGAGGCAATTTTAATACTTCTACCATCATAAATTATGTGAGAGATGTAAGTTTTGCAGAAAACGTGAAGAATTTTACCAACTCGCTTAATATTGGTGAATACCTGCGTTTAAATTACACGTACAAAGAAAAACTGGATGTTGGCCTTAGTGCCAGTGTTAATTATAATGGTGCCCGTTATACGTTAAACCAGGATAACAATAATGCTTTTTATACTTTTGCCTATTCTGCTGATATTAGTTACACGTTTCCAAAAGAATTTATTCTCTCTACAGATGCTGACTACACGAGCCAATCGGGTTTAACCGATGGGTTTAACCAGCAATATTTTTTATGGAATGCAAGCTTTTCCAGGCAATTTCTCAAAAGCAATAGGGGCGAATTGAAGTTTTCCGTCTTCGATATTTTGAAACAGAACAGGAGTGTGAGCAGGAATTACACAGATAACTATGTTGAGGATGTACAAAACACGGTATTGCGAAGGTTTTTCATGCTAACTTTTACGTACAAGCTAAATAAAATGGGAGGAAGAAATATGCCAATGCAGGGCGGTGGAACAAATAGAAGCTTTAGAGCGCTGCCATAAAAAAATCCCTCGCCAGAGGGATTTAAATTTTTTATTTAAGGCTTTCTTTTCTTAACCGGAACATAATGGTGAGCCACGGAACCAGAACCTGAAATCAAAACCCCTAAAATAGATTTTGCAAAACGAAACACGTTAAATGAGGGTCTATAATAATCTTTATAAATCTTAACCTGTTCCTTTGAGTGAGTGATGTGTTTGTTTTTCATGCGGATAACATTTTTATTATAACGCATTCAATTTACAAAATAGTGTGGATAAAATATAATTTTTTGTGGAAAAGATATATTTTGGGCCAAAATCCTACTTATGAAATCTTCGAGAGTGTCTGCATTTTTATTTTTGTTCATCTTCAATTACGCATCCGCACAGCTAAAACTGCCCATTAATAATTCGCTTCGCAGCGACTTTCAAAGGATAGTTACAGAATACCCTATACATTTTGAAGGTATCCGTGGTAGCGTTATCAATCAAAATCCACAAACTATCGAGTATACATCTGAACTTAAACTTGAGGATGCCATGGAGTGTAGCATTATCAAATATTCCTCTGGCAGCAAACCAATTTACAGCTGGCAAGGTGTTATGTTTATTTCAGAAGATTTTGAGGCTGCGTCTAAAAAATATAGATGGTTATTTAATCAGCTTAAAGGCTTAAATATTTTTTACGTAAAAGACCAATACACTTTAAGAGGTTCTTTTGAAGAAGCCGATGAGAGCCGGAAATTCACCAACAGTATTTTAGAGCCGGTATTTCCGCCAGAGCCTTTGAAAAAGTTGAAAGTAGAAGTGGCCCTTCGATTTGAATTTCCTGAATGGAGAGTAAACCTCTTAGTATACGAGAAAGAAAGAGAAGACGAGGAGAGAGGTGAAACGGAAGAATAACACAGGTCTCATTAACCTTTAATGAGTTACTATCTGCATTTGCCTGCCTGGCGGCATATTACGTTGCATTTCCTCAAAGGTCTTATCTCTTTCTTTATTGAATTCCGCAGCAGTAATATGTTTACCTCCTCTTGGTTCTTTAATAGTTGAAGGATTCATTTTCTCAGAAATTTCAATGGCAGTATAAACAATTTGTCCATTGTTGATATTAAGCTCCATTATCAATCCGGGCAACTGACCTTGAAATTCTGGTCCTGCTGGAACTGGTATATCCATAGCGATCCAGGCATCAATCACCGTTGTGTCAGGTATCATCTGGCGTTTCATTTCGCCATTTTCCATAGTCATTACAGATCGCATAGCATAACGCTCTGCTCTGGCCAATTGTACTTTATGGCCCAAAATAGTTTTTGCTTCTTCTAATAATTTCCAGTTTAGTTTCTGAATGCTGTCTTCCACTATATAATTTTTTGCGTTTAACTCACGTACCTGAACTGACTTACCGGTTTCAAAATTGTGGTAGGTAAGATCATCGCCTCCACCAAAACGGATCACCCTGAAATTGCCATTTCCGCCATCACTTGTCTCATTATTTTCCTCCATGTCAGGTATACTTTCCCAAAGAGATTGGCCATTGGCAAAGGCTAATTCGAATTTATCCTTTCGTTCTTTAGGCATATTAGCCGCTAGTTCCGGAGGCAGGTTACCGCGAAATTGCATTTTTATGGTTCGCTCGTAAACAACTTTCCCTTGCTTCATTTGGGCAGAGGAAAACAAAGAGAAAGCAATACTTATAAAAAACAGTATCTTTTTCATGGCGCTGTTTGTACGAAAATATTCTTACTTATTGTTAACGCCTGTTGCAACTTGGTTAATAATGGTTAACAGCCCGATAAACGGCAAACGAAAAGGGTAAATTTGTTTAGATGGGAAAATTAAAAAATTTTCGGTGGCTGCCTGTAATAATGGCTATTACCATTATGGGCATCACCGTGTTCCAGGTTTATTGGTTAAACAACACCTATGAGCGTGAAAAACGAACATTAGAAATTCGCTCAAATATGATATTCAGGGAGACGGTTTATAAATTACAGGCTTCAAAACTCAAGCTGGATAGCCTGGTATTTGATACCGCAACCGACAAACGATTTGCAAATGATGAATTGACAGATAAACGAACCATTCGTTTTCTTCCACGCCAAAAAATGATTGGCTTGATGAATGTGCTAAAGGAGAAAGCAAAAGATTCTGCAGATGAAAAAGAAAATAGTAAAGAAAAACGAGGCGAAAAAAGATCGAAGGGAGGCCGGCATTCTTTCCCTAATCATCGGCTTATGCAATTTTTGTATGATGTAGATTCCTTGCAGGATTCGGTTAAGCTAAAGGATATTGAAACGGCTTTTGCAAATCGCATGACTCAGCAAAATATGGAAGTTCCTTTTTGTATTGATAAAATAACAAAAACAGAAAAGGATGAACCCTCTTTCAACGAAGTTATTGTAGGCTTTTCCAACCCCATAGCGTATAAACTTCAATTAGGAAATACTTTTCCTTACTTATTTAAACGAATCAATGTTCCCATACTTCTTTCTCTTTTTATTGTCGGATTTACCATCTTTTCGTTTGTATTGCTCTATAAAAACATGTTGAAGCAAAAAAGGCTTGCGGATATAAAGAATGAATTTATCAGCAATATTACCCACGAATTAAAGACCCCGATAGCTACCGTAAGTGTGGCAATAGAAGCTCTACGGAGTTTTAATGCTAGTATGGATGCGCAACGCAGCAAAGAATACCTCGAGATTTCTGCCAATGAGTTGCAACGTCTATCTCTTTTAGTAGATAAAGTATTGAAGTTGTCTATGTTTGAAAATAAAGGCATAGACCTGAAATACGAACCTCTTAATATGCAGGCTCTGATAAAGGAAGTAGCTTCTTCTATGCGATTACAATTCGAAAAAAAGAATGCTACAGTTAGCATCTCTTCGGAGGGGGATAGTTCCCTGGAGGGAGATCGGTTACACCTGGTAAGCGTCATTTTCAATTTGTTGGATAATGCATTAAAATATAGTTACGATAATCCCCACATAAATATTATCACCATTGATGGGGGAAATAAATTAAGTTTAATAGTTACTGATGACGGAATAGGAATTCCGCAGGAGTATCGGGAAAAAGTGTTTGAAAAATTTTTCCGGGTACCCACCGGTAATCTGCATAATGCAAAAGGTTATGGCCTCGGTCTTAGTTATGT
>Ga0173480_10001003_pt1 | contig 10219 bp, 11 predicted proteins | sample NitcycUS209509C1_FD_122622 | JGI IMG/M metagenome (GOLD analysis project Ga0173480, IMG submission 122622) | Soil microbial communities from Arlington Agricultural Research Station in Wisconsin, USA - Nitrogen cycling UWRJ-S209-509C-1 (version... | ecosystem: Environmental > Terrestrial > Soil... | reverse complement strand
TGCATTGACGAAGAGGAGGGGGGGATCGCCGCGCGCGAGCAGCGGTGCCGAGGGCACGCGGGTATGGCCACGCGCCTCGAAGAAACGCTGGAAGCGCTCGCGGATCTCGGACGCCGTCATCGGCTCCATCGGCTCACCTGCGTCATTCACGGTGAGAGCCGGTGCTCAACCCACCGGCTCTCGTGCTGCTCGATCGGTTGGACGGTGGGTTACAGGGCGGAGCCCTCGGCGGCGTCGAAGTCCGTCACCATGCCGGCCCGCGCCTGCTCGGCGGCGGCCTTGCCCTCGTTGATCGCCTCGTCCCACTCGGCGCGCTTGCCGTCCACGAACTCGCCGACCTGGTCGCGGAGCTCCTCCCCGGTCTCGGGCGCGAGAAGCAGGCCGATCGCGGCGCCGATCAGGCCGCCGATCACGACGCCCGCCAGGAAGCTGCCGAATCCGGAATTGCTCATGTGCCCGATACATCCTCTCGCGTTTCCCACGATTCTACCGGCCGCGGTTCCGGCCGTCCCGCGCCGACGCTCACCCGGCCCGTCGCGAGTCCTTCCTCGAACGCCGCCATGAGCTCGCTGAACCGATCCAGGCGGACCGCGACGTCCTCGCTGAGGATCTCGACGTTCGTGGTCAGCTCCCGCGCGTGCGCCAGAATCGGCCGCAGCTCGTCGTCCGTTTGGCGGCTGAGCCGACGGAGGTCGGCCGCGAGGGCCCGCGACTCGCGGATGAGCGGGGTCATCTGCCAGGCCAGGTAGACGAGCGCGCCTCCAGCGGCCAGGACGCCGAGTCCGGCCCCGATGTTGAAGATCGCCAGCGCGACGTCCATCGCCCGCGACTCTACTCGCTCACCCCTCGACGCGTACCGGCCCGAGCGCGGAGAGCAGGCTCACCGCGAGCATGAGGAGCTGTGCCAGCACCGACGCGGCGAGGACGTGCATGTCGCCGATGCGGAGCAGGTCGATGCCGATCGCTCCCCCGATCATGTCGCCGAGGACCACGCCGATGAAGGACGCGACGGCCAACAGCCAGGCGAGTCGGCCCCAACGTCCGCGGATGGCGAGAAAGACGAGGAGATTGACGATCGCCAGAAGAGGTACCCAGAGAAGCCAGGGCGGCATGCCAACGGTCAACTCGCTGCGGGCGCGATCCGCCCTCCGCCGATGCACTCGTCACCGGCGTAGAGGACGGCCGCCTGGCCCGGCGCAGGAGCCCAGACCGGCTCCGCCGTTTCGACGACGAAGCGGTCGGCACCGACCATTGTGACCTCGGCCGGGACGTCCGGGGCGCGGTGCCGGATCCGGACGGACGCGGTGAACCGCTCGGCCTCCGGCTGGCCGGCCGTGAATCGCGCGCCATCGACGCGGAACGACCGCTCGGCAACTTCGTCGCGGCGCCCGATGACGACGGTGTTCGTCCTCGGCACGACCTCGCGCACGTAGACCGCCTCGCCCAGTGCGACGCCCAGGCCATGACGCTGCCCGACGGTGTAGTGGGCGTAGCCGGTGTGGGTGCCGACCCGGATGCCCTCCCCGTCGACGATCGGTCCGGGCTCGCCCGCGTAGCCGCGACGCTCGTCGAGCAGCGCGCGGTAATCGCCGAGCGGGACGAAGCAGATCTCCTGCGACTCCGGCTTTTGTGCCGTGGGCAGGTTGAGCCTCGCGGCGATCGCCCGCACCTCTGGCTTCGTGAGCTCTCCGAGCGGGAACCGCGTTCGAGCCAGCTGAGCCTGGTCCAGCACCCAGAGGAAGTAGGTCTGATCCTTCGCGGCGTCGGCCGCGCGCATGAGGCGCCATCGGCCGTCACGGTGCTCGAGCCGCGCGTAGTGCCCGGTCGCCACCGCATCGGCGCCGTAGGCCGCGAGGCCGCGTCTGAGGAGCTCGTCGAACTTGATGTACTGGTTGCACGCCTGGCACGGGTTCGGCGTCGCGCCTTCGAGGTAGCCGTCGACGAAGGCGTCGATGACCCTGGCGCCGAATTCGCGCTCGACGTTGAGAATGAAGAACGGGAGCTCGAGCAGCTGGGCAACGCGTCGAGCGTCGTCGGCGGCTTCGGGCGAGCAGCAGCTGCGGCTCAGCTCGAGGCCCTCGGGCATATCGCCGTGGGTCCGCATCCAGACCCCGATGACTTCCTCGTGGGCATCCGTCTCGCGCGCGAGGAGCGCGGCCGCGACGCTCGAATCCACCCCACCGCTCATCGCGGCGACGATCCGGCTCATGCCGTCTCGACCATGACGCGCGCCGCCCGGAGCCGCTCGATCGCGGACGAGGCGACCGCGATCGTGCGATCGATGTCGACGTCGGTGCTCTCCCCGCCGAGCGTCAGCCGCAGCGACCCGTGGGCGAGCTCCTCGTCGATGCCCATCGCCAGGAGGACATGCGATGGCTCGACGCTTCCCGTCGTGCACGCGCTTCCCGTGCTCCCCTCGATGCCCTCGAGGTCCATCGCGGCGACGAGGTCGCCTCCCTCGATTCCCTCGACGACCACCGACGCGCTGTTCGGCAGCCGGTCGGACGGATGACCGGTCAGCGTGACGCCCGTCAGGCCGGTGAGCCCGGCGATCAGCCGATCGCGCAATGTCGCAGTGCGGCCAGGCTCGGCGCCGGCGAGCTCCATCGATCGTGCGAAGCCGACGGCCGCGGCGACGTCCTCTGTCCCGGCGCGGCGCTGCCGCTCCTGGGCGCCGCCGTGCTGTTGGGCGAGCAGAGCCGTCCCCTGTCGGATGTAAAGCGCGCCGATCCCCTTCGGCCCGCCCAACTTGTGCGCCGAGAGGCTGACGAGCGTCGCCTGCCAGGCGTCCGGCGCAGGCGCTCCGAAGGCGGCGGCCTGAACCGCATCGGTGTGGAAGGCGACCTTGCGCTCCCGGCAGATCGCACCGATCTCGGCGACGGGCTGGATCGTGCCGACCTCGTTGTTCGCGGCCATGACGCTCACGAGCACGGTCGTTGTCCTGATGGCGTCAGCGACGTCCGTCGGGTCGACACGCCCCTGTCGGTCGACGGGCAGGTAGGTGACCTCGAAGCCCTGCCGCTCGAGGATGGCACACGCGTTCATCACGGCCTTGTGCTCGACGCTCGACGTGACGATGTGGCGACCGCGGCCGCTGGCGGCCCAGGCGACGCCCTTGACGGCGAGGTTGTCGGCCTCCGTTCCGCCCGAGGTGAAGACGATCTCGCGGGGCTTGGCACCGATGCGCGCGGCAATCGTCTCGCGTGCCTCGTCGAGCCCCTGGCGCGCACGACGGCCCGAGGCGTGAATGCTCGACGGGTTGCCGTGGTGCTCGGTGAGGTACGGCAGCATCGCCTCGAGCACCTCGGCACGGAGCGGCGTCGTCGCTGCGTGGTCGAGGTAGATCGCCATCGGTCGATGATAGAGCGCTGGCCGCGGCGCTACCCTTTGGCCATGATCGTGCGAACGCTGGACGAGATCACCGATACCGATCGCGACGTCGTCGCCGAGCACTGGCGGGCGAAGCGCCTCTTCCTGAAGTCGGATGGGCTCGGCTTCTCGCTCTCGGAGACGACTGTCGACGAGGGGGCCGAGATGAAGCTCTGGTACAAGCACCACCAGGAGGCGTGCTTCGTCGTCGAGGGCGAGGCCGAGATCACCGAGCGCGAGACGGGCGCCATCCACCGCATTGGTCCCGGATCCGCGTACGCCCCGGAGCACGATCGGCACGCGATCCGGGTCCTCTCGCCGTTGCGGCTGGTGTGCGTCTTCGCGCCCGCCCTCTCCGGCCGCGAGACCCACGACGCCGACGGAAGCTACCTGCCCTCCGCGGACTGAACTTACTTCGGCCCTTGGACCATGAGGCCCAGCTCCTGGAGCTGCTTGGGGCCGATCCGCGACGGCGCGCTCATCATGAGGTCGGTCCCCGACTGCGTCTTCGGGAAGGCCATGACCTCGCGGATGTTCTCGACGTCGGCGAACAGGGCGGACCATCGGTCCAGGCCGATGGCGATCCCGCCGTGAGGCGGCGCTCCGTACTCCAGGGCATCGAGAAGCGCGCCGAACTCGTCTCGCATGCCCTCCACCGAGTGGCCCATGAGCGCAAAGGCCCGCTCGAGCAGAGGACGCTGATGGATCCGTACCGAACCGCCGCCCAGCTCCCAGCCGTTGAGCGCCAGGTCGTACTGCTGCGCGCGGACGGAGCCGGGATCGCTCTCCATCCGATCCGCGTCCTCGGGGACGGGAGCGCTGAACGGGTTGTGGGTCGCATCCCAGCGCTCCCCGTCGGGATCCCACGTGAACATCGGGAAGCGGTGCACCCAGACGTAGGCGAGCACCGATGGCGCCCGCAGGGCGAGGCGATCTCCCATCTCGAGGCGCACGTGGCCGAGCGCCTCCGCTGCCGCCACCCGCTCGGCATCGGCGACGATCAGGAGGAGGTCGCCGCTCGCCGCACCGGCCGCGGCAAGGAGTAGGGACTCGCGGCTTTCGAGGAACTTTGCCGCCGGCCCGTGGAGCGATCCATCGTCCTGGACCGCCAAATGGACGAGGCCCTTGGCGCCGTGCCGCCTGGCGAGGTCGGTCAGCTCGTCCAGCTGCTTCCGCGAATAGCCGGCGCAGCCGGGCGCGACGATCCCGAGCACCGCCCCGCCCGAGGCGATCGGCTCGCTGAAGACGCGGAAGTCGATGTCACGCACCGTATCGGTCAGGTCGGCGAGCTCCATCCCGAACCGAATGTCCGGCTTGTCCGAGCCGTAGCGCGCCATCGCCTCGGCGTACGTCAGGCGCGGGAACGGCTCGCGAAGGATCGGTCGGTCGGGGAGGACCTCGCGGCTGACCGCAGTGACGGCCCGCTCCACCGTCGCCATCACGTCGTCCTCGGCGACGAAGCTCATCTCGAGGTCGAGCTGGGTGAACTCCGGCTGCCTGTCGCCCCGCGTGTCCTCGTCGCGATAGCACCGCGCGAGCTGGTAGTAGCGGTCGTAGCCGGCGACCATGAGCAGCTGCTTCAGCTGCTGCGGTGACTGCGGGAGGGCGTAGAACTCGCCGGGCTGAAGGCGGCTGGGGACCACGAAATCGCGCGCGCCCTCCGGCGTGCTGCGGATGAGCGTCGGCGTCTCGATGTCGGCGAAGCCCTCCGCCTCCATGGCTCGCCGGATGGCGGCCGAGAGCCGAGCGCGTAGGAGGATGCGCCGCTGAAGCGGCGGGCGGCGCAGGTCGAGATACCGATGCTTCAGGCGGAGGCTCTCGTCGAGGCCTGCCTGCTCCTCGTTGACGTAGAACGGCGGCACCTTCGAGGGGTTGAGCACGACGAACTGATCCACCGCGACCTCGATCGCGCCGGTCGGCAGCTCATCGTTCGCCGTGCCCTCCGGACGTGCCCGCACGACGCCCTCGACCTGGACGACCCATTCGTTGCGCACCGGCTCGGCCGCCGCGTGCGCCTCGCCTGCCTCGTCGGCGTTCGTGACGACCTGGGTCAGCCCGTGGCGATCCCGCAGGTCGAAGAACGTGAGCTGGCCGTGGTCGCGGCGGCGATGGACCCATCCGGCGAGCGTCACGCGCTCGCCACCGTGCGATGCGCGCAGCTCACCGCAGGTGTGGGTACGGAACGTGGTGCCCATGGGAGCCGCATGGTAACCGACCGATGACTTCGGACCCCGGTCCGGGTCCAACTCGGCAGAAGACGACCTCTCCCTCAACGAAGGAGCATCCGATGACGACACCGAAGCTCTATCCGTGCCTCTGGTTCGACGGGCAGGCCGAGGAGGCCGCGAACTTCTACGCGAGCCTGCTGCCCGACAGCCGGATCGACCGCGTCTGGCGCTCGCCGGCCGACACCCCGAGCGGGCCGGCGGGGATGGTGCTGACGGTGGACTTCACCCTCGCCGGTCAGCACTTCCAGGGCCTCAACGGCGGCCCGGACTTCGCGTTCAACGAGGCAATCTCGTTCGTCATCGAGTGCGACGGCCAGGCGGAGGTGGATCGGCTGTGGGACGCGCTGACCGCGGATGGCGGTGAGCCGGGCCCGTGCGGCTGGCTGAAGGACCGATTCGGCATGTCGTGGCAGATCGTCCCGAGGGCCCTCAATCAGATGCTCGAGGACCCTGACACCGATCGTGCGCGCCGCGCGATGGAGGCCATGCTCCAGATGGGCAAGATCGAGGTCGTCGAGCTCGAACGCGCCTATCGCGGCGAGTAGCAGCAGCCCGCATGGTCCCGGGTGGTCAGCCCCATGGCATGCTGCAGGGCAACATGGCCACGCTCACCCGTGCCGAGCGGCTCCTCGCCCTGCGCGAAGGGCTGCGTCGCGCCCAGAGCGTCGGCCCGTTCTCGATCCCGGTCGTCGTCGGCGTCGGCTCCGGCTTCCTCGCCTCGTTCGCGGTGGACGCGTGGCTGTACGACCTCGTCCCGACGCCATATCGCCAGTTCATCGACGCGATGACCTTCGCCCTCGTCGCCGCGCCCATCTGGCTCATCGTCCAGCGGCCGGCCGTGCGCCACGCGATCGAGGTCATGACCTTCCTCAACGGCTGGGAGACCGAGCGATGGCAGGACGAGGTCGGACGCCGGCTGCCGGCCCTTCCGCGGTCGACGCCGGAGATCCTCGACGTCCTGCCCGACACGATGGGCCTGCGCCCGCTCCGGGTCGAGCTTCTCGCCGTGCGCGGCGAGTACGAGGAGGCGTGGGACCGGCTGGAGCGGCTCCCGACCGACACGCCGTGGCAGCGCTTCGAGCGCGCCGCCCTCGAGGAGTGGATCTCCTTTGTGAGCAACGGTCCGCCCCACCTCGACGAGATGATCGAGGCGGCGCCCGAGGTGACCGATGAGCGATCGCTCGTGGCGCGCGCCATGGTGGCCGCGGCGAAGGCCAGGCGGGCGGCAGTGGGTGGCGGAGACGCCATCGGCCCACTCGCGACGCTGCGCCCCGATCTCGGCGACCGTCCGGGCCGCTACGCGTTTCCGTACAGCGCCGGCGTCATCCTGAGCGTCGCGATCATCGCGCTCGTCGCGAGCACCGCGATCACCCTCGCGGCGGCGATCCTGCGCTGACGGCGGCGGCGACCTCGTCCAGGCGCACCGTCCGCTGCTCCCCGCCGGCGAGGTCGCGCAGGCCAACCTCGTCGCGCGTCAGCTCCTCGCCGATGATCACCGCCCAGCGGGCGCCGGCCTTGACGGCGGCCTCGAGCTGCTTCCCGAGCTTTCGGTCGCTTCCGTCGGGACGCACCGCCAGCCCGGCGTCCCGCAGGCGACCGGCGACACGAAGACGGTCGGCATGGTCGTCGCCCGTGCCGACCACGCAGACGAGGGCTCCTGACGGCGGGATCGCCACGCCCTGCTCCTCCATCGCCAGCACCGTCCGATCGAGGCCGACGCCGAAGCCGATCCCGGGCGTCGCCCGGCCGCCGAGCAGCTCGGCGAGGCCGTCGTAGCGTCCCCCGCCGCCGATCGCCTGCTGCTGGCCCTCGCGGCCGGCGACGAAGAACTCGAATGCCGTCCGCGTGTAGTAGTCGAGCCCGCGGACGAGCCGATGGTCGACGACGTAGCGCACGCCCAGGGCATCGAGCAGGTCCAGGACGCCTCGGAAGTGAAGGCGGCAGGCATCGCAGAGGTGGTCGACGCTCTTCGGCGCGGCCTCCGCCAGGTCCGGATCGAGGAGCTTGTCGTCGAGGACGCGCAGCGGGTTCAGCTCGAGACGGCGCCGGGAGTCCTCGGTCAGGCGGTCGGCATGCTCGGTGAAGTATTCGACAAGCGCCTGCCGGTATGCCGGGCGGCAGGTCGAGTCGCCGATGGAGTTCACGTGCGCGACCGCATCGGTGAGGCCGACCTCGGCGTAGAAGCGCGTGCACAGCTCGATGAGCTCGGCGTCAACGGTCGGCCCGGGATCGCCGATGACTTCGGCGTCCCATTGGGTGAACTGCCGGTAGCGGCCGCCCTGTGGCCGGTCGTAGCGGAACATCGGGCCGATCATGGTCAGGCGCAGGGGACCTGGGCGGACGTGCATCCCGTGCTCGACGAACGCACGGATGATTCCGGCCGTCGGCTCCGGGCGCAACGCCCACTCGGCGGCCGCCTCTTCGCTGCCTCGCGGGCCGGAGACCTGGAACATCTCCTTCTCGACGGCGTCGCTCGATTCGCCGAGGCCGCGGGCGAAGAGCTCGACGCGCTCGAAGAACGGGATCTCGATGCGCTCGAGAGCGTACCGCCGGCTCAGGTCTCGCGCGACGTCCTCGACGCGGTCCCATGGGGGCGCCTGCTCCGGGAGGAGGTCTCGGGTGCCGCGTGGCGCGGCGATCTTGCGGCCGGGCATCGCCCGGCAGTGTACCGGCCTACTCGCCCGCCGAACCGGCTCCGAGGCGGCGGCGAGTCGAAACGTCGACCGGTCGCTCGCTGGACTCCTCGTGGGCGGGGTGCTCGACGAGGGCCACGAGGCGGCTCTGCATGAAGCGCCCGGTTCGGACCGGGGTACCGCTGCGGGTCACCTCGCTGACCTCGACGACCCCGCGGGCCGTGGTGATCTCGACACGGCGGCCGGCGCGCGTTGCGACGATCTCGAACGTCTGCGTGCTGCCCTGGCCGGTGTCGACGACGGCCTCGACCCGGTCTCCCTTCATCAGCGGGCCTCCCGCGTGACGGAGGTCACGTCTCGAAGGCGCTCGATCTTCGTCAGGACCTTGGCGAGCTGCTGGAGCGACGTGACCTTGAAGGTCGCGGTGATGGTCGCGGTCCCGTCGGGATGGGTGGTGACCGAGGCGGCCACGATGTTGACCTTGTACTCGGCGACGACGTTCGTCACCTCGTTGAGAAGACCTGGCCGATCGAGTGCGGTGATGCGGACGGTGATCGGGTACGTCTGCTGGTTCGCGAGCTCCCACTCGACGTCGATGAGCCGCTCGATATCCCGCTCCGAAAGCACCGATGGACAGGACGCGCGATGGACGGTCACGCCCTTGCCGCGGGTGACGTAGCCGGTGATGTCGTCGCCGGGGATCGGCGAGCAGCACTTCGCGAATCGCACGAGGAGGTCGCCGACGCCCTTCACCTTGACCCCGGTCGTCGAGGGCGCCGCGGGCGGTGCCTCCTCTGGCAGGGTGATCTCGACGTCGTCGTGGATCTCGAGCTTGCTGACGACCGACGACGACGAGACCGCGCCATAGCCGATGGCCGCGTAGAAGTCGTCGACTTCCTTGAACCGATACTGCCCGGCGATCTCGGCCAGCTTCGCCGCGTCGATGGAGGCGAGCGTCTCATGGGCCAGGCGGCGCAGCTCGCGATCGAGCAGCTCCTTGCCCTGCGTGATGTTCTCGTCGCGCTGCTGTCGCTTGAACCAGGCGCGGATCTTTTCCCGAGCGTGCGAGGTGCGGACGATGTTGAGCCAGTCGCGGCTCGGGCCATGCGCCGCCTTCGTCGTCACGATCTCGACGATGTCGCCGTTGCGCAGCCGGTAGTCGAGCGGCACGAGGCGGTTGTTCACCTTCGCGCCGATCGTGCGATGGCCGACATCGGTGTGGATCCGATACGCGAAGTCGAGCGGCGTCGCATCGCGCGGCAGGTCCTTGACGTCGCCCTTGGGGGTGAAGACGAAGACCTGGTCCTGGAAGACATCGAGCTTGAGCCCCTCGACGAACTCGGTGGGATCGCTGACCTCGCGCTGCCAGTCCATGAGCTGGCGGACCCACGCGAGCTTCTCGTCGTAGCGACGATCGCCGCGCGAGCCCTCCTTGTAGCGCCAGTGCGCCGCGATGCCGGCCTCGGCGACCTCGTGCATGAGGTATGTCCGGATCTGGACCTCGAGCGGCTTCGCCTCGGGACCGATGACTGCGGTGTGCAACGACTGGTACATGTTCGCCTTCGGCATGGCGATGTAGTCGTCGAACTGCCCCGGGACCGGCCGCCACAGCGAATGGACGACGCCGAGGGCCGCGTAGCAGTCCTTCACGTCGTCCACGAGGACGCGGATCGCGTTGAGGTCGTAGATCTCGGTGAAATCAGCCCCCTTGCGCTCCATCTTCTTCGCGATCGAGTAGAGGTGCTTCGGGCGCCCGCTGATCTCCGCCTCGATCTCGACCTTCGCGAGCTCCTTGCGGAGGATCCCGATGCTCTTGTTGACGAAGCCCTCGCGCGCCCGGCGGCGGTCGGCGAGCATGTCGACGAGCTTCCGATACTTCTCCGGCTCGAGGTACTTGAAGGCGAGATCCTCGAGCTCCCACTTGATCTGCCACATGCCCAGCCGATGCGCGAGCGGCGCGTAGATCTCCATCGTCTGCCGCGCGATGCG